>Ga0209060_10000183_pt1 | contig 153240 bp, 127 predicted proteins | sample Coa_R1_8_FD_187155 | JGI IMG/M metagenome (GOLD analysis project Ga0209060, IMG submission 187155) | Surface soil microbial communities from Centralia Pennsylvania, which are recovering from an underground coalmine fire - Coalmine... | ecosystem: Environmental > Terrestrial > Soil >... | reverse complement strand
ATCTTCGACGGTTTTGAAGCGACGGAGGCGGAACTCGTCATCGGCGATGCTTGCGGCGAGGCGGCGTTCCTCGGGATTGGCGGGGGAATAGGAATCGATGATCTCCTTGCAAAAGGCCTGGTAGAAGGGGACCTCGCCGGCGGGCAAGAGGATGGTGCGTCCGGTCAGAGAGAATTTGATCGCGTTCAGAGCGGAACGGGCTCTGCCGGTTGGTGCATGAGGTACGCCGCCGTAGCAGGGGACCATCGCCTCGGCCGTTTCCGGTTTTTCCATCTGCGTCATATCGGGTTGCTGCGTGTCTGCCATAAACTTCTCCTGGAATGTGAATTAAGGAAGTTGTGGAACTTCCTCCCAATCTCGTTGTAGCAGGCAGATTTTGGGTGCAAGCGCTCTGGATATCCTAAATGATTGGGAATACGAAGCAGATTTTCTGGCATGCTCGGTGACTGGCAGTTGGCGGAAGGGGGATTTTTCGGGCGGGGCTTGTAAGTGGCTGAGCGAAAAGGGGTTGGGTGCACGGTTTTGCGGCGCGACGGGCTAGGGCTTGGAACTTATCGGGCCATTCTCCGAGTGGCCGACAATCCACAGAGTAGACCGGACATGCGCGGATAGTGCGCTTCTTGTCAATGGTGACTCAGACCGCGGTTCTCCTTGCGTTATAGTTTTCGTCCTCCGTTTGCGCTTAGCTTACAGAACCCAAAAGGAGGGGACGATGAACACTCAACGATTTGATTCGGCATTCGATGGAAAGAGGATTTTCGCCACGGCTATCTGCGCTGCGGGGTTGCTCCAACCGGCTCTGGCCCAGACCGCGCCGGCGGTTCTGACCGTCGAGGTCACCAACGTAGTGGGCTATCTGGAGGACACTTCCGACCTGACGAAGTTCGCGACGCTCCCCAATGCAACCCCGAGCGTGGCGGTGAGGAACTTTGCTTTCCAGGAACACATCGGCGACATCGTAGCGGTCAACGGGCAGCCGGTGAAGGGCACGCTGGTTCGCGACGTGCGGACGGCGGGGGTCGGGCCCTCGGCGGCATTGGGCGAGGGTATCGCCGATGTGGCATGGAGGGGCGTAATGGCGGATGTTTTCGAGTTCCTCAGCGATGACGGCAGTGTGATCGGAACGTTTGTGGGTCACGGACCGGCGCAAGTGAGCGGGGCGCAGCCAGGCATCTTCGCGATCACCGGCGGCACGGGGGCATTTCTCGGGGCTTTGGGGCAGTATGTCCCAGCGCTGATTCCCGGATCGCCGACGGTTCGCACCGCTTCCGTCGCGGAGGATCCCGCGAACCGGCGCCAGAACGGAGGCGGGCATCTGAATTTCGTGCTGCAGGTAATTCCGCTCTTCCGCCCGGAAATCGTTATGACGGTAAGCGGCCCGAACGCGAGCGCGCCGGCGGTGGTTCACTCGTCCGACTTCAGCCTGGTGACGGCCGCGAATCCGGCCAAGGCGGGCGAGTACCTGTCGGTGATTGCCAAGGGTCTCGGCCCGGTTCACGGCAACGTCGCGGCCGGCCAGGCGTTCCCGGCCAGCCCGCTCGCCACGGTAGTATCCCCGGTGAGCGTGCAACTGAATGGGACGGCGGCGGACTCTGTTGCCGCCGTCGGCTACCCCGGTTCCACCGACTCGTACCAGGTGAATTTCCGGGTCCCGGCGAATGCGGTCCATGGGAACGCCACTCTGCAACTCTCGGCGGCGTGGATCCCGGCTTCGACAGTGTCGATTGCGATTCAGTAAGGTGGACGCGGCAGTGGCCAGCAGCGGGGATGCGGGCGTGACCGCATCCCCGAACGCAATCGCACGCCTCGCGGCAGCCGGACTCGTGACAGATCTGTAGAGTTTAGTACAATGTCTAAACTCGATGACAGGCGAGCGCTGGCGAGAGATCGAATCGATCTATCATTTGGCCCTGGAGCGTCCGCCTCACGAGCGCGCCGCCTTCATCGCCGAGGCTTGCGGCAGCGACCCTCATCTCCGAAGTGAAGTCGAAGACCTGGTGCGTCGCGACGAATCGCCCCGCTGGAGCGTGACGGACAGCCCCGTCTGGGCGGCGCGCAACGAAACCGGCGCACCGCTCGCGCCAGGCGCCCGTCTCGGCCCTTATGAAATTGTCGACACCATTGGGTCCGGCGGAATGGGAGTTGTATTTCGCGCCATCGACACCCGCCTCGGGCGCAGCGTGGCGATTAAGACTTCCCGCGGTCCGTTCTCCGACCGATTCGCGCGCGAAGCGCGTACCATCGCCTCTCTGAACCATCCCAACATCTGCACGCTTTACGATACCGGCGCCGATTACCTGATCATGGAGTTGATTGAGGGGCCCACCCTTGCCGACCGCATTCGCAAGGGCCCGCTGCCTCTCGAAGAGGCGCTCGGAATCACGCGTCAGATCGCCGCCGCGATCGATGCAGCCCACGAGAACGGAATTATTCATCGCGACCTGAAACCCGCCAATATCAAGATCCGCCACGACGGCACCGTCAAGGTGTTGGATTTCGGTCTGGCGAAAGTAGCGGTTGTGGCCGCTTCCGCTCGCAATTCGGAGAACTCCCCAACTCTCACCGTAAATGCGACTCAAGCCGGCGTGATTCTAGGCACGGCGGCCTACATGAGCCCGGAACAGGCGCTCGGGCAGGAAGTCGACAAGCGCACGGATGTTTGGGCTTTCGGCGTTGTGCTCTACGAGATGCTGACCGGATCTCAACCGTTCCAAGGCGCGTCGGTCTCCGATCGCATCGCTGAGATCGTGCGCAAGGAACCCGATCTCGCGAAAGCTCCCGCGAGAGTTCGCCGCCTGCTGAGTCTGTGTCTGGAAAAAGACCCGCGGAAACGGCTGCGAAGCCTCGGCGACTGGGAGCACCTGGTCGATCCGGCCGAACCCCCGCGGAAAGACTCACACGAGCCGAAGCTTCGAAGAATCGCGTGGGTGGCGGTTGCCGCGATTCTCCTCGCCGCGGCAGCCGTCTGGCTGACCTCGTTCCGCTCCGCCACTCCGGTTCGGACCACACGTTTTCAAATCACTCTGCCGGAGAACGTCTACTTCGACCGGTCTCTGACCCTTTCCCCCGACGGTCAAAAGCTGGCCTTCAACGCGACCGGAGAACAGAACGGATTGTGGATTCACAATCTGGACACTCTACAGTGGCGGCGGTTGCCCGGGACGGAAAACGCGCAGTCGCCATTCTGGTCTCCCGACAGCCGTTTTCTGGGCTTCGTCATACGCAGCTTTAGCGGCACCGAAGTCAAGAAGATCGATATTGCCGGCGGCCTGCCGGTCACTTTCTACACGAACCCCGATGTGCAACTGGGCCGGGGCGCCTGGAGCCGGAACGGAGTCATCATTCTGGGAGCGTTCAATCCGGCCGGACCCCTTCGCATGATACCCGCCAGTGGCGGCACAGAGAAAGTGATCACTTCCCTCGACCAGGCGCGGGGGGAGGGCCTGCATACTCTTCCCGTTTTCCTGTCGGATGGCAAACATTTCCTGTATTTCATCGACGGTCCTGCCGGCACGCGGGGCATTTATGCCGGCTCCACCGATGTGCCGCCCGAAGCACAGCCCCGCGACCGCATCCTGGCGACGAACATGGCGCCTATGTGGGCCGATGGCAAGCTGCTGTTTCTGCGGGACGGAGACTTGATGGCTCAGGTCTACGATCCAGACCGGCGCCGGCTGATTGGCGAGCCGGTCCGGCTGGCCGAACATGTCCAGGCCCTTCCCCCGCAACCCGTAGTTTCGATCTCTCCGGGAGTTTTGGCGTATCGCTCGGGACCGAATTTGGACACCCACCGGCTCACCTGGCTCGACCGGCAGGGGAAGCAAGTCGCAGCCGTTGGAGAGCCAAATACCGACAATGAGGTAAGGTTGTCTCCGGACCAGGCCCGCGCGGCCGTGGACGACTCCGGTGGACCAGAGGCCAACATTTGGATCCTGGACTTCCAGCGTGGCATGCGCACGCGCCTGACCTTTCATCCTCCGGCTATAGATCCCGTCTGGTCGCCTGACGGATCGCGGATCTTCTTTGGCAGCGGACCTGCGCTGGAGGCGATTTCCGTGACGCCCGCCAACGGCGGCGGCGAAAAGGAACTGCTGCGCGAGCCAGGCAGATTTCATTACCCCGCCAGCGTTTCCCCGGACGGCCGCTTCCTGCTTTACACCGTCACTACCGGCAAACCGCAGGGGCCGGGAGTCAAGGGCGAAACATGGCTGCTTCCCGTCAAGACGGAGGGGCAGCCAATCCATCTGCTGGGCTCGCAATTCAGTGAAAACCGCGCGGCGTTTTCTCCGGACGGACGGTGGATCGCGTATCGCTCCAACGAGTCGGGCCGGTTCGAGGTCTATATCAGGAGCGTTCAGAGTTCGGGCCCCGGCGGCCTCACGCTGGGAGAAGGCAAGTGGCAGGCATCCAAAGCAGGAGTGGACATCACCCCACCGGTCTGGCGTCGTGACAGCAAGGAACTTTTCTACATGGGAACCGGGAATACGATTACAGCGGTAAAGGTGGATGCCAGCCGCGGCTCTATGCCCGTGGACGCTCCCACGCCCCTGTTCACCGCGCCCTGCGCTTGTAACTTCGATGTCAGCGCCGATGGACAGCGCTTCCTGGTGCGCGGCGCGGCGGTGGACGGCGGCAAATCGCCCATCACCGTCGTGCTCAACTGGCAGGCGGAATTCAAGGGGCGATAAACGGGAGGAATGCCTGCCGAAGGAGTCCGTAGAAGGCATCACCGCCCTGCTGAAGGCCTGGAGCGGAGGCGACCAGCAGGCGCTCGCAAGACTCACGCCCATCGTCTATCCGGAATTGCGGCGGATGGCGGCTCAGTTCATGCGGCGCGAGAGCGCCGGGAACACCCTGCAGCCCACCGCGCTGGTGCATGAAGCATACTTGCGGCTCGTCGATGCGAAACTGGCGCATTGGGAGGACCGGGCACACTTTTTCGCGGTTTGCGCCCAAATGATGCGGCGAATCCTGGTGAGTTCGGCCCGGAAGCGAACCGCCGGAAAGCGCGGCGGGGCCGGTGTTGCCGTCGCGTTGAACGAGTCCATCGACGGCGCCCCCATGCGCGACGAACGAATGATAGCGCTGGACGATTCCATCAACGCCCTCGCCAAATTCGATCCCCGTAAGGCGAAGGTCGTGGAGTTGCGATTTTTCGGTGGTCTGAGCGTGCAGGAAACCGCGAGCGTCCTTAAGACCTCCGAGCAAACCGTCTTGCGCGATTGGAGGTTGGCGCGCACGTGGCTGGAGCGTGAGATGGAAACAGTGGCTGGCGGCCGGAGCTGATCGAGGCGGCGGCCCGATCCAAACAATTCGCCGCGTCACCGGGAAGCGCTCAATTTCGTGGACGTAACCGATCTGGACATGTTTTGGAGGTGGCGTTACCGCGTTTCCGAGCGGATCGCGCCACTCGTAGAAAGCTCGGATTCAGGCGACGCGGGCCCGAGGTCCGGTTCGGGGAGATTACTCCTCATAAACGCGCCAGCGTCCGGCGATGCGAGCAATGGGAATACCAGGAGATCGCGCCGCTAAGCAATTCCCGCCAGCGGCGTTCGGTGGAGAGTCTTCGAATCCAAGAATAACCGGCGGCACACTTGAACTTGTCCGGGAATTGGAACAAGAAGGGCGCCTGAGTACTGACTGCAGTCGCCCGTTTCAGAAGACGGCCACGCAGCCGCACATGAGTTCGGGTTCGAGAACCGTGAGGGCAGGAACCAGCATCGCGGCGTAATCGGATGCGACTAGCAGATTCGGTTCGCGAAACAGAACGAAAGACGGATGACCAAACCCGACGGCGACCGAACTGGCGGTGGTACAACCACTCGGCCAGTCACTCCTCGTGGAGCGCGAGAATCGGGTCAATCCTGGTGGCTCGTAGCGCTGGGATCAGGCTCGCGACTCCGGCAACCACCATCAGGAAGAGCGCCGCTCCGGCGATGCTGATGGGGTCCGCTGGACTGACATGGTACAGCAGAGGCGCGATCTGCGGCGCCGCGGCAAGGGCGAGGGCGAGCCCGGCGGCGATCCCGGATAATGCCAGCAACAAGCCTCGTCTCATGACCAACCGGAGCACGCCGTCAGGGTCGGCCCCCAGCGCCATGCGAATGCCGATTTCCCGGGTCCGCTGGCTCACCGAGTAAGCCATCACTCCGTAAAGACCTACACCGGCGAGCAGCAGGGCAATAAGGCCCAGCACTCCCAGGAACACCGAAGCGAGCCGCGGCCCCTCGATCCAGCCAAAGACAGTCGTGGTGGCGGCAATACCGACCGCCAAAGTAAGCACTGCGACCGCAGTCAGGGACGGGGTCCGGCGTAGGACAGCTGCTGCATACCAGAGGTCTTCCAGGATGCCTCGCATGGGATTGGCGACTAGGATGCAATTCGGCTTCCGACTGTAGATCTTGATTCCGTTCAATGGTGAGGTCAACCGGTGGCCGATTGCGGAATGAGGTGTCCGAAAGTGGAACGTCAGCTATGGACTGCCTCTCGCTGATCGTAACGTGTCCTGCAAATAGAAAATTGCGAGAATCTGAGGGCGCCTGAGTACTGACTGGCTTGGCTCTGCGCCCCTAACCGTTACCTCGTCACTTCCCCGGTAGCGCGAAAACGTAAATGGCGTTGTGCCCGGCGACCGGTTTCACTTCGGGGGCGAGCGCGCGCAGAACGCCCTGGGTCAACAGGCCGTCGCCGGTCATTACGGCGACATATTGCTTGCCGTTCACGGCATAGGTAATGGTGCTCACGGAAATGCTGCCGCCGAGGACCGTCTCCCACAGGACTTTGCCGGTATCGGCGTCATAGGCGCGGAAGCGGCGGTTGAGGTCGCCATTGAATAGCACGCCGCCGGCGGTCACCACTACCGAACCGTTCGAGGGCACGCGGCCGTTGCTCCAGCGCTGGATTTCGCCGGTGGACATGTTGATCTTCGCGATTCCCGTCAGGTTGTTGGGGTCGGCTTCGGGGCGCATGGCGTTGGCGCGCTTGCCGCCTTCCACATTGTCGAGGCAGGTATCGCTGAACGGCACGTACAGGGAATTCGTCAGCGGCGAATAAGCTGTCGGCCAGTAGCTGCGCGTATTGAAGAAGCAGATCAGGTGCTCTTCCTTGGGGTGTTTGAAGATGAGGTCCTCATTGAGATAGACCTTGCCGGTTTTGCCGTCGATTTTCGAAATCAAAAATTCCGGGGTGTCATAGGGGAACGGAGTGGCCCAGAGGAACTGGCCGGTGCCGCGATCCAACGCGAAGACCCCGCCGCCTTCGCCCACCATCACGGCGAAATCGCGCTGCTCGCCGCGCTTGACATCGGGATTGAACCACTTCACGTACTTGGGATCGGGGTTGTAGGCGGTGCGAAACAGGGTGCGCTCGTGGGTGTAGTCTTCGTCCCAATCGTCGCCGGGAAGATGCTGGTAATACCATTTCAGCTTGCCGGTATCGGGATCGAGGGCCAGGGTGGAGTTGCTGTACAAATCCGAAGGCGATGACGTTGGAATTGCGTCCCATTTGCCGCCGTGACGCGCCATACGCGAGTTGGGAGTGGGGTTGGCGACGCCCCAGTACAAGGTCTTGCGCACAGGATCGTAGGTCCCGGGCAATCCCCACGTGGACGCGGTGCGTTTCTCGACGGGCGCGCCGCCCCAGGTGTCGGGATTGGGGTCGTCCGCGCCTTGCGTGGTGTAGAACTTCCAAGCCTCTTTGCCCGTAAGAGCGTCGTACGCCGAGATAAAACAATTGGCGCGCAGGCCGCCGGTACAGGTGCCGCCCGTAATCACTTTGCCATCCACGACGATCGCGCCCGAGGTGTGGCCGCGATCGTCCGCTTTGGTTTGCCAGCGCGGTTCGCCGGTGCGGGCGTCCAAGCCCACTACATTACTGTCGGGTGCGGTGTACAGGATCATGTCCTGGTAAATCGCGATAGTCTTCGTGCGCGCGCTGGTGGCCTGGCCGGGATTGGCCACCTTGTGCTTGTATTCCCAGAGCAGATCACCGTTGGTGGCGTTGATGGCCTGCACCGCGGCTCCCGGCGTTACCACGTACATCACGCCATTGCGTACGAGCGGGATGGTCTCGGTAGCGCCTGCAGCCAAACCGCGCGTCCATGCCAACGCCAATTGCCCGGCGTTGGCTTTGGTGATCTGGTTCAGTGGGCTGAAGCGCTGGGCGTCGTAGGTGCGGCTGTACATCAGCCAGTCGTTGGGGCTCGGATTGAGCAGTTCCTCCTGTGTGACCGGCTCATAATTCTGCACCTGTCCCCAAAGCGCCGTGCCGGCAACCAGGGATGTAAGGAAAAATGAAGTTCTCATCGTGATCTCTACCACGTACCTTGGCTATTGTACTTTGCCCCCAAACGGGCCGGGGCGGCGTGCCCCTGATTATCCGCGAACTAAACGCTTGCGACCGGTTCCCGGCGGCGCGGATTCTGCGCCAGAAAGGGATCGATTGAGCGAGGGTGGAACGCAGGGAGGTTCCGGAGAGCGCGGAGAGCGATGGGCCCGGCTCGGTGGAATGGGACTTGGAAGACCGCTCCCTCGCGATCGGGGCTCGGAAGAGACCGGCGAGGGTGGAACGCAGGGAGGTTCGGAGGGCGCGGAGAGCGATGGGCCGGCTCGGTGGATGGGCAACTTGGAAGACCGCTCCCTCGCGGTCGCGGCTCGGAAGAGACCGGCGAGGGTGGAACGCAGGGAGGTTCGGAGGGCGCGGAGAGCGATGGGCCGGCTCGGTGGATGGACAACTTGGAAGAGCGCTCCCTCGCGGGTCGCGGCTCGGAAGAGACCGGCGAGGGTGGAACGCAGAGAGGTTCCGCAGGGGGCGGAGAGCGATGGGGCTGCTCGGTGGAATGGGCAGCCTGGAAGACCGCTCCCTTGCGGTCGCGGAAGAGGGCGAACCCTTCCTTCCGAACTGATACACTGGACCCTCGGCGCGAAACATCGCGCCGGAAAAATTCGGAGATACTTTCATGTTTCGTCAGAAGATCCAAACCATGATGTTGTTCGCCGGTGCATTCGCGGTGACCCCGCTTGTGCTCGCGCAGGCGCCAGCCGCCGGCCGCGGCGGCGCGCCGCCGCCTGCTCCTCAGAAGATCGCTCAGATCAAGCCTAACCTGTACATCGTGACGGGGGCAGGCGGGAACAGCACGGTGCGCGTCACCAAGGCCGGGATCATCCTGGTGGACACCAAGAACCTGGGCGATCAATTCTACAACGATCTCATCCAGCAAATTAAAAGCGTGTCGGACCAGCCGGTCAAAGAAGTGATCATTACGCACGTGCACCAGGATCACAGCGGCAATACCGGCAAGTTCATCGAGTCCGGCGCCCGCGTAACCGCCAATGAGGGCGAGAAGGCAGAGGTCGCCACCTATACCAGCGCCGCGGGCAAACCCGCGCCCCCCAGCGCTACCTACACCACCAAGACCGTGATCAAACTCGGCGGCGCGCAGGCGCAGGTCTTTCACTTCGGCCGGACGCACACGGGTGGGGATTCCATCGTCTACTTCCCGGATCTGAAAGTTCTCTGCGGCGGAGATGTGATCGTGGGCGTTCAGCCCAATTTCGATTACCCGAATGGCGGAAGCTTATTGGAAGCGCAGAAGGTGTTGGCGCAGATCGCCAAGCTGAAATTCGATACGGTCGTGCCCGGCCACTCAGCGCCCAACGCAACGACCATGACGCGCGCCGATTTCGACGCCTACCAGAAGAAGGTGGACACACTCGTGGAGCGCTTCCGGGAACTCATTAAGGCTGGCACGCCGAAGAACGAGATCCTCGCTAAAGTGAAAACCGACGACCTTGGCTGGAACGTGAATATTGCCCAGTGGCAGGCTCCCGGCCGCCTCGACCCTCTCTACCAGGAGTTCAGCGCCGCGAAGTAGCAAGCCCGGCATTCGGGCCAAGGCCATCGCGCGCCGGATCGGCTACTCGCTCTCGATATTGATCGCGTAGTAAGCGACGGTCTTCGTCGGGACTTCCTTGAACCAGTGGGGTGTCTTTGCCGGAATGGTAATCACATCCCCTTTGCTCATATGGTAGGTCGTGCCACCTTCGAGTGAGGGAGCACGCATTTGGTCGGGGGCGGTCCGCTTGGGATTGACCATCGTCCCTCCGACCACCAGCGTCGCCTCGCCTTCCACGATGACGAACACGTGATTGGTTCGGTCGTGGAGTTCCACCTCGCCGGCTTGGCGGCGTTGCGCCAAAACGATCAGCCCGGGGTCACTCACGATGGGTCCGCCCTTGGACATCACTTCGGCAACCTTCTCGTGGCCGATGTAGTGAACGGCGGCCGGAACCCCGGCGCCTAACGAAAGCACCGCCGCAAGTCCAGCCAGCGCACAGGCGGCTACTACCGTTTTCATGCGCCCAAGTGAAATCGTCATTGCTCTCCTCCATCCAACGGCTGCGCGCATTCTATCACTCGCTACCAGTAGCGGGTTGTTACGGCGCCCGGCGTAGTACCTCGGGGAAGAGCGTTGATGGTGCTGCCATCCGTTCCCTTGCGGTCGCGGTTGGGGGACAGCGGCGACGCGACTATTCTGCCTCGGTCCTGGTTTCCCGCACGGCTTTCCGCGCTTCTATCCAGGCCGGAAATACTTCCGGGTTTTCCAGCCAGACGAGCATCCATTGCGCCATCTCTTCTTTTTGCGCCCGCTTTTCGGCGGCCGTGCGCGGATGCCGCGCCAGAAACCTGGCCCGGTCTTTGGCTGCGATCACCTGCCGCCGGCAATAGCGCGCGCGCTCCCGGTGGCCCTCCTGCAAAGCAGCGGCATAAACTTTTTCCAGTTCGCGCAGCGACTGTTCGAGTTCCTCGAACGTATGCTGCCGGACGCCCGAGTAGGGCTGCTCGAAAGGCAGGCCCGTCCCACGGAGCAGATCGCGCAGGTAGCTCTCCGATACGGGGGTGAAACGCTGCAGCAAATCACGCCAGACCGTTTCCGTGATGGCGGCTGGTTTTTCGGCCGCCAGATACTCCTGCAACTGCTTCTTGACGGACTTATCTCTGGACGCCACGCCGGTACTTGGCCGTTGCTTCTTCGTGTGCGGCAATGGTGTTCGAAAACTCGTGCCCGCCCGAGCCATCGGGCCGCAAAACGAAATATAAGGCTTCGGATTGGGCCGGCATCAACACGGCCTTAATGGACGCAACCCCCGGATTGGCGATGGGTCCGGGAGGCAGCCCGGTGTGCCGGTAGGTGTTATAGGGGTTGTCGCTGGCGAGGTCCGACTTGTAAATCGTGCCGCGATACCGGTTCTCCAGCAGGGCCGCGTAGATGGTGGTCGGATCGCAATCGAGCTTCATGCCGATTCGGAGACGGTTCACAAACACGGAAGCGATCTGGGGCCGTTCCTCCGCCAGTTTCCCTTCCTTTTCCACGAGCGAGGCCAGGGTGACGGTATCGTGAACATCGGCCTTCGTGCCGAGAGTCGCCCATACATCGCGGAACTTGCCGGTCATGCGGCGGCACAGGGCCTCCGCGGTAGTGTGGCGGCTGAGGCGGTAGGTGCTGGGGAACAGGTAGCCTTCGAGCGAGGGAGCCTTGGGGTCGAGATCGCGGATGAGCCCGGGATTGCGCGCGGCGGCCAGAAAGGCATCGGCTTTGAAGACGCCGAGTTGCTCGACGGCCTGAGCGATATCGAACATGGTCTTGCCTTCCGGCACGCTGAGCTCGTAATAGAAGATATCGCCGCGGGTAATGCGCCCCACCACGTCGAACGGCGAGGCCGGCCGGTAGAAGCGGTACTCACCGGCCTGCAGCGTGCGCCCGCGCTGCACCATACGGGCCAACAAAAAGTCCCACCGGCTGCGCACCACGCCGGCCTGGGCCAGCATGTCCGCCATCTTTCCGGTGGAAGTGCCGCGCGCAAACTCAACGAAGGTTTCCCCGGAAAAGCCCGCATAAGGGCGGATCAGGCGAAACAGGAGGTATCCGGCGGCAAGCGCCGCCACTAGCGCGAGCGCACTCAACAGGCGCAACAGTTTCATAAGGAATCGAGGTAGCTCTGGAGAAGGATCACGGCGGAGAGGCGGTCCACAGCGGCTGCGCGCTTTTCCAGGCTGATCCCGCTGGAGCGCAGCACGCGGTTGGCTTCCACGGTGGTCAGGCGCTCGTCCCACAAACGCACGGGTAACGCGGTCTGCCGTTCCAGCGCTTCGGCGAACTCACGCACCCAGCCGGATTGCCGGCCCTCCGCGCCACCCATATTGATAGGATTGCCCATCAGGATGAGACCGACCGATCGCTCCTGTATCAGAGCAGACAGAGCGGCCAAGTCGGCGCGCTTATTGGTGCGCACTAAGTTGGGCAAGCCTTGGGCAGTGATCCCTAATGGGTCGCTAATAGCCAGTCCGATACGTTTCTTTCCGAGATCGAGCGCCAGGATGCGCGGCGATGTCGCCTCTTGCAAAGCAATTTCATTATAGAAGGCGCTAGCGCCACTTCTTCAACTTGGGCCAGGCTTCGGCGAGGGAGCTGAATTTCTTGCCGCGGCAGATGTAGACCGGAACGTGCCGTTCCAGGGCGTACGGATTGTCCGAGGAGCCCATGTACTCCACGTCCTCAAACAGTTCGTGCATCCGCGCGGGACGATCGTCCAGAATAATCAGGCAATTGCCCGAATACCCACGCGGGCCCCACAGCCAGTAGCTTTGATGGCCGCTGAGCGCCGGAGGCAAGCCGTAACGGGGGCCGAAGAAATCGATCGCGCCGGCTTGGCCGTAGTCTTGAGCGAAGACTCCGCAGCCGGCCCGCTCCGCGGCAGGGATTCGGTCCCAGGCTTGCGCCACCGCGGCGACCATCTCCGGCCAGCCGAACTGGTCCGCATAATGCTGCGGAAGAGCTGCCGCGGCGTGACTCTTCTCGGTGCGCGGAACGGCAAAGGGAAGCGCGTTCATGTAGGAGAGGAACTGGTCCACCGAAAGCACCGGCATGGTGATGGGCGCCAGCAGCACGCCACCGATCAGCAGCGCGGACACGATGGCCGGCTTCCACCAGACTTGACGCGTCCGCTCGATACCGCTCTCGATGGCCACCGCTCCGGCCGCCAGCAGCATGGGATAAATCGGTGTGAGGTAGTAGTTCTTTCCGTGCTGCACCACGAACGCGGCAAACGCCACCAGGTAGCTTATGCCCAGGAAGCGGTACGGTTTCCATCGGCGCGTGAAGAGCAGAGCGATTAGCCCTGTGATCCAGACCGGGAACGTGAACGGATGGATGAGCAGGATCTGCTGCGCGAAATACTGGAAGGCGGAAAGCTGCACGTCGCGGCCGTCGGCCTTGATGTTGCGCGTGAGCTCCAGGAAGGGGAAGTGGTTCTGCAGATTCCAGATCAGGTTCGGCAGAAAGATCAGGAAGGCCGCCGCGCCTCCCAGCCAAAACCAGCGGTTCGCGAGGACGCGGCGCTGCCCGGTCAGCAATAGACCCACCGCGATTCCAAAGCCGAGCACCAGAATCGAATACTTTTCCTCGAGCCCTATGCCGGCGACAACACCAAAGGCAAGCCAGTAGCGGGGATCGCGATGGACGGCGAGGGCTGCGCACCACGCACACCCGGCCCAGAGGAGGGGTTCGAAGGCATTGGTTGTAAGGAGACTGCCATCCGAGAGGTAGATGGGAGCGATCAGCACCGCGAGCGCGGCCAGAAGAAGCGCGAAGCGCCGCCCGCCGAGTTCGCGCGCCAACATACCGGTGACGACCACGGCCGCAGAGGAGGCCAGCGCCGCGGGAAAGCGAATGCTGCGTAGCGAGTCGCCGAAGAAAACACGGGTCAGTTTCGCCGCAAGCGGCACCAGCGGAGGCTGATCTACAAAGCCCCAAGCCAGATGATTGCCGCAGGCCATGTAATCGAACTCATCGCGGAAGTACCCGTAACGGTTATTGAAGATCCAGTGCAGCGCCAGCTTCGCCAAAGCCAGAGCCACCACCAGAAGCATGCCGCCGGCGAGGAATGGCCGTTCGATTAACGACGAACTGGCGCGCGCAGAGGAGGCCAAAGACCTATCTTAATTCGGTTAAGCGGCCAACGCCTTGGCCGCCACTCGCAGGTCGCGGACGAAGAGCTTCCTTTCGCGGTGGCGCGTCTCGCTATCGGGCGCGCGCAAAATGGAGGATGGGTGCACCGTCGCGAGCACGTGCGGCGCGAGCGACGATTCCAGCAGTTTTCCGCGCTGCTGCGTCACGCGAAATTGGCGGCCCAGCAGCGCCTGCGCCGCGGTAGCGCCCAGGCAAATGAGCACGCGCGGCTTCACCAGGCTGAGTTCCGATTCGAGCCAAGGCCGGCAGGCCGCGATCTCCACCGAATTGGGCTTGGCATGAATCCGGCGCTTGCCGCGCGGTTCCCATTTGAAATGCTTCACCACATTGGTGACGTAGGCATCGGCGCGCGAGATCCCGGCTTCTTCGAGGGCGTCGTCGAGCAGACGGCCAGCGGGTCCTACAAAGGGACGGCCTTTCAAGTCCTCATCGTTACCAGGCTGCTCGCCAACCAGCATCACGTTTGCGGTGGAGGCGCCTTCGCCAAAGACGGTCTGAGTGGACCGTTCCCACAGATCGCATGCGCGGCAGCCGGCGGATGCCGCGAGGCCTCCGAAGGAATCTGAACCAGCGCAGGCGAGCGCCCCATATTCCCAGTTTGACGCGCGCGCGGCCCTCCCGGCACTCGCAAACGTGCGCCAGCATCCGGGCGTATAATGGCCCTACGCTCCGCGTGGAGGTTGTGGTGACTCCCTTGAATATCCCGATTTTCGCCGTGAACGAGACCCATGGCCGGGTCCTCAGGCCCGGCAATCGGGTGATTGCGCACAGTCCGGATATCGGCTGGCGCTCGCTCTATGCAGCCATCCTGGAGGAAGCGCCCTTCCATGCCACCGAGTCGGCCATTTATCATCCTTCCCTGATCTATCATTTGACGCGGCCTACGGAAGTAACCCGTAAGATCGCGGGCCAAGCGGTGGAACGCACCCTCATCGGACCGCGGCGGATCTGCCTCACGCCGGGGAGCGCCATCGCGCAGTGGCAACACAATGGCCACCCGGAGATCCTGCAAGTCTACTTGCGCCGGGCGGTATATGAATCAGCGGTAGGCGAAATGTATGGCTGCGATCCGGCGGCGGCCGAGATCGTGCCGCGATTCGCCATGATGGACCCGCTGCTGGAGCAACTGGCCATCGCGATCACCACATCTTTGCGGGATGGGACCGCGGAAGACGGCCTGTACATCGATACGCTGGCGCAGATGATGGCGGTCCATTTGGCGCGCCACCATTCGGCGCGTTCCCGGCCGGTGCGGCTGGCGATTCCCCAGCGTATCTCCGGCTGGAAGATGCGCCGGCTGATCGAGTTCATTGAAGATAACCTGGATGGCGACCTCAGCCTGGAAGCCATGGCGGCCGAGGTGCAGATGAGCCCGCTGTACCTGGCCCGCGCTTTCAAAGCAGCCGTGGGCCAATCGCCGCATCAGTACGTGCTCCGGCGGAGGATTGAGCGGGCCAAGGAACTTTTGCGCAACACCGACCGGCCCATCGTCGAGGTGGCGCTTTCTTCCGGGTTTTCCTCGCAGAGCCACCTATCGACGTGGTTCTTGCGCGAGGTGGGAGTGCCCCCGGCAGCGTATCGCCGCCAGGGGTCGAAGTAGTCAAGATTCTGCTCATGGAAGCGGGTATTCTGGAAACTGCCGGGAACCGAGTTCCATAAAATATGACCCATTGGAGGGTGACATGAAAGCCTTAGTATTCTGTCTGCTGGTAGGGGTGAGTGCGCCGGCCTTTGCTCAAATCGATCCCTCCGGGGAGTGGGCCCCACGGTTTCACGAAGACCAGCCGGAGCGAATTCCGGGGCCGGATATCGGCGATTACCTGGGGCTCCCCATCAATGACGCTGCTCGAATGCGGGGCGATACCTGGGATGCCTCGCTGCTGACCCTGCCGGAACACCAGTGCAAACCGCATCCGGCCGATTACGGCCCGCGCGGGCCTGCGAACCTGCGCATCTGGAAAGACGTCGATACCGAGAGCCAGAAGGTGATCGCGTACCACACGCACATCTCCTGGCAGGCTCCCGAACGAACCATCTGGATGGATGGCCGCCCTCATCCGCCCGATTACGCCGCGCACACGTGGCAGGGCTTCTCCACGGGCAAGTGGGATGGCGACATGCTGACGGTGTACACCACGCACCTGAAAATCGGCTGGATCCGCCGCAATGGCATTCCCCGAAGCGATAAGGCAACTCTGACGGAACATTGGATCCGGCATGGAGACTACCTGACGCTGGTGAGCATCGTCAACGATCCGGCCTACCTCACGGAGCCTTTCATCCGGACGACCAACTGGGTGGCGGACCCGCGGCAGGCGATCGCGCCGTATCCTTGCGAGCCAGTTACCGAGGTGGTGAGGCCGGAAGGCGTGGTGCCCAACCATCTGCCCGGCACGAATCCTTTCCTGGGTGAGTTCGCCGCCAAATACGGCGTGCCGCCGGAAGCGGCGCGTGGCGGCGCCGATACCATGTACCCGGAATACCGGAATAAAATCAGTGGGGCGAGCAAAAAACAATGAAGGCCGTAATGGTATTTGCGGCCACCGCATGGGCCGCATGGGCGCAGCCGAGTGGAGAGATTCACGTCCTGCCGGTGCAAGGCAACGTGTACATGCTGGTAGGCGATGGCGGCAACATCACCGTGCAGATCGGGAAGCAGGGCGTTCTGCTGGTGGATACCGGCGTGGCGCAGATGAGCGATCAACTCGTGGCGCAAATCCGGAAAATGACCAACGAGCCGATCCGGTACATCATCAATACGCACGCCCACGCGGACCATACCGGCGGCAACGAGAAAATCGGTAAGGCCGGGGTCACGATCACCGGCGGCAACGTAGCGGGGAATATTTCGGATGCCAGCCAGGGCGCGGCCATTGTCGCCTTTCAGAAAGTGCTGGACCGGATGAGCGCGAAGCCCGCTGCGGGCGAAGCGGCGATTCCGTTTGGCGACCTACCGACCGACACCTATATCGAGCCCGAGAAGCCCATGTACTTCAATGGCGAGGGCATCCAGATCATTCACCAACCAGCGGCCCACACCGACGGCGATAGCATCGTGTTCTTCCGCAAGTCCGATGTCGTAGCTACGGGCGATCTCTTCACACCCGGCAATTACCCCGTGATCGACCTGCAACGGGGCGGCAGCCTGCAAGGAATCATCGACGCGCTCAACAAGTTGATTGAGATCACCATCCCCGCCGACAAGCAAGAAGGCGGCACGTACGTGATACCCGGACACGGGCGGCTCTGCGACCAGGCGGACGTGGTGGAGTACCGCGACATGGCGACGATCATCCGCGACCGCATCGCGGACATGATCAAGAAGGGGATGACCCTGGAACAGGTGAAAGCTGCCAAGCCGACGCGCGATTACGACCCCGAGTACGGCACGACCAGCGGCTTCTGGACCACCGATATGTTCGTGGAAGCAGCGTACAAAAGCCTTAGCGGGAAGAAGTAACGGACTCGCCGCGGCAGCCGCTCAAATACGGGCTAATCTAAGAAGAGGAACCGAACGTAATGGAAGTTCATCTCCCACCCGAGGTTCAAGCGAAGCTCGAAGAGATGTCCCGCGATGCCCGCAGGCCGCCAGCGGAGGTTATCGAAGATGCGGTAAACGGCCTTTACGACGAGCTGGCCTACACACGGGAAATGCTCGATCGCCGTTACACCGAGTTGGAGACCGGTAAGGTGCGGGGGATTGACGGTGAAGAGGCTTATCGCCGGCTGATCGAGAAAACCGCCAGGGAACGCAAGCATCGGGTTCCATGAGTAACTATGTCCTCCACCCCGAGGCATATAGCGATCTTGATGAAGGCCCCGCCTTTGTGGTCCGCGGGATTCGTGCTCCTACTCACCGCGGCCGTTCCTCCGCTCGCCGCCCAATCGCAGTGCAACAATACTCCGGCCTATAGCGCCTGCGAGTTCACATTTGAGTTGAGCGATCAGGATGCTGCCGCTCATCCGAATCCATACGCCAGTGTCGAATTGAAGGCCGAGTTCCGATCCCCCCGCCACCGCACTTTCGCGATTCCGGCTTATTGGGACGGGGGACGGAAGCTGGTCATCCGCTTCGCTCCGGTCGAAGCGGGCGAATGGGATTACCGGCTCACCAGCAACATCGCGAGCTGGGATGGAAAGACCGGCGCGTTCACCGCTGCCTCTTCGGAATCGCCCGGTTTTATCCGTGCCGCGAATGTGCACCACTGGGCTTACACGGAGCCTTACTCTACCGGAATCCAGCGCGCGCATCTCTGGATGGGGGCCACTGAGCTACGCCTCGCGTCCATGGACGATGCCGGTTTCCGCGCTATGGCCGATGCACGCGCCGCGCAGAAATTCACGCATGTGCGCGGCCTGGTGCTGGGGGAGGGCGCCGATGCGGGCTTTGCGTCGCCCGATCAGCCCGACTCGGGCCGCTTCCACCGCCTGGACGACCGCGTCCGTTACTTGACGCAGAATGGTCTGGTCACCGATTTGATCCTCGCCGGCGGCGAAGGCCAGCTCACTAAACTATTCCCAAGCCGTGAGCAGCGCCGGCGGTACGTCCGCTACATCGTGGCGCGCTACGCTGCTTTCAATGTGACGTGGGAAGGCGTGCAAGCCTTCGAAGATTACCCGGATGGCCGAGCCTTACTGAAAGAAGTCGGCGGCCTGTTGAAGGAGTTCGATGGCTACCAGCATCCGCGCACCAGCGGAGCGCAGGTTACCTCGGCCCCCCTGCTGGCGGATAAATGGATGGATTTCGCGGCGTATGGCACTACAGACGACTCCGTGGGAGCCATCGAACACCAGCTTTATGCCGTGCCTTTTGTGAATCTGGATATCGCTCCCAACTCAGCGGACCAGGAGCCGGCAAACTTCCGCCGGCGCTTATGGAACACCACGATGAATGGCCAGTCGGTGGATACGCAGCCCTCTAGTCCCGCCAACACGAAGGCGATGACTGCGTGGTTCGACACTCTCTCCGACACCCGTTATTGGGAGCTGGAGCCTTACTTCGATGTAGATGGCGGGCGCGCGTTGGCTCTGGAAGGCACCGAATACCTGGTCTATATCGAGAAGCCCGGTCCACTGGAGCTCACGGTGGAGAAACACGGTTATGACGTCCTCTGGATCAATCCCGGCGATGGCGAAGTTACGAAGCGGAAATTCAGTGGCGACCATTTCACCGGCGAGCCGCCCGACAAATCGCACGATTGGATCCTCCACGTGGTGCGCGAAGGCCGCGTGGAGAGCATGAACCGGTCGTACAAGTTCGAATCGCAGCAGATTGTCTTGCAGGAAATCGAGCCCAACTCGGAAAAGGTGCCTTACACGATCGAGCAGCCCAGCGGTGACATTACTGTGGGCAAGCCTGCCGAGTACGCGGAGAAGATGAAGCGCGAGACGCGCGCCACGCGCTCCATGATGTGGTTGTGGCTAGGCGAAGTGGCCGCCGATGGACAGGGGTATCGCGTGCTCGGGACCGCCGCTAAAGGCAGTTTCACTGTGCCGCCGGGGCTGGCGAAGAATTTTCCCGCCGTGCTGATTCTCCGGCTCTACGGCATGAATGCCAACGGAAAGGTCTACGAGCTCGACGATGCGGTTGGACTCAACCGGTGAGGCCGCTCATCCTGGCGGTCGATACCACCCGCGAGCTCGGCAGCCTGGCGGTAGCCCGCGGGGGTGGGATCGTGGAGGAGATCCTGCTGCGCGCTCCCGACGGATTTGCCCATGTGATCTACGAACACCTGGCTGGCTTGCTGGCGCGGCACGATCTCGAAGCTGACGACATCGACTGTTTCGCCGCGGCTTCCGGGCCAGGCTCGTTTACGGGGGTGCGCGTCGGTCTGGCATGCATCAAAGGACTGGCCGAGGTCTGCGGACGCCCCGCCGTTGCGGTTTCCAATCTACAGGCGCTGGCCGCCTGCGGCTCCGCCCCTTTGCGCGCAGCGGTTCTCGACGCGCGCCGGGGCCAGGTCTACGGCGCCGTGTACGATTCGGAAGGGTGCGTCGTGGCGCCGGAAACGGTGGCCGACGCTGCCAAGTGGCTGGATGGCCTGCCGCAAGCGGACCTGGAATTTGTCACTCTGGATCCGGATCTGGTTCGCGGGGCATTCACCGGAACGCGGTACGACGGGGCTTCCGTAACCACCGCACCGCAGGCGCTGGCCGGAGCGATCGCCCGTATCGCCTGCACCCGCTTCCTTCGGGGCGAAGCCGCCGATCCAGCGCTTCTGGATGCCAACTACGTACGCCGCTCCGATCCGGAACTCTTCTGGAAAGAGTGACTTCGATATTGGTCAGCTAACCTCTGCTAACTAACCGCAGCGTGCCCCCGGCCCGCTGCTCCGTTGTACCTTGGAATTTATGCAGTTGACCCTGCCGCCTCCGGGTGTAGAGGCGGCCCTGCTTATCGTGTTGCTGGCGGCCGCCGTTTATGACGTGCGCTATCGCCGGATTCCCAATTGGGTTTCCGTCGGCGGGGCGCTGCTGGGCGTCGCGCTGAATGCCTTCCTATATCGTGGCACTCCTGGTCTGATTTTCGCTTTCAAAGGGCTGGCGCTGGGGTTCGGTATCTACTTCGTGCTTTACGCTATCCATGCCATGGGTGCCGGCGATGTGAAATTGATGGGCGCGGTCGGCGCATTAGTGGGCTGGCAGGATTGGTGTGGCATCTTCCTGGTGACGGCAATTCTGGGCGGTTTCATGGCTCTACTCCTTTCGCTGGCGCGGGGCCGTTTGAAAAAAACGTTTTGGAATGTCGGCTTCATCCTGGGCGAGATGCGGCATGGCCGCGCCGCCTATCTCACGCGGGAAGAATTGGACGTCCAGAGCCCGAAATCCGTGGGCTTGCCGCATGGGGCGGTGATTGCCGTTGCCTCCGTCTTCTACCTCGCCCTGGGCGTGTATTTCACCGTCCGCTGAGCGGTCATCTGCTACTGCTGGGTTAAAATAGCGGCTTGTCCCGTGAACCCGTGTTATCCCGAGCGGCGCGGTGGTTTGTGCGCTCCGGCATTCAGGAAACCAGCGGCGGCGTTGCCCGCTATTACCGGACCGACCTGGAGCGCAATCAGCCGGTCTCAACCGAAATTACGGGCTACGCCCTGAGCGCGCTGCTCTATCTCGGCCAATCGAAAGAAGCGCAATCTGCTGCTGACTATCTGAGCCGGGCTTGGACCGGCCAGGCGATGCCGTTCGAAACCGATGCCGCGCCGGATGGTCTATACAGCTACTTCTTCGATTGCGGAATCATCGTGCGCGGGTTGCTGGCTGCCTGGCGCGCCACAGGCTCGACGAAATCGCTCAATCTGGCCGCTGCTATCGGCCGATCGATGCTGGCGGATTTCCGGACAGAAGGTTGCCAATACCACCCGATCCTGAAATTGCCCGAAAAGGCGGCGGCCCCGCATGACCCGATGCGTTGGTCGCAGTCGCCGGGATGTTACCAGTTGAAGTCCGCTATGGCTTGGTGGGAGCTGTCCGAGGCTACGGGAGAGACGCAGTTCCGCCGGGCTTACGAATGCATGCTGGATTCGGCGCTGCGGTGCTACCGGACGTTTCTCCCCGGCCACCACGATCCATTACGAGTGGTGGACCGCTTGCACGCTTTTCTTTACTTCCTGGAAGGGATGCTGCCGTGTGCCGCTGAAGAGCGTTGCGCCGGCGCCATTAAAGATGGCATCGAGCGCGTGGCCTGCCACCTCGAAAGGGCTGCACCGCTGTTTGAGCGCGCTGACGTGTACGCCCAGTTGTTGCGCATCCGCATCTATGCCGATTGGATGGGAATCGTTCCTCTCGATCGCGTTGCGGCTGAACGCGAGGCCGCCGAACTGGCCGGCTTTCAGGCGGCTAGCGATGACCAGCGAATCGACGGAGGCTTCTACTTCGGACGCAAAGGAGCCGACTGGCTGCCGTATGTGAACCCGGTTTCCACCGCGTTCGGCATGCAAGCTCTGGATTTGTGGCGGCAACATACGAGCGGGGGCGCACCAACCGACTGGCGCCTGCTCATCTGAGTTGAAACCGAAGGCCAAGGTCGCATTCGCTTCCGGCACCGACGATCTCAACGCACGCCTGGTCGAGCGCATGCTGCGCGAATTTCCGGAACTGCCGCTGTACGTCGTCTCGGAGTTTCCGCCCGAAGCCGAAGGCGTGAAGTGGATTCCGTACCACGTGAATCGCAGCTTGCGCGAGAATCTGGCCCGCTGCCGCGCTGCACTTCGCGGGAAATCGATTCGTCTGGCGGGCGTGCTGTTGGTGCCCAATGTGCCGTACCGCCGCATGCGCCTCATGGCTCTAGTCATGGCGCCGGCCGGGTTCCTCGCGATCAATGAGAACCTGAACGACTTCATGCTGCGGCCCCGCTCGGCGCCGACCATGGTGCGCCACTTTCTGTGGCGCGCGCGGAACTTCTGGAATTGGCACTTCGGCCCCCGGGGTACTTTAGCCCGGCGGGACTGGACTGCCGATTTTCTATATCGGCGCGCGCTGCTGGCGGGCATGCTGCGGCGGAGCAGCGGCTCCCGGCCGGTATTGTCGCAGGTAAGCGCCGAGCCTGGTATCTCGGTTGTGATTCCTTCGCGCAATGGAAAAGATTTGCTGGCCGCGCAGATGGCGGGGCTTGTGCGCGAGGGTCCCTCCGAAATTATTGTCGTGGATAACGGCTCGGATGATGGTACGGCTGCTTGGCTTGCATCTACCTGGCCGGAGGTTCGCGTCGAGGTCTCGCCTCAACCGCTCTCCTTCGCGGCGGCCGTTAATCGCGGAATCGCCGTTGCGCGGCACAGCCACGTTTGCCTCCTGAATAATGACATGCTGCTGGATCCGGGGTTCTTCGCCGCGCTGGCTCAAGCTTTCGACAAAGTGCCGGATCTGTTTTGCGCAACGGCACAGATCCGCTTTCCTCCTGGCGTGCGGCGGGAAGAGACCGGAAAGGCGGTAATGGCGCAGAACGCTCCCGAGGATTTTCCGTTGCGCTGCGATGAACCCATTGCCGGCGAAGACCTCACGTACGTGCTGTATGGCAGCGGCGGCTGTTCTCTTTACGATGCCGCCAAGCTGCGCGCCCTCGGTGGTATTGATGAGGCTTATCAACCGGCCTATGTCGAAGATCTCGATATTGGCTATCGCGCGTGGCAGCGCGGCTGGCCTTCGGTGTACGTTGCCGGCGCCGTGGTGGAGCACCGACATCGCGCCACTACCTCGCGCTATTACAGCGAAGAGGAACTGCAGGCCGTCCTTGAACGAAACTATCTGAAATTCCTGGCGCGCGCGGTGGCGGATCGGGAAGTTTTCCGCAGTCTATGGAAGCAAGCAATCGGCCGCTTGCGGCTTCGTAAGAATTACGCCGCTCTCCGCGAGGCAATCGAGGTGGGGCAGGCGATTCGCCTGTCTGGCTGGGCAGGCACAGAGTGCCCGCCCCACCTCACCGAATCACTGGTACTGGCTCTGACGAACGGTTCGGTGTGCGTCTTCCCCGGCCGGGCTCCCACCGGCAAGCCTCGCGTGCTTGTTGCCACGCCGTACCTGCCGTTTCCGCTCTCGCACGGTGGCGCCGTCCGCATGTTCAACCTCATGCGCCGCGCCGCGGGGGAATTCGACCAAATTCTCATTGGCTTCACTGACACGCTCGAATCCCCACCGGTCGAACTCCTCGAAATTACCGTTGAGGTCATATTGGTGCGCCGTGCCGGGCGGCATTCCTGGCCGCCCCGAGGGCGCCCCGATGTGGTTGAAGAATTCGCCTCGCCTTCCTTTGAGGCCGCACTGCGCCAAACTATTCTCAAGTGGCGGCCTGCGATTGCTCAGCTTGAATTCACGCAAATGGCGCAATATGCCCCGGCCTGCGCCCCTGCTCGCACCATCCTCGTAGAGCACGACGTCACACTCGATCTGTACGCCCAACTACTCGCGCTGGAGGAAGATTGGGAACTGCGGCGCCAGTTGGCGCTCTGGCGCAAATTCGAAACCGGCGCGTGGCGGCAAGTGAATTGCGTCATCACGATGTCGGAAAAAGACCGCGCCATGATCGCCGGCGCCCGTTCCGTCGCGCTCCCGAATGGCGTCGACCTGGAACGATTTCGCCCCGCTGCGCGCCTGCCCGAGCCGCGCCGTTTGCTGTTTATCGGCTCGTTTGCGCACCTGCCCAACGTTCTGGCGGCGGAGTTCTTCCTGAAGCAGGTCTGGCCGCGCCTCGAAAAGGTTACTCTGCACATTATCGCGGGCGACCGGCCCGAATACTTCCTGGCGCGCTATCGGGATCGCGTCAAGCTCGATCTGAACCAGCCCGGGCTCGAAGTGGAGGCATTCGTCTCGGACGTAAGGCCCGCTTACGAACGGGCCACAGTCGTCGTCGCGCCTCTGGTTGCTTCGGCGGGGACCAACATCAAAATCCTGGAAGCCATGGCCATCGGCAAAGCGGTCGTGAGCACGCCGGCCGGCGTCAATGGGCTTGATTTGGCGGCAGGCCAGGATTTCATTTTGGTCAAAACCGCCGGAGAAATGGCCCAGGAGATCGCAAAGCTTCTCGCGGATCCCGGCAAGCGGGCGCACTTGGAAGCCGCGGCCCGCGCGAGGGTTGAACGCGATTACGATTGGGACGAGATCGCGCGACGACAGGCGGCGTTATACCGGAGGCTCCAGGAATCGCTATAATCGTGTTGCGCCGACCGCATGCGGCGGCGACAACCAGCTTCGTGACGCCCTCCGGGGCAACATGTAAGTCCGGGACTTGATCGATAGGACAGGTACCAAGGCCATGTGCGCCAACGATTTTCTCCAAGCCAAATGCCAAGGCCGCAAGCTCTCGATGGTGACTTGCTACGACTACACCTTCGCCCGTCTGCTTTCGCAGAGCCCTGTTGACGGCATTCTGGTGGGTGACAGCGCCGCCATGGTGGTGCACGGCCACCACTCTACTGTTTCCGCCACCACCGAACTGATGCGCCTGCATACCGAAGCGGTGGTGCGCGGCGCGGGCGATAAGTTTGTTATCGCCGATATGCCGTTCCTCTCGTTCCGTAAGGGAGTAACAGCGGCTTTAGATGCAGCCCACGTCCTGTTGAGCGCCGGCGCGCAGGCGGTGAAGCTCGAAGGTGTGGATGGCCACGAGGACGTGATCGAGCGACTGGTCGAGAGTGGAATTCCTGTAATGGGCCACATTGGTATGCAGCCCCAGTCAGTGCATGCTTATGGCGGGTTCCGCGTACAAGGCCGTAATTGTGAAGCCGCGCGCGAGATCGCGGGTCGTGCCCGCAGGCTCGAAGAGCTGGGTGCATTCGCCGTGGTACTGGAGTGCATTCCGGCGGGACTGGCGTGCGAGATCACCAGTTCGCTCCGCATTCCCACGATTGGGATCGGCGCCGGCGCCGCCTGCGACGGCCAGATCCTGGTCCTGCAAGATCTCCTAGGAATGAATCCCGATTTTCAGCCGAAGTTCGCCCGCCGGTTTTGGGATGGCGCACGGGGGGTTCATGATGCTTTGGTCCACTTCGATGAAGAGGTGAAGGCCGGAACCTTCCCCGTAATGGAAGAGAGTTACTGACCCATGCACGTCTCGAAAACCGTGGCGGAGTGGCTCGCCCGCCGCCGGGAGCTTGGTGGGCGCAGTATCGGCTTTGTGCCCACGATGGGAGCGCTGCATCGGGGCCACGCGTCGCTAGTCGAGCGCTGCCGCCGCGAAAATGAGATCGCGGCCGTCAGCATCTTTGTGAATCCCACACAGTTCAACGACTCCCGCGATCTGCAGCGGTATCCGCGCACCATGGAGCAGGACTTGGCGCTTCTTGAAAAGCTGGGCGCTGACGATGTGTTCGCACCCGGTGTCGCCGAGTTGTACCCCCAAGGCTACCGCTTCCACATGGAAGAGGATGGAATGGCGCAAATCATGGAAGGCAGGTACCGGCCCGGTTTCTTCTCCGGGGTAATGACCGTCGTTTTGAAGCTGCTGAACCTGGCTCGCGCCGATCGCGCCTATTTCGGCGAAAAGGACTACCAGCAATTGAAGCTCATTACGGAGATGACGCGCCATTTCTTCATTCCCACCGAGATCGTGGCGTGCGCGACCGTTCGTGAGCCTTCCGGCTTAGCCGAAAGCTCGCGGAACACACTGCTTTCAACCGCCGCGCGCCAAAAAGCGGCCGCGATTTACCGCGCTTTGTCCACCGCACCCGATTGCGAGCACGCGAGCGCCTGCCTGAAGTCGCAGGGTTTCACAATCGATTACGTCGAAGAGCACTGGGGGCGCCGCTTCGCGGCCGCACATCTGGAAGGCGTGCGCCTGATTGATAACGTGGTGATCGGAGAACTGCGCTGATATGCTGCTCTGTCTTGACGTTGGCAACAGCCAGGTCCTGGGTGGCGTCTACGATAATCACGACCTGAAGGCCACCTTCCGCCGGGCGTCCAGTATTCGCGCCTCCTCCGACGAGTTCGCCATCTTCTTTCGCGCGGTGCTGCGCGAAAACCAGGTGGACCCCGATCACATCGATACGGCTGCCATCTGCTCCTCGGTTCCCGATGTCATCCATTCCCTGCGCAACTGCTTCCGCAAGTACTTCCGCACCGATCCCTTCGTGCTCCAACCCGGAGTCAAGACGGGCCTGAAGGTCCGCTACCGCAATCCCCTGGAAGTGGGCGCCGACCAGATCGCCAATGCGCTTGGCGGTTTGGAACGATTCCCCGGCCGGGATCTCATCATCGTCGATTTTGGCACCGCTACTACGCTCTCGGCGGTCACGAGGAACAAAGAGTACCTTGGCGGAGTGATCACTCCCGGAATTCACAGCTCAATGGCCATGCTGGAATCCAAAACAGCGCGGTTGCCCGCGGTGGAAATCATCCGGCCCGCGGAGGTTCTGGGGCGGTCGAGCGTGGAAAGCATTCAGTCCGGCTTGTACCACGGCACTTTGGCGGCCGTGCGCACCCTGGCCGATCTAATCGCGAAAGAACAATTCGGCGCGGAGGAGCCGGTGCTCTTGGGTACCGGCGGTTACGGCCGCTTGTTCGAGCGGGAGCGCCTCTTCGACGCGTTCGTCCCCGAACTGCCACTGATGGGCCTGCGGGGGGCGGTGGAACTTCATTACAGATCACAGGCTACAAGCGCCAGAGTGCCCAACCGTGATGGCGCTCCCACCAATCCACGATAAGCTTGCGTGGACCATTCCTGCGATATGGCCCAAAAGGTGTGACTCGAAAGGGCCAGTGCTTTGAGTTGGTATGTGAACGCACGTCGAATATACCGCCAATCCTGCAGTACGGGTAGTACTTTAGCGGCAGGCCGAAACCCGAATTTGGTCGCAGACATTCATTTTTTCGACACTCGAATTAAATTAATGGCTGAGAAATTCTGATTTTCGGTTAAAGTAATCTTGGACGTGTTGAGAGCATCTCGATTGCGAAGAGTACCGATTCCGCGGCGAAACCTGGAGTTGGCCCGCGTGCTACTGGTTCATGGGGAATTAGCGCCCCGCCTGACCTTGCGTACGATCCTCCAGGCCGGTGGTTACGCGGTGGATGTGGCTGCTACCCCGGCCGAAGCACTGAGCAAGCTGGACGAAGGTGTATACGATCTCGTGCTCAGTGAAGCGCGTTTCAGCACTGGTTCCGGCGGGTCCGATCTGCTGGCTTATGCGCGCGTCAAAGACTACCGCCCGGCAACGGCCCTGATCACGTCCCATAGGAAGAAGCAGCCCGGCAGCTACGGCCGCGGAAGCAACCAAATCTCGATCCAAACCGAGAACATTCCAAATCTTTTGGAGAAGGTTGCAGACCTCATCGCCATCCGCGCCAGCCGGCGCTATCGGTCGCTCCGGCCGGCTGTCTAAACACTTTTCTTAGCTCTGCACGGTCTGGAACACTCGGGGGTGTCCCGCGCTTGCCACCGTTTTTCCGCCGACCGTAGCATGGTGGAGAGGGGATTGTTTATGGCAAACGGTACCGATTCGGAGCGTCGCGGCGAGCAGCTTGGGCCGGAGGGGGAAGACCCGAACCGCATCGAAAATGAGCGTACCGGCGAAACCGGGGGAGCAGGCGATTACGGCAACCAGGCTCTGTGGGGACATTTCGCGAACCGCCAGGACCGAAGCCACGGCAGTAAATGGCAATGGAACTGGAATCTAGGCCGCCGACGGGCCGCCTAATTCGGTGACAGTCTACGAAACCCCCAAATTAGTTTCGGTGACAGTCTACGAAACTCCCAAATTGCCTGCTTGCCAACCCGGGTCCGGCAGCCGTAAGTTATTGAATCTTCGTGCAGGTGTTCCCATGAATTTCGGGGTTTCGTAGACTGTCACCGAAATTGTGAGGTTTAGCAACGCTCTAGGAGGGTGGCGATTCCTTGGCCTACTCCGATGCACATCGTGCATAGGGCGTAGCGGCCGCGTATCTTTTCCAGTTGGTAGAGCGCCGTTGCGACGAGCCGCGCGCCGCTTGCTCCCAGGGGATGGCCGATCGCAATCGCTCCGCCGTTTGGATTCACGTGCGCCGCGTCGTCTGGGAGTCCGAGATCGCGCATCACTGCCAGCGCCTGAGCGGCAAACGCCTCGTTCAACTCGATAACGTCAATCTGCCCCAGCGCCACCCCGGTCTTAGCCAGCAACTTTCGGGTCGCGGGCGCCGGAGCGAAGCCCATAATCCGCGGGGCTACGCCCGCCGCCGCCGTCCCCAAAACGCGCACGCGCGGAGTCAGCCCGTGCTTCCTTGCGGCCGCTTCCGAGGCCAGCAGCAACGCGCACGACCCATCGTTCACGCCGGACGCGTTCCCCGCGGTCACCGTCCCATTCGCCTTGACCACTGGCTTCAGTTTTGCGAGCGCTTCCACCGTTGTATCCGGCCGCGGATGTTCGTCCGTATCGAACTTCTTCGGCTCACCTTTCTTTTGCGCGATCTGCACCGGCACTATTTCGCATTGAAAGAATCCATCAGCGTGTGCCCGCGCCCAGCGCTGCTGCGTCCGCAATGAGAAGGCGTCCTGGTCCTGGCGGGAAATCTGGAAATCCTCGGCCACGTTCTCCGCGGTTTCCGGCATCGAATCGGTGCCGTACTGACTCTTCATCTGCGGATTGACGAAGCGCCACCCGATCGTCGTATCGAAGATCTCGGCGCTGCGGCTGAACGCCGTCTCAGCTTTGCCCATCACGAACGGCGCGCGCGACATGCTCTCCACGCCGCCGGCAATCATCAGATCCGCCTCGCCCGATTTGATGGCCCGTGCCGCCGTCCCCACGGCATCCATGCTCGAGCCGCACAAACGATTGATGGTCGCGCCGCTCACTTCCTTCGGCAGCCCGGCTAACAGCAGCGCCATACGCGCCACGTTCCGGTTATCTTCGCCGGCCTGGTTCGCGCACCCGAAAATTACATCGTCGAGCGCCGCCCAATCCACGCCGCGGTTCCGCTCCATCAATGCGCGGATCGGAATCGCCGCCAGATCGTCTGCGCGAATCGAGGCCAAGCTCCCGCCGTAACGGCCAAAAGGCGTACGCACTGCATCGCAAATATATACGTCGCTCATATAGTGGAAAGTCCCATTTTAGACTGTCCGCCCAGACGGCCGGAGTTACACTCGGAAAGACATGCAATATACAACACTCGGCAAAACGGGAATCACAGTCTCGCGACTGTGCTTAGGATGCATGAGCTATGGCGGCGGCAACGTGCCCGATTGGGCGTTAGGCACGCGCGGCTGGCACGTCGGGAAAGAGGATGCCCGCGAACATTTCAAAATTGCTTTGGATGCCGGCATTAACTTCTTCGATACCGCCGACGTTTACTCCGCCGGCCAAAGCGAAGAGATTACCGGCGCCTACCTCAATGAAATGGCGTCGCGGGAAGAGATCGTGGTCGCCACGAAGGTCCACGGCGTGATGGGCCCCGGACGCAACCAGCGCGGCCTCAGCCGCAAACATATCCTTCACGGCTGCGAAAATTCGCTGCGGCGCCTGCGCATGGATTACATCGATCTTTACCAGATCCACCGCTGGGATCCCGGTACGCCCATCGAGGAAACTCTGGATGCCTTGGATGCGCTAGTGCGCTCCGGCAAAGTGCGCTATCTCGGCGCCAGCAGCATGGCCGCCTGGCAGCTATCCAAAGCTCTGTACACGGCCAAGGAGCGCGGCTGGCATCGCTTTGAAACCATGCAGAACCATTACAACCTGGTCTATCGCGAAGAAGAACGCGAGATGATTCCGCTGTGCATCGATCAAGGCCTTGCCATTATCCCCTGGAGCCCGCTGGCCCGCGGATTTCTGACCGGCACGCGCAGCCGAGAAGGTGGCTCGACGCAGCGCTCGCAGGTGGATACCTTTGCGAAAGACATGTACTACAGCGAGGATGACTTCCAAGTCGCGGACGCGGTCGCGCGCGTGGCGTCGCAGCGCGGTGTCTCGGCCGCTGAGATCGCCTGTGCGTGGGTGCTGCAGGCCCCCGGCGTTACGGCGCCCATTATCGGCGCGACCAAGCCGGATCATTTACGCGATCTGCTGCGCAGCGTCGATCTCAAACTCGCGCCGGATGAAATTGCCGCGCTGGAAAAACCCTATCGCGCGCATCCCATCCTCGGCCACGCCCAACCGAGCCCCAAAACCATGCGAGCCTCGGGGGCTTAACCTGCTCTCGGCCCCGCCCCGACCGCGCGGGATTGATATTATGAATGTCACCACCGGATTTGCAAACGACAGTTCCGCGCGGAATGGGAGGGATCATGTCAAAACCTCAGAAGAATGGATTTGGCCGGCGCAGTTTTCTGAAGAACGCAGCGGGGGGAGCAGCAGCACTGGCTACCACGGCGCCACTGGTCGAGGCCCAGACTCCAAATAACCGGGCCGGTTCGGCGCCAGCGGAGAACGGCGCTCCGGCGCCAACCGAGGCGCAGATCCAGCGCGAAACCGGCAACATCCGGCCTCCCGCTGTCGCGCGTACCATCACGCGTCCAGGATCGGACCTCATGGTGCAGACGATTCGCGATCTCGGCATCGAATACGTCGCCGCCAATCCCGGATCGAGTTTTGAGGGGTTGCAAGAATCGTTCATCAATTACGGCAATCCGCCCAACCGCATGCCGGAGTTCATCACCGCGCTGCATGAAGAATCGGCCGTGACCATGGCGCATGGGTATGGCAAGGCGGAAGGCAAGCCCATGATGGCGCTGTTGCATGGCACGATCGGCATCCAGCACGGCGCCATGTCGATTTACCAGGCCTACTATGACCGGGTGCCGGTCGTAATGATCGCCGGGAACGACCCCGATTTCATCGCAGCGCATACGGCCCAGGACATGGCCGGAATGGTGCGGAGCTATACCAAGTGGGACGCCGAGCCCAAGACCATCGATGAAGCCTTGGCGGCGATTCAGCGCGCCTACAATGAAGCCATCACGCCGCCGATGGGGCCGACGTTAGTGGTGATGGGGACCGAGATCCAGAAGGAGAACGCCCCCAACACGCGAGTTCCGGCTTACAAGCCGCCGGAGTTCCCGACTATCTCAGCGACACAGGCGCGCGAGATTGCCAAAGGACTGGTGGAAGCGCAGAATCCCCGCATTGCGGTTGGCCGCTTGCGCACGCCCGAAGGCGTGAAGCGCGCCGTGCAATTAGCCGAACTGGTGGGCGCCTGTACCAGCACAGCGGCGACCAACGGCCCCATGAGTTTTCCGCAGCGGCATCCGCTGTGCGGACCTGGCACGGACACGAATTACGATTACGTGCTTGGCTTGGAGACGGGCGGGGCACAGGCATCCATCGAGGGCCCGGCGCTTTCGAAGATCGTTCCCCAGCGCGATCACGACAACATCGGCTTTGGCGGCATCAGCGGCGGAGCGGCCGGCCGGGGCGGGCGTGGAGGAGGACGCGGGGGGCGGGGCGGGGCTCCGACAGCACCTCCGATCGAAGCGGATGCCGAAGCCAGCCTTCCCCTGATCATCGAAGAGGTGAACCGGCAACTGACCGGCGACCGCAAGAGCCGCATCCAGGACCGCACGGCCAAACACGCGCAGGCCAATCACGAAGCGCGCGTGACCGCTCTGGCGCAGGCGATCGAAAGCAAGCGAGCCGGATGGAACGGCACTCCGATTTGCACCGCACGAATCTACGCCGAGCTATGGCCGCTCATCATGAACGAGGATTGGTGCCTTTCTTCGCCCAGCGGTTTTTCCGGCGGCCACAACGCGCAACTCTGGGAGCACAACAAGCCGTACAGTTACCTGGGCGGACAGGGCGCGGGCGGTATGGGATATGGCGCGCCGGCATCGGTCGGCGCGGCGCTGGCCGCGAAAGCTCGCAATCGAATCGTAATTAACATCCAGACGGATGGCGACCTGAACTATTCCCCCGGGGTTCTCTGGACCGCGGTCCATCACAAACTGCCCATGCTCACGGTGATGCACAACAACCGCGCCTGGCACCAGGAATACATGTTCGTGGAATACATGGCCGGCGTGCGCGGGCGCGGCGCGGAGCGGGCCCATATTGGCAGCACGCTGCGCGATCCGTTCCTGGACTACACCAAGATGGCTGCCGGGTACGGCATGGCAGGCGAAGGTCCCATTACCGATCCAACGAAATTGCCGGCAGCTCTGAAGCGCGGGATCGCGTCCGTGAAGCGCGGCGAGCCGTATCTGATCGACGTCATCACGCAGCCGCGATAAGGATAAAGGCCATGAGGTACACCGGTAGACTTTTGACATTAGCTGTACTGGCGATTGCGGGTTTGTACGCACAGGGCGGCCGCGGAGGCGGCGGTCCGCTGCCCCACAACCCGCCGCCCACCAGTCCAGCGACCGGCAACGCCGCGAATGGTAAAGCTCTCTACTACGCTTACGGCTGTTATGCCTGCCATGGCTACAACGGCGAGACCGGCGCGCGGGCCTTCGTAGGGCGGTGGGGCAACCTGTCTACGGAGGAGACGTTCCTCAGGTTTCTTCGCGGACGCGCAAATGTAGCGCCGCTTACACCCTCCACCTCGATGCCGAATTTCAGCGAGGCCTCGCTGCCCGATAAGCAAGCCAAGGATATCTACGCCTACATCCGTACATTCAAAAGTTCCGCGCCCGAGTTGAAGGACATTCCCACGCTGAATGCCATTCTGGATGCGGAAAAACAGGAGAAGAAGTAGTCAGTTGGCCGCCTGAAAAGCGGCTGCGGCCATGATTGGCCGCCCCACAGATGGATTCCCTCCGGATTATAATGGCTCCCATTGGAGGGCACATGAAACTACGCACGTTGACGGCGGCTACGCTCGTCTTCGCTTCGATTGGACTGACTGCGGAGGTCCAGAAGAGGGACGTGGACCTGAAAGCCTCGGATGGCGCCAGTATCAAGGCCTCGTATTATTCGCCGGGCCGCCTCGGACCGGGCATCCTGCTTCTCCACCAGTGCAACATGGACCGGCACGCCTGGGATGGTCTCGCCAATGACTTGGCCGCGGCTGGGTTCCATGTCGTCACAATTGACTATCGCGGGTATGGGGATAGCCCCGGCAACCGCTCCGCGGATGCCGGCAAGCGCCCGGGAGATGCGGATGCGGCTTTCGCGTACCTGCTCGAGCGGGCGGGAGTCGATTCGTCGCGGATGGCTGCCGGCGGAGCAAGCTGCGGAGTGACGCTTTCGTCGGACCTGGCAGCCCGCCACCATGAGATCAAGGCGCTGGTGCTGCTTTCCGGTTCTGCCAGCGATGTTGCGCGGAATTATATCTCCTCTTCGAACATTCCGGTCTTCGGCGCCGCGAGCGAAGGCGATACCAATGCGGCGAATGGGATTAAGGCCGCTCTGGGGGCTTCCAAGAATCCCGCCTCCACCCTGAAGATCTATGCGGGGACGGAGCATGGCGTGCCGATGTTCGCCAAGAACCCAGAACTCGAGCCCATGATCGTTAATTGGCTGAAAACGCAACTGGGCGGCGACCGTAAAGCTTCTGACTAAATATTGAAAGCAACCCCTCCCTAACGGTCGAACTGCAAGCAGCGGCTCAGTAGGTGTGCGTTACTGGGCCGCAACCGTCAGGGAGCGGTGCATTTAGTTCTCGCGCCACATGCTAACTGAACTACCGGCCTGGAAGGCTCTCCAGGCACACTATGAGCAGGTTCGCCGCATCCACCTCCGCGATCTGTTCGCCGGGGATTCGCGGCGTGGCGAACGCCTGACCGCCCAAGGAGCCGGCCTCTTTCTCGATTATTCGAAGAACCGCATTACAGAAGAAACCCTGCAACTGCTGGTGCAACTGGGGGAAGCCGCGGGCCTCCGTCAGCGAATCGACGCCATGTTCCGGGGCGACAAGATCAACGTCACGGAGAATCGCGCAGTTCTGCACGTGGCCTTACGCGCGCCCAAAGACGCTTCCATTCTCGTGGATGGCAAGAATGTGGTGCCGGAGGTCCATGCCGTGCTGGGCAAAATGGCTGATTTCTGTGATCGCGTGCGCAGCGGGGAATGGAAGGGTTACACCGGAAAACCCATTCGCAACGTCATCAATATCGGAATCGGCGGCTCCGATCTCGGGCCGGTCATGGCGTACGAAGCGCTGAAATTCTACAGCGACCGCTCGGTCACGTTCCGGTTCGTTTCCAACGTAGATGCCACCGACTTCGCCGAAGCCGTGCACGACTTAGATCCCGCCGAAACGCTGTTCATCATTTCTTCCAAAACGTTCACCACGCTGGAAACCATGACCAATGCGCATTCGGCGCGCGCCTGGTCGCTGGCAGGATTTGGCGGCGATGAGAAATCCGTGGCCCGGCATTTTGTGGCGGTTTCAACGAACGCCGCGGAAGTGTCCAAGTTCGGAATCGATACCGCCAACATGTTCGGGTTTTGGGACTGGGTGGGCGGACGCTACTCCATGGATTCGGCGATCGGCCTTTCCACCATGTTGGCCATCGGCCCGGACCAGTTTCGCGCCATGCTGGACGGCTTCCATCAGATGGACGAGCATTTCCGCACCGCCCCGTTCGACCGCAATCTGCCCGTCGTGATGGGCCTGCTGGCCGTCTGGTACACGGATTTTTTCCGCGCCGGAACCGTCGCGGTCCTGCCGTACGAACAATACCTGAAACGTTTCCCGGCTTACCTGCAGCAGTTGACGATGGAGAGCAACGGCAAGCACGTCACGCTGGATGGCGCGGAGATCACTTATCCGACCGGCGCGATCTATTGGGGCGAGCCGGGGACGAACGGACAGCATTCGTTTTATCAATTGATCCATCAGGGAACGCGGCTTATCCCGTGTGACTTTATCGCTTTTGCCCAAGCTCTGAATCCGCTCGGCCGGCACCACGACCTGCTCATGGCGAATGTTTTTGCCCAAACCGAAGCGTTGGCGTTCGGCAAAACGGCGGAGCAGGTGAAAGCGGAGGGAACGCCGGATTGGCTCGTACCCCATCGCGTCTTCGAAGGTAACCGGCCCTCCAACACTATCCTGGCCGAGCGCCTGACGCCGGAGACTCTGGGCAAACTGGTAGCCCTATACGAGCACAGCGTGTTTACGCAAGGAACCATCTGGCAGATCAACTCATTTGATCAATGGGGCGTGGAATTGGGCAAGGTGCTGGCGCAGCGCATCGTTCCCGAACTCGAAAGTGCCACAGAGCCGGCGCTGGCCCACGATAGCTCAACCAACCACTTGATCCGCCTCTACCGCAAGCTCAGGGGGTAGTCCATGGACCTGCAAGTGTTCGAAAATCCCGAGGCGGTCGCGCGCGCGGCTGCATCTGTGATTGCCGCCGATGCGCGAGAGGCAGTAGCTGCGCGCGGCCAGTTTTCGCTGGCGGTAAGCGGCGGGCATACTCCCTGGATCATGCTGCGCGCGCTAGCCGCCGAAGACATCCCTTGGACTGCTATGCACCTGTTTCAAGTAGATGAGCGCGTGGCTCCCGAAGGCGACCCCGATCGCAACTTCACGCATCTTCGCGAAAGCCTGTTACAGCATGTCCCTCTGGCCTCCGAACACGTTCATGCCATGCCGGTTGAGATGGCGGATCTCGAGGCCGCCGCCCGCCAGTATGCTGTTGCGCTCCAGAAAATCGCGGGAACGCCCCCTGTGCTGGATCTCGTGCATCTCGGTCTGGGTCCGGATGGCCACACTGCTTCGCTTGTTCCGGGCGATCCGGTGCTCCAGGTTCGCGATGCCGACGTTGCCCTCACAGGCCCGTATCAAGGCCGCCGCCGAATGACATTGACTTATCCGGTCCTTAATCAAGCGCGTCGCGTGTTATTTGTCGTGACAGGCGGCGACAAAGTGAAGATGACCCGCCGCCTGCTCGATGGCGATCCGTCCATACCCGCGGGGGCCGTGCGCGCGGAACATGCCCTGGTGATGGCCGACCGCGCCGCCGTGGAGTAGGACAGACCTCCTGGTTTGCCCCTGCTACAATCACACTGATGGCCAACGAGATTTACGCGGCATTCGATACTACTGAAGGCAAGTTCAAAGCCAAGCTGTTCGCCGAGCAGGCGCCAAAAACAGTGGAAAACTTTATTGGCTTGGCGGAAGGCACCAAGACCGGCAAGCCGTTCTACAATGGCACCATCTTTCACCGGGTGATTCCCGATTTCATGATTCAAGGCGGCGACCCGGAAGGCACCGGGCGGGGCGGCCCAGGCTATCGCTTCGCCGACGAGTTTCATCCTTCGCTGAAACATTCCAAGCCAGGCCTGCTTTCCATGGCCAACGCCGGGCCAAATACGAACGGCAGCCAGTTCTTCGTCACCGTGGCGGCTACTCCGTGGCTCGACAATAAACACAGCATTTTTGGCGAGGTGACGGAAGGTTACGAAGTGGTGAAGAAGATTTCCGAGGTGCCGCGCAACTCGCAGGACCGGCCTTTGAAGGAAGTCCGCGTCAACTCCGTGACGATCGAAAGAACATAGCCCTTGCGGCTGGCGATTTTCGGCGGCACCTTCGATCCCATCCACTGCGCGCACCTGACTGTCGCCCGCGAAGCCGCCGCCCGATTTGCGCTGGACCGGATTCTGTTTGTCCCGGCGGCCCATCCGCCTCACAAATCCGGCCAGACATTTGCCGGGTACGCGGACCGCGTCCGTATGGCGGAAATGGCGTGTGCCGGCGAGCCGCGGTTCGAAGTCTCCCGCCTCGAAGAACACACCGTCCGCAGTTACTCCATTCATACAATTGAAACCGTTCGGGGCTGTGTTGCGCCGGGTGCGCCGGTGTTTTTCCTCATTGGCGCGGATGCGTTCTCCGAGATAGAGACTTGGCATCGGTGGCGTGACGTGGTGCGATCTGTCACCTTCCTGGTAGTCAGCCGGCCGGGTCACGAGTACCGGGCTCCGGAAGGTGCGCGTGTAGAGCGACTGGAATCGGTCGACTTGCCGGTATCCTCGTCATCGATCCGCGAGGCACTTTCCAGAGGGGAACATCCCCGAGATGTCCCTGAATGTGTGCTCTCTTACATATTTGAACACCACCTCTATCACGTGCCTCATAGCAAATGACGCCGTGGCGCCTGGATACAGCCGCGTGTCACAACTCGACAGCCGCGCCCATAGGCCACTCCAAAAAGTTAATGTTCATTTAAGCGCTAAATGGCCTCTACATTGCTTGTAGTTTTGGCCGTGGCGTCCCCCCGCGTCGGACTGCCTTTGTTTGGAGGATTCATTTTGAAACGGTTTTATACTTTGATGAGCCTTGTTGGCTCGCTCCTGGCCGCACACACACTTGCGGCGCAGACTGTCACTGTCGATAAGCCTAGTCTAAACTTCTCGGCCCAACTGGGCGGCGCCGCCGTGTCACAGACGGTCAATGTCAGTAGCCCCGGGTCTAGCGGCTCGGTCGCTTTCCTCGTATCTACTCCGTCGCAAAGCTGGCTGACTGTGAGTCCCGGCAGCGGCAATACGCCATCGGCACTCACTGTGACTGCAAACCCTGCAGGTTTGAGCGCCGGCAGCTACTCTGCTTCTTTTTCGATAGGCGCCGCCGGTGGCAATGTCACGGTTCAGGCGACCTTGGCGGTCAGTTCGATTTCCGTCAGCCCTCAGACGCTGCAATTCTCGTATCAGCCGGGAGGACAGATTACCGCTCAAAACCTGACGATTTCCGGGCAGGCGGTGACGTTTAGCACTACCGAGTCGACGGCTACCGGAGGTGGCTGGCTGGAAGTGAATCCGGCCTCAGGCAACTCTCCGGGAACCGCAGTTGTCACGCTGAACCCAGCCGTCGTCCCTAGTCTTGCTCCTGGCCAATACAGCGGTACGATCACTGTTACACCGACTTCCGGCGCGTCGAGCACAGCCGTCCCCATACCAGTGAGCCTGACCGTCACCGCCGCTCCAACTTTCACTGTGAGCGCCAATTCGGCGGCTCTGAATTATCAGATCGGCGGCGTTTATGTGCCTCAGCAAACGGTGGTTGTTTCCACCACGGGAACTCAGTCAGTCAGCTTCACAGCAACCGTATCTTCGGGTTCGCAGAACTGGCTCACCGTCAGCCCGACCAATGCCACCATTGCCGCCAATGGGAACACGCAGCTAACCATCGGCTACAATACGGCGGCGAATCTCCCCGCGGGTTCCTATCAAGGTACGATTACCTTGTCCGCTCCGGGAGCATCGCCCTCCTCGTTAACCATTAACGTTACCTTGCAAGTCTCTACTTCTCCGTTCCTGTATGCGCAACCCAGCGGGACTCTAACCTTCAACGGCCAGTTCGCCGGCCCCGCGCCTCAGTCGCAGAACTTAACTGTGTTCACCAGCGCGGTGGCGGGAAATTCTACGACTGGCCAACTTCCTCTCGCGATGTCCGCATCCAGCACCGGGAACTGGCTAACCGTCCAAACAACCGGCGTGACGGGGACACCGTTCGTGGTTTCGGTTAATTCCACTGGCTTGGTGCCGCAAACTTACAACGGCACAATTACCGTGGCATCCAACGGCGTGCCGAATCTGACGATACCGGTAAGCCTGGTAGTGAGCAACAATCCTCAGCTCTCTGTCAATACGAACCAGCTCACCTTCCTCTATCAGACCAATGGAGCGAACAACGTCCTTTCGCAGACGCTGCCGGTAAGTAGCACAACCGGCGCGCTCTTGAATTACACAGCCGCCGTCAATAGCGGTAACACCTGGCTTTTCCTGAACGGGAACACTACGGCAACCGGAGCTAGCACCAGCAATCTGGCGGTCACCGTAAATCCCGCAGGGCTCTCGGCAGGCACTTATAACGGCACCATCACCGTTAATGCGACCAACACGGCAGGTGCTCCGGTGAACCCGGTGACCGTGCCGGTGGTGCTATATGTCAGTAGCGCAGCCATGCTGGCGGCTTCCCCGTCCTCCCTGACGTTCACAGCGGCGGCTGGAGCAGCGCCGCCCGCGTCCCAGACCATTACTCTGGGTAGTACCAGTGCCACCGATCAAGTAACCTATACCGTCACTCCGACTAGCGCCACCTGGCTATCGATCGCGCCGACTACCGGGACCACTCCGGCTTCTCTGACGGTTTCTGCTCTTTCCTCGTCACTCGCGGCGGGATCCTATAGCGCCACTATCACGATTACCGGAACCGCTCCGGGAGGCGCGGCTGTAGCCGATAATCCCGTTAGCATCCCCGTCACGCTTCAGGTGACGCAAGGTACGCTAGCACTCGACAAGACTACCCTTACCTTCGCTCAGGTGGCGGGCGGACCGGCGCCAGCGGCGCAAACCGTGAACGTGACCAGCAATGGACAAGCTCTCACCTTCACCGCCGCCGCATCCGATAAGGACCCAGTCAGTTGGCTGTCCGTGACGCCTGCTACCGGGACCACCCCCGGCGCCCTTTCGATCAGCGTGGATGGTTCCAAGTTGAATCCCGGCACGTATCAGGGCTTGGTTACGGTCGTCGCCCCCAACGGGGGCAACAGCCCAGCCACTATTACCGTGAACTTCACGGTAAGTACCGCATCCACGATTTCCGTTACGCCGGCTAACCTGGCGTTCGCTTATACTATTGGCGCGGCTGCTCCGCAAAGCCAGATCATTCAGGTCCAATCGTCCAGTGCCGTATCCTTTGCCGCGGCGGCTACCACGAACAACAATACTGGTAACTGGCTCCAGGTAACACCCGCGAATGGCACCACACCGGGCACATTGACGGTCAGCATCAATCCCACCGGTTTAGCCGCCGGGAATTACACGGGAACGATTGCCGTCACATCGCCTAGTGCCGCGACGCCAACCACTATACCGGTTACCTTGACGGTCTCCGCGGCTCCTCCGCCGACGCCGGTGGTTCAGGGAATCACCAATGCGGCGAGTTACATCACCGGCGGCGTCGCGCCGGGAGAGATCGTCACGATTTTCGGCACTTCCATCGGACCCGCCACGCCGGCCAACGCCCAACTGACATCAACCGGCACGGTAGCAACCACCATCGCCAATACCACCGTGATGTTCGGCAATGTGGCCGCGCCGATCATTAATGCTTCGGCAACGCAGACCAGCGTCGTGGTTCCGTACCAGGTAGCCGGACAGCCCACAGTGGCGGTAACGGTCACCTATAACGGCGTCACATCCGCACCAGTGACGTTCAACGTGCTGGCTGCTCAGCCCGGTATCTTTTCTCTGAACCAGCAGGGTACGGGTCCCGGCGCCATTCTCAACCAGGATGGTCACACGGTCAATAGCGCCAGCGCGCCTGCGCCGAGAGGCTCGGTCGTCGCCGTCTATATGACTGGTGAAGGCTTGACCTCGCCCGCCGGCGTCACTGGGGCGCTCACGCCCTCGGATGGCAGCGGTTTGAAGCATCCTGTGCTCAACCCGACCGCCACAGTCGGCGGCATGCCCGCCACTATTGTCTACGCGGGCTCAGCGCCGGGATTCGTAAACGGTTTCACCCAGGTGAACGTTCAGATTCCGGCGAATGCTCCAACCGGGCCCAATGTGCCCATTGTGATCACCTTCGGCTCTACTGCCAGTACGCAACCGGGAGTAACGGTGGCAGTGCAGTAGGGGCTGCGCGAGGGGCGCAATTCGGAGGCGCCCCTCGCCACTCATTTCTGGAAGCCGAACGATCCGATCGCTATTCCAAGGTTCCGCGATTCTCCTGGCGGCCGATACCCGGGCGGCGCCGTGAACCGCACCATCACCGACGCTTCCGCCGCTGGCTGTAGCTCCCAGCGCCCCTCCTGCCAGCCATTTTGCGCAAACCGGCGCGGCTCCAAGGCCTCGTTTCCTATGGAAACGGACAGCGACACAGTTCCGGTGTGAGCGAGCAGTTCCGGTCCCACATTTACGTGCACCACGAAATGCCGGGCGCCGGCGGGCCTCCAAAGATGCGCGCCGGCCGAAGGAGCTATCCAGCGGTAGTTCCCTTCCAAGCCATACCAACCGTCGTCCAGTTGCCAGATGGGACCCGCTTCGTTCATTTCCAGATAACTGGCGTCGCGCTCTCCCGGCGTATGCGTCAGGATGTCCAGCCGCGGAGGCGCGGGGCGCCAGGTCAGTACGGCAACCTTTCTCTGTTCGAAGGCTTGCGGGGTGACCGGATCTCCGGCAGCGTACACGTCAGTAACTGCTGGGAACAGGTAGCGAACCGCTCCGGCCACTCCCCACCAATGGAATCCCGCCGGCTCGCCCGAATATACAAAGGCCTGCGCTCCGCCTCCGCGGTCCTTGTACTGTTCGAGCGCCGTCACCCAGACGCGCACCAGATCGCCGTGCGCCAGCGTGGCGCGGCGCTGCTCCCGCAAGGAAGCGTAATTCACCGGCAACCAAAGCAAGAAAAACACCGCTACACTAACAGGCCGCGAGGCTTCGGCCAAGCTCGCGAAGACGATCGCCAACCCGGTGAACGCGAGGTAGCCATAAGCGCCCGATAGCCTTCCCGGCAGAAAGAGCATCAGCGAAAGAAAGAGCCCCATAGTCGCAAGCCCGAACCACGTGCGCCGGTTCCGGGCCATCCACAACGCAATCACCGGTAATGCAACACCGAGATATGGAATGAGAAAAATTCGACTGGAATAATACACGCTGGTGCGCGCCAGAGCGGAGGCGGAGAACCGGAACGTGTAGTCGTTGTTTTGGGAGTGGTTGGGATTGAGCAGCAGTCCTTGCAGCCCGAAGGACAGGGAAACCAGGAAAAACGGGATCAGCACCTTCCAGCGCCGTTTCCCAAACCATAGTTCATAGCAGGCCAGCACCGCCGGTAGCATGATGGCCAGTTCTTTCGATTTGTACGCCAGCCAGAATGCCGCGAAGCTGAGGATCCAGCGCCCTTGTGTAAAAAGAAGGATGCTCGCCAGGCAGAACGTGGCGCACAGAAGGTCGAACACATACATCGGTTTCCATAGGGCGTCGAACAGGGCCATGTGCAGGGCGAAAAACACGCATGCGGCCGCGGCGGCCCAGGGCTGAATTCCGAGGCGCCTGAGCAAGATCCAAACCAGCCACACGTTGAGCAGATGAATGGCGTGGATGACCACCACGTACTTGGGGAAATCGAGACCGAACCACTCGGCGCCTTCGCGGAAATAGAAATGTCCGACCGGCCGGAAGTTATTGGTCTCGAAACGCGGTGTGAGGGCCGCTTTGGCGTACTCCCCCAGCGGCACCTGGCGTGTCCAACTGATGTTATCGAGTTCGTCGTCCTGGAAGTAGCCCTTGTACGCGCCGCGGTTGACGATCAGGAATACCCCGGCCAACAGAACGAACAAAGCCGCTCCCGCGCGTTTGGACATGCCGAAGACTATTGTAGAGGGGTGGGACGGGCGTGCCCCATGAAAACACGCCGGCGTACGGCTGGGTGGCCGGATGGAAATCCGGCCTGCGGGCTGAAAGCCCGGCCCCACCAAACGCACCAGACTTCTTTATGCTGCGTGGGACGGTGAGCTTCCGTGCTCGTGGGTGGGATAGCCTTCGAACACCTCGCCCAACGATTCCGCCAAGGCCCTGTAGGGGCGCGCGGTGAGCAGGCGTGCGCGGACGGCCTCCGGCAGGATCCTCCAGGGGACGCGCCCGCGCGAAGGAACCAGCTCGGATTCCAGGAAAGCGATGGAGCGCAAGCGCGTCTCCGCTACTTCCTGGCGCGGCCGCTGCCACACTACGGCTTCTGCCAGGCCGAAAATCGCGCGCCCCAAGGGGATCAATTCCGCGTGCCGCAGTTGCTCGATAGCATCGAGGCTCTTTTCCGCGACCGCCGAGCTCAGCGCCTTCTCCAGAGCGGCCCAAGCCATATCCACAGATGCGGGCCTCGACCGGCGGAGGCTGAGCGCGGCCACAGGCGCGATCTTGGTGATCGGCAGTGCTCGCCGGAACTCCAGCTCCAGCCACGTTCGTTCGGCTTCCTGCTCCCAGCGCGCCACGCGCCACTCGCGCCCGAACAGTTCAAACGTATTGCCAAAATCTACGGCGCCCGACCATCGCAGCCGCCCTTCCGGCCAAGGCACGCGGAGGCGCGCGTGTTCTTCCGAGTAGTCGATGCGCAATCGGCCCTTGGGCCGGTAAACGATCACGTGCTGTTGATCGCCTTCCAGCAGCCGGTCCCCATGCCACCAGCGTCCGTCCATCGTCACCACGATGGAACTGATGCGAATCCGGTCGCCCCTGAGGAGCTGCGCGGCTTGCGCTTGCCCGATAGGAACGTGCAGTTCCTCACCTCCGGCGCTTTCTCGCAGCAGAGCGGATGCTACAGCTTCCGCGTAATCCGGCGCAAAGGACGAATCGGGCGCTACACACAACAGAACCGCCGGCAGGATCTCAGGGGCCGGAGATTCTGTCCGGCCGAGCAGGAAGAGCACGACATCGCGGAGGATCTCGGCGTCAGCGGGGTAGATAAAGCGAGGCGAGAAGAGCCCCGGCTGTAGGAGCGACTCGAGCAAGCCGGCCGACAGCCGCTCCCGAACCAGGAGGCGCTCGATGGCTCTGCCGATCGCCAAGCCGGGAATGCCTTCTTCCGCCAGATCGGTGTCGTCGGGCTCATCCACCAGCAGGCGCGCCACTTCCATTGGCAGCCATTCGTTCAACAGACGCGCCATATACGGCGCCAGCGTTCCCCGATTCAGCAGTGGCCGGGCGGGTTCAGAAGGGGGTGCCTCATGGTGCGCGCTCTGGTCCCCGGAGGTTTCGATCCTGCGGATCCAGTTTTCCAAATCACCGGCCAACTCCCGCCACTCTGAATTCCGCTCCGGCAACAGCGAAACGAGGTTGGACAAGATCTTCCATTCGGAGCGGTCCAGCCGTCTGGCACGGACCGTCCGCAGCCAGTAAAACGCGAGCGTTTGCAGACTGGAACGGTAGCAGCGCCGCTCCATTCGATCCAACAGGTGATCGAATGCGACGTGCGCACGCGAAACCTCGACTTGTCTGCCGAAAAAACTGGCCACCATTCTCTATGATGCTCGCTGCCGAAATATTGTTGCGGGCGCAACGTGTGCTGCAACCCCAAGCGGTCCTACGGCGAGGCACGCTAGTGTATACTCCCCTACGGTAGGCGGCACGATGCCATCGACTTCCCTGCTCCGCACTCTTCTGCTCGCCTCGGGTGTGGCGATCAGCCCACTCTGGGGCCAGTGGGTGAACTATCCCACACCGGGCACTCCACGAACCAAAGATGGCAAACCGAACCTCTCCGCCCCCGCTCCCCGAACGCCCGATGGGCGACCGGATCTCTCCGGCATCTGGTTCGTCTCTTCGGACAAGTACCTCGACAACCTCGGCGCCGATGGCGTCGCCATTCCGATGCTGCCTTGGGCGGAGAAGTTGTACAAAGAGCGCATCGAGAACAATGGCCGCGACCGCCCCAGCGCCCGCTGCTTGCCCCACAGCGTGACGGACTTCGACGCTCTCTTTAATCCTAAAAAGTTCATTCAAACCCCAGGCGTCCTGGTTCTGCTTTTTGAGAGCTACCATTCTTTTCGGCAGATCTTTACCGATGGCCGTTCGCTGCCGTCGAACCCGGAGCCGGGGTGGTTCGGCTATTCGGCCGGGAGGTGGGAAGGGGACACCCTCGTGGTGGATACGATCGGGATCGATCCCAAAACCTGGCTTGACGACTCTGGCCACCCTCACACCGATCGCCTCAAAGTTATCGAGCGGTTCCGCCGTCCCGACTTCGGCCACATCACGGTTCAGATCACGATTGACGACCCTGGCGCTTACACCAAACCTTGGACGGTTACGATTCCATGGGATTTGCTTCCCGATACGGAACTGCTCGACTGGGTCTGCGAAAACGAGAAAGATGCCGTCCATCTGGTTGGAAAGTAGTTGCTTAGTCGAATGGGACTGTTCGTCTGCTTTCGCTTTATATTCTCCATGATACACTGGATCGCATGCGCCTGATCACCGGTCCCGCCGGCGCGGGGAAAACGAGTTGGGTGATGGGGCAGCTACGGGATGCCGCGCGTGCCGGGCGGACCGGCATGCGGCTTCTGGTGCCGACCTCCACGATGGCCCAGCACCTCCAGAATGAGGGCGCACGCGAGGGGTTGGTGTTCCACCGTAACCTGATTCAGACGCTATCCGGGTTTGTAGAAAGCCAAGTGACCGATTTTCCACAGGCGCCGGATTCGGTCCTCTACCTGCTCACGGAGGAAGCGGCCGAACGTGTCAACCGGCCCGAGTTCCGCCGTGTGCTGCGGCTACCGGGCTTCAGCGCCGCGCTCGCGCGGACTATAGCCGAGTTTTCCTCAGCCGGTTGCGACAGTTCGCGCCTGGCCGCCTGCCTCTCAAGCGTGGGCCCCGGCGCGCCATTGGCGGAAGCTTTCCTGGCCGTGTATGAGGAAGTGGACCGCGCGCTTGACCGGTGCGGTCTACTGCTTCGTGCGAAGCGCCTGGAAGGCGCCGCGGCACGCATTCTGGAGCGGGGAGCGAGCGGAATTTCCACCGTTTGGCTGGACGGGTTCCATGCGTTGCCTGAGCCGGAACTGGCGGTGGTCGCCGCCTTGAAGCGGCACGCCGAGGTGATCCTCACGCTCACCGACGATGAGGCCGATCCGGCGGCTCGCGAGCGCCTCCTGGCCATGGGTTGCGAGGAACAGCGCTTCGATCGAAAGCGCGGCACGGCCGCCCGCAAGTTGGTGGGCGCCCCGGGAATCGAGCGCGAAACCGAAGAGATCGCCCGCCGGATTTGCGAGCAGGCCGCTGCCGGACGGCCCTTTCGCGAGATGGGCATCATTGTCCGGGCGGCGGATACCTACGTGCCTCTGCTGCGCGCGACGCTCGAGCGTTTCGGCATTCCAGCGCGCTTCTACTTCGATGAGGATGCAGCCCAACACCCGGTCATCCGTTTTCTCTCAGGGGCGATGGATGCCATGCTGGGTGGATGGGAACACGAAGCCATGCTCGCGGTGCTGCGACTCGCTCCGCGCTTCTTCGATTCCCTGACGCTCGACCGGTTCGATTTTGCTGTGCGCGAGCAGATTCCCAACATTGGCCTTGGCGGATTGCGCGCTCTGGCGGGCGAAATGGAAAGCCCGCTCACGTACCTGCTCGATTCTCTCGCCACGCTGGAGGAATGGCGCGCATTCGAATTAAAACCGCCCGATTGGGTGATCCGTTTCCGCACGCTGCGCAATCTGTACCGTCCGGCACGGCCCGAAGCCGCCACGCACGCCTCCGCGCTGCTGTATCGCAGCAATGCGGCGGCCCTCGATCTATTCGACGAAGCCCTGGAAGAAGCTGCGCTGGCTCTCGACCCGGCGCGTCCGTTGGGCCTCGCGCAATACTGGAGCGCCGTTAAATCGGTCCTCCGGCTGAAACCACATCGGCCGGCCGATAACCGGCGCAACGTGGTTCATGTGCTGAGTGCACACGAGGCTCGGCAATGGTCCTTACCGGTGGTGTTCGTCTGCGGCATGGTGGAGAACCAGTTCCCGCAATTTCATCGACCTGATCCATTTTTCCCCGATGCGGCGCGCTACCGGCTGAATGAGGTCGGCATTCGGGTGCGCACCGCGGCCGAATTTGAGCGTGAAGAGCGAGCTCTCTTCCATGCGGCGCTCACGCGCGCCAGCATGCTCGTAACTCTCTCCTACCCGGAATTCAACGACCGCGGCAATCGCAACCTGCCATCCTTGTTTTTGGAGGGCCTGCAACTGGACGCAGAAGAAGCGCGGCCCGTGCGCCCGCAGCCGCGGCATGTGCCCTCGCCTCGCGCGCCGGCAGGCATCCATGCTCCGGCGTTGCTCACTGTGCTCAGCGACAAGACGGTCAAGATATCGCCCTCCGGACTCGATTCCTACTTGCAGTGCCCATTCCAGTACTTCGCCACCCGCCTGCTGCGCCTCAAACCTGCGCCGCCCCGTCCCGAGGAGCGGCTCGATTTCCAGCAACAAGGGAGTATCGTGCATGCGGTCCTGGCGGAGTGGTACATCCACCCGCAGCCGATCGCGCCTCTGTTCGACCGCGTCTTCGCCGAGACCTGCGAAGAGTGCCAGATCCAGCCGGGATATCATACCGAGCGGCTGCGCAATGCCATGCTTCAAGACCTGGAACGCTTCACCACCGATAGCCGCTGGCCGCGGGCACAGTTCGAAACACAGACCGAGCACGACTTCACCTTCCCTCTCGACGATTCGCTCGCCATTTCGGGCCGAATCGACCGAATCGACACGGGGCCCGAGGGCCGCGCGTACATCATCGATTACAAATACAGCGCCGCGCAGCGGGTGAAAGAGCGGAGAAACGGCAACAGTCTTCAGGCGCCGCTCTACGTCATGGCTGCCGAAAAAGCGCTGGGAGCGCAGCCCGCGGGCATGTTTTTCGTCGGCATAAAAGGCGAGGTGGAATATGCGGGCTGGAGCAGCGAAGGTCTGTTGGATGCCGACCCGATGCCCGAGGACTGGCAGGCGGTTACCGCGGAGCGCGCGGCGCGCATGGTTAGCGAGATCCGCAGCGGGCGTATCATGCCCGAGCCTGCGGACCGCGGTAGCTGCCGTTTCTGCGATGCCCGCGATATATGCCGGATCGAGGTGCGCCAGCCCGCGGCGCTGGCAGAAAACGCATGAGGGCGACCGCATTCACCGCCAGCCAACTGCGGGCCGTCGATCCCGGACCGCAACTCGACACCTGCGTCGTCGCCGGCCCGGGCTCCGGAAAGACCACGGTTCTGGTGGAGTATTTTCAGCGGCTGGTGGCGGCTGGCACAGACCCTCTGCGCATCCTGGCGATCACTTTCACCGAGAAGGCCGCGGGCAACATGCGGAAGAAGTTGGCGGAGGCCTTTCGGGACGACTCTCAAATCAGCGCCCGCCTGGAGCGCGCCTGGGTCTCCACCGTGCACGGCTTCTGCGCGCGACTGCTTCGCGAAAACGCAGTGTTTGCGGGGGTCGATCCGGAATTCTACGTGGCTGACGAACGGGAATCCTGGCGCATGCAGCAGGAATCGGCCCTAACGGCGGTGGCCAACGTCTTTGAAGAACAGCCCGCCGCCATGCGTGCGCTGATTCGCGGCCTTTCTTCCTGGGAATTCGAGGAAGCTTTGCTCTCCGCCTACGACGCCATGCGGTGCGCGGGCATGACCATTCAGGAAGTGGCGGCACTTTCGCCGCCCGAGGGCGCCTCAATCGAAGACGTTGCCGATACCCTTCGCGCCCTGCGCGCGGATAGCCGCGCGGGATGGAACCCCGCTCAGAACTTCCACTTCAATTCCATTCTGGAAGACACGGAACGGATCGTCAGCGCCGCCGGACCTTTTGAAGCTCTGCGCGCGGTGGAGGGTTATTCCGGCAATCTCACCAAGTGCAAGAAAGGGACCAACGCCTACAACCTCGTAAACCGGCTCAAGGGACTGTTGAAAGAACTACCCTATACGCTTATCAGTGAGCTGTATCAGCGGGAGCGGGAATTGCTTCTGGAGATTCTGCGCCGCTTTGATACTGTCTACCGCGCCTCGAAACGTCAGGCAGGCGCCCTCGATTTCAACGATCTGGAAGAGTACACCGTTCGCCTTTTGCACGAAAATCCGGAGACTCGCGCGCGCTTGCAGGGACAGTTCGATCATGTCCTGATGGACGAGTTCCAGGATACCAACGGGCAGCAGGCGCGACTCATCGGTCTGATCCGCCGGCCGGGTCAGTTTTACGCGGTCGGAGATATCAACCAATCGATCTTCGGATTTCGGCACGCCGAACCGGAAGTCTTTCGCGGATATCGCGATGAAGTGCGGCAACGCGGGCAGCGGCTTATTCCGCTGGTGGAGAACTTCCGCAGCCGGGCCGAAATTCTCCGCGCCGTCGAAACCATTGTTTCCGGCGCGAGTGGAATTGAGCCGCGGGAGTTGGTGGCCGGCCGGCAATTCGCGGAAGAGCGGCCTGTCTCGGTGGACGTGATACACGCGCCGACTCTCGACCAAGAGGCCCTTTGGGTGGCGCGCCGTATTCTCGATTTCCGGGCGGAAGCGCCGTGTTTCGCGTTCCGCGAAATGGCTGTGCTCGTGCGCAATACCGAAGTATTAGGCGAGTTCTCGAAGGCCTTTGACGATGTTGGCATTCCATACGCCATCAACCGCGGAAAAGGCTTTTATGACTCCCGTGAAGTGAAGGATCTGGCGCACCTACTGCGGGTGATCGCGAATCCTTGTGACGAGGTGAGCCTGGCCGCGGTGCTGCGTTCCCCCCTGGTCTTCGCTTCGGATGAAGCCCTATTGGCCTTAAAGTCTCGCGGCGACAACTTGGGAGTTTCACTCGCGCACCTGGGGACGGAAAATGCGGCGGGAGTTTCCGCCGAAGATTATCTGAAGCTGACTTCGTTCCGCGACCGGCTGCGCGAATGGCGGGGACGCCGCGAGGCCGTCTCTTTCGACCGTCTCCTCCTGGCCGCGCTCGATGAGAGCGGATACGAGTGCGAGGCCGGCGCGCGCGGCTGGGCCAATGTGGACAAATTTCTGGCGCAGGCCCGCGAGGCTGCCCGCCACATGCCGCTGGACGCTTTCGTGGAGCAGGTGGCGCAGATGCGCGATGACAATGTGCGCGAACGGGATGCCCCTCCCGACGATTCCGCCGATGCCGTAAATGTCATGACCGTCCATTCGGCCAAGGGGCTGGAGTTTCCGGTAGTCTTCGTGGCCGCGCTGCACAAAGGCATCGAGAGCAGTCCACCCGTGGTGGCATTTTCGCGGCAGTACGGTCTGGGGGCGCGCTGGCGCAACCCCGCCACCGGCAAAGAAAAAGACGATCTGTTCCAGCACGCCATCCGCGCCGAGCGCAAGGCAAGAGAAGAGCAGGAAAGCGACCGGTTGTTATATGTGGCCATGACCCGGGCCGAGGAGCACCTGGTCCTGAGTTTTTCGGGCGCTCCGAAGAACTGGGCCCAAAGGATCGTTTCACAGCTACACCTGGATATCGAGACGCCAGCCGATGAGTTGCACACGTACACATCCCCGTCCGGCGCCGAATGGAAACTGCGCTTCCGCGCCGCACAGGGACCGCCGGAACTAAAACCCGGAGAAGCGGGCATTTCCGCGTCTCGGGCGCTGATAGAACTGGTGGCGCGGCCGACCGTCTCCGGCCAGCAGGAGACCAACGCTACTGTGACGGCCCTGGCGGCTTTCGCGCGCTGCCCGCGCGAATACTACCTCGCTCATTACCTCGGATATGAAGGCCGGCCTCGCAAATTGGAAGCGAACGGCGATTCCACCGCGGGCGAATTTGGCACGGCCGTCCACACGCTGCTGGCCGGCAGCGCCCTTCCGGATCCAGACCCCACCGCCGTAGCGATGGCTGAGGTATTCCGGCAAAGCGCATTAGGCCGCCGCGTCCAGCGAGCCACCCGTCTGGAGCGCGAGTTTGACTTCCTGATCGCCGTAGAAGGACTCGTCCTTCGTGGGCAGATCGATTTGTGGTTCGAAGAAGGCGGCAAACTCATTCTGGTGGATTACAAAACCGATTCGGTGAATGCCATGGAAGCCCACCGGCGGGCGCAGGATTACGCCATACAGGTGCGCTTGTACGCTCTCGCAGTCGAGCGAGTTACCGGCCGAGCGCCCGATCATGCATGGCTGCACTTTCTTCGCCCGAATACCGTTATCGAGGTGGATCTGGCGCCCAGCCTCCTGGAATCACCAGAACAGATGGTTCGGGATTTTCAGGAAGCTCAGGACGCGTTGCAGTTTCCGCTAAACGAAGGCGCACATTGCAACCGCTGCCAATTCTTCCGGGATTTATGCCCCGCGCCGCGCGGGGGGAAAAGTTCGCGGCTCGCGGGGATCGCGCCCTCCTAGCGCGGCGTAGCCGTACCGGGGTTGGTCCCAGGCGTCGTCCCCGGCGTGTTGTTGCCGGGAGTCGCCGCGCCCGGATTGGCTGTGCCAGGAGTGCTGGGGGTAGTCGATTTGTTCCTCTTTCGGTTGCGTCTCTTCCGATTGGCGGTACCGGATGTGCTTGGATTTGTACTGTTCGGCTCGTTCGTGTCCCGCCGGGTTGAGGCGCCGGGATTGTTGCCAGGATTTGGCGTGCTCGGATTCGAGCTGTTGGGACTGGAAGCGCCTCCGGGCTGCGCCGGCCTCTGGCCGAAGGCTGCCGGCCAACTGCCAACGGCCAATGCTAATATCAGTGCGGTTCTCTTCATTGAGTTGTCTCCCTGGGCGAGGCCGGAGCCTCACCTGCTCCCATGCTGCCGGGGAAGCAACTTAGCTCGCAGTACAGTTGGAAACAGATGCGCCGCGCCGTGCGAGCGCCGGAACAGATCGGCGGGTTGTAATGGAGAACCGAATCGGTGCCGGCGGCCCAGCGCTTTTCGATGTGACTGGCGATAGCTCCCAAAGCGCGAGTTGACGCTCATGAGTGATATCACACTAATTTGAGTGTGTTCACCCACTTTGTCCGCGCCGCTGGCTGTAGAGATTAGCAACACAGCCTCGCCCAGACAAAGTGTTTGGGAAGTGGTGCTCGGCGTGCATTCCGCGCCAGACACACATGAACGCAAAACGAGACTTAGTTCCTGACTGCGATGTGCACGGCGAACCGATGGTTCTGGAAGAGGTCCACCCGTTGGCTTTCGGCTTGGAAGGCCGGCGTGAAGTGCTGGTGTGGCGCTGCTCGCATAAAGGATGTGAGCGGTACTTCTATGGCACCGTCGGATACCAGGATCGCAACCCAGCCGCCGCTGCGGTCACCCTCAGCCCACGCTGCCCGAAGGACGGAGCATTTCTAGTGGTGCAGCAGGCTACCCGCCGCTTTATCTGTCCCGTGGCGGGCTGTGATAAAGCGGAGACTTGGAATGTATCCGACTCGCCCGGAGAGGAGCACGGGGAGTATGCTGAGCACGCAGGCGTGGGCGCGCGTTGAGCCAGGCTTTGCCGCACGCTCGCGCGGCTATGGCTAAAATCCTCATTGTCGACGGGGATCCGCAGATCAGGAAATTACTGCGTACGTTGCTGGTTCGGGCAGGCCACGACGTTCAGGCGACGCATCATCCGGAAATCGCTCTGCAGATGTGTGCTCCTTCTGGTGCTTTTGATTTGCTCCTGACCGGCATGGAGTTCCCAAGGATGGATGGCCACGAATTGGCCCGTTCGATTGCCACACAGTACCCCGGAATGCGCGTGCTGTTAGTGACGGGCACTGATTCGGACTGTAATGGCTGCCCGTACTCGCCGCGCTGCGCCGTTATTCCCAAACCGTTCGAACCCAAGATGGTCATCGAACAGGTTGCGGAAGCACTGAAGACGCCGGGTTAGTACTTTGAGCGCGTGACTATTGTCGTGTTTTTCAGCAGCCACAAAAAGCTATTCCGGTCCGTAAGTATTGATCCTGCTTTGGTGGGTTGCGTGCTTCCGAGGGAGGACCGTTCAAACCAGGACTCAGGAGGAAAGTGATGAAGTTACGACGAATTGCTTTCGTGTGCGCGATGGGCAGCGGGTTGCTACACCCTGCCGCGGCGCAGAGCGGAGCTCAAGATGAAGTGAGGAGGCAGGCGGCCGCAGCCACAGCCAAGGGGCAGACCTCCGGAGAGTTCTTCAAGAACGTCAGCACCAGCACGCTGAAGGGGCTCACTCCCAGCGATTTCCTGGGCGCCATGGGAGTGATGACCGCCGCGCTAGGTTATGACTGCTCCAACTGCCATCCCGGCGCGGGCACGGACCAGATGGATTGGATCACCGATAAGAACCCGAAAAAACGAACCGCACGGAAAATGGTGGAAATGGTAGCGGCGATCAACCGGCAGAACTTCAGCGGGGCGCAGATGGTGACGTGCTGGACTTGTCACCACGGGCTCGACTTGCCCACCACATCCATTGCCCTGGATAAGCTTTACGGCGAACCGAACGACGAAAGGCGCGATGTGATCGTGCCGATCGAAGGAGAGCCGCCGGCTTCGCAGATTCTAGACGAGTATATTCAAGCGCTGGGAGGAGCCCAGAAGCTGGCCGCGGTCAAGAGCTTGATCGTGACGGGGCACAGCGAAGGCTATGAGGGGCTGGGTGGCAATGCCGCGTTCCAGATCTTCGCCCAGGCTCCGGATCGCCGCGGTATGTGGATCAACTTCCCCGAACACCCGGACCGGGGCACCAGTGCATGGACCTATGATGGGAAATCCGGCTGGATCAGCTCGCCGCGCGGATACCTCGGCGAGTATGAACTGACCGGCAACGATTTAGAGGGCGCCAAGCTCGATTCCGTGCTGGCGTTTCCCGCCCAGATCAAAACGGCCCTTTCCAATTGGAAAGTGGGCGCGGAGGATGCTGTACAAGGCCATGACGTCTATGTAGTGCAGGGGAGCACACGGGGCGGCCTGCTGGGCACTTTTTATTTCGACAAAAAGACGCATTACCTGGTCCGCTACGTGCGGCAGACGCCATCGCCCGTCGGCCGGATCACGATTCAGCAGGATTACGACGACTACCGCGACGTGAACGGAATCCAGTTCCCCTTCAAGTACTCGTTCTTATGGCTGGACGGCCGGTTTACGGCATTGATCAGCGAGGTGCAGGTCAATGTTCCGGTGGATACGGCGAAACTGGGGAGGCCGTAACCGGCTGCTGAAAAGGGCCACGAACCGCACCGCTCCCTCGCGGTCGCGGCTCGGTAACTCGCTGCAAACGGCTGGCGTTAGCGCCACAGCTCTAGACTCGCGCGGAGCGCCGCCACCCAGACCACGGCGGCGGCGTAGCCGGCCACCACGTCGCTCGGGTAATGCACTCCCAGATAGATCCGGGAGAAGCCGATCAGTCCTGCCATCAGAGCCGCGGCTACCCAAACCGCGACTCTTCCCACGGAAGACTTCATCCGCGCGGTAATGATGGCCGCCATGATTCCGTAGAAGCAGCAGGAAGAGATCGCGTGTCCGCTGGGAAAACTATAGGACAGAGGTTCGGTGTAGTGGAAGAATGGCGCCGGGCGCGTGCGGTGAAAGATGACCTTGAGCAGTTCATCGAGGGCTTCCGCGCCGACGGCGGCAACCACCAGCAGTATGGCGGCCCGCTTGCGGCCGTGCTCGATCAGTTTCCAGATCACGATGAGGCTGACCGCGATCAGGAACCAGGGCGCGCCCAGTTGCGTAATGCCGCGCATAGCATAGGTCAGCTGAGGCGAGGCCCAGGAATGGACGGTGTTGCGCACCACGCTATCGAACCGGAGTTGCTGGCCATGTACCACCTCGTTGGCGAGCCACCCGAACAACAGCAGGGCCGCCGCCGCGGTGGTGAACCCGGCATAGAGCCAGCGCGTCCTCTTCGGTTCCACGCTAGCAGGCTGCTGAAAGAGATTTGAAAACCTCCGCTCCCTCACGGTCGCGGCTCGGTTACTTTCCGCAGCAGGGGCTTCAGGGCGCGCAGGACCGTCTGCGCCACAATGCGGGTTCCCGCGGCGTTCGGATGCAGCCCGTCGGGTTGCATGAGGTCTGGATTTCCGGCCACGCCCGCCAGCAAGAACGGGATCAGCGGTATTTTGTAGCGCATCGCCAGCGTGGGATACATGGCATTAAATTTGGGGATGTAATCCGGTCCATAATTCGGCGGCAGGGTGATGCCAGCCAAGAGCACGCGCGCGCCAGCTTTTTGCAAAGCTTCAATCATGCGGCCCAGGTTGGCTTCCGTGCCACTCACCGGCTGACCGCGCAGACCATCGTTGTCCCCGAATTCCAGGATTACGATCTGCGGCTTCTCGGACAACACATGCGGTAAACGGGACAACCCGTCCTGGGTGGTGTCGCCGCTTTCGCCGCGGTTGATGACGCGGTAGTGGTAACCGGCGCGTTCCAGGTCCTGCTGGAGCAGGTCCGGATAACTCTTTCCCGGATCCACTCCGTAGCCAGCGGTGAGGGAATCGCCGAAGCAAATGATCACCGGAGGCGCGCCGGCCGCAAAGGCCCTACACGTCATGACCGCGAGTAGGCTGCCGAAAAAGGCGCTTGAAAGGTCGATTCGCAGGCGAAACCGCCTGCGCCAGCACAAGGGATCAACCGGCAGATCATCGTGGGGCAGGCATTCAGCCCGCCACGGCCTTTTTCCGCAGCCAGCTAAAGAGCATATCCAATAGAGCTTCTTCATCTGAATGCCATAATAAAATTTGATTCAGGTCTGCGGGGTCACGAAGTCGATCCACACGGGGACGCATCGTGTGGAGATTCTCAAAGGCATCGACCTGGAGATTCCGCGCGGACAATTTGCCGCCATCATGGGGCCTTCCGGTAGCGGAAAGAGCACACTACTCGGACTGCTGGCCGGCCTGGATTCTCCCACCACGGGCCGCATTCTCCTCGATGGCGAGGATATCACGGCGCTGACGGAAGACCAGATGGCGCTGCTGCGCGGCCGCAAGATCGGTTTCGTGTTCCAGTCGTATCACCTCATCCCCACTCTGACGGCCGAGGAGAATGTGCTGCTGCCGATGGAACTGGCGGGAAACGGGCACGGCGGGCGCAAGCGCGCTGGTGAACTGCTGGAGCGAGTCGGATTGGCCGGCCGGTGCGATCACTACCCGGTACAACTCTCCGGCGGCGAGCAGCAGCGCGTGGCGCTGGCCCGGGCGTTCGCCTTGCATCCGCCCATTCTGCTGGCGGACGAACCGACCGGCAACCTCGATACGGCCACGGGACAAGTTGTGCTCGACCTCATGCTAGCGCTGAATCGAGAGCAGGGAACAACCATGGTGTTGGTAACTCACGAAGAGTCCGTGGCGGCTTCGGCCGATCGGCGCATCGTGCTTCGAGATGGAATCGTGGTGAGCCAGTGAGTTCGCATCAGCCGGTGCTTCCCTGGTCCGTGGCCTTGCGCATTGCGTGGCGGGAAATGCATGCCTCGCGAGGCAAGTTTTTGTTCGTGATTCTCGCGGTGGCGGTTGGGGTAGGCTCGCTGACGGGCGTGCGCGGCTTCAGCCGGTCGTTCCGGCGGATGCTGCTGACCCAGGCGCGCACGCTAATGGCCGCCGATCTGTCGGCGCGGGTGTTTGCGCTGCCCACGGCGGAACAACAATCGGTTCTCGACCAATTGAGCACTCGTGGCGTTCGCTGGACCTGGATCACGGAAACCGTCACCATGGCTTCCTCGGCACAAACGCCGGACCCGCTGCTCATCTCCATCAAGGCGGTCGATCCGCGCGCGTATCCGTTCTACGGCGAGGTCCAACTCGATCCGCCGCGGCCCCTGCGGGAAGCGCTTGACGCGGATTCGGTGGTAGTTTCGGACGACCTGCTCCTGCGCCTGAGCGTCAAAACCGGCGACAAATTGCGCATTGGGGGCCAGCCGTTCCGGATCGCCGGAGTGCTGGCTTCCGAACCCGACCGTATGACCGGAACCCTCAACGTCGGCCCGCGGGTGATGCTTTCCCGAGAAGGGCTCGACCGCACCGGGTTGATCAGCATCGGCAGCCGCGCTTCGGAACGATATCTGTTCCAGCTTCCGGCGGGCGCCCCGGATGTAGCCGAAGTGCGACGCATCCTGAAAAACACCTTCCCGGAAGCGACACTGGCGGACTACCGCGAAACTCATCCCATCATCACGCGCGGCCTGGACCGGTCGACAACATTTCTAAGCCTGATCGGGCTGATCGCGCTGGTGATCGGCGCGATGGGAGTGGCCAGCGCGATGCACGGCCACCTGCAGCAGCGGCTCGATTCCATCGCGGTGATGAAATGCGTGGGCGGCCGTTCCGGCCAGGTAATTCGGATCTATACCGTGCAGACAATGCTGCTGGGATTGGGCGGGGGCCTCCTCGGCGTGGTGTTCGGAACCGCGGTTTCGGCTGCGTTCCCCAGCCTGATCGCGCACTTCTTCCCGCTGCCGCCTGCAGGTGGAATGGATTTTTGGCCGGCGCTCCAGGGAATTGCGATTGCTTGCCTGGTGACGCTTCTGTTCACGCTTCCGCCGCTGCTCGGGATCCGCGCGATCCGGCCCGCGGAGATTTTCCGGCGTGACATGGAACCGGAAGCGGCGGCCCGCCGACACGGATGGTTTTCGCGAGAGAAGCGCCCGGCCGTATTCGCCGGCACCGCCATGCTTCTGGGCACGGGAGCGGTGGCAGCGACTCTGACCGATGGCGGTCTCCGGTTGGCTGTGCGCACAGGCGCGTACTTTACGCTCGCTCTGGCGGTGGGAGTGGCCGCATTAACTGCGAGCGCCTGGGTTTTGCTGCACGCGGTCCGCTGGTTTTTGCGGCAGGGCGCTTACCAGTTGCCGGGCGCGCTGCGGCAAGGCATAGCGAACCTGTACCGTCCGGGCAATCAGGCTCCGGCGGCGGTGGTGGCCTTGGGCGTCGGGGTGATGTTTACCCTTACGGTGTTTCTGGTACAGAGCGCACTGCTGCAGCAGATCCGGGGCAGCGCGCCGCCGGGCACACCGAACGTGTTCCTGATGGATATTCCGGGCGCGCAGAAGCAAGACGTGGCGGACTTGGTCCGGAGCCAGCCCGGTGTAGCTCATACCCCAGAAGTGGCCGGCGCCGTGGCTGCGCGGATCACCGCGGTCAATGGAGAGCCCATTGAAAACCTGCCCCTGCGCGACTGGGGCCGGCGATTTCTGCGCACGCGCTCGGTGACGGCCTTGGATGCGAAGCCTTCCGAAATGGAGATTCTGGAGGGCTCGTGGTGGAAACCGGGCGACCGCGAACCGGAGGTTTGCGTCACCGAGGAGACTGCGCACATCCTCAATGTGAGGCCCGGCTCTTCCATCGACTGGAACATCTGGAACAAGACCATCCGCAGCCGCGTGGCCTGCATCGAACGCACCGAGTCTTTGCGCATGGCAGCGCGTTTCGAGTTCCTGTTCAATCCCGGCCCCCTAGACGAATTCCCGGCGGTTTACTACGGCAGCGCGCGGGCGCGGCCCGATGCCGTGGCTTCGCTGCAGCGCGTCCTGTACCAGCGCTACCCCACCGTCACCGTGATCAACATGGCTGACGTGATGCAGATCGTGGAAGACGTAGTGGACCGCATTTCGGTGATCGTGCATTTCATTTCGGCGTTCACCATATTGGCCGGCGCCGTTATGGTGGCTTCCAGCGTGGCGGGCACGCGCTTCCGGCGCATCCGTGAAGTGGTCATTCTAAAAACGCTTGGGGCGACGCGCCGCCGCATTGCCGGTATCTTTTCGGTGGAATTTCTGGTGCTCGGCGGGGTGGCCGGTATTATGGGGAGCCTGCTGGCTTCGGGATTCGCGGCACTCATCCTGAAATTCCTGATGCAGATCCAGTTCCGGTTCGATCTGGTCTCGACCGGCGTGGCTGTTGCCTTGGCGGCCGCGCTGGCTGCGGCGGCGGGATGGGCGGCCAGTTTCCCGATCCTCTCGCGCAAGCCCCTGGAAATCCTGCGCAGTGAATAGCTATTCTGGGGAGATGCTGCGATTCTACGCGGCTTTGTTCGGTGCGATTTTGGTATCTGCTGCCTTGGCCCGGGCGGATGTGCCGTTCACCATCGACCAAGTGCTCGGCTCGTCCTTTCCCACGCATCTGACGGCCGCGGCCGCCGGCAGGAGAGTGGCATGGGTGTCCAATACACGCGGGGTGATTAACGTTTTGATCGCGGAGCCGCCAGATTACACGGCCCGCAAGATCACTAACTACACGGAAGACGACGGCCAGGATATCGTCGAGCTGCACTGGACGCCCGACGGGCTTGCGCTGGTGTTTGTGCGCGGCGAAGGTCCGAATGGGGCAGGGGAAATCCCCAACCCTTCGCTCGACCCCAGCGGGCAGGGGCAGATCATCTGGTTTGTCGCTCTCGACGGCTCTGCGCCGCGGCGGGTTGGGGAAGGGAACTCGGTTGCCGTGTCTCCGCAAGGCGACCGCATCGCCTACACGCACCGGGGGCAGGTCTGGTCGGTTGGACTGGATGGCAAGACCGCTCCTGCGCAGATGTTTCAGACGCGCGGCCGTTCGGCGAATCCTGTGTGGTCGCCAGACGGAAATCGCCTCGCATTCGAAAGCGACCGCGGCGATCACAGCTTTATCGGCGTGTACGATCTAAGCGCCGGAACGCTGCGGTACCTCGATCCCAGCACCGATTTCGACAGCGAGCCCGCCTGGTCGCCCGACAGTCGCCGCATCGCTTTTCTGCGCGAGCCTAGCCATGGGAAGGGACGCATTTATGGCGCGCGCCGCGCCGATGAGCCCTGGTCCATTCGCACCGCAGACGCCGCCACGGGTGCGGGGCGCGAGCTATGGAAAGCTCACGACGGCCCCGGCAGCGTTTTCCGTGATGCCGTCTCGGACCGGCAGATCCATTGGACAGCCGGTGATCTCCTCGTGTTCCCTTGGGAAGGCGATGGCTGGCTTCACCTCTACAGCCTGTCTGCCTCGGGCGGCAAGCCGACCCTGCTGACGCCAGGCGATTTTGAAGTGGAGTTTGTTGCCACCACCTCCGACGGCCGCGAACTGGTGTTCAATTCCAACCAGGGCGATATCGACCGGCGACACATTTGGAAGGTTGCAGCGAGTGGAGGCACGCCGGTGGCGCTTACCACGGGGCAGGGAATTGAGTGGGAGCCGGCACCGGTGAGCGAAGGCCAGGCAGTTGCGTTCCTGCACTCGGACGCGCAACGTCCCGCCCGCCCGGCCATTCTGATTACAAAAGAAACGCGTGAGATGGACGCCTCGGCGATTCCGGCGGATTTCCCCTTAGCCCATATGGTTACGCCGCAGGCCGTGACGTTCGCTTCTTCGGACGGGCTTACCATCCACGGCCAGCTTTTTCTACCGCCGCAGCGCTCGGGGCGCGCTCCGGCCATGATCTTCTTTCATGGCGGTCCGCGCCGCCAGATGCTGCTCGGTTGGAACTACCGCTCCTATTACCACAACGCCTACGCGTTTAACCAATACCTGGCTAACACAGGGTACGTAGTGCTGATGGTGAATTACCGCAGCGGCATCGGCTACGGCTTGAACTTCCGGGAGGCCCTCCACTACGGCAGCACCGGCGCCAGCGAGTACGCCGATGTCGAAGCCGCCGGCCGGTATCTGAAATCGCGCCCAGAGGTTGATCCGGCGCGCATGGGAGTCTGGGGAGGCTCGTATGGCGGCTATCTCACCGCTATGGCGCTGGCCCGCGATGCGGGTACTTTTCGCGCTGGAGTCGATCTGCACGGCGTGCACGACTGGGCCATCGAGTACGATCTGCCGCCGACCGATCCGGCGAGCAAGATTGCATTCGATTCCTCGCCGATGGCTTTCCTGGCCGGCTGGCGCGCACCGGTCCTGCTGATTCAAGGTGATGACGACCGCAACGTGAAGTTCAACCAGACGGTGATTCTGGCAGACGCCCTACGGAAGCGGAACGTGCCTGTAGAGGAGTTGATTTTCCCTGATGAAGTTCACGAGTTTCTGCTCTACCGGCACTGGCGTGAAGCGTATGAAGCGGCCGACCGGTTCCTGAGCGAGCACCTAATTCGATGACGATACCGGTACTGTAAGCGATCGGGTGATGTGGGTTGCCGGTGCCACAATGAGCGCGTGGACGACCAACGCGTCACGCAAAAACAGCTCGTCGAAGCGTTAGAGCGTCAGAAACAAGATCTCGCTCAAGAATTATCCAAACAGAAGCAGGAACTCATGCAGGAAATGGGCAAACTGGGAGAAACCCTCCAGCAGTCCATTCGGGATTCGCAAACGGAGGTTCGGAAAGCGTTCCTGCCTTACCAGGATGCCATCAATACCCGGATCCGCGCACAGGAGGCTAAGCTCAGTAATGTGGACGCCGGTCTTTCCGAGCGCGTCGCAATTGTCGAGCGCCGGCTCTGGAAATTGAAAAGAAGCTGTTGATGAAACCCCCCGCCGCCTGATTCGGCGCCGCGTTCTGGGGCATTTCACCCACCTGTTTTCGCCGGTTTGTTGCAACTCATTGAAACCGAGCCTTGTTGCTTTGGAAGGGCGAGTGCATTACTGCTTCCTCCGAGGCGCCCGCCAATGTTTCGATTCGATCAACAGATCCGCCGCGACATGATCGTCCGTGACGTCAAACAACGTCACCCCCAAACCGTAGCCGTATTCGAAGAGCTCCATTTTCACCCGGTTTGCGACGACTGCGATATTGGCACTGTGGCGCGCAAAAACGGTCTGGAAGTTCGCGCCGTGCTCGACGCACTGAATACCGCTGCGTTCGGATCCTCGGGAGAAGCGGGAGAATATGCAAGTCACCAGTAATTTGAAAAAACGAACCTTTCACAAAGCCGTGCCTCTCGACGTCTTCTTCGCGCCCAAGACCGTGGCTGTTGTCGGCGCAACCGAAAACCCCGGCAGCGTGGGGCGGACCATTCTCTGGAATCTGGTAACGAGTCCGTTCGGCGGTACAGTGTTCCCCGTCAATCCGAAGCGCTCCAGCGTGTTGGGCGTGAAGGCGTATCCCTCGATTTCGGAAATTCCGGAGGAGGTGGACCTCGCGGTGGTCGTTACGCCGCCGCCCTCGGTGCCCGGGATTATTCGTGAGTGCGGTGAAAACGGCGTGCGCGGGGCCGTGGTGATCTCCGCGGGATTCAAGGAGATCGGCCCTGAAGGCGCGGCCTTGGAGCGGCAGGTTCTCGAGGAAGCCCGCGCCGGCAAAGTACGCGTCATCGGTCCCAACTGCCTCGGGGTGATGGCGCCGCTAACCGGGTTGAACGCCACCTTTGCCACGACCATCGCGCGTCCTGGATCAGTCGGGTTCATCAGCCAGAGTGGGGCGCTCTGCACGGCGGTGCTGGACTGGAGCCTCAAAGAGATGGTGGGCTTCAGCGCCTTCCTTTCGGTCGGCTCCATGGTGGACGTGGGTTGGGGGGATCTTATCGATTATCTGGGTAATGACCCCAAAACGCGCGCCATCGTGATTTATATGGAAACTATCGGCAACGCGCGTTCCTTCCTTTCGGCCGCGCGCGAGGTGGCACTCACCAAACCGATTATCGTGATCAAGCCCGGACGCACGGCCGCCGCTGCCAAGGCCGCGGCCTCGCACACCGGTTCGCTGACCGGTAGCGATGAGGTCCTGGAGGCTGCGTTCCGCCGCACGGGCGTACTCCGCGTGAGCAACGCGTCCGACCTCTTTTATATGGCCGAAGTGCTTTCCAAGCAGCCGCGTCCCAAGGGGCCGCGCCTGACCATCGTGACCAATGCGGGAGGTCCGGGCGTGCTGGCTTGCGATGCCCTCATCACCGGCGGCGGAGAACTGGCGGAACTCTCGCCCGAAACCATGGACGCGTTCAATACGGTATTGCCGCCCACCTGGAGCCACAACAACCCCGTGGACATTATTGGTGATGCCTCACCGGAACGATACGCCAAAGCCCTGGAGATCGCGGCCAAAGATCCGCATAGCGACGGCCTGCTGGTGATCCTGACTCCCCAAGCCATGACGGATCCCACGCGCATCGCCGACGAATTGAAACCCTTGGCCAAGCAGGAAGGCAAGCCGGTGATCGCCAGTTGGATGGGCGGTGTGGACGTGGCCGCGGGCGAGGAAATCCTGAATCGCGCTAACATCCCAACTTTTCCGTACCCCGATACCGCGGCGCGCGCTTTCAATTACATGTGGCGTTACAGCTACAATCTCAGGGGCCTGTACGAAACGCCGGCTTTGCCGGACGACTCCGCGGATTGGAGCCGCGACCGCAAACTCGCCGGCCAGGTGATTCAGAAGGCCCGCGGGGAAGGGCGTACGATCCTGACCGAGTTCGAGTCCAAGCAGGTGCTCAGCGCTTACGGGATCCCCGTGGCCAAGACGGTGATCGCAACGAAGGAAGACGAAGCCGTGCAAGCCGCCGGCGCGATTGGTTATCCGGTCGTATTGAAGCTGTACTCGGAAACGATTACGCACAAGACCGATGTGGGCGGCGTGCAGCTAAATCTGGGCAGTGCGGAGGCGGTCCGCAGCGCCTTCGGCGCCATTCAGACGTCGGTCGCAGCCAAAGTGGGCGCGCAGCACTTCCAGGGCGTTACGGTACAGCCTATGATCCGGCTGGCGGATGCCTATGAACTGATCATTGGTTCGAGCCTGGACCCACAATTCGGCCCGGTCCTGCTGTTTGGCACCGGCGGCCAACTGGTGGAAGTGTTCAAAGACCGCGCTCTGGCGCTGCCGCCTCTCAATACAACGCTGGCGCGGCGCATGATGGAGCAGACTAAAATCTATAAGGCGTTGCGCGGAGTGCGTGGACGCCGGGCGGTCGATCTCCCCGCTCTGGAAATGCTTTTAGTGCGCTTTAGCGCACTGGTCGTGGAGCAGCGCTGGATCCAGGAGATCGACATCAACCCGCTGCTGGCCTCGCCGGATGGACTCCTGGCGCTGGACGCGCGCATCGTCGTCCACGGCCCAGAAGCACGGGAAGAAGAGCTTCCGACCACCGCCATTCGTCCTTATCCGACGCGCTATGTCGCGCCCTGGACGATGAAGGATGGGACCGAGGTCACCATCCGCCCCATCCGTCCCGAGGATGAGCCAGCCATGGTGCACTTCCATGAGACGCTTTCCGATCGTAGCGTCTATTACCGGTACTTCCACATGATGAATCTGGAGCAGCGGGTGCAGCACGAGCGGCTCATGCGTACCTGTTTTATCGACTACGACCGCGAAATGGCGCTGGTCGCTGCGCGTCGCAAGGCGGGCAGTAGCGAGCAGGACATCATCGGAGTCGGCCGGATGACCAAGGTTCACGGCGCCAATGAAGCGGAGGTCGCGGTGGTCGTCAGCGACCAATGGCAAGGACGTGGTCTAGGCAACGAACTGCTTTCGCGCCTGCTCATCATCGCCGCCGACGAGAAACTCGATCACCTGAGCGCCGAAATGCTGCCCGACAACACCGCCGTAATGCGCCTGTGTGAGAAGCTAGGCTTTTCACTGAAGCATTCGCTGGAAGACGAAGTGGTAAGGGCGGAATTCAAGCTGTAGGAGCGGTATGGCTGAAATAGCCATACCATTATGGCATACTCGTACGTATGAAGAAGACTTTGCAGATAGACGGCGGTCTGCTGCGGGAAGCCAAGTCGGCCTGTGGCGCGAGCACCGATACTGAAACAGTGCGGCTGGGGCTGGAGTCTCTAGTGCGCCGGGCCGCGTACGAGCGTGCACGGGCCTTGCTGGGAACAGAGCCACACGCCCAGGACGTACCTAGACGCCGTGAGAAGCCCGTTCGAAAACGCAGAGTGGCGTGATGGTCCTGGTTGACACGTCGGTCTGGATTCGATCGCTGTCCGGCCGTCCGGGCTTCGTTGCCGAACTGGACAGACTATTGGCTGATAACGATGTGGCGGGTCATGAACTGGTCTATGGGGAACTCCTGATTGGAGATACGGGCGGCCGTAAGAACTTGTTGCGGACGTACGAGCAGTTTTACCGGGCCGGCATGATCCCTCATTACGAGGTCGTGGATTTCGTTCACCGCCGAGGCCTGCACGCACGGGGTGTCGGGTGGATTAATATCCACTTGTTGGCGTCCGCGCTTGTGAGCCGAATGAAATTGTGGACGGCCGATCCCCGGTTTGCTGCGGTCGCCGAAGAGATCGGCATCGCTTATCGGACGGCAGCATAAATTCACGTTCGGTGGTTCCAGCGGACTACTTCCGCGCGAACCGGTAGTCGCCGGAAACGTGCTTCACAAAAAGTTGCTGCGCCGCGCCTGACTGCGGTTTCGTAAACTCCACGCCCAACCCATACAGCCCGGAAAAGGCGGTCTCCGATTGCGCCACCAGCGGAACTTTGCCGCGGCCATCCATATCGGCGAACAGCGCATCGCCGTCTACCGTGATCACGACGACCCGCGGTACGAGCCTCCACAGCTTGGGCTGCTCCACGTATGTGCCGGCATAGCTGCTCAAAAGGTCGTGCGAAACTTTGACTTCCGATTTCTTTTCATCCGATGCTTTGCCCACCCAGTGCTCCGTGCGGTGGCCGTTCTCGTTGCACACCCACTCGATCATTTCGGTATCGGGCGCCAGTTCCGCGCGAACAGCGACGGTCCACGGTTTGTTGTATGCGCCTGGATCGGAGTAGGTCACTTCCACCTCCAGGTTGCCGAAATTGCGGCGGCGATAGCGTTCCGTGGTCCGCAGTGCTTCGGTGTGCGGATGACCATCATGATCGAGCCACGTGCGCGCATTGAATCCGTTGCTCTCTACGACCAGGGTGTCTCCGTCCCAATGCCCGACCGAATACCCCATCCAACTCGGGGTCGGCGCGCTCTCGAGAGTGCGGCCGTCCAGGAAGATCTGGCGGTACGTAAGGTCGGGATTCAGCAGGATGATGAGCGATGGAGTCTGCACAATCTTGACCATCTCGGCTCCGGTGCTATCGGCATCGGTGGTATAGCCGGGACCAAGGGGCACGCAGAGGACGTTCATGTAGTCCTTTTCCAGGTTTTCCCTCCGCTGCTGGACCAAAGCTTCCGCCCACGGCTGCACGTCTCCAGGTTTCAGATCGGCCGCGATGTTGCGGGAGTACTTCGGAGAGATTTTGTTCCAGATACCCGACAATTCGGGCTTGCCGTCAGGCGCGCGCGGCGCGGGAGCTGACAGGTCGGGCTTGCCATCGGGCGTGCGCGGAATGCCCTTTGTTGGCTGATGCAGCCACTGCGCCGCAAGCGGCGCCGCCAAGGCAACTGCCAGGATTGCGAATCGAGATGCCGTCATCCGTGCGGCCTCCTGTGAGTAGTATTATCGATGCGGCTGTCGCCGCGTGTCCACTCCAGGGCACGGGCTATACTGGACGAAACTATGCGCTTCTTAGGAATCTGCTTGCTCGCTCTTGGCGCATTGTATGCGCAAGAGCGCGGCCGCGGCGCGGGACCTCCGGCGCCCATCAAGGTCGCGATCCCGGCATTTCCCGATGGAGGCGCCATTCCGGTGAAATATGCGCGCTCGCAAACGGGCAACGTCTCGCCGGCGATCGAATGGTCCGGTGTTCCGCAGGGCGCAGTGACCCTCGCGCTCGTCCTGCGCGATCCGGATGTTCCGGCCCAGAAGGGTCCCGACGACACGCTGCATTGGCTGATCTACAACATTCCGGCGGCAGCCACAGGCCTGCCCGAGAATGTGCCGCACGACGTCAACCTGGCTGATGGCAGCGTGCAGTTGAAGTACACGGAGGGTGTGCCGCGCCTGGCGGTCGGAACCACTGGCTACTTTGGGCCGAGCCCGCCGCCCACCCCGCAGCCGGTGCTCCACCACTACGTGTTTGAACTCTACGCGCTGGACACGAAACTCGACGCATCTCTGCAATCCCGCGAAGCGGTTCTGAACGCGATGACGGGGCACGTCCTGGCCCGGGGCGCATATTTCGCCACATACACCAATCCGCCGCGATAATAGGGCTATTCGGCGCGCAGGATTTCGACGATGTTGAGCCGGCTAATGGCACGGGTCGCCAGCCAGATCGAGACGGCGGCAATCAGCATGATCGAGAGAACGGACGCGGCATTCATCGCCGCAGTGACCGATTTCGCGCCATCGACCAGGCTCTCCAGCAGGCGTCCGCTGAGAAACGCGCCCAGGATTCCGGGAACGGCTCCCACGGCGATAGGGATCAAACCTTGGAGAAGCACTCTCGCGCGGAGGCGCGGAGGCGTGGTGCCCAGGGCCAAGCGAATGCCCATCTCCGGCATGGCGCGCGCAATCGCATAGGAAACGATCCCATAGATGCCGATTACTGCAAGCAGCAGGGCGAAGGCTGTGAAAGAGAGCACGGCAGTCCGGTAGAATCGCGGGCGGGCGAGGGAATCGGCAAGGCGCTGTTCCATCGTCTTGACGCCGAAGACGGGAACCTGCGGGTCCGCCGACTGAATCGCATCGCGAATCGTAGCGAGGTGGTCTTCGCGGCCATTGACCCGCGCCACAAAGGTCGAAAAAAAGCCGCCTGGCGCATGCGATGGAAGAAACACCTGGCTGGAGTTCTCGCCGGTGGTTTTTCCATCCACCAAGAAGTCCATTCCTTTGACGACCCCGACGATTTTCCAGCGCGCATCGCGGCCCGCTTCGAGCTCTCGGCCGACGATGTTGGCCGAAGCATCGAACTCACGGGCGAAATGCTCATTGACGATGGCGACTCGCGCGTTGCCCTGGATTTCCGCATCCGTGAATTCGCGTCCCCACAGTACGCGGCCGCCCATTGTGCGGAAATAATCGGAGAAAACGGGGATGATGCTGTTGTTGTGGCTCGTCGGCCGGCCGTCCATCTGAAACGGCCCTCCGATGAAAGCCGTGGCATATAGCGGAAGGAACTCGGTAGCGCTTGCGGATTGCACTCCGGGGAGCCGCCGCACGCGGGCGAGCGCCTGCTCAAAATAAGCCAGGCGGTTTGCGGCGTCCTGGTGCGTGGTTCCTTCCAGTGAAATGTTGACTGTGGCCAAGCCTTGGCCGGTAAACCCACGATCGGCATCCATGAGGTTGATGAGCGCGCGGCCCACGGAGATGGACGCCGCAAAAAGCACGATGGTGAGCGCGACCTGAGCCGCCACGAGACCGTCGCGAACACGGACGGAACGGCGGTTGGCCGTGGCGCCACGAGCGCCGAAGGTGTGCAACCGACTCGCATACAAGGACGGCAGAACGCCCAAAACGAGGCCGGAGAGCACGGAGACCGCCGCCGCGAAGCCCAGAACGTGGAAGTCCAGAATCGAGTATGCCTGTGTCGCTAGCGCGGCCGGCTGCAGTTTGGAGGCGACGGCGGCAGTCCAGACCGCGAGGAGGAGTCCCGCGAATGCAGCAGCGAGCGAGAGGAGCACCGATTCGGTGAGCAATTGTCGGGCGAGGCGGGCGCGGCTGGCTCCCATAGCGGAGCGAATGGATAGCTCAGGGGCTTGGTCGGCTGTGCGGGCCATCAAGAGGTTGGCGACGTTCGTGCAGGCGATCAGCAGGACGAGGACGACTGCGGCCATCAGTACCAGCGAGCCGTTACGGGCGGGGCCGGCGAGCTCGTCTTGAAGTGGGACAATGCGGCTGGGATAGAGGCTTCTGGTGAGAGCGGCGCGATCATCGATCCGGCCGCTTTCCAGGGCGAACGCTTCGCGGGCTTGCGGCCAGGTGATTCCGGGTTTTAGGCGGGCGATCGTCGCCCATCCGTGATTGCCGCGGATGAAGGCGGCGGGCTTCCATAGGACGGACTGGCCTGGGTAATCGAAGCCGGGGGGCGCCACGCCGACAATGATGAGCGAGGCTCCATCCATCCGCACGGTCGCGCCCAGAGCTTTGGGGCTGCCGCCGAAGAGATTCTGCCACAAGCCGTATCCGATGACGGCGATCTGGTTGCGACCGGGTTCATCTTCACCGGGAAGGAAGGGGCGGCCTAACACCGGATGCGTGCCGAGCAAAGAGAAAAAATTCCAGGAAACTTGTGACACGTGGGCCCTGTGCCACGCGTTCGTTCCCCCGAGATTGACGTCGGTCTGCTCGGTCAATGCAGCATCGGCGAGATAGAGGCTTTGGCGGCGCCACTGGTGAAATCCGCTGGCGCTCTCGTGCGGCGGATAGAAGTTGCGCAGCGCGGCGAGGCGATCGGGCTCCTGAAAAGGCAGAGAACGCAGCAGCAGCGCATTGACCACGCTGAACACCCCGGTATTCGCGCCGATTCCAATGGCCAGCGCGAGGATCGCGAAGGCGGTGTGCCAAGGGCGCCGCGACGACAATCGCAGGGCGTGACGGGCGTCCTGTGCGAATTCGCGGGCGAACCGAACCACGGGTCCCGCTCCCTAGCTCTTGCTCAGTTCGTCGTAGAGTTGTCCGTAGAACTGCGGGTTGAAATTCCAGCCTAAGTCGTCCGTCTTGACCTGCATGGCCAGCGTGTCGCGGGTGGCGCCGGCTTTGATCGCATCGCGGGCGCGGCTCAGGAGGGTGGCAAATTTGTCGCGGAAAGCCTGAACTTCCGCACGCGTTTTGGGCTCGCCGCGTCCCGGAATGGCCATCTCGAAATCCAGCTTCAGCACTCCGTCCAGGGATTGGTTCCACTCCACGGCGCTGCCGCCATTGGCGAAATCTACGATCGGCGTGGCGTCGGTCATCTGATCGCTCACCATCACGACCTTCAGATCCGGGAAGTAGACCATTGTGTCGTCGCCGGTGTGGCCCCGGCCGTACGAATGCGCATCTACCTCGGCGCCTCCAAACTTGAGCACGTAATCCTTGGCGAACGTGACCGTCGGTAGACCGGGGATATCTTTGGTGCGCGGATCGCTGGCCATATGGGTTTTCAAGGCATCGAGCGCAATCACCTGGGCGCCGGCATCGATGAATTTTTGGTTCGTGCCGACGTGGTCGGGATGATGATGCGTGTTCAATACATATTTCACCGGCAGGTTAGAGACAGAGTGGATCTCCTCCATCACGCGATTATAGTTTTCGTCGCCGGGGTTCTTGGTATCCACCACGATTAAACCTTCGGGAGTCACGCGGATGAGCGTATTGGCTCCGCCTCCGGTGATCATGTAGAGGTTGGGCTTGAGTTCCCGGATTTTTTCGACGGTCTGACCGGCCCGCCCGGCGCGTCCGCCACGTCCCCCGCCAGGAGGGGCTTGGGCCGGAGCCACGACGGCCAGCATGATTCCCATCGCCACGGCCAAAGATAAATGTTGTAGAGCTTTCGGTTGCGCCATTCGTCGATTGTACAAGAAGAGCGGCGGGTGGGAATGGCTCGGCTGCTTGCGGCGCGATCGCTGGTTCAGTCAAATTAGGATGTATGGCACTGGATGGGGCAATCGGTTTCGTAGGTTTCGGAGAGGCTGCGTTTCACATCACGAAGGGTCTGCGTGGAGCAGGGCTGCGGCACTTCATCGCGTATGACATCCACGCCCATACGGTGGGGCGCGGGGAAAAGATCCGGATGCGGGCGAAGGAAACCGAAACCAAGCTGGTGGAATCGAACGCGGCACTGGCGGCCGAAGCGGAGTGGATTCTATCGGCCGTAACTTCCGACCAGGCGGTGGCCGCAGCCAAACAGAACGCGCCTCACCTGCGGGCGCGGCACCTGTATGCCGATCTGAACTCGGTTTCCCCCGCGGTGAAGCAGGCGATCGGCCGCACCATCACAGCCACGGGGGCGCGGTTCGTGGAAGTGGCCATGATGGCGCCGGTGCCGCCCTACGGACATCGCGTGCCGATTCTCGCCGGGGGCGCGGCGGCCGCAGAGTTCCGCGAGCAGTTGGGCGCCTACGGCATGCGCATTGAGATCGCATCACGCGAGGTAGGCACGGCCGCGGCCACCAAAATGTTTCGCAGCGTCATGGTGAAAGGAATGGAAGCGCTGATCACCGAGTGCGTGTTGGGCGCTGGCCGGTACGGCGCCGAGGAGGCCGTGTTCGCGTCACTGGCGGAGAGTTATCCCGGAATCGATTGGAAGACGATGGCGGATTACATGATCGGCCGGGTGGTAGAGCACGGCGAGCGGCGCGCGCGCGAAATGGAAGAGGTGGCGGAAACGCTGGAATCGATCGGCATCGAGCCGATCATGGCCGAAGCCACGGCGCGGCGCATGGATTGGAGTGCGAAATTGGGCTTGAAACAGCACTTTCACGGCGAGCCGCCGCGGAATTACCGCGAATTCCTCGAGGCAGTGGCGCAACTGGAACACGTTGAGGCGGCCCGCCCGGCGAATTAATTGGGCGATTCCTTTTCCGCCTATCTGGTAATACGGTTCAGACATGGGAAAAGCGCCCGAATGGCTGATCCGCGAAGCCCGGCGGGGTAAGGAAAAGGCGATCCTGCGGCTTTTCGACGAGCACCACGTGCCGCTGTTCCGGTTCGCCTGGCGGCTTACCGGCTCGATGGCGGACGCCGAGGATATCGTGCAGGAATGCTTTTTGGCCCTGCTACGGCCGGATTGCGGTTTCGATCCGGCGCAAACCGCAGTCCGCACCTATCTTTTCGGTGCGGTCCGGAACCAATGGCGGAAGCGCCTGCGGAGGCGGGAGCAGAGCGCGGCGCCAGAAGTGGCCGATCAGCGCACACCGGAAACGGAAGCACTCCGGAGCGAGTTGGCCGGAGCCGTGGCGCGTGCCATCGCCCAGCTTCCCGAAACGCAGCGCGAAATTCTGCTACTGGCGCATTACGAACAGTTGCGGCTGTCGGAAATCGCGGAGATCACGGAACTGGAAATCGCAGCGGTCAAATCGCGACTGCAAAGGGGGCGGGCCACGCTCCGGGAAACACTCGCGGCCTATGCGCCACGGAAAGAGCGGGTGATATGAACGACACCGAACTGGATCAATTGTTGAATAGTTGGGAGGCTCCCGCCCCGCCCGAATCGTTGCGGGACGGATTGAGGGCGCGGTTTCCGCGGGCTGAACGGCTGGGCTTCGTCCCTCCGCTGCGATGGGCGGCGGTGATCCTGCTCGCCTCGGTTGTCTTGGCTGTCGGCATGGCACAGAGCAGCGATAACCAGTGGGATTTCTCGCCTTTCCAGCTTTGGAACCGCCTTTACGAACACTTTTTGGCAATGCGGGAGCCGGGCCGGGGTGTCGCGATCGTAGCGAGAATCCGGCAATCCGACCCCAAGGTTTACGTGGGCGGGCTCCTCGTGGCGCCGCTAGAGTACGGCCCGGCCGGCAGGATGGACGTGCAGGTACCGGGAGAAGGAGTGTACTCAATCGTTTTGTATCGATCGATGGCGCTCCAAACGGCGGACGGGCGCCCCACTGGCTGGGTCCAAGCCGGACGGGTTCACGGCAGCGTGATCGAATTTCAGGCAGGCGGCAAACAGGTTCGTATCGAATGCAACCAGCCGGTCGTCGATCGCGACCGTCCGGTTTTCGCCATGCGCCGGCTGTGAAGGGTAGGAACGGCAGGCCGCCTGAAAAGGCGTCTGCGGCCAGGATTGGCCGCCCCACGATAGAATTGATGCGTGCGAACGCCAAGTAACAGGTGGATTCTCATTGGGCTGGCGGCTCCACTCCTGCACGCGCAGTGGCTCAATCATCGCACTCCGGGGATTCCGCGCACCCCTGACGGCAAGCCGAACCTCAACGCACCGGCACCGCGGAGAGCCGACGGCAAGCCCGATCTCTCCGGGCTCTGGCAGACCAACGCCGCACCGCGGGAACTCTTGAAAACCTTGATTCCCGACGATACCAACGGCGCCGGAGAGGAGCCACTCTCGGAATACTTCGTCAATATCTTTTCCGACTTCAAGCCGGAAGATGTGCCCTTCCGGCCCGAGGCCGCGCGAACGTTCGAGGAGCGCGCGCGCAACTTCATGAATGTGTCTCCCGTTTCGCACTGTTTGCCGGAAGGTATGCCGCTCCTCGAAATGGCGCCGGCGCCCTACAAGATCGTCCCCACGCCGGGCGTCACGTTCCTGCTGTACGAGCGGGACACCACGTATCGCCAGGTGTATACCGACGAACGCCAGTTACCAAAAGATCCGCAGCCATCGTGGCTGGGGTACTCCATTGGGAAATGGGAAGGTGATTCGTTCGTGGTGGACACTATCGGGTTCAACGACCGCGGATGGTTGGATGCACGCGCGCATACTCATAGCGAATCGATGCACCTGACGGAGCGGTTTCATCGCATCGATTTCGGCCACATGGAGGTCCGGCTAACCGTGGACGATCCGAAAACGTATACCCGGCCGTTCACGATCACGCTGAAGCAGCACCTGATTCCCGATTCGGATCTGCTGGAATCCTACTGCGCCGAAAACGAGAAGGATGCCCCCCATACGGACAGCAGGGGGCATTAACAGTAGATGTGTTCCTAAGAAGGGCAGGAAGCCTGCGCCTCCTTGCGGAAGCGCAGGGCGGTAGGCAGTCTGCGCGGGCCGGAGTTTTGCGGAGAATGCGAGGGCCCGTTGCCATTCTCCGAGTGCGGTTGTAGTGGCAGGCAGATGGAGGCACCCTGGGCCCGCCGAAGCGATGATCCTCCGATGCACCGTTCGTTGGACCAGGGCGGCGAACGCCCCCATCCGCACCCGAAGTTATGCAGTTGGCCTGCCGAAAAAACGAACTCGTAAGTCCTTCGTTTTCTTTCCCGCGTCCAGGATGAATGCCAACAAAGTGGACAGGATGGCATTTACCGAAGACAGTCTGTCAACTAAGTGGACATCGGGACGGGGATGCGCTAGACTGGGGCTCTCCATGGGTTCCTCCCCCCGAACCGGGCTGGATGAGAAGCTCTCCGAGATTCTGGCAATTTGCCGGAAGATGAACTCGGAGCGCGATTTGGGTGCGTTGCTGGACCTGATCGCTCGCGAAGCCACGGAATTGCTTCACTGTGACCGGGCCAGCATCTTTCTGCTCGATCGCGAGAAGCACCAGTTATGGTCGAAGGTCGCGCTAGGGAGCGACCTGATCCTGCGATTCGATGCGGCCGCCGGTATTGTGGGCCACGCCGTGCAGACCGGCGAGATCGTGAATGTCGGGGACGCTTATAGCGACCCTCGCTTTTACCATGGAATCGATGAGCGCACCGGCTACCGCACGAGGAATGTCCTGGCGGTAGCGGTACGGAACGAACGTGGTGAGATCATCGGCGCCTTTGAAGTGCTGAACAAACGCTCCGGCGCGTTTCACCAGTGGGATGAGGAGTCGTTAACGGCGCTGGCCGCCCATGCCGGGATCGCGATAGAGACCGCGCAACTCATCGGAGACCTGCGGCGCAGCCAGGACGAACTGACCGAGCAGAATGGAAACCTCCGGCGCGAAGTGGAGAAGCGTTATTCGACGCATGGCATTATCTGCGCCGGAGCGCGCATGCAGCAGGTGGTGCGGCTGATCGAGCGCATCCGCGACAGTTCGGTAAGCGTGCTGATTACAGGCGAGAGCGGGACAGGCAAAGAACTGGCGGCTAAGGCCATCCACTATTCCAGCCCACGCTCGCGGAAGCCTTTCGTCGCTCTCAATTGCGCGGCGCTACCCGATACTCTGGTGGAGAGCGAATTATTCGGGATCGAAAAGGGCGTAGCCACGGGCGTGGAACAGCGCGTCGGCCATTTTCAGAAGGCCAACGGCGGGACGCTATTTCTGGACGAGATTGGCGATCTCAGCCTGCCGGCGCAAGCTAAAATTCTCCGGGTCTTGCAGGAACGGGTACTGGAGCGGGTGGGTGGGCGTACGGCGATTCCCGTAGACGTGCGCGTGCTGGCCGCAACCAACAAAGATCTGCCTGCGGAAATCGCCAAGGGCGGGTTTCGGGAAGACCTGTTTTACCGGCTGAATGTGGTGCATATTCACATGCCGCCTCTGCGCGAAATTCGCGAAGAAATCCCGCTCCTGGCCAATCATTTTCTGCAGGAGTACTGCCAGGAAGCCGTTCGTCCGGCCATGCGATTTGCACCAGAAGTGGTACGGCGGCTCCTCCATGCCGAGTGGCCGGGCAACATACGGCAATTACGCAACGAAGTTTTTCGCCTGGCGGCTTGTGCCTCCGGAGAACTGATCGAGGAGGACGATCTGTGGCAGGAAGCCGCCGCGCCGGCGCGCGCGCGAACCGCGGCCCCGGCGCCAGCGCCCAAAACGACCCTGAAGGAGGCCGTTGAAGAACTGGAGCGGCGCATGATCGTCGAAGCGCTCACCTCGACACGCAACAACCAGTTGCAGGCCGCGCGCATCCTGGGGCTGAGCCGCCAGGGCCTCATCAATAAGATGAAGCGTTACGAACTCGCCTGACCGCCGCCGCGGTACTCCAGCACCAGCAAAGTGATGTCGTCGGATTGGGGAGCGCCTTCGGTGAATGCGGCCACGGCTTCCTGGATGGCATCGTGAATCGCGCCGCAGCTATCGGCGGCGTGAGCGGTTACGACGTCACGCAGCCGCTGCTTGCCGAAAAATTCTCCCTTCTGGTTCTGCGACTCGGTCACGCCGTCGCTATAGATGACCACTTTCTCTCCGGGCGCGAGATGTTCCTCTGCCAAGCCGAATTCGGACCCTTCCATCAACCCAACCGGCATTCCGGTCGCTTCGAGGCTGAAGTGCGCTTCAGCGCGGATCAGGAGCGGCGCGCAGTGGGCGGCGTTTACATAGTGAAGCTGGCCGCCGGCGGTGAGCAGGCAGTAGAAGATCGTGGCATACTTTTCTCCGCCCGTACGGTCAATCAGGAACTGATTGAGCCGCTCGATCCGCTTCTGCAGCGCAACCGGTTGATCCGTAGCGGCGATGAGCGCGCCTTGTAACAGGGAAGCTAGCAGCGCGGAGCTGACTCCTTTGCCGGAGACATCGGCCACTACGGCCGACCAGCAATCCGCGTGGACTTTGGTCACGTCGAAGTAATCGCCGCCAACGGCATGCGAAGCTACACTGCTGCCGGACGCCGCTAACCAGCCCTGCGTGGGCAAAGTATTGGGGAGCAGGCTTTGCTGGATGCGGCGCGCCACGTTCATCTCTTCCTCCAACAGTTGTTTGGCGCGCTCCTCTTCCAGCAGGCGCGCGTTCTCGAGAACGGTGGAAGCTTCGATTGCGAGCGTTTGCAGCAGTTCGCGGTTGCCTCCGGCCAGGTCCGCGGCAGAGAGGCGCGAATCCATGTACAGCACGCCTACGGTTTCGCTGGCGGTGGACACCACGTTGGTGGCATCTCCCTGTCCGGTCCGAATGTGCACCAGGGGCACACAAATCACGCTGCGCAATTCCAGATCGGCGATACTGTTTTGCGGCCGCGCGCCGCCGGAGCCGAGCGGGTCGAAATTCATCGAGAGGAGTTCGCGGCGGTGTTCCAGCGCGCGGCGGATGACTTCCCGTGGAACTCGCAGATCGCTTTTTTGCAGATGATTGCCGCCGCGATGGCGCGCCACGCGGATTTCCAGGCCGCCGCCGTTACGCAGCAGGAGGAAGCCGCGCTCCGCACCAGTGATCGCCAAGGCAGTGTCTACCACGGAAGCGAGCACCTCATCGATGGAAAACGAGCTTTGCAGAGTGCGAGCAAGATCGAGAATAGCGCGCAGCTTCGCCAGGCTTCCCCCGACTCCAGGAGCAGGAAGATTCTTTTCCGTCGTAGTGACTTGTTCCATGACTCGCTTCAATTCCACGCCATCCAGGGTGAAGACGAGCTGATAGCAATCCGGCACGCCGAAGTCGATCTTGTCGGAATCGTGCAGCCGTGCCTTTCGGATCGGCTGCCCGTTGAGAAAAGTGCCGTGGCGGCTTCCGGCATCTTCAAGGAAGTAGTCGTTGCCTTCGGCCAGGATGCGGGCGTGCGTGCGCGAAACGCGGCTATCGCGGATTAAGAGCTGGTTCTCGGGCTGGCGGCCAATAGAGAAGGGAATCGGTGTTACCGGTACGCGGGTGCGGTGGCCATGGGGATCGATGACGAGCAGCGATGCGGGCTCCGGCCCAGCAGAAGGCTTCGGCGCCGGTTCCATCGCTCAGCCCTGGCGCTGGGAAGCGCGGCGCGGCCGCTCCGGCTTGACGGGTTGGTGGCGTACTTCCTCCACTTCACGCGCCCGCAAGGTCTGGCAATGGGCGCAATAGCCTCCCACCTCCGTCCGCGAAAGCAGGATCTGAAAACCGAAATGGGCTTCGATTTGCTTGCGGAGCTTCTGCAGCGGCTCGCCGAAAAATTCCTCCACTTTTCCGCAGCGCAAGCAGATGACGTGGGCATGTTCCTGCTTCAGTCGCGTTTCGTAGTAGTGCTGGTCGCCACCGTAGTGCATCAGGTCCAGTTCGTCCACCAGTCCGCCGGCCTTGAGCATCTTCAAAGTCCGGTAGACGGTGACGCGGTTCAGCTTGGGATCCCGCTCCTTGGCCATCTGGTAGAGCCGTTCGGCGTCCAGGTGATCGCCGGTTTGGTCGATAAGATCGAGCAGAATCTGCCGCTGGCGGGTCAACCGGACGCCCCGCTCTTTGAGAGATCCTTGTGTCGAGTCCAGGGCCATAAGATTCTCCAATTTTAGCAAGGCGGGCAGAGGGGCTGGAGTTCTTTGCCCATCCAGATTTACAGGGCAGAGGACATAGCAAACGACAACGGCAACAGTAGGTCAGGTGACCATATCGCTGCTATCATGATGAATGATGAAGCGGCGAGTATTTAGTGCGTCCGAATTCAAGGCCAAATGCCTCGCTTGCCTCACGGATATTGAACATTCCGGAGAAACGATCACGATTACGCGCCGTGGGCGGCCGGTGGCGATCGTCAGCCCGGTGAGGCCGAAGGCACAAAAATCCCCACGTAATAGCTTTGCGCGGAGAGGCCGGATTGTAGGGGACATCGTGAATGCAGACACGTGTGCCATGTGGGACGTCGCGCGCCGGCCGGAATAGGTGGCCACCTGCTACCGCGTTTGCTGTTGGACACTCACATTCTGGTTCGTTGGTTGATTGACGCCGACAAATTGTCCCGCGAGCAACTCCGGACACTTGAGTCGGCGGCACGCCGAGGCGAACCCGTAGCGTTCAGTGCGATTAGTTTGGTGGAAATCGCGATTCTCGCGAGCGGCGAAAAACCCGCGCTCAAACTACCGTTGGACCAATTCTTCGACGAGGTAAGCTCGAACCCGGTGTTTCGCGTTCTTCCGTTGACATATGAGGTGGCGCTGGAATTGGGGTCGCTGGGAGCGCTGCGAGACCCTGCCGACCGTGTCATCGCGGCGACGGCGCGCGTTCATCGGCTTCGGCTGGTTACTTCGGATCAGCGGATCATCGATTCCCAGCTTGTTCCCGTGGTCGAATAAATCCAGGACCATGCAACTGCTCGCTTCCATTCTTCTATCCGACATCCTGCCGGTCTTCGCGATTGCCGCCGCCGGGTTTTTGCTGGCGCGATACGCCGCCGCCGATGTGAAAACGGTGGCGCGGGTGGTGTTTTATTCACTGCTGCCGTGCCTGGCGTTTCGGCTGCTGGTTACTTCCAACCCTTCCGGACCGGATGTAGGCCGCCTGATGATGTTGGCCGTGCTCATCATGGGCGCGATGGGGATTATCGGCTATATAGCCGGTAGGGTGCTCGGGTTGGAGAGTGCCGCTCTGCGCGCTTTCATGATGGTGGTGATGTTTTCGAACGGAGGAAATTACGGCCTGCCGGTAGTGCGGTTCGCGTTTGGCGCGGAAGCCCTCACGTATGCCACCATCTTCTTCCTGACCGGGTCGGCCACCACCTATGTAGTGTCGGCGTTCTTTGCCGGCAGCAGCCACAGAAAATTCATCGGCGCCCTGGATAAAATTTGGCGCATGCCCTCGCTCTATGGCGTGGCCCTCGCCCTATTCGTGCTGTCGCGGAAACAGCCCGTTCCGGAGGCTTTCATGCGGCCGGTTACCCTGCTGGGCGATGCGGCGCTTCCCGTAATGATCCTGGTGCTGGGGATGCAACTCGAACGAGCGACCTGGCCGTCGCGCCCGGGAATTGTAATGCTGGCAGTGGTCATTTCCTTGTTGGCGGCGCCGCTGGTTGCGTTGGGGTTCTGCGCGGCTTTCGGCATTACCGGCCCAGCCCGGCAGGCTGCCGTGATTCTCTCGTCCATGCCCGTCGCGGTAGTCACGACGATTTTGGCCCTGGAGTTTGAACTTCATCCGGAGTTTGTCACCAGCGCCGTATTCGTTTCGACGGTTGCCAGCCCACTGACTTTGGCTCCCCTGATTGCGTACCTGAGTTGAACCAGATGTAGAATGATGGGTCTTCGGTAGGAGGGCCGAGTTTCATGTCCAAAACCAGCAAGAAGCCGGTGGGGCGGCGCGGATTTTTGACCGGCGCCACGGCGGGAGCGGCGGCGCTGCTGGCGCAAAGCTCGGTGGCCTTTGCGCAGCAGCCGGGGGGCGCGGCGGCGGCCAAGGCTACCTCCGCCGCCGAGGTCACACCCAATGAGCGGCCTGGCTCGGATTTCATGGTGGATGTGATCAAGTCTCTGGGGATCGAATACTGCGCGGCCAACCCGGGTTCGAGTTTCCGCGGGCTACATGAGTCGATCATTACTTATGGAGGCAACCAGAATCCGGAGTTGCTCACCTGCTGCCATGAGGAATCCTCCGCCGCTATGGCGCACGGCTACGCCAAAATCGAAGGCAAGCCGATGATGATCATGGCTCACGGCACGGTGGGCCTGCAGCACGCATCCATGGCGATCTACAACGCCTATGCCGATCGCGTGCCGATGCTGGTAATCCTGGGCAACATTCTCGACATTAACTACCGGCGGGGAAGCGCGGAGTGGTATCACAGCGTGCAGGATGCCGCCTCGATGGTGCGGGATTACATCAAATGGGACGATACGCCGGTCAGCCTGTCGCATTTCGCCGAATCCACCGTGCGGGCCTACAACATTGCCATGACGCCGCCGCTCGAACCGGTGGTGATCGTAGCCGATGGAACGCTGCAGGAAGAGCCGGTTCGAGAAAAGAATCTGCGCATTCCCAGGCTGGTGACCAGCGCCCCGCCGCAGGGCGATTCCGGCGCTGTGGCGGAAGCCGCGCGCCTTCTGCTGGCGGCGGAAAACCCGGTCATCGTGACGGCGCGGCTGGCGCGCACTCCTCAAGGCATTCAGCACCTGGTCGAACTGGCGGAATTGCTCCAGGTGCGCGTGCACGACCAGCGCATGCGCATGAACTTCCCTTCGCGCCACCCGCTGTACGCCCGGCCCAACTACGATCCGTTGAATCCCAACGTATCCGACGCCGATGTGATTCTGGCCTTGGAGTCGCAGGATCTTTGGACCTTCACCCACCGCATGACGCCGCTCAACCGCTTTGGCATGGAGTCGCAGTCTGCGTTGAAACCGGGAGCCAAGGTGATCAGCGTCTCGGCGGTCGAGTTGAATCATAAATCCAATTACCAGGATTTCGGGCGCTATGTCGAAGTGGACCTGAATATTACCGGGGACGCCGAGGCTACCCTGCCGGCACTCATCGAAGCCGTGAAGCGGCAGATGACCGCCGATCGAAAGCGGGCCATCGAAACGCGCGGCGCAAAGACGATCGAAGCGAACCGGCAGTTGCACGACCGGATCCGCGAAGCCGCCGCGGTTGCATGGGATGCCAGCCCGATCAGCACGGCCCGGTTGACCGCAGAGATCTGGGCGCAGGTAAAGAACGAGGATTGGTCGTTGGTATCGAACGACCGGTACCCGAGTTATTGGCCCACCCGCCTGTGGAATTTCGAGAAACACTACCAGTACATCGGAGCGCAGGGGGCTGCGGGCATCGGATATGGCGCGCCCGCAGCGGTGGGTGCCGCGCTGGCCAACCGCAAACACGGCCGCCTGACCATCAATATCCAACCCGATGGGGACCTGAACTACGCGCCAGGCGTGTTATGGACGGCCGTGCACCACAAAATTCCTATGCTGACCATCATGCACAACAACCGTGCGTACCATCAGGAACGCATGTACGTGCAGATGATGGGGAACCGCCTGGACCGTGGAATCGACCGCTCCGATATTGGGACCGCTCTCAAAGAGCCGTTCATCGACTACGCCATGATGGCGAAGACCTATGGGATGTATGGCGAAGGGCCGATTAGCGATCCCAAGGACCTGGCTCCGGCCATTCGCCGCGGCATCGAGCGCGTGAAGAAGGGCGAACCAGCACTGATCGACGTGGTGACGCAGCCGCGGTAAGACCCCTTTACCATCGACCGACCCTCGGTTTAGTGACGGACCGGCTCCCTGGCGGTCGCGGCTCAGAAATGTATGCTCCGCCGAGCCGCGACCGTCCGGGAGCGGTGGTCACTTCCCCGATACGCACTGAGTTAGATCCCCCTATGCCAAAATGGTAACGAAAGATGAGCAATTTGGAATCTGTGCCGCCGGTTTATGGCGATGCGCCGGCGCTTGAAGAGGAGATCCTTGCCTTTTGGCGCGATTCGCAGGCGTTTGAAAAGCTGCGGAAGCTGCGCGAGGGCGCGCCCCTGTTTCGCTTTGTGGACGGCCCCATTACGGCCAACAATCCCATGGGCGTACACCACGCCTGGGGTCGCACCTTGAAGGATGTCTTCCTGCGCTACAAGGCGATGACCGGGCACTCGGCGAAATACCAGAATGGTTTTGACTGCCAGGGTCTGTGGGTCGAAGTGGAGGTGGAGCGGGCGCTGGGATTCAATGGGAAGCCCGATATCGAGCGCTTCGGGCTGGACAACTTTTCGCGGCAGTGCCGCGATCGCGTGGAGACCTATGCGCGCGTGATTTCGGACCAGTCCGCCCGGCTGGGCATGTGGATGGACTGGGCCCACTCCTATTTCACGTATCACGACTACAACATTCTGGGAATTTGGGCGTTTCTGAAGGAATGCCAGCGGCGCGGCTGGCTGTATCAAAAAGGTCTGCCGATGCCCTGGTGCTGGCGCTGCGGGACGAGCCTCTCGGAGCACGAGATGGCCGGCTCACACAAGGACCTGGAGCATCTCTCGGTATATGTGATGGCGACGCTGAAGGACACACCCTCCCGCCGCCTCTTGCTTTGGACCACGACGCCCTGGACTTTGGCCGCTAACGTAGCTGCAGCCGTGAATCCCGAGCTGACTTACGTGGAGGTAAGTTCGCATCACTGGCACTACAACCTGATTCTGGGAAAAGAGGCGCTCGGCAAATTGCGCGAATTCCATCCCAAGGTGGTGCGCGAAATCCCGGGGACTGAACTGGTGGGGCAGGCGTACGAGCCGTTCTTTCCCGAACTTCCCCAGCAAGCCGCGGTGGATCACCGAGTCGTGCCGTGGGGAGATGTGGACGCGGTGGAAGGTTCGGGGATCGTACACATCGCGCCGGGCTGCGGCCGCGAAGACTTCGAGCTCGGGCAGCAGTTGGGCCTGCCTCAAATCTCGCCGGTAGATGGGAACGGCAATTACTTGCCCGATTTCGGCTGGCTGGCATCGAAGCACGCGTCTGACGTCGCGCAAGATATCTCCTATGCCCTGAAAGAATCCGGCAAGCTGCTGAAAGCCGAGATGTACACGCACAGTTACCCGGTGTGCTGGCGCTGCAAGACGGAGTTGATCTTCCGGCTGGTGGACGAGTGGTTCATCAGCTGTGAAGAGATCCGCCCACTCATGATTGACGCTGCCCGCACGGTCGCTTGGATGCCGGAGCATATCGGCAAGGCCATGGAAGACTGGCTCACCAATATGAGCGACTGGTGCATCTCGCGCAAGCGTTACTGGGGGTTGCCGCTACCGTTCTACATCTGCCCGCACTGCGGCGAGCTGACAGTAGTGGGTTCGAAGGACGAGCTACGCTCGCTGGCGGTGGACTCCGCCAAGGTGGATGCCTTACCGGAGTTGCATCGGCCGTGGATCGACGATGTGCGCATCCGGTGCCCCAAATGTTCCGGCGAAGCGCCGCGCGTCATCGAGGTGGGAGACTGCTGGCTGGATGCTGGAATCGTCCCGTTCAGCACGTTGGGCTATTTCGAGGACCGGGAGAAATGGAAGAAAGCGTTTCCCGCGGAATGGGTTTCGGAAATGCGGGAGCAGGTGCGGCTCTGGTTCTACTCCATGCTTTTTATGAGCGTGACGTTGGAGGGCCGGTCGCCATATCAAAAGGTGCTGTCGTATGAATCGGTGGTCAGCGAGGAGGGAGCCCGCTTCTCCAAAACCGGCTTCATGATCCAGTTCGACGACGCTGTAACTAAGGTTGGCGCCGATCCCATGCGATACCTTTTCTGCAGCCGGCCGGTATCCGTGAACATGCGGTTCAGCTACAACCTGGCCGAGATGGCGGCGCGCAAAATCGCGGACCTGTGGAACATTTACGTGTTTCTGGTGAATTACGCCATTCTCGACCGCCCGGATGTTTCGCAGGCGATCCCCGCCGAATCGCTTCAGATCACCGACCAATGGCTGTTGGCGCGGATCGCTGGAATGCTAGCCCAAGTGCAGCAAGGGTACGAAAATTACGATACGCCGGCAGTGATCCGCGATGTGGAAGCGTGCCTGGACGATGTTTCCAACTGGTACGTCCGGGTCAGCCGGAGGCGGTTCTGGCGGAGCGGCCATGAGGGCGACAAGCGGGCCTGCTACTGGTCGCTCCTGCAGGCATTGCGATCCGCGGCCTTGGCTCTCGCACCCATCATTCCCTTCGTGACGGAGCGCATCTGGCAAAATGCCGTCCGGGGGCTGGATGCAACGGCAGCGGAATCCATCCATCACGCAAGCTGGCCGGAAGTTCCCGCCGAGTGGCGGAATGAAGCTCTGCTGCGGCGAACGGAAACCGTGCGCAACGTGATCCGGCTGGGACTGAAGGTCCGTGCGCAATCTTCCGTGCGGGTGCGACAGCCGCTGGAGGCTGCATATGTCGTGTGTCCGCCTTCCGCTATGGATGCCATTCGGGAGCAGTCGGAGTTGATACAGGCCGAGCTTAACGTGAAGAAGGTGATTATTGCCGGCGGTGACCGGGCGTTGGCCTTTAACCAGGCGCTCGACGTAGATTGGAAGAAAGCCAATGCGTTCTTCCGGCGGGATGCCGGCCATTTTCGCGCTGTATTCGAGGCGCTGGATAAGCCTGCTCGCGATTCATTGATGCTTCAAATCGCGGATGGGCCAGTGACGATCGCGGGTATCGAACAGCCGGTCCCACCCGAGGTTTTCAAAATCAAGGAAGAGCCCAAACCGCAGTATGGAGTTGCTGAGGAAGGGGGCGTAGTGGTGGCGCTTGATCTGGAGCTGACGACAGCTCTTAGGCGGGAGGGCTGGGTGCGCGATCTCGTCCGAAATCTTCAAGTAGGCCGCAAAGATGCGGGCCTTTCTGTGAGCCAGCGGATCGAACTGGGGCTGGTCACCGACGGCCGCGAGTTGCAGGAAGCTATCTGCGAGCACAAGGAGTACATTATGGATGAGCTTCTGGTAACCCGGCTGGAGTATGGGGCCCTGGCATCGCCTCGATCGCATCTGGACGTGGAGATCGAGGATCAGCCAGTAAGCGTCACGATGAGCTGGTGACTGCTCTGATATCAATCTGGAAAACTGTCCGCGATTATACAGAACCAAAAAACCACTCCGTCCGTTTTCGCACAACAACGCACGGCACACAGTGACCCTTGAGCGGATAATCGACAGGTGGACGGGTGAATACCCGCAATCTGCCTGCCGAGGTTTGAAATGGCCGCACGTAATATCGCCGCACCTGACGCCCTAGATAAACGAGAGCTATTAAAGGTTTTATCGGCTTTCCGCCGGGGAGACTTCTCCGTTCGGATGCCCGTGGAACACAACGGGATCGACGGAAAGATCGCCGAAGCCCTGAACGAGATCATCGAGCTGAATGAAAAGATGACGCGGGAATTCGGCCGGATCAGCAACGCGGTCGGCAAGGAAGGCCGGATCAATCAGCGGGCCAGCCTCGGGAACCAAGGCGGCGGGTGGGCAGCGTGCGTGGATTCGCTGAACGGGCTGATCGGAGACGTGGTTCAGCCCTCTACGGAGGTGGCGCGGGTCATCGGCGCCGTGGCAAAGGGCGATCTGTCACAGAACATGGCCTTAGACGTGGACGGGCGGCCCCTCAAGGGAGAGTTTCTGCGGACGGCCCGCGTCGTCAACACGATGGTGGGCCGGCTGAATGCCTTCGCCTCGGAAGTGACGCGCGTGGCGCGCGAAGTCGGTTCGGAAGGCAAGCTGGGCGGACAAGCGGTGGTGCAAGGCGTGGCCGGCACGTGGAAAGATCTCACCGAATCGGTGAATTCCATGGCCAGCAACCTCACCAACCAGGTGCGTAACATCGCCGGTGTGACCACGGCCGTGGCGAAAGGCGACCTTTCCACCAAAATCACGGTCGATGCGCGAGGTGAAATTCTGGAGCTGAAGAACACCATCAACACCATGGTGGACCAACTCAGCTCCTTCGCTTCGGAAGTGACGCGCGTGGCGCGCGAAGTCGGTACGGAAGGAAAGCTGGGCGGCCAGGCGGAAGTAAAGGGTGTGGCCGGCACGTGGCGCGACCTGACCGAGTCAGTGAACTCCATGGCCAGCAACCTCACCAACCAGGTGCGTAACATCGCGGCGGTGACGACGGCTGTGGCGAATGGCGACCTCTCCCGCAAAATTACAGTGGACGCGCAAGGCGAAATTCTGGAACTGAAGGAAACCATCAACACGATGGTGGGCCAGCTCAGCTCGTTCGCCTCGGAAGTGACGCGCGTGGCGCGCGAAGTCGGCACCCAAGGAAAACTCGGCGGTCAGGCGGTGGTGAAAGAGGTGGCAGGCGTCTGGAAAGATCTCACGGACAACGTAAATTCCATGGCCGGCAACCTTACAAATCAGGTACGTAATATTGCCGGTGTGACCACGGCCGTGGCGCGCGGTGACCTTTCCACCAAAATTACCGTAGATGCGCGGGGCGAGATTTTGGAGCTGAAGAACACCATCAACACGATGGTGGACCAGCTCAACGCGTTCGCGAGTGAAGTGACGCGCGTGGCGCGCGAAGTGGGTACGGAAGGAAAGCTCGGTGGCCAGGCGGTGGTGAAAGACGTCGGCGGCGTCTGGAAGGATCTCACGGACAACGTGAATTCCATGGCCGGCAACCTTACCAACCAGGTGCGTAACATTGCCGGCGTAACCACGGCCGTGGCACGCGGTGACCTTTCCACCAAGATCACCGTCGACGCGCAAGGCGAAATTCTGGAGCTGAAGAGCACCATTAACACCATGGTGGACCAGCTCAGTTCGTTCGCTTCGGAAGTGACGCGCGTGGCGCGCGAGGTAGGTACGGACGGAAAACTTGGCGGTCAGGCGGAGGTGAAAGGAGTCGCCGGCACGTGGCGCGACCTCACGGAGTCAGTGAACTCCATGGCCAGCAACCTCACCAACCAGGTGCGTAATATCGCGGCCGTGACAACGGCCGTGGCGAAGGGCGACCTTTCCACCAAGATTACGGTCGATGCGCAGGGCGAAATTCTGGAGCTGAAGAACACGGTCAACATCATGGTGGATCAGCTCAACGCGTTCGCCAGCGAAGTAACGCGCGTGGCGCGCGAAGTCGGTACGGAAGGTAAGTTGGGCGGCCAGGCCAACGTGAAAGACGTGGCCGGCGTTTGGAAAGACCTTACCGACAACGTGAATTTCATGGCCGGCAACCTGACGAACCAGGTCCGTAACATTGCCGGTGTGACGACGGCCGTGGCGAAGGGCGACCTTTCCACCAAAATTACGGTCGATGCGCGCGGCGAAATTCTGGAGCTGAAGAACACGGTCAACACCATGGTGGACCAGCTCAACGCGTTCGCCGCGGAAGTGACGCGCGTGGCGCGCGAGGTCGGCACCGAAGGCAAACTCGGCGGGCAGGCGGAAGTGAAGGGAGTCGCGGGTGTATGGCGCGACTTGACGGAGTCGGTCAACTCCATGGCCAACAACCTGACCACGCAGGTGCGCAACATCGCCGAAGTGACCACGGCGGTGGCGACGGGCGATCTTTCCCGCAAGATCACCGTGGATGTGCGCGGCGAAATCCTATCGCTGAAGAACACCATCAATACGATGGTGGATCAGCTTAGCTCGTTCGCTTCGGAAGTAACACGCGTGGCGCGCGAAGTCGGTACGGAAGGCAAACTCGGGGGACAGGCGGAAGTGAAGGGAGTCGCCGGGACGTGGCGCGACCTTACCGAATCGGTCAACTCCATGGCGAACAACCTGACCACGCAGGTGCGCAACATCGCCGAAGTGACCACGGCTGTGGCGACGGGCGATCTTTCCCGCAAAATCACTGTGGATGTGCGCGGCGAAATCCTATCGCTGAAGAACACGATTAACACCATGGTGGACCAGCTCAACGGTTTCGCCAGCGAAGTGACGCGCGTGGCGCGCGAAGTCGGTACGGAAGGTAAGCTCGGAGGCCAGGCGCAGGTGAAAGGCGTGGCCGGCACGTGGAAAGACCTCACCGAATCGGTGAACTCCATGGCCAGCAACCTCACCAACCAGGTGCGTAACATCGCCGAGGTGACCACCGCCGTCGCGAACGGCGACCTTTCCCGAAAAATCACGGTGGATGTGCGGGGCGAAATTCTGGAGCTGAAGAACACGATCAACACGATGGTGGACCAGCTCAACGCATTCGCCAGCGAAGTGACGCGCGTGGCGCGCGAAGTCGGTACGGAAGGCAAACTCGGAGGCCAGGCTGTAGTGCGCGGGGTTGGCGGCGTCTGGAAGGATCTGACCGACAACGTCAACTCCATGGGTAACAACCTGACCAATCAGGTTCGTAACATCGCGGCGGTGACCACGGCGGTCGCGAACGGCGACCTTTCGCGCAAGATTACGGTGGACGTGCGCGGCGAAATTCTGGAGCTAAAGAACACGATCAACACGATGGTGGACCAGCTCAACTCGTTCGCCAGCGAAGTGACGCGCGTGGCGCGCGAAGTCGGTACGGAGGGTATCCTGGGTGGCCAGGCGCAGGTGCGAGGCGTGGCCGGCGTCTGGAAAGACCTTACGGATAACGTTAACTTTATGGCCGCGAACCTCACCACCCAGGTGCGCGGTATCGCAAAAGTCGTGACGGCGGTGGCGAATGGCGACTTGAAGCGGAAACTGGCCCTCGAAACCAAGGGCGAGATCGCCGAACTGGCCGACACCATCAACGGAATGATCGACACGCTGGCCGTGTTCGCCGACCAGGTAACCAGCGTGGCGCGCGAGGTCGGTATCGAAGGAAGGTTGGGAGGCCAGGCCCGCGTGCCCGGCGCGGCCGGTATCTGGCGCGACCTTACGAACAATGTGAACCAGTTGGCCGCGAACCTCACCACCCAGGTGCGCGCCATCGCGGAAGTCGCCACCGCTGTGACCAAGGGCGACCTGACCCGGTCCATCGCTCTCGAAGCTCAGGGCGAGATGGCGGCCTTGAAGGACACGATCAACGAAATGATCATCAACCTCAAGGAAACCACCCGCAAGAACACGGAGCAGGACTGGCTGAAGACCAACGTGGCGCGGTTCACCAGCATGGTGCAAGGCCAGCGCGACCTGCTCACGGTTTGCAAACAGGTGCTTTCGGAACTGGCGCCGCTGGTGAGCGCGCAGCAGGGCATCTTCTATATCAATGATGCGGCGCAGGGCGAAGCGCCGATGATGAAGCTGTTCGCCAGCTACGCCTACCGCGAACGCAAGACAGTCTCCAACATCTTCCGCGCGGGCGAAGGTTTGGTCGGGCAGTGCGCCCTGGAGAAAGAACGGTTCGTCCTTACCAACGTTCCCAACGATTACATCAAGATCAGTTCCGGGCTTGGGGAGGCCACTCCGCTCAGCATTGTGGTGTTGCCGGTATTGTTTGAAGGCCAAGTCAAAGCCGTGATCGAGCTGGCTTCGTTCCAGCAGTTCAGTGATATTCACCTGGCATTCCTCGATCAGCTCACGGAATCGATGGGTATCGTTTTGAACACCATCGCGGCAACGATGCGAACGGAAGAACTGCTGAAACAGTCGCAAGCGCTCGCCGAAGAGCTGCAGAGCCAGCAATCGGAGCTCACCAACACCAATAAGCGGCTGGAGCAGCAAGCCAACACGCTGCAGGCTTCCGAGGAGCTGCTGAAGAACCAGCAGGAGCAGTTACAGCGTACCAACGCGGAGCTGCAGGAGAAAGCGCGGCTGCTGGCCGAGCAGAAGACCGAAGTCGAACAGAAAAACATGGAAGTGGAGCAAGCCAAGGCGGAGCTGGAAGAAAAAGCCGAGCAATTGGCGCTCACCTCGAAATACAAATCAGAGTTCCTGGCCAACATGTCGCACGAACTCCGCACGCCGCTCAACAACCTGCTGATTCTGGCCAAGATGCTTTCGGAGAACGAGGAAGGCAATCTGCAACCCAAACAGGTGAAATACGCGGAAACGATTCACTCCTCCGGAACCGATCTGCTCTCGCTCATCAACGATATTCTCGATCTGGCGAAGATCGAATCCGGCACCATGGCGGTCGAGCCCAGCGGGGTCAAGCTCACCGACGTGCGCGACTTCATTAACCGCAATTTCCGTCATGTGGCGGATGGCAAGGGACTGGAGTTCACGGTGGAGGTGGCGGAAGATCTGCCCAAGACCATGACCACCGATGCCAAGCGCTTGCAGCAGGTGCTCAAAAACCTGCTTTCGAACGCGCTCAAGTTCACAGAAAAGGGCAAGGTGGCGCTGCGGGTGGAGCGGGCCACCAGCGGATGGCATTCGGACCACCCGATCCTTTCGGCTTCCGATATGGTAGTTGCCTTTTCCGTGGAGGATACCGGCATCGGTATTCCGATGGACAAGCAACGGATCATCTTCGAGTCGTTCCAACAAGCCGACGGCACCACCAGCCGGAAGTACGGCGGGACGGGGCTGGGGCTTTCGATCAGCCGCGAGATCGCGCACCTGCTGGGCGGCGAAATCCGGCTGCAAAGCGTTCCCGGCGTGGGCAGCACTTTCGTTTTGTATCTGCCGAAGAACTACGTGGCGCCGGCGGTTGCCCGAGTGGACAGCCGTCAGCAGGCGGGGCGTTCGGGAGCGGCGGCGGCCGAAACCATTATCGCCGCGGCGCGTTCAAAGACTTCGCTGCTCGTTCCGGCGGATCAGGACGATGATCGCGAGAACATCCATGCCGGAGACCAAGTGCTGCTCATCATTGATGACGATTCCACTTACTCGCGAATCGTCCTGGATAGCGCACATGCACGCAACTACAAAGTGCTGATCGCTTCGCGCGGAGACATGGGGCTGACCATGGCGCGCAAATTCCGTCCCAGTGCCGTGCTGCTGGATATCGGCCTGCCGGATACCACCGGTTGGGCGGTCCTGGATCAGTTCGAGCATGATCCGGCGTTGCGGCACATCCCGGTGCATGTGCTTTCGGTGTACGACGATCGCAACCGCGGGCTGTCGCTGGGCGCTACTTCGTACTTCCGCAAGGCCAGCAGCCCGGACGTCCTCGATGAGGTATTCCAAAGGCTGCAAGAAGTCGCGGCGCACCGGCTTACCGAAGTCCTGGTGGCCAGTGCCGACGATGTTACGCGGCGCGATGTGGATGAAATGCTCGACATCGAGGGTGTCCGGGTTACTTATGCCGGGTCGGCGGAGGGCGCGCTCGAGCAATTCAAGTCCGGCGCTTACGACTGCGTGATTGTGGGGCCGGCGAATACCGGAATTTCGGCGTCCGATTTGCTGGTCGAACTCCAGAAGGCGGCTGCCGACCGCCATTTGGAAATATTGGCCTATACGCCAGGCGGGGCTCCCTTCCACGATGTCAGCGTCGCGCAGTTCCGCGAAGCCACCATCATCCGCATGCTCAGTTCGCCGGAACGCCTGCTCAACGAAATCACGCGCATCGCCCACGTGCCGGAAACGGCACTCCCCGAATACAAGCGGCTCAAATTGGAAAAATTACGCCAGGTCGACCAGGAATTGGCCGGCAGCCGCGTTCTCATCGTGGACGATGACGTGCGCAATATCTTCGCTTTGACCAGCATCCTGGAGCGCCATCAAGTCCAGGTACTCCATGCCGAAAACGGCCATACCGGGATTGATATGCTGATTCAGGAGCCCCATATCGATATCGTGTTGATGGATATCATGATGCCTGGTATGGACGGTTATGAAACGATTCGCGCCATCCGCGAAATCGACACGTTCCGGAGCCTGCCGATCATCGCGGTAACCGCGAAAGCCATGAAGGGCGACCGCGAGAAGTGTATCGAATCCGGCGCGTCCGACTATATCGCGAAGCCGGTGGATCTCGATCAACTCTTCTCGCTGATGCGCGTGTGGATGCACGACCGGCGCCGGATGGTATCGGGGGCGGGAATTAGCGCATGATGTCTGGAATTCTGCCGGGCGAAGGCTCCGAAATCCCATCCGTGGAGACACTCGAACCGGTCAAGATTCTATTGGTGGATGACCAGCCCGAAAATCTTTTGTCGGCCGAGGCTGTCCTGGAAAGCCTCGGGCAACAGATCGTCAAGGCTGAATCCGGAAGGGAAGCGCTCCGTTACCTGCTGGACAACGACTTTGCGGTGATTGTCCTGGACATCATGATGCCGGAAATGGATGGGTTCGAAACCGCGGCGCTGATCCGGCAGCGGGAACGTTCCCGCCATACTCCCATCATTTTCCTCACGGCCCTAGGGCGGGGGGAAGCGCACATTCGGATGGGCTACGATTTGGGCGCGGTGGATTACATGGTGAAGCCGTTCGTCCCTGAAATCTTGCGAACCAAGGTCGGTGTCTTCGTCGAGCTAAACCGCAAATCCGTCCTGTTGCGGCAGCAGTCGGAATTGCTCGAGCGGCGCAACCAGGAACTGCAGCACGCCATCGAGCGGAGCTGGAAGGCGGAAGAAGAGGTGAAGGCGCTCAATGGCCACCTCGAACAGCAACTGGCGGAATTGGCCGAGGTGAACCGGGAGTTGGAGGCTTTCAGCTTCACCGTATCCCACGATTTGCGAGGCCCGCTCAGCCGGATTGCGGGCTTCAGCAGGGCGCTACTCGAGTTTCACGGCGGGCAACTGGACGAAACCGGCCGCACCTATCTGGAGCGCATCGACCGTTCGTCCAAGAAGATGTGTGAGCTGGTGGAAGATCTTCTGAAGTTTTCCCGCATTACGCGCGTGGAAATGGCCGAAGGAAAACTGAACTTGAGTGAGATTGTGGAATCCCTCGCTTCCGAACTTGCCCTTCGGGAGAGCGGACGGCAAGTGGAGTTTATGGTGGGCAAAGGCATCGAGGCATGGGGAGACAAGGGACTGCTGCGCATGGCTCTGCAGAACCTGATCGAGAATGCGTGGAAATACACGCGCAAACGAGAGCGGGCGTGCATCGAATTTGGCAAGACCGAAGACCATGGCGAGCCAACCTATTATATGCGGGATAATGGGGCGGGGTTTGACATGACCGACGTAGGCCGCCTGTTCAACCCCTTTCAGAGGCTGCACAAGGAATCCGATTTCGAGGGTACCGGCATTGGCTTGGCGACGGTGGAGCGGATCATCCGGCGCCACGGCGGCCGTATTTGGGCGCAGGCCGAAGTCGACCGGGGCGCGACGTTTTTCTTTACGCTAGGCAAGGAGACTTCCGTATGAGCGGAACCGCGCTGGCGCTCAATCCGACTCTGAACGTCCTGATCGTTGAGGATTCCGAAGAGGACGCCGATCTCATCGTGCTGGAGCTCAAGCGCGGCGGGTACGATCCCTCGTACCGGCGCGTGGATAGCGCGGAGGCCATGGCTGCCGCCCTGGAGGAGCGCGCCTGGGATATTGTGCTTTCGGATTTTTCGATGCCGCACTTCTCGCTGCCCGAGGCGCTCACCCTGGTGCAGAGGAAGAGCGCGGATACCCCGGTAGTGATCGTCTCCGCCACGATCGGCGAAGAGGCCGCCGTAGAGGCCATGAAGGCGGGGGCTTCCGATTACGTTTTGAAGCACCGCTTGAGCCGCCTGGTGCCGGCGGTCCGCCGCGAGCTTCGCGAATCGGAGGTTCGCCGGGAGCGCCGGAATCTCGAGGAGCAGTTGCGGCATGCCCATAAGCTGGAAAGCCTGGGTCTGCTGGCCGGTGGCGTGGCGCACGATTTTAATAACCTGCTCACGGGCATTCTGGGCAATGCCAGCCTGGTGCTGGAGACGATCGATCCGCGCCCACCCGTACGCGGCATGCTGGAAGATATCATTCGCGCCAGCGAGCGCGCAGCCGACCTGACGCGTCAACTGCTAGCCTATGCCGGCAAGGGTAAGTTCGTCATCGAGCCGGTGAATGCCTCGGAGTTGGTCCACGATATCAGCGAGCTGATTCGGACGTCGGTTCCCCGCACCGTCGAACTGGTCCTCAATTTGGAGCCGGATCTCCCCAAAATCGAAGGCGATTCCAGCCAGATCCAGCAGTTGGTGATGAACCTGATTCTGAATGCGGTGGAAGCAACTTCGGAAAAGCTAGGCATTGTCCGGGTCCGGACCCGTTCCGTGGAGATCAGGCCCAGCGAGCGGTTGAGCCATTTCCGTCCCACGCCTCCACCTCCGGGCGCTTATGTGGAAATCGAGGTGAGCGACGACGGCTGCGGGATGACAGAGGAAATTAAGGCCCAGATTTTCGACCCGTTCTTCACCACAAAATTTACAGGGCGGGGGCTCGGACTGGCCGCGGCGTTAGGCATCGTGCGTGGCCATAAGGGCGCCATTCACGTAGAGAGCACGCCTCAAGTGGGCAGCACGTTTACGGTGCTGCTGCCGGTGATGGAGGGGGCACAGCGGAACCTCGGCAGGATCGCGGCAATGGCGGCCCAGAAGGTCGCTCCCACCGGCGGCGTGGTGCTGATTGTGGACGACGAAGATGTGGTGCGCCGCGCGGCCCGGACGGCACTGGAACATCACGGTTACACCGTCTTCGAAGCCGGCGACGGCCGCGATGGCGCCGATCTCTTTAGCCGGCTCCATGATCGGCTTTCGGCAGTGCTGCTGGATTTAACCATGCCGCACATGGACGGCCACGATGTCTGCCGGTACATCCGGCGCATCCGGCCGGATATGAAAATCATCCTTTCGAGCGGTTTCGAGGAATCTGAGGCGATGAAGCATTTCGCCGAAGAGCCGCAACTGCACTTCATCAAGAAACCTTACACGGCGGCCGCCCTGGCTGCGAAAATGCGGGCGGTGCTGCAGGAAAGATAGAGTCGCCGACGGCACGTATCCGAGCCGACGGTCCGTAGTGGCCGCGGCTTAGTACGCCGGTTGAGCCTCGGGGTGCGGTTCGCCTAGCGGACGAGGCGGTAAAGGCTGGGCTTGCAGCCGTTCCAGAAGGGCGCGGAGCCGGTGCAACTGGATGGGTTTCGAAATATATTCGTCCATTCCGGCCTCGAGGCAACGCTCTTGGTCCCCTTTCATGGCGTTGGCTGTCATGGCGATGATGGTGTGCCGCTTTCCGGCGTCCCGTTCCATTTCACGGATCAAGGCGGTGGCCTGAAGGCCATCCATTTCCGGCATTTGCACATCCATCAGGATCAGGTCGAACTCCTCCCGGCAGACCGCTTCCACCGCGTGCCGGCCGGTACTGGCCAGCACTACCGAGTGGCCCAGTTTCTCGAGAAAACAAAGAATCAGCTTTTGGTTAACGGGGTTATCCTCGGCAACCAGGACGCGAATGCGAAGCATCTCTCGAACCGGCGGCTTCGGTCCGGAAAGGCGGGGAGATGCTGTAGGGACCGGTTGAGAGGCTCCGAATTTCGCCGTGAACATAAATTCACTGCCCTGGCCGGGCCAGCTCTTCACGGAGATGTGCCCACCCATCAGCTTCACCAGGCGGGACGATATGGAAAGGCCCAAACCCGTGCCGCCGAACATCCGGGTGGTGGAAGCATCCGCCTGCGCAAACGCTTCGAAAATGAGCTGCTGCTTGCCGGCCGGGATTCCGATGCCGGTGTCGCGAATCAGAAATCGAAGAACGATCTCATCGCCGTCCACGCTTTCGGTCTCCACCTTTAACGCCACTTGCCCGGCGCGGGTGAACTTAATCGCGTTCCCAAGCAGGTTGACGATCACTTGCCGCAGACGCACCGGATCGCCGCTGATCACCGCGGGCACGTCCGGATGGATTTCACAGCGAAGGTTCAGATCCTTCTCGCGGGCTCGCAATGCCATTACTCGTGCGATTTCTTCAAGGCTGTCACGGATGTGGAACTCAACCGTTTCCAGCTCCAGCTTGCCCGCCTCGATTTTCGAGAAATCCAGGATGTCGTTGATGACGGTGAGCAGCGATTCAGCCGAAGAGTGCACCATTTCCAGATATTCGCGCTGCTCGGGAGTCAAGGCCGTATCGAGCGCCAACTCCGTCATGCCTAGCACCCCGTTCATGGGAGTGCGGATCTCATGGCTCATGTTGGCGAGGAATTCGCTTTTCGCACGGCTGGCCTCTTCGGCTGTCTGTTTCGCCTTGAAGAGTTCCTGCTCGATCCGCTTGAGTTCTGTGATTTCCTTTGAGACGCCAAAGGTTCCGATAATCTCGCCCGCGGAATTTCGCAGTGGTAGCTTGGTGGTGAGCACCCAGCTCTCCCTTCCGTCGATCCAGGTTTCTTTCTCCTCCTTCGTAATGATGGGCACCTGCATTCCCAACAGGCGCTGTTCGTCTTCGAGCGCCGGCTGTGCGTGTTCCGGCGTAAAGAAATCAAAATCCGTTCTACCGAGGACCTCCGCCTCTTCGCTGCAACCGAAACCGGAGATGTGAGCCCGATTCACGAGAGTGAATCGCCCCTCCCGATCTTTGAAGTAGATATGGTCCGGCAGGTTGTCCATGAGTTGATGCAGGAGGTGCCGTTCCGAATCGAGCTGCCATTGCAATTTTCGGCGGGCCGTCACGTCGCGATAACCCCAGACCCGGCCCACGTTCCGGCCGTCAATGTGCTGTGGTTCCGAATGGCGTTCGAAAATACGCCCATCCAGGAGTTCCACGACGTCGTCGGTGTGGGCTTCCGGCGACCCGTAGATCTGCTCCAGCCGCGCGCGAAACGATTCGGGATTTTTGACCAGGCTCGCAAAATAGGCGAACCGTTTTTTGTGGGGCAATTTAAACAAAGAATCCGGGAACCCCCACATTTCGGCAAACTTCGCGTTCCAGGCTACGATGGCTCCGGCTTTGTCTACAACGAGAATCCCGTCCGCGGTCGAGTTGAGAGTCGCGCGTAGGGCCTCTGTTTGGGCGGCTACCTGCCTGCGCAATGCGATAATCCAAAACCCGCCGAGAAGAACCATGCCCAGAGCCGAGCCTAGCAGCGTCAGAATGTGGGGCGTAGTCCACCATGAAGGCTGATGCAGAACGGTGATGTCGTCCGGCGAACGGAGTATGACCCTTACGGCCGTTGGCGTTTTGTCCGGAAGAACTTCGACTTGGCAGATTCCGGTCAGTTCGACCGCACTACCATCCCGCAAAGACGTCACGCGTTGGTCCGCGCGGTGCACAGGCAGAAGAGCGGTAAACGCTCGTCCATCCGCCGACAGCAGCAATGTCCGGTTCTCAGGATCTACAGTTTCTCCGAGCAGGCGGCCCCGTATCCGCACCAGCGTTGCATCGGGATCTCCGCGGAAAGCTTCGGCTGCGGTGATGGCGCGGGGGGCCGGAAGCGGAGCGGTTCCAGACCGGCGGCATTCAGCATCTTCCAGTGTCGCGCCATATCCTTTCACGCCCGGAAATCCAATTACATCGATCCGATCGCCAATAGCGAAACGGTCTGCGTCCCGGCTCTGAAGGATCATCCCCTGGTCTCGGTCTGCAATCGAAATCCATTCTCCTCCCCAGTGCGCGGTGACAACACCAGTGACATGGACACGATGGCCCGGCACGGCCTCCGGAGTGAACTGCAGAATGCTCGTCAACTCCCGAATCGGGAGCGAAAACGCATCCACAGGACCGCGCGCCACGACGCGTACTTCGGCGAGACTGGGCGTAAACAAGTGGACACCGATGAGCTGTCCGTTGTTATTGAACCGCGGGCCGCAGACACCACGCACTACTACGTCGCTATCCACCAGGCCGCCATATCCAATACCCCCGGATTCCAAGGTGATTACATCCAGTCGCCCGGCTCCGGTCGCAATCGTCACCAGAACGTTCCCTTTGCCTGACGCCGCCTGATCGGCATATGCCGTGAGATGGTCAGATTCAACAACAGACCGAACGATTCCTTCCACCTCCACCCACACGGTATCCTCCTGTCCCGTGAGGAGGTGATCGAGGCTTACTCTTGGGGCTGGCGGAAGCGGCCGTCTGCCGGTAATCCGGATTCGCGGGTTGTTGATGATCGGTGCGAATCCGCCGGGGCCGCTAATTCCTTCAATGTCTAGCAGATCGCCCGCACGCATCGGAAGGCGCGGCTGGTTCCGCATGTTTACGTAAACAGTGCCGCTCGCGTCCCTGATGAAAAGATTCCAGATATCCGGGTTGTAGTAGAGCACTTGGGCATCGCGCAAATGTACTGGATACCCCTTGCGAGCCTCCTGACTATTCATTCCGTGGACGGCGCGGGCAGTAGTCAGAAGCGGAAGCGGCGGGGTAGCCGCAGCCGTTTGCCGGTTTGCGGCGCTGAACAACCACAGGGCAATGGTGATGCTGGCCAGAAATCGTAAGGTTCGCGCCAACCAAGACATGGCTCTACCTTACTCATCGTCAGAGTGAGTGGTTTTGTTTAGTGATTTCAGCGATTTAAGATTGGGCCTAATGGTCCCGCTCGGTCACCAATTCCGTCACGCTCAGCAGGGCGCGTTGATACGGCGATTCCGGAAACTCGCTGATGATTTGGCGTGCCTTATCCGTAAACGCCTGGGCGCGCTCACGGACCCGCTCGATTCCACGGTGTGTTTCCAGCAGCGATAACACTCGCGAGAACGGCACGGTGTCATAGTTCCGTTCCTGCAAGATCAGCTCGATCAACCGCCGCTCGTCATAAGAAGCGCGTTCCAGCGCATAGACCAACGGTAGTGTGACTTTGCCTTCCCGCAGATCGCCGCCGACCGGTTTGCCGAGCGTCTTTTCGCGAGCAGTGAAGTCGAGCACGTCGTCCACCAGTTGGAATGCCATTCCTAGGTTCCAGGCGTATTCGCCCAGGCGTTCCTGGACATGCGCATCGCCGCCCCCAGCCAGCCCTCCCAGGCGCGCGCAAACCGAAAACAGGCAGGCGGTCTTGCGGTCCACCAGTTCCATGCAATCGGCTTCGGTCACATCGATCCGGCCGATGCGTTCGAGCTGCAGAAGCTCTCCCTCGACCATCATTTGCGTAAGGCCTATGAGCAAGTCGAGGATCTGGAAGTTCCGCTCGCGCAAAGCAACCTGGAAGGCCTGCATATACAGCCAGTCGCCCGCCAAAACGCAGGTATGATTGCCCCACTTGACGTTCGTGGATGGCCGGCCGCGGCGCGTCTCGGCGGCGTCAATCACATCGTCATGCACCAGCGTGGCCGCATGGATCATCTCTACAACAGCACCCATTTGGATCGCGGTGGGCCCGGCGCTGCCGGCGAGCTTGGCAGAAAGCAGCAGGAGCGAGGGCCGCAGGCGTTTGCCGCCGCTTGACTGCAGGTACTGGCCAATGGCCGTGACCGCGTCCACGGAGGCCACCGATTCGAGCGTGATCTTGCGTTCTACCTGCTCCAGTTCATCCTGGATCAGATCGAAGATCTCGCGCGCGGTGAGCGCCTGCCCCAACTTTCCTAAATTCATGGAAGCTAACCAGTTTAACTGTTACTGGCCCGAGCCCGCAAACACAGGCGCTCGAAGTTGGTGGTGGTTAATTCAGCAATCTCTTCCAACGAGCAGCCGCGCACCTCGGCCAATCGGCGCGCCGTCTCCACCATAAAAGCGGGCTCGTTGCGTTTCCCGCGTTTCGGGACGGGCGCGAGGTAGGGGCAATCGGTCTCCAGCAGCACACGGTCGGAGGGCGTGATGCGCGCGGCCTCGCGCACGCTCTCCGCTCTAGGGAAGGTGAGCACGCCGCCAAATGCCAGGTAGAAGCCCAAATCCAGGGCTTCCCGCGCCTGGTGCGCATCGCCCGTGAAGCAGTGCATAATTCCGCCACCGTTCCAACCGGCGCGCAGCATGGAGAGAGTGTCATCCCAGGCTTCCCGCGTGTGAATCACAACCGGCTTGCCCACGGCCCCGGCAATAGCCAGTTGCCCGGCAAAGACGGCTGCCTGCACGGGCCGCGGCGAGAAATCGTAATGGTAGTCCAGGCCGATTTCTCCGATCGCCAGCACCTTCGGATGTTCCGCCAGCTTGCTCAAGGCGGCGAAGGTGTGTTCGCTCGCTTTGGCGGCATCGTGCGGATGCACTCCTACAGTGGCATAGATGAACGGATACCGCTCGGCCAAACGGACCGCAGCTTCGAGATCCGGCGGTCCGTTGCCGGTCCCGATGGCCATCATGATCTCGACCCCGACGGCGCGCGCCCGGGCTATGGCTTCTTCGCGGTCCGAATCGAACTGTTCGTCATCCAGGTGGCAGTGAGAATCGACCAGCTTCACTTCAGCCGGGCTCCCACCGGGATCTCCTCCAGAAATCCGGCCAGCACAGGCTTGCCGCCATCGACGGATGCCGCCACGATCATGCCGTTCGAAGTCAGGCCTCGCAGTTTGCGCGGCTGCAGGTTCGCCACAATCACGACCTTGCGGTTCAGCATCTGCTCCGGCTTGTAGGCTTCGGCAATCCCCGCCACGATGGTGCGCGGTTCGGCCTCGCCAATATCAACCTTGAGGTGCAGCAGCTTGTCCGCACCCTTCACCGGTTCGGCGGAAAGCACGAGGCCTACCCGCAGATCGACCTTGGCGAAATCGTCGATGGAGATTTTAGCAGCCCCTTCGGGGGCGGCCTCGGGCGCCTGCTCCACCTTCTTCCCCAGCAGGGCGGCCTGCTCGGCGCTGACCTTCACTTCCAGTTCGCGCATCTTCGGAATGGCGTCTTTGGCTTCGATGCGCGGAAACACCGCGGCAACTTCGCCGATCTTCTGGCCGGCGGGCAGTTGACCCCAGCGAAGATCGGAAAACCTTACGGAATCGATGGGATCCTTCATCCCAAGCTGCGCCCAAATCTTGGGCGTCGATTCGGGCAGTACAGGATATAGGAGAGCCGTCGCGATCCGCAGGGCTTCGGCGGCCGTATAGAGCGTCTCGCTCAGCAGGCGCTGGCTGGTTTCGTCCGATTGGCGGGCCAGCTTCCACGGAGCGCATTCGACAATAAACTTGTCCACGGCCGAAATCAGAGACCACACGCCTTCCAGCCCGCGGGAAAACTCGAAGCGATCCAACGATTCCTGCGCGGCGCGGATCGTATCTTCGCCAATAGCGGCAATAGCCTTTGCGGAGCCTTCCGGAACAACTCCAGTCCTGTATTGGTGGATCATGCTGAGCGTCCGGCTCGCCAGGTTACCCAAACCATTCGCCAGGTCCGAATTGTACCGGCTCACCAGTGCGTCGAAACTGAAGTTGCCGTCCTGCCCGAAGACCACTTCGCGCAGCAGGAAGTAGCGCAGCGCATCGCCGCCCATCACCTGGCGAATGGGTTCAGCGCGCACCATGTTGCCGCGCGATTTGCTGATCTTGTCGTTTTCGATGAGCAGCCAGCCGTGCGCGAAAATGCGCTTGGGCAACTCAAGCCCGGCGGCCCACAGGAACGCCGGCCAGTAGATGGCGTGAAAGCGCACAATCTCCTTGCCGATCAGGTGCAGATCGGCCGGCCAGAGACCTTTCCCTTCCACCGCGCTCATATAAGTCGTGAGCGCGTCGAACCAGACGTAAAACACGTGTGGCGCTTCTCCCTCGACCGGGATGCCCCACTTGATATTCGTGCGCGTAATCGAGAGGTCCGTCAACCCACCTTTGACAAACGCCTTCACTTCATTACGGCGCGTCTCCGGCTGGATGAAATCGGGATTCTGCTCGTACAGCTCCAACAAACGGCCTTGAAATTCCGAGAGCTTGAAGAAGAAGTTCTCTTCCGTTACTGTCTCGGTTGGCCGGCCGCAGTCCGGGCAGGGATCGCCGGGCTGGGCATCGTTCACATAAAGGTTGTCGTAAATGCAGTACTGGCCGGTGTACGACGCCTTGTAAATGTACCCGTTGCGGCGGCAGCGGTCGAACAAGTCCTGCACGACTTTCGCATGCTGTTTGCTGGTGGTGCGCTGGAAGAAATCGATTTGCAGCCCCAGCAGCTTCCACTGTTTCTCGAATTCCGCGGCGATCACGTCACAGAATTCCTTGGCCGACTTGCCGGCGCGCTCGGCGGCGCGCTCCACGTTGACACCGTGCTCGTCGGAGCCGGTGGTCAGCAGCGCCTCATAGCCCTGCATCCGTTTGAAGCGGCGCACCGTGTCGGCCACCATGGTGGTGTACGCATGGCCGATGTGTGGCGCGGCATTGACGTAGTAGATCGGTGTCGTGATGTAGTATTTTTGGTTCATCTTGCTCGGTTCAGATAGGCAAAATTCGCTTCGGCGATCACCCGCTGTAGCGCCACGCCGGATTCCAGGGCCAGTTTTCGGCAATCTTCATATTCGGGCGCGTAGGCCCCTTCTCCCGAAACCTTCACCCGCACTTTGCCGAATGGCGTCTCCACCTCGGTCCAGGTGCGCGCCTGCACGCGCCGCTCGGCGGCGTAGATTCGCAGCCCCAATGCGGTGGTTTCGCCGAAAATAAGCTGCGCCAGCGATTCCCGGTCCTCCGGCCGGGCGATCACGGTGAGCAGATTTCCGGGCCGGCCTTTTTTCATAATCAATGGCTGCACGGTGACGTCGAGCGCTCCCGCGGCTAGCAGGCGCTCGGTGGCGTAGGCCAGAACCTGCGGGTTCAAATCGTCGATATTGGCTTCGAGCACGCAAACCGACACCGCTTCTTCGGCTCCATTCGGTTCGCCCAGCATGGCGCGCAGCACATTCGCATGATCGGGAAAATCGCGATCGCCCGCCCCGTAGCCGGTCCGCAAGAGCTTGAGTGGAGGTAATTCGCCGAACCGGCAGGCCAGGGTAGCGACTACGGCCGCGCCCGTCGGAGTGGTCAACTCAATGGCGGGCCCACGCGCGTATACGGGCGCGTTCGCCAGCAGCCGCGCGGTGGCCGGCGCCGGAACCGGCAATACGCCATGTTCCGTCTTCACCGTTCCGCTGCCTACGTTGAGAGGTGAACAAACCAGCGATTCAACCCCGAGCGCGTCCAAGGCTACGCACGCACCTACGATGTCGGCGATCGAATCGGCTGCGCCCACTTCATGAAAGTGAACTTTTTCGATGGGTACATCGTGGACCGCGGCCTCGGCGTCCCCCAGCTTCCGGAACACGGCGGCAGCGTTCTGTTTCGCGCGCTCGGAAAGATCGGCGCCCGCGATCATCTTTAGGATGTGCGAAAGGTGACGGTGCGGCGGGTTCTGCTCCACCGCAACCCGATACTTCGTAGCTGCGATCCCCCGGCGTGTTACCCGTTCAAAAGATACATCGGCTCCGCATTCGAGCGACCGGAGGGCGCCCGCAATGGCATCCTGGCTAGCCCCGGCATCCGCCAGAGCGCCCACCAGCATGTCGCCACTGATCCCGGAAAACGCGTCCAGATAGCAAGTAAGGGGCACGACCCTTTCATTGTAGTGGCGCAAGGGTCGGGCTTGCCCGGAGCGAGCCGTTATTTCGGCGCCGGGAAGAATGCCGCCACACGATCGTTGAGCGTGAATTCCATCCCCAGCCCGGGATACTGCTGCAGCACCTTCGCCCGCATTTCCGCCGCGCTCTTCGAGGCCGCCACGTTCGTGTCCCAATCGGCGATGTACTTCTTCATGAACTCGATTGCCGCCGGAGAGCCGTTGATGAGCTTGGCGTGATCCGCTCCGGGGCCTTCATGGCCGGGAATCACCATCGCCGGCTTGAGCGCCTCGATCTGGTCCAGCGTTTTCATCCAGTCTTGCCGGGCTTTGTCTTTCGGCACGCCGAAGTACACGTGATCGAATACCGTATCGCCCGCCACCACCGTCTTGAGCGATGGAATATAGACGAAGCTGTTTCCCGGCCCATCGCCCTGTAGACCACCGGTGATGGGGAAATCTTCGCCTTCGAGGGTCAGCACGGGAGTCGACAGTTCCTCGGGCAAGACAGGGTCCGGGCCGGGGATTATGTTGCCATATGTCGGGAACCAGAACTTCTGCCGCGCCGGCCAGGCATTTTTGATGGCGGCGGCTGTCGCCGGTAGCGCTACGATCCGCGCCGAAGGGAATGCCTGTTTCAGCACGGCCAGGCCGAAGAAATGGTCGGGGTGCGGATGGGTGACGTAGATCAGGGTCAAATTCTTCCGGCTCTCGATAATCTCTGCGGCGAGGCGGTGCGCTTCGATCAGAGAAAATTGCGGATCGATCACCAGCATGTCCTTTTCGCCGGAGATCATGGTGGAGTTCACGTCATATCCGTTGACGCCGTGCCCGGTATGCACGCGCACCTGCAGTTTGGTTTGAGCGCCGGCCGTTGCGGCCAGCGCGAGTGCCAGAAGGATTCGCATTGACATAAGGCAGATTGTATCTTTTTGCGGAGTGGGCCGTCATGTGTCATCATTCTGAATACTTTTCGCGCCGGCAGCCGTCCGCGTTCCGTGTGCCTTTTCCACCCCACCTGTGATCACCGGGCCATGCGCAACCCCTGATAAAATGAAGCTCAGAATTATGGGTTACAAGTTTTTTGCGTTGATTGTGGCGTGCGCTTCCGCTGCCCAAGCGGCGGATGTGCGCATTGTAGAGGAAATCGTCGCTAAGGTGAATGGCGATATTGTTACCCGCGGCGATATCCAGGAAACACGCCAGCGCGCCGCCGAGGAGGCGCAGCGGCAGGGTCTCGCGGGTGCGCGCTTAACGGAGGCGGTGCAGGAAGCCACCAAGAACGCCCTCCGAGACCAGATCGATCAGTTACTCCTCGTGCAAAAGGCCAAGGACCTCGACCTCAAGGTCGATCCCGACGTCACCCGCCGCATCGCCGAAATTCAACTGCAAAGTAAAATCACCGACCCCGATCAGTTCCACGAATACATCCGGCAGCAGACTGGAATGTCCTACGAGGAGTTCCGCCAAAAGATGACCGACTCCATGCTCCAGCAGAAGGTGATCGGCGACCAGATCAGCTCCCGGATCAACATCCCGGAAGCGGACCTGCGGAAATATTACGAAGACCATAAAACCGAGTACGTGCGCGACGAGCAGGTGTATTTGAGCCAGATCCTCATCTCTACGGAAGGCAAGACGCCGGAGCAGGTTGCCGCGGCGCAAAAGAAAGCCGCCGACCTGGTGAAGCGCGCCCGCGCCGGCGAGAAGTTCAGCGATTTGGCGAAGAGCAATTCCGACGACCCCGAGACCGCCCGCGATGGAGGCCAGTTGCCGCCCGCCAAACGGGGCGTGCTGCGCAAGGAGATCGAGGATATCGTCTTCAATCAGAAAAAAGGGTATGTCACAGATCCCATCAAGACCCCGCAAGGGCTGCTCATCTTGCGCATTGATGAGCGCTTCGAAGCCGGGCAGGCGAGTTTCGAAGAAGTCAGGGAACAGGTCATGCAGGCGGTTGCGGCCCCCAAAATGGAGCCGAAGTTCCGCGAGTACGTGACCAAGCTGCGGCAAGACGCGTTCCTGCAGATAAAGGATGGATACGTCGATACCGGCGCAGCGCCGGGCAAGGACACGCGCTGGCAGGAGGCCGCCGAGCTGAAGCCGCAAACCACCACGAAGGAAGAAGTTGCCGCGCGCCATCCCAAGAGGAAGAAAGTCCTGGGTGTGGTTCCGATCGGCAAAGCAAAGCAGCCCGACGCACCCGCTGCCGCACCGGCTGGCTCGGCGCCCTCGCAAAAATGAAAGCGCCCTATGTAAACGAAGTCGAGCCCAACAAGGTCATCACCACCAGTTTTCTGGTTCATTCCAAGGAAATTCGCCAGAAAAAGAGCGGGGAACTGTACCTTTCGCTGCTTCTCGGAGACCGCACCGGCGAACTCGACGCCAAGATGTGGGATAACGTCTCCGAAGTGATCGACAGCTTCGACCGCGATGATTTCGTCAAAGTCAAGGGCCTGATCCAGATTTTCCATAACCGCCCGCAGTTGACCATTCACAAAATGCGGCGGATGGATACTAGCGAGATCGAGTTCGGCGATTACTTCCCGTGCTCTAAACGCGAAGCGGCCGAGATGTGGAGCGAACTGCGCGCCACAGTTGCCGGCATGCGCAATACCCATTTGCGAGCGCTTGTGGAATCTTTCCTCGACGATGGGGCAATTGCGGAGCGCTTCCGGCGCGCGCCCGCGGCCAAACACATCCACCACGCCTATTTGGGCGGCCTGTTGGAGCACGTGCTTTCGTTGTGCGCCCTGGCCCGCCTTACCGCGCAGCACTACGCCAATATCGATTACGACCTGCTGCTAACCGGGGTCGTGCTGCACGATGTCGGTAAGATTTACGAGCTGAACTACGAGCGCGGCTTTTCCTATTCCAACGACGGGCAATTGCTGGGTCATATCGCGCTCGCCGTGCGGATGTTATCCGACAAGTTGCGCGGCCTGCCCGACTTTCCGCCGGCCCTTCGCTCCTTAGTGGAGCATATGATCCTGAGCCATCACGGGCAACTGGAGTTCGGCTCGCCCAAGCTGCCGCAATTTCCCGAAGCGCTCCTGCTGCACTACATCGACGATATGGATTCCAAAATGGAATGCATGCGCGCGCTCATCGAACACGACCGGCAGGTGGAAGGTTGTTTCACCACGTATAACACCGCGCTGGCGCGCCCGGCGTTGAAGAAGGAGCGATTTCTAAACGGGATCGAGGAGGCTGCCATTGCGCCAGCGGTTGTCCCGCCGCAGGTCCAGCCGATGCCTTCCCAGCCCCCGATGGCCGAGCCCGCCGCGGCTGCGCATCCGCTCTTCGCGGCCAAGCCCAATTCGCCATTCGGCGATAAGTTGAAGCAGGCTCTCGAACCTGCCGCCGTCAAGACAGAGGGCTGATGGCCAGAGCTGCGCGTGACATCCCTCCACCCCTGGAATTGCTCTGTTTGCAGGCACTCTGGGCGCTTCGTGAAGGAAACGTAAAGGCCGTGCGCGAGATCGTCGGCCGCACCCGGCCGCTGGCGTACACCACCATCATGACCGTGCTCGATCGCCTGGTGCGCAAAGGCAAGCTGACGCGGCGCAAGGCGGGCCGCTCCTTTCTCTATGCTCCTGCGGCCTCACGCGACGCCATGCGCCGCGCCGCCATACGGGAATTGGTGGAAGGCTTCTTCGATGGCTCGGAAGAGGAGCTATTGCGATTCCTGGCCTACGCGCAACCCCCGTCAATCGAACCGCCCGGGGCAGATCGCGCCGTGGAAGAAACGACCATCGACACCGTTCTGCTTTGACGCCGTGAGGATGAGGCGTTCTATTCGCATCTCAGCGCAGCCATGGGATCCATCCGAGTGGGGCGGCGCGATGGCGGGTAAGCCGCCGAGAGCGCGACTAACAAAAGAAAAAGCGAAATCCCGCTGAACGAAATACCGTCGATCGTATTCAGGCCGTAGAAAACGCCTCGCAGTAAATAAGCGACTCCCGCCGCAACCAAAGCTCCAGTGAGTAAACCCATAATTACAGGGCGCGCGGTTTCACGCAAAATCAAGCCCTGGATGTCACCCCCTCGAGCGCCGATCGCCATGCGTATGCCCACTTCGCGCGTGCGTACGACCACGATGTAGGCCACCGTTCCATAGATCCCCATACAAGCCAGCGCAACGCCGAGGAGTCCGACACCGGACGCGACGATGGCCGCGAGGCTGGATGCGATAAACGGCACCGTCTGCCGCAGCAGATCGTCCAGGGTTGCAGAAACTACGACGAGGCCGGGGTCTACTGACGAGACTACTGCATCGAGCGACCGGATGGCTGGTCCTGGGTCCGCTTGAGTCCGGATCAAAATAGGATAGTTCTGGAGTTGCCCCGACGACAGAGGCAGGTAGACGCGGCGGGCGTCACTGCCGTCAAACTGGACGCCCCGAGTGTCCCGAACAATGCCGGTAATCTGGTAGGCGGAGCCATCTGCCGAGAATTCGTTATCCGGGTGGATCTGTTCGTCGGTGGTTCCAAGTCGAATCCGCCGGCCGACGGGGTTCTGCCCCGGGCAGAGTGCCTTAGCCGCCGACTCGCTCAAAACCGCCAAGCCCTCTACTGGGCTGGACTGAGATGGGAATCCACGGCCAACCAACAAGTGAATGCCCACAGTCTGGAAATAGTCAGCTTCCACGTGACTGTAGTACAGCGTTATTGCCGCTGCCGCTCTGAAAGCTGTCCGTCGAGCGTCAAAGCCGGCGGGCGAAGACTGACATCCTGAGGCGGCCGTGCGCTGGTTACTCCCGCGACTCCGGGCAGGGCAGACAGGCGCGCGCGGAGTTCCCGGATCAGAGCTCCTTTGCGTACCGCGTTATACCGGGAAGCCTCGGGAAATTGCAAATTGAGGTCAATAATCTTCTTGCTGTCATAGCCGGTATCGGCCTTCACCGACCGAATCGCGCTGTGCAGGAACATGCTGCCACAAACCATGAGCACGAATGATGCAGCCACTTGGAGCGCTACGAGGAGATTCTGCAGCCGGCGGCTCCGAATCGAAGAAGTCCCGGAACGGGCTTTCAACGCGGAAGCCATGGCGTCCCGGGAACTCTCCAGTGCCGGAAGAACTCCAAATACCAAACCGGCCAGTAACGAGATAGCGATAACGAAGACAATCGTTCCGGCGCCGGGGAGCCACGTGAAAGACCATGGTGCCCTGATCGGCCGGTAACGTTACGGCGAACTGAATCGCCAGCGATTTCGTGAAGCCCCACGTCAACAGCAGTGGCGTCAGGCCGGCCAGCAGGCCCAGCAAAGCGCTCTCCACCAGCAATTGTCGAATGATGCGCGCGCGGCTGGCCCCCAGTGAGAACCGCATCCCGAGTTCATTCTGCCGCGATCGGGCGCGAGCCAGTTGCAGGCTTCCGGCATTCGCACAGGCCACGAGCAGCACCATCCCGGCAGCGCCCATGATCAGAAGAACCGCTAATCTCAACCCGCCATATCGGTTAAGCGGGAGCGGGAACGGAGAGCCCGGCCAGACGAGGGCTGTAGCGGATTTGCTCGATTCGGAACCCGGTTCGTGCTGCGAGCGAAGGCGCGTTGCGACTAGCTCGATTTCTGCCTGCGCCTGGAGCGGGCTAGCGCCTGGAGCCAGGCGGCCGAACAGCCGGCAACACTTGGTTTCGCGATCGGCCAGCCAATTGTGTTCCGGGAGGAAAAAGGGGCTCGAGAGAGAGCGGGACCCAGAAATCCGGCGCGGCAATGCTGGTTCCAACGAAGTCGCGCGGGGTGATTCCGATGATGGTCACGGCGGCGCCGTTGAGCCGGATGGTTCTTCCCAGGATCGCCGGGTCGCCGCCAAACCGTCTCTGCCAATAGTTTTCGGTGATTAGGACCGACGGGGAAGCGGCCAATTCGGTAACACTTAGAGATTCGAAGCTGCGGCCTCGCAAAGGCTCTACGCCGAGAATCTTGAAGTAGTTTTCGGAAACGAGAAATGTGCTCGCGAACTCCGCATTCCCAGCCCCAACGGGCATCAACCCCAGCCGGCCGAGAAATGATCCTGCCGCGGAACTTCTTTGATTGATCATCGCTCCGGCATCCGAGAGCGCCATGGATTCGGGACTGAAAGCGATTATGCCGCTGAGGGAATGCACGGAAGCCCGATAAGCTTCATAATCGGGCACGCTGAACCGGTAGTTGATAGCGCCCGACTTACGGGTTAGCGCCAGGTTGACCATCCTGCCGGGATCGCGTGCATCCAGAGGATGCGTCACCGCCGCCCGGTAACCGTGTATACCGTTATATTCACACCGATGCCCAGCGCCAGCGCGAGCACCACCACGGAAGTGAATCCGAAGTTGCGGGCGAGGATGCGACCCCCATACCGCACATCCTGCAGGATCGTATTAAGCCCCATCGTCGGCCTCGTCAATTCAATAGCGGTGGCAACCGCTCTTCATTCAAGACGATGAACGCACCTTTTTATTAGAGGCGCTTGCGCCTAACCTGTTAGACTGTGTTTCGCTCGATGCCAACCGCACTGGTCCCGATCCTTTTCGGCGCCGTCTTCACTCTCGCCGCAGCCTACGCCTTGGGCGCACGTCTGCTGTGGAAACTGCCCGCGCCGCCGGAGGTCAGGCTGGCAATGGGCGCCGCAGCCCTCAGCTTTCTGGTGTTCTTGCTCCTGCTGGCCGACGCCGGATACTGGTACATCTACCTGACCGTCGGAACGTCGGCCATCGCCTTCTGGCGATGGCGGCCCGGGGTTGCCTATGCGGAGCCTGTCAAATCAACCCTGGGCGCAGGGCGGTTCGCCGCCGTCGCGATCTTCGGCGCTTATGGACTCTGGTATTTCGTGAACGCTCTCGCGCCGGAGACCCTTGCCGATGGCTTCACCTACCACCTCGGACTGCCTTACGAGTACACGCGCCTGCACGGTTTTCCCGGCCGTATCACCTTTTACGACATGGTGCCGCAGGGTATGGAGATGCTGTACACGATGGCGTTCGCTTTCGGCCGCCACTCGGCCGCCAAGCTGGTGGAGTTTGCTTGCTTCGCCGCTACCGTGCCGCTGATTTTTCGCATCTGCCACCGTCTGCAGATGAGCGCTCTAGCGGCGCTGACGGCCGCCACCATGTACGTCTGCGCCCCGGTTGTTGGCGCGACCGGCGCGTCTTCGTATAACGATGCCGCAGGCGTATTCTTCACCCTGGCGTCCTTTTTCGTGCTGCTGCTCTGGCGCGAAACGGGCGACTGGCGCTATCTCCTGCCTGCCGGCGTCCTGGCGGGCTTTTGCTATGCGATCAAAGTTCCAGGGATACTCACCGTGGGCACGGCCGTGCTGTTTGTCCTGACCCGACGGCGTCTAAAGCTGGCAGGCGTCGTATTGGCCGGAGCGGCCGCGGCGATGGCGCCGTGGCTGCTGCGCAACGCGGTCCTGACCGGAAATCCTTTTGCCCCGTTGCTGAACTCTGAGTTTCCCAACCCATATTTTCACATCGCCACGGAGCGCGCTCTGGCGGCGAACCTTGGCTCCTTCGGCGGGCTGACGGCATGGCGCGTGCCCTGGGAACTGGCCTTCGGCGATGGCTTATCCGGTACGTACGGGCCGCTGTTATTCGTGCTGCCGCTCGGCCTTCTGGCGCTACGTTGGCGTGCAGGGCGCTGGTGCTGGGCCGCCGCCGCGCTATTGGCGCTTCCTTGGTTCTCGGATACTGGCGCGCGCTTCCTCATGGCTGCATTCGTTTTGGCGGCGTTGACGGTGGCCATGGTTCTGCCCAAACCTGCGGCCTGGGCTGCAATTATCCTGCAGGCCGTCTTGTGCTGGCCGCAAATCATCGGCTTGCGGGAAACCCGCTACGCTTTCCGGCTGCATGGGTTCCCTCTGGCGGCCGCCTTGAGACTCGAATCCGAGGATAGCTACCTCAGGCGCCACTTGGATGAGTACAAACTGGCGCGCATGATTGAAGCGCACACACCGCCCCAGGCCAAAATCCTCGCGATGCTCCCCGTGGCGAACGCCTACTTGGCGCGCGATGTGCGCATCACCTGGCAATCGGCGGAAGCCGACCGGTTGTTCGATACTCTGAATCTGTCTGCCTTACCCGAAGAGCCGCTTTACGATTGGCAGGTGAGTTGGCCGGCGCAACCTTTGACGCGGCTACGCTTCCGTCTGCCTGTTTCGGGCAAGTCCGAATTCGATATCAACGATGTGCAGCTTTACTCCGCGGGCGACCTTATCTATACCAGCCCGCACTGGGACCTACGCGCCTGGCCGAATTCTTGGGAGTCGGCTTTAGCGCTGGATGGCAACTTGGCCACGCGCTGGCGGACGTGGGAGCCGGTTCTCCCAGGGATGTACTTCGAGATCCGCCTGGATCACCTCCAAAAGGTTTCGTCAGCCGTCCTGTTCTCCGGAACCGCACCGCGTAGCGCTCCGCTCGAGGTGTACGGATTGGCGCCTGATGGCCACTGGTGTTTCTTACCGGCACAGCAGAAAATCCAAAGGAGCCGCCAGGATCTGCGCGCGGATGCAACGCTGGCAATCCGCCGCGCCGGCTACCGCTACCTGGTTACCGCCACCGGGGCTGGCGGGAGCGGCCCGCTCGGAAACGCCATCGCGGGCCACGAAGCGGAGTGGGGCCTGGAAACCGTGGAAACAGCCGGTCCGTATTACCTCTACCGCGTGAAATAGCGGTACCGCCGGCGATCTTCTCGCCGGGGCACCGGCGCAGCCCCGAATGTCCTTCCCGGCGGGATAATATGTACGTGCAAAACATTCTTCCGGTCCTCTGTTTCATTGCCGGTTTCCTTTTAGCCTGGCTGTTATTCCGCAACCGCGGCCGCGAACTCTCGGACGCTTTCCGGTCGCTCTCCGCCGACGCCCTGGCTCGCAATAATCAAGCATTCCTCGACCTTGCCAAAGCCACCCTGGCCCAGACGCAGGAGGCCGCGCGGGGAGACCTCGACAGGCGCCAACAGGCCATTGCCGAACTGGTTACGCCGGTGCGGGCGTCGCTCGAAAAGGTCGATTCCAAAATCCAGGACCTTGAGGTGGCGCGCGCCGGGGCGTACTCCGCGCTGCAGGAACAGGTCCGCAGCCTGGTGGAAACGCAACAGCAGTTGCGTTCGGAGACTAGCCGGCTTGTCACGGCCCTGCGCACGCCCAGCGTTCGTGGCAATTGGGGCGAAATGCAGTTGCGCCGCGTGGTGGAAATGGCGGGGATGCTGGAGCACTGCGATTTCTTTAGCCAAACGACTCTGCAATCGGAGGACGGCCGCCTGCGGCCCGACGTGCTGATCCGCTTGCCCGGCGGGAAAACCGTGGTGGTGGACGCCAAGACGCCGCTTGAGGCTTACCTCCGCGCCATCGAGGCCGGAACCGAAGTCGACCGCAAAGCGCGATTCGCCGACCATGCCCGCCAGGTGCGCACCCACATGGCCGCCCTGGCTCGCAAGTCTTATTGGGAGCAGTTCGATCAGGCGCCCGAATTCGCTGTGATGTTTCTGCCGGGCGAATGCTTTTTCAGTGCCGCTCTCGAATACGACCCCGCCCTGATCGAATTCGGAGCCGGGCAAAACGTGATTTTGGCCACACCAACCACTTTGATCGCCTTGTTGCGTGCCGTAGCGTACGGCTGGCGCCAGGAGAAATTAGCCCAGAACGCCGCCGAGATCAGCTCGCTCGGAAAGGAATTGTTCAAGCGCCTTTCCGATATGGGCGATCACTGGAGCCGCGTTGGCAAGAGCCTGGAAAAAGCAGTGGAAGCCTACAACAGCGCCATGGGTTCGCTGGAGAGCCGGGTTATGGTGAGCGCGCGCAAGTTTGCCGACCTGAAGACCGCGCCGCTCGGTGTCGAAATTGCCGTGCTCGAACCAGTCGAAAAGGCGGTGCGCGCCGCGGAACCCGAGTAATTTGCCGGCAATCCCGAAACGCGCCCCTCTCAGCGCTTTTCTTAATGAGCGTGGTTGAATAAGAACCACAGTAGAACGAGTCCGCCGGGGACGCCCAGCGCCCAAGCCAGAATGTATTTCACCGACCCACCTCCGATAAGGATTCGTTGTCGCGGCGCGCGCTCATCGTACTGCAAACTGTGCACCTATGGGTAACGCATCACAGAACAGCCAGGACCTATTCTGCCGCTTGCCTCTGGACCTGCCGCGAAAAGGCCGCAAGCCGCAGTAAAATACCCGTTTGACCATGCTGCGCCATCTCCGGTACGCGCTGCGCACATTGCGGCACAGCCCTGGATTTGCGTTGACGGCCATCGCCGTCCTGGCGCTCGGCATAGGAGCCAACGTCGCCATTTTCAGCGTGGTTTATGCCGTCATCCTGCGCCCCTTGCCGTACCCCGATCCATCCCGGTTAGTCATTGTGTGGCAGCGGTTTCCCAACATGCCCGCCCCGTTTAGCGAGCGCATGTATGTGGCTGGGCGCAACTACCGGGAGTGGCGGAAGCAGAACACGGTGTTTGAAGAGATGGGAGCCTTTCGCATGGCTTCGCTCGACGAGCAGGGCAGCGACTCAGGCGCCAAAGTTCCAAGCTGCTTCGCGACGGCCAGCCTTTTTCATTTGCTTGGTGTCCAGACGCGCCTCGGGCGCCTCTTCGGCCCCCAGGAACAAACGCCCGGCCGCGATCGAGTGGCCGTGATCACGGATTCGTATTTTGACCGGAAATTCCATCGCGATCCGAACGCGCTCGGCAAGACCGTTAGGCTGGATGGCATCACGTACACCATCGTCGGCGTGCTGCGGCCGGGCTTCTACATACCGCATACGTTCTTCAATGACACCGAGCCGGAAGTGATCATGCCGTTGGTGGACACGCCGGACACGGACAAGGCTCTGCAAATGATCGTGGCGGCGCGGCTTCGTCCGGGGATATCGCTGGCGCAGGCGCGCACCGAAATGGCAGGCATTGCCAAACGGCTTCAAACCGCCGATCGCGAATATTTTCAATTGGGCGAGACTTCCGTCTTTCCGTTTTCCGTGGAAGACAGCGATCCGGATCTGCGCCGTGCCCTATTTATGTTGCTCGCGGCGGTGGTGTTTCTGCTGCTGATTGCCTGCGCGAACTTGGCCAATCTGACACTCGCGCGGGCCGCCTCGCGTGTGCGCGATATCACCGTGCGGCTCGCCTTGGGCGCCACTCGCGGGCATATCCTGGCGCAGCTATTCGCTGAGTCCATGATCGTAGCCCTTGTGGGCGCCGGTTGCGGATTGCTGCTGGCGCAATGGTCTATCGGCCTGATCAAGGCTCTCAAGCCGCCGGACATCAATCGGCCCGAATTGATCGGCATCAATGTTCCAGTATTGACGTTTGCGGCCGGAGTAGCCGTCCTGACGGCAGTCTTGTTCGGCCTCGGTCCGGCGCTGGCGGTTTCCGCAACCGATCTCGCGTCCCGATTGAAAGCCGGAGGCGGTTGGGGAGCATCGGCAGCCCGCCTGCGCGGCCGGCAGTTCCTCATCGCGTCCGAAGTAGCATTGGCGGTGATGCTGCTCATCGGCGCCGGCCTGATGATTCGCAGTTTGCAGCAGGTCGCGTCCGTCGGCATTGGCTTCGACACGTCGCATCTGACCGCGATGGATGTGAGCCTGCCCGAAAAGCGTTATCCCGATTCTGCCGCCCGCGCCCGTCTCATGCGCCAACTGCTGCAGCGGACGCAAGCGATTCCCGGCGTGCTCGACGCCGCTTTAACTACTGCCTTACCTCTTCATACCGTGGGGGTCTCGAATTTCCACATCGTGGGCCGGCCCGAACCAACCCGCGACTCCTCGCCTATTGCCGATACTGCTGTAGTGAGCCTCGGATTCCTGCAACTCATGGGCGTGCGGCTCCAAGCCGGGCGGTGGATGGGCGAGGCCGATCTTGCCGCCGCCCAGGAGCACAAAGGCGCGGCACTCGTGAACCAGGCATTCGCGGTCAAGTATTTCCCCGGCGAGAACCCTCTGGGCCACCATCTGCTCAGCGGTGACGAGAAGGATAATTACCAAATCGTCGGCATCGTGTCGAATTATCGGGCGATGGGCGCGGAAAATGGGCCGCGCCCCGAAATCTTCCACCCGGGCATCGATTTTGTGAACGCCACACTCGTGGTGCGCACACGCGGGACGCCCCTGTCTGTGGCCCAATCCCTTTTGCAAACCGCGCGCTCCGTCGCACCCGACCTGCCGGCCGATAAAGTCAAGACCTTGGACGAAGACGCCAGCTATTGGACCTCGCAGCGGAAATTCAACACGCTGCTGCTCGCTATTTTCGCCGGCTTGGCGCTCGTGCTTGCCATGTTGGGCATTTACGGCGTACTTTCCAACCTGGTGACATCGCGTACGCGCGAGATCGGCATTCGGATGGCAATTGGCGCTACTCCGAGCGCGATTGGCGGATTGGTGCTGCGCCAGAGCATGATTCCGGTGGCGATCGGATTGGCGGCCGGGCTGGCCGGCTGCCTGGCATTGGGGCGCTTCCTGCAATCGCTGTTGTTCCAGGTCCGCGCGCGCGACCCATTCACGCTAGCGATTGCCGTAGCGGTCATCCTAGTGGTTTCGCCGGCGGCGCTTTACTTGCCGCTGCGCCGGGCCACAGGCGTCGATTGCACCGTGGCGCTGCGCGAGGAATAGGCGGTGGGACGCGCGGCGGTAGCCGCGCCTGCGTGGAAAACCACTTGACGCGGCTTGCGCCCATTATGCGGACGCAGACGACGAAAGACGATCGTCTGCTCCACCTTGCGCTGCCGGGCGCACATCCCGCAGCACCAGCACCCAACCAGGTAGCCCTTGCGCTGCTGCGTAGCCGTCTTCTTCCAACGAAAAAGCCGCATCCACGCGCGCGCCTGCCGGCAACTCGGTTGCCCGGGCAGCGAAGTTCCATGCCTTCAAAGTCAGGCTACGGCCGTTTTGCCGCAGCATGAGCTTCAAGTGTTTTTCGTTCCAGGGCGCCGGCGGACCCGCCACTTCCACGTCGAGCGCGGCAAACAACGGCGGCGGGTTGCCGTTACCGAAAGGCGCGAGCGAGAACACTTCCGCAGCGGTGCGACCGGTGATCTCCCGTAGCTCGATCAGCCCGTCGATGCGTAGTTCGGGCCGCAACTCTTCCGGCCGCAAATGCGCCGCGGCATATTGGTTGAAGCGCTCGCGAAACTCCGCGACGCGCGCACAATCCAGTGTTACGCCGGCCGCGTGCTGATGTCCGCCGAACCGAACGAACAGGTCGGCCATAGACTCCAGCGCTTCCAGCAGGTGGAACGCCGGAATGCTCCGTCCGGAGCCCTGCGCCAGTCCGTCCTCGGGGTTGCGGCTCAGCACGAAGACTGGCCGGTGCAAGCGCTCTACCAGCCGGCTGGCCACAATCCCCAGCACTCCGCGGTGCCAATCGTCCGCATAATACACCAAGGCTGCGGCGGAATCATCGACCGTCAGTTGCTCGCAGGTCTCGCGGATTTCGGCTTCCACCTGCTGGCGCGTCGCGTTCTGTTCATGCAGTTGCTGCGCGAGGTCGCGAGCCCGCCCCGGATCGGAGGTCAAGAACAGCTCAATGGCGGCTTGTGCCGTGTCCATGCGTCCCGCGGCGTTGAGCCGTGGCGCGATTTGAAAGGCCACCTGCCGCGCCGTGGGAGTGGTTGCGCCGGTGAAACCGGCCACGTCCAGCAGCGCCCGCAGCCCCGGATTCCGCACTTGCGCCAGCCCGCTTAGCCCATGCTTCACGATCGCCCGGTTCTCGCCCGTGAGTGGCACAACATCGGCTACCGTCGCGATCGCCACCAGCTTCAAGAACGATTCGAGGACCCGCCGCAGCCTTTCCGGAGGCCAGCCCAGACCGCCGAGTAGCGCCTGCACGAGTTTGAAAGCCACGCCTGCGCCGCAAAGATTCTTTTCGGGGTAGTTACAGTCGGGCCGATTGGGATTGAGTACTGCTACTGCCGCCGGCAATTCGGCCTCGGGCAGATGATGGTCTGTGACGATAACGTCGATACCCAATTCGTTGGCACGCGCTACAACCGCGGCGGCACGGATCCCGGTATCCACGCTGACGATGAGGCGAATGCCCTCCTCGGCAGCGCGCTCAACCACCTCGGAGCGCATGCCGTACCCATCCCGCAAGCGGTGCGGCACATGATGCGCGGCCGAGCCGTCCGCCAGTTCGATCGCTTTAGCCAGGAGGACGACTGAGGCGGTCCCATCCACGTCGTAATCGCCATAGATCAGGATGCGCTCTCCGGCCGCAATGGCTCGGCGCAACCGTCCGACCGCAAGCTCCATATCGCGGAGCGCGTAAGGATCGTGTAGATCCTCGAGCGACGGCGCCAGAAAGCGCCGCGCAGACGCTGGGTCAACGAGACCGCGGGCGAGTAGCATACGCGCGGCAAGCGCCCCAATCCCCAGCGCCGCTGAAAGCGCGGCTTCAGCCTGCGGATTGCCTCCCGGGATGATCCAGCGGTGCGGGCCCGGCATTCCTGGCGTTAATTCTTAGAGAAATAGCCCCCCAGCGAATCCCCGGCATCGAGTTCGTCTTCGCCGAGGCGGCTGGAAATCTCTTCTTCCAGGTTCAGGAATTCCTCGTACCAGTCCGGCTGCACCTCATAAACATACAGCCGGGAATCGCAGTCGAACGCCAGTTCCAGCGAGCAAGTTACACCTTCGTGGATTCGCAACTCGCGCAACCGCGATTCATACTCGCGCTGTTCGTCGCGAGGCAGATCGCATTCGTCGATCTGCTCCTGCAATTCCTCCAGGTCACTCGCCGCAAATTCGCGCGCGGCGAAGATTACCAGGCGCGCGCCACACTGGCGCGCCACCTCGAGAAACATCTGGTAGTCGGGATACTGATCTACATCCCACAGCACCATGGGCATGCCTTCCAGGCCTCCCGGGCTGCCGCGGAAGACGGCCAGTCCGGCGGATGCGAGATAATCCAGGATCTCGCGCTTGAGCGTATCTAGATTTAGATCCACGAAGAACCTCAGCCCTGCGTCATCACCAGAATATCAGAGGGTTCGGCCAAATCCCTTGCCGCGGGCGTCACAATCGTCTTCGGCCCTATAAAAATCTTGCGCTTTTCCCGGAGGGCGGCGCGCACGTCGGCTTCGCAGACGAAATCCACCACTTCGGGCGGGGCGGTAAGCGGCGGAGCCGGAGGATCATCCTGTATGGCCTGCGCGGACGCGCCCGCGCCCGCTTTGGTCAGTCAACTGAAGCCCGTCTGCGGGCTGGCGCCGGCGCCGGCGCCGCGCCTGGAAAGAAAGCGGTCCACCACTTCGGCAGCTACGTTCGATACCGCTCCATGGGTGACAGGTAGGCCCGCGCCGATGCCGCGCGCCGCCAGGTACCGGCCGACTGCGGCTGCTACGGTTTGGCGGTCGAAGGGACCCCCGGCAGCCGCGCCCGCCGGCGCGCTTTCAGCCGTAAACGCCTCTTCCGCCCGCCGCACCGAATAAGCCAACCGCTTGACGTTAATGAGATTCAGCGGTCCAACATTATCCGACGTCGAGTTGCCCGCCGCCGCCCCGCAGCCCAGCGTCATGGCGGGGAACAGGTTCGTGGTGATCCCGGTAGATCCCTGCGGCGATGACGTGTTCACTAGCACTCGCATGGCCGGCATGCGTGCTCCGAACTGGCGGATCCGCGCCTCGTCGCCCGCGTGGATCACGGCCGTGTGCCCAAAGCCCCCAAACTTCAGCAGCGCGTAACACGAATCCAAAGCCGCATTGAAATCCCTGACAAAGTGCAGTGACAGCACTGGCGATAGTTTCTCGGCCGAGAGCGGATGCTGTTTGCCGACCCCGCCAATCTCCACGCAGATGATGGACGTTTCGGGCGGAACTTCGAAGCCGGCCATCTTTGCGATCTTCCCAGGCGATTGCCCCACGCACTGCGGATTCACAGTCCAGTTGGGCATGATCAGCAGCTTGCCCAGAGCTTCCTTTTGCGCATCGTTCGCCAGGTAGGCGTGCTGCGACTTCAAGGCGCCCAGAATGCGGTCGCGCAGGGACTCCTCCGCCACGATGGCCTGCTCGCTCGAGCACACCGTGCCGTAATCGAACGATTTCCCCGCGACCACCTTGGCGATGGCGTCTTCCAAATCGGCTGAGGTATCCACCAATACCGGGACATTGCCCGGCCCTACGCCGAAGGCCGGTTTGCCGCTCGAATAGGCCGCCTTCACCATACCCGAGCCGCCAGTTGCAAGGATGACGCTGGTTCGCTCGTGACGCATCAACGCCTGTGTGCCTTCGAAAGTCGCCGTATCCACGCATTGAATAAGGCCTTCCGGCGCGCCTGCTTCCACAGCCGCCTGGGACAACACGGCCACGGTGGCGCACGTGCAGCGGTGCGCGCGCGGATGAGGGCTCACCACCACGGCGTTCCCGGCTTTGAGCGAGATCAGAACCTTATAGATCGCGGTCGAGGTGGGATTGGTAGTGGGAAGGATGGCCGCCACCACTCCCACTGGCACTCCGATCTCAACGATCTTCTCCTCCGGCAATTCGCGCAGCACGCCGACCGTTTTCATGCCCCGCATTTTGCGCGGCAGCACGTCGCACGCCAGCAGGTTTTTCAGGTGTTTGTCGCGGGCATTTCCGTATCCGGTCTCTTCGACCGCCAATTCCGCCAAGCGTTTGGAATTGCCGCGCACGGCCGCAGCTATGCGATCGATGATGGAGTCGATCCGCTCCTGCGAGTAGCTGAGGTACTTTTGCCAGGCTGCGTACGCTGCTTCTACCTTGGTGCGCACCTCCTGAATAGACAGGAGGTCTGGGTCCTGAAGCATTGCGCCTTACTTCTTGAGGCCGCTCGTCGGCAAAGCCCTTTCGACCTCTTCATGCGGCCGGGGAATCACGTGAACGCTCACGAGTTCACCCACGCGCCGGGCTGCTGCCGCACCCGCGTCGGTGGCCGCCTTCACAGCGCCAACATCGCCGCGGCAGGTGATCAGCACCAGGCCCGCACCCACGAACTCTTTGCCCGTCAGCACCACGTTAGCGGTCTTCACCATCGCATCGGCGGCTTCGATGGCGCCCACCAAACCCTTCGTTTCGATCAGCCCTAAGGCGTCCATTCACCCTCCCCGCGATTGTGAAAACCCTAACCTACCACACTTCAGACGGGCCAGTGGAAGGTTCAAACTAGAAGCGGGGCGGTGCGTTTAAACGCCCGGCGCGCTTTGGATGGAAACCTTTTTCCTGGTTTTGGCCGTATCCGGCATCGCTCTGCAGCTTCTGCTCGTCACCCTAGCCCTATTTCAGCCGGACTTGGAATACCGGATCGGCGAAATCCCCGGCGTTCCTGCTGGGACCGATGAGTTTGCCCGTATTCTGGGCGCCTTGGCCGATTCCTTGCCGCACACCGGGACGCATGTCGAGGTGCTCACCAACGGGGACGTGTTCTACGAGGCGGAGTTGGAAGCTATCCGGAACGCCCGCAGCCACATCTGCCTGGAAGCCTATATCTTTCAAAATGGGGAGATCGCGCACCGGTTCATCTCCGTGCTCACCGAGCGTGCCCGGGCCGGCGTAGAAGTTCGCATGGTTCTCGATGCGGTCGGCAGCTTCAATACGTGGAAGCGAACCTTTCGCGACTTGCTGGACGCCGGCGGGCACGTGTTCTGGTACATGCCTCTGCGCTGGTATACGCTCCCGCGCTTCAATAATCGCACCCACCGCGAATTGCTGGTCATCGATGGAACTGTAGGGTTCATTGGCGGCGCGGGCATTGCCGACCATTGGTACAAGCGCCGCGGGCGCAGCGCACGCTGGCGCGACACCATGTTCCGCGTGCATGGTGGTGCCGTGGCCAGCCTGCAATCGATGTTCGCCGAAAACTGGCTGGAATCCTCGGGGGAACTGCTCACCGGCAGCCGGTTCTACCTGGAAACCGAAGTCCCCGGCAGCGTGGCTGCCTTGGTGATCAACAGTAGCCCGTCGCTGGGCCGGTCCACGCGCGCCCGCATGGTTTTCCAGACTTTGATTGCCGTGGCGTGCCGTTCCATCTATATCACCACGCCTTACTTCCTACCCGACCGCAGCGCACGCCGTATGCTCATCGACGCCATGAAGCGTGGCGTGGAACTGAAGATCCTGGTGCCCGGCAAACACAGCGACCACTTGTTGACCCGCCGGTCCAGCCGCCGTCTCTACGGCGACCTGCTCCAGCACGGTGCCCAGATCTACGAATATGTCCCCTCGATGCTCCACGTAAAGACGCTGGTGGTGGATGGCGCTTGGAGCGTGATGGGTTCCACGAACTTCGACCACCGCTCCTTCGGGCTGAATGACGAGGTCAACCTGGCCGTTCTGGACGAGAGGCTGGCCATGCGGTTGGAGCACGACTTTCAGACGGACCTGGCTTCCTCCCGCCGCATCACCTATGCGGAATGGCGCCGCCGATCTCCCCTGGAACGGTTCAACGAGTGGCTCGGGTGGATTCTGGAAAGACAGGAATAAATGAACCTGCGCGTGGTCACCTATAACGTGCACAAATGCCGGGGCATGGATCGCCGCGTCAGCACGATACGGATCAGCGAGGTGCTGGGCGAAATCGCCGCCGACGTCATCGCGCTTCAGGAAGTCATGGAACACCAGGCAGAAGCCATCTCGGCGGCTCTCCATCTGCCCTTCGTCCTGGGAGAGAACCGGAAGCACCAGGGGTACGGCTATGGGAACGTTGTGCTCAGCCGATTTCCCATCCGCATGATGCGCAACTACGACCTCAGTGTGGGCGGGCGGGAGGAAAGGGGCTGCCTGCGGGCTGACCTGCTGGTGAATGGTGAATTGCTGCACGTCTTCAACGTGCACCTGGGCACGGCATTCGTGGAGCGCCGGCGCCAGGGCCGGATGCTGGTGGCGGAACAAGTGCTAACCGACGTAGCCCTTGAGCACCCTCGCATCGTGCTCGGCGATTTTAACGAGTGGACGCGCGGGCTCGCGACGCGCTTATTATGCTCGCATCTGGAAAGCGCTGATATCCGTACACACCTGCGGCGTTCCTTCACGTATCCGGGGGTCATACCGTTCCTGCACCTGGACCACATCTACTACGATTCGACCTTGCGGCTCGAAGGTTTGAAACTCCATCGCACGCGCAAAGCGCTAATGGCTTCAGACCACTTGCCGCTAATCGGGGAGTTTGCCTGGTAAAGCCTATACCGCCTAACCTTGGTCAATTCGCGCCGCCGACGAGAGAGAGCGGCGGCCAGAGCGCGGCTCCCCTTACAATAGGAGATTGGTGTGTAAACCCCGGTGATCCTCGATTTTACTCTTTCCCTCATTTTCTTGTTGGCGCAGGCGCGCCTGGCCACCCTCGCTTTGAAGCGAATTCGCGGTTGGGAGCAGCGCCGGCAACCGGCAGCCCGCGCGGGCCTGGCTTTCTTGGGCACGCTGATCGCGGCGGGCTACGCCTGCACGTTCGCCGAAGTGACTGGCCATTTCCCAGGATCCGCCCGCGTGGCTCCTGTACTGGGTGCGATCACCTTCTGTTATCTTCTGACTTCCACAGCGGCTCTGGCCGTTTCCACGGCGTTGGGCCCTCTCCGCAGGCGGCTGGATCGGCAAGCGGACCTTGGAAGGAGGCGCGTGTTGCGCTTGGCCGGGAATGCCATCGTGGCCGCACCATTCGCCGCGTTGGGGTACGGCGCCCTGGTCAAACGAACCGACGTCCAAGTATGCGAAATCGACCTACCGTTGCCCGGCCTTCCCGCAGCGCTCGATGGGCTGCGCCTGCTGCAACTGAGCGATATTCATCTGAGCGTTTTCCTGACGGAGCGGGAACTGGCGCGCATGATCGATGCCGCTTGCGAACTGAGGCCGCACATTGCTTTTGCCACCGGCGATTTCATTTCCACATTCGGCGATCCACTGGAGGCCTGCATCCGCCAACTGGCGCGCGTAAAGGCTGACGCCGGGATGTTTGGCTGCCTCGGCAACCATGAACACTATGCGCGCGCGGAACAGGCGGCGGTTGACCTGGCCGCGCGCGCGGGGATTCCCATTCTGCGGGGCGAAGCGCGCCAACTGCGTTTCGGGAACGCAGTGGTCAATATTGCGGGCGTGGATTATCAGCCGCTGTTCCGAAAAGAGGAATACCTGCGCGGAGCCGGCCGGCTGGTATATCCTGGTGCGTTGAACCTGCTGCTTTCCCACAATCCCGATGTGTTCCCAGTAGCCGCGCGCCAAGGCTACGACCTGACGCTCGCAGGACATACTCACGGGGGACAAGTGACGGTGGAGATCCTCGATCAATCCATCAATCCGGCCCGCTTTTTCACGCCATATGTGCAGGGATTGTACCGTGAGGGACCGCGAGCGGTGTACGTAACACGCGGCCTTGGAACCATCGGCATTCCCGCGCGCCTCGGTGCGCCGCCCGAGATTTCGTTGCTGCGGCTGAGAAAGGCGTAATCCACCTTTCCGTGCGTTATCTCATCCTGAGCGATCTGCACGCCAATTGGGAAGCACTCGAGGCGGTGCTGCGGCACTCGGCCGGAAACTACGACCGCGCTTTCTGCTGCGGAGACCTGGTGGGATACGGGGCCGATCCGAATCCCGTGGTGGAATGGGTGCGCGCGCACTGCGCCATTGTGGTGCGCGGGAACCACGACCGCGCCTGCGCCGGGCTGGAGGATCTGGAATGGTTTAACCCGGTGGCGCGAGCGGCAGCGGTCTGGACGCTGCAGAATTTGTCCGCGGAGAACGCCACCTACTTACGGGATTTGCCCCAAGGGCCGGCATTCGTGGACGGTATCCAGATCCTGCACGGTTCGCCGTGTGATGAGGACGATTACCTCGTGGCCGCCGATGATGCGGAACAAGCTTTCGCGTACCTGGAGGCCCATCTCGCATTTTTCGGCCACACCCACTTGCAGGGCGGCTTCATCTGGAATCGGGGGCGCGTGGAGACGATTTCACCGGTGGCTGGAGATACCGACCGGGACGTGATGGATATCGAGCCGGACGGCGGATACCTGATCAACCCAGGCTCGGTAGGCCAGCCGCGCGATGGCGACCGCCGCGCCGCCTACGCTCTATACAATTCAGACGCGGCGGTGCTCAGCTATTGCCGCGTGGAATACGACTTCGAGGCGGCTAGCCGTAAGATCCGCGAGGCGGGGCTGCCACCGCTGCTGGCTGATCGGCTCAGCGTAGGGCGGTAATGGCGGGCCTGCTGCACGTCGCAGGCCGGCATCCCCTCAGGAGGCGAGAAGCGCCGGGGCGATCCGGTTTAGCGGAAGTATCTGCTCGGCGGCTCCCAAATTGATCGCCTCCCGCGGCATTCCAAATACCACGCAAGTAGCCTCATCCTGTGCCAGAGTGCGGGCGCCGGACTGCCGCATTCTTAGTAGGCCGTGTGCCCCGTCCGAACCCATTCCGGTCAGAATCACGCCGATGGCGCTCGCTCCGGCCACCTCCGCTGCGGAGAAGAACAGCACGTCCGCGGAAGGCCGCTGGTAGCAGACCGCTGGGCCGGTTTTGACGTTAATGAAATACCCGGCATGATTCTTCCGGAGCACCATGTGCAGGTCTCCGGGCGCTACCAGCGCCAAGCCGGGGCGGAGGCAATCGCCATCTTCGGCCTCCTTTACGTCGATTTCACAGAATTCGTCCAAGCGGGCCGCAAACGCGCGTGAAAAGACCGGAGGGATGTGCTGCACGACTACGATGCCGGGTACGTCCTTCGGTAGCCCTTGCAGCACCGTGGCGATGGCTTCGGTGCCTCCCGTCGAAGCCCCTATAGCGATCACGTTATGGGAATCGCGCGAACTCCGCGCCAGCCGCGGCGGCGTTGAATTGCAATCCCGGCGCCGCGGCGATGCAGCAGCCGCAGCTCGGATTTTGGAGGCAAGGGAGTGCCGCAGTTCTCCCACGGAATACGGACCGGCCGGTTTCGCGAGCACTTCCACAGCGCCGAGTTCGAGAGCCTGCACCGCTGCCCGGCAGGAGGGCTGGGCCATGGAACTGATCACCACGACTGGCATGGGATGAAAATGCATGAGCTTGCCGAGGAAAGTGAGGCCATCCATGCGTGGCATCTCAATGTCCAGGGTGAGCACATCGGGTTTGAGCTGGAGGATTTTGTCCCGGGCGACGAATGGGTCCGGAGCCGTGCCCACCACCTCCAGATCCGGTTCTCCAGCCAGGGCTTCCGTCAGGAGCTTACGAACCAGAGCGGAATCATCCACGATTAGAACGCGGATCATGCGGGTGTGAGGCATACGGGGGATTCCATCTGGAAGGCGAGTGTGAGCGCACCGCCGCCCGCCGGAACCGAATGGGTAACGCCGGCATATAAGCGAGCTTCCTCCGGCTTGATAACGCGCGCCGATGTCAACCGGAAACTGGCATCACTCTCGACGCGGCTCAGCACCGAACCGCAGATAATATTGGCCAATTCACAAATGACTTCGGAGACCTGCTGCTCCGACAACACGCATTCATCTTCCCCGAGGAAACCGGCGGCAATTATCCGGCCTGTGGCCGCTGCAATGCGCAAGGTCAGACAACCGGATGGCTGTCCCGAAAAGGCAACCTGGACCGCAAGCTCCTGCGGGGCCATGGAAGGGGAGCCTTCGAACGCCCGTACGAAGAACATTTGTTCTAACACGGCGTCGATGCATTCGGCCAGGACGATTTGCAATTCCGCGTCAGTCACACCGGTTCTCCTTTCCTTGGCCATGCCGGTAACAGTTCTTGTGCACAGCCTGCCTCCTCCACCACCAGCCTTCCTGTACCGATCTCTAAGCTTACGTTTCGCGAATTGGCGCCCCCTATCGCTTCGCTCTGCAGCAATAGCCGGTGCTTCCAGAGCAATCGGCGAGCGGCGAGATAGTTCCGCTTCCCGATGTCGAACAGCCCCTGGCCGTTCAGGATCTGGGCGGCCCCTATCGCACAAACAACCAAGCGCGACTTGGACGCGCCCTGGGCGCAGATCTTCTCGAGAAGCAGAGCAATCCCGGTATCGGCGAACATACAGGGGTTATCCGTACTGCGCGCCGAGTCGAGACTGGAGTCGGGCAGCATGAAATGCAATAGTCCGCCGATACGCGCGATGGGATCGTACATTGTGAGGGCGATGCAGGATCCCAGCGCGTAGGTCACCAGGACCATTTCGGGTCCTACCGCAATGCGGCAATCCGATACTCCTACCGCAATGCGTTCCACGCGCCTCCTCTCCGTCCGACAGGCTTACGGTACACGGCTGGGCGCACATACTCCAGGTGATGGTCGATTCCGGTAAGGCTTTCGGCGTGTCCGATGAACAGGTAGCCGCCAGGTTCCAGACTAGCTTCCAAACCGGTTACGACTCGCTGCTGCATGGGGCGGTCAAAATAGATCATCACGTTGCGGCAGAAGACAATGGGAAACGGGATCGGCCAGGAGAACGGCTTCACCAGATTTAGCCGTCGGAAGCTGGCTTCGGCCCGGATCGCGGGTTTAACCCGATAGTAAGCCGGAGGATGGCCTTCCGCCGTTAAGTACGCTTGAACCCATGTCGCCGGTAAAACACTGACGCGTTCGGCGGAATATGTGGCGGCCTGCGAGCGCGCCAAAGCCTTGCGGGAAATATCGCTACCGATCAACTGGATGTGCGCGGCCGCCAGGACTTCGTGCAGCAGGAAAGCGAGCGTCCACAGTTCCTCGCCGGTGGAGCAGGCGGCACTCCAGACCGCCACCGTTTCGCGCCGCCTCAACCTGGGGAGCAGGTTGCTCCGAAGAAACTCAAAGTGCTCGGGTTCGCGGAGGAAGGAGGTGTGGTTCGTGGTCAATGCGTCGATGAGGGCGAGAAGCGACTCGCCAGTCGAATCGTTGCGCACATGCCTGCAATACTCCTGATAGGAGTGGAATCCTCCGTGGCGCACCAGCCGCTGCAGTCTGGCGGTGACCAATTCCTCCTTACCCGGCTTGAGATCGAGGCCGAAAGACTGGTAGGCCAACTCGCGAATCTGCTGAAAATCCTGTGGCGCCAGAGGCCGTAGGGGGTGCTCACACCAATCAGTGCGTGTCATCGCGCGCTCTGTCCTTGAAGAGGCCTTCGAGGTCAAGAATCAGCCCTACCCGGCCATCACCCAGAATTGCGCCTCCTGCCACCCCGGCGATGTTTTTGAAGATGGCGCCAAGGCCTTTGATCACCACTTCCTGTTTGCCCAACAATTCATCCACCAGGAGACAGAACCGCTGGCATTCCAATTCAGCCACTACTAATACGGACTGCAGCGGATCCTCGCTGCGGGGAACAACGCCGAAACGGCGGTAAAGCCGGAGCACAGGTAGCAGAGTGTTGCGCACCAACGCCATTTCGGCGCGCCCTTGCACCGTCCAGATAGTATCTGGCTTCGGCCGAAACATCTCGCGGACAGCGAAGAGGGGCACGATATACCGCTCTGCGCCGACCGCGACCACTAAGCCTTCAATAATCGCGAGGGTCAGCGGGAGCTTCAAGAAGAAACTCGCGCCGCGGCCCGCCGTGGAGCGGATTTCGATCTTCCCCCGGAGTTTTTCAATGTGCCGGCGGACGACGTCCATCCCCACTCCTCGGCCAGACACATTGGTCACCTGCCGAGCGGTGGTGAATCCCGGCGCGAAAATCAGGTTAAATACCTCCGTATCCGGGGCGTCCTCGGGAACCATGAGTATGCCCTTTTCAGATGCCTTGGCCAGGATCTTGCGCCGGTCGAGACCGCGGCCATCATCGCTGATCTCAATTACTACCTGGCCTGCCTGATGCTGAGCCTTTAGTAAGAGATGTGCGGTGGGTGATTTTCCGAGAGCCTGGCGTTCCTCTGGAGATTCGACCCCGTGGTCCATGGAGTTGCGCACCATGTGCATCAGGGGATCCGCCAGTTCCTCGACAATCGTCCGGTCCAGTTCGATGCCTTCGCCCTCTATTTGCATTTCTATGGCTTTACCGAACTGCCGTGAAAGATCTCTCACCAGCCGTTCCATGCGTTTGAAAAGCGGCCCAATGGGCACGAGCCGCATAGCCATCGCGGTCCTTTGCAACTCCGCTGTAATCCGTGTCAATTGAGCCAGGTTCCGTTGCAAGCTCGGTTTCTGGGCTGCAAACAAATCAGGGTCATGGCGCACCAAGGCTTCGGCAATCACCAACTCTCCGGCCATGTCCGCGAGATAATCCAATTTGGCCGTATCGACGCGAACGGCCATCGATGGGCGGCGCTTGGGATCGTCTTTAGCTTCGGCCGGCGCTGCCGGCTCACCACCACTTTGGATGGCGGTAGCCAGGCGTGCCAGGTCCGGAGCCGGCTCTTCGACAGGATGCTCCGGCGACGAGAGCCGCGTGACGCGGGCCAGCAGGCGATCGTCGGGATCCGGAGCTTGCGTCGGCTGTTTCTGCAGTTCCGCTTCGAGATGGGCCACCCAGCGCTTCAGATAATCGGCGCTCTCCAGGAATACATCAATCGCCGCTGGAGTAATGGCCAATTGCGAATTCCGAGCTTTATCCAAGACCGTTTCCACTTGGTGGGCCAGCTTTTGGATTTCCCAGAGTTCCAGAAATCCGGACAAACCCTTGATCGTGTGAAAGGCGCGAAAAATAGTATGGAGCGCCTCGGAGTTCGAGGGTTCGCGCTCGATACTGAGGAGTTGTGATTCGATGGTCGCCAAATGTTCGCGAACTTCCATGACGAAATCGGATAGCAGTTCCGGATCCTCGGCCAGCGGACTTGCCGCGGCACTCGTCTGATCCTTCTCCCATGCTTCCAGAGCTTGCTGCAAGCGTCCGATTCCTTCTGTCAAGGCGGCTGAGGCACCACCCGATTCATTTCGGACCCCCTCAACCATACCTGCCGTGATTTGTGCGATGGTTTCAGCGCCTAAGCCCTGGGCTAATCGGTGAATTTCATCGAGTTTCGGTAGCCACTCCTGGGGAGAGTCGAATGCAGCGGCGTTCTGGGTATCCCCGAGCACCAGTTGGAGGGCTAATTGTTCTACCTGTCGATGCAATTCGGCAAATTCAGGCACGGCGTGACCTCAAAAGTCTCCCTCTTTTTCCGCCAGGGGAAACTCGCCGCGATCCACCTCGCGGGGAGACGGAAGGGAACGTTTATGAGAAAACGCCGGGGGGGTGGCTCGCGGCTGCAGATTTTCCGGCCGGGTAGCCGGTACGGGGACAGCGTTTGCTTCGCTTCCAACCAACTCACGGAGACCTTCCACCACGAAGCACAAGCTCCGGGCCTGGGAAATAAGCTGAGATCCCGCCGAGGCACTTTGTTCGGCGCTGGCGGCACCCTGCTGCGTTGTCTTTTCCATTTCCAGTACGGCCGCAGCGATCTGTTCGATCCCGCGGGCCTGTTCCTGGCTCGCCGCGGCAATTTGGTCCATGAGCGTTTTCACCTGGGTGGTGCTCGTCGTAATCTGATGAACGGACTGAGCCACCATGTCCAGTTTTTCGGTCCCCTCGCTGGATTTGGCAATTGACTCCTCGATCAGGGATGCGGTGTCTCGCGCGGCTTGCGCACTTCGCTGCGCTAATCCGCGGACTTCATCGGCTACTACGGCAAAACCCATGCCCGCCTCCCCCGCACGCGCAGCTTCTACGGCTGCATTTAGCGCCAGAATATTCGTCTGAAACGCAATCTCGTCAATCACCCGGATGATTTTGGAGATTTTTTGGCTCGAGTCATTGATTTCTTTCATGGATTGGACCATCTCCTGCAAACTTTCGTTGGCATTCGCGACCAAACGTTCGGCTTCCACCGTCAGGCCGGCAACCGCGCGAGTATTCTCGTTATTTCGCCGGGCTAAGGCCGTAATCTCAGTCGTGGATGCAGATGTTTCCTGCAAACTCGCGGCTTGGCGGGAACTGCTTGCCGCCAAGGATTGGCTGGCGGAAGCCACTTGCGCCGAGGAGGCGGCGGCTTGGTTTGAGCCCTCGCGCAATTCGGCCGTGATCTCGCCAAAGGCGGATGTCAGAAAACGCGCTGCCCATAAGGAAGCACACTCGATCACGCCTCCGGTGGCGATCATGATCCAATTCAGCCAGCGCGCTGGTGCGCCAACTGCCTCCAGGACGGCCATCAGGGTGAGCAGCCCGAGCATGGCGCCGCAACTGATCCATGCGGCCGTGGCCAAACTAAGTCTTGGTTTCTGCATAGCAAGCTTTCCGTGTGACGTTACTGCAGCATGGCGCTGAGATGGTGAAGGTCCTGAGCAGAAAGAACTTCGTCTATATCCAGCAGAATCTTCACCTTGCCTTTGACCTTCGCCATTCCGAGCAAGTATTGGCCAGCCCCGGCTTCCCCAAAATCCGGTGTATCTTCGATGTCTGCCGGCGCAAAATTAATCACCTCCGACACTCCATCTACAATCACGCCCGTCAAGACCAATCCAGATTCGGCCGGAACCTGCGTCACGATAATGCATGTCCGTTGGTTATAGGCCGCTTCCGGCAGGCCGAATTTCAGCCGCAGATCGATCACCGGAACCACTTTGCCGCGGAGGTTGATCACCCCCTTGATATGGAGCGGAGTCTGCGGTACCGCCGTGATCTCCTGGATTCCCATGATTTCGCGCACGGAGAGCACGCGAATTCCGAACTCTTCCTGTCCCAGGTGAAAGGTGAGATATTTCCCGGAGCGGCTGTCGGCCTGCGGAGGGGGGGCCACTTCTCCATGGTTCGAATTCATCTGCATGATAGATTCTCCAGTTCACAAGTTGGCAGTCGGTCAAATCTCCACAGGGCAGCCCAGGACACTGTGCGCCGCTGTATGGCTGGTTTTCGTGTCCGGTTTCAGATACATCTTGACCAGCAGATCTTCGCCATTCCAGCGAAACCGCTCGACCACCCATTCGGCATTGCCGGCCGTCTTCGTCCGGAAATTCCTACCGAACACGACCGTTGGAATACTCAGTCCCAGTGACCCGAGGTGCTCTTCCAGATCGCTCTTGACATTGCCGATAATCATGTTGGTGAGTTCGGCCACCGCATCCAACACTTCTTCGTTCACGGCTTGGGATTCGGTCAAAAGCATTTGGGCGCAGATGCGGCAAGCCAGGGCTGGAGAACAGGTGAGGCTACCGGTGCCCGTCCAGTTTCCGGCTACTCCGATAAAAGAGACCACTCCGTCGTTCGGTTCGGGCGAGGGCGGCTCCACAACCACTTCTTCCGGCCGGATTTCGGCAGCGAGCATGGTCGCGAAGACCTCCACGACGGCACGGCGGATGGAACTAACGATGAGATCTTGTACGTTCATAGCGGGGGCGCCGGTGCTAAAATGCCTACCAGCTTCTCCTTGATTTGATCGGCAGTAAACGGCTTCCGGACATATCCGGAGGCTCCCAGCCGCACAGCCTCGGCCACTTTGGCTTCGCCTCCCTCTGTAGTAATCATGACCACCGGCACGTTGCCCCACTCGGTCGAGTTTCGCAACGCTGCAAGAAGCTGCAAGCCGTCCATGTGCGGCATATTGATATCGGTCAGCACCAGATCCACTCTTTGAAGCTTCATCAGCTTCAAGGCATCTTCCCCGTCTCCGGCTTCATGAATGGTATTGATGGCCATTCCGGTTTGGCGAAGCACTCTTTGCAGGATCTTGCGAATTGCGGCAGAGTCATCGACAACTAGGATGTCTGGGCCCATGCGACTCCTTCACTGGTATTCATCGGAAGAATTGGCCGATTGCATTAGGGGATTAGAAGGAAACCGTATATTCATTCCGGCGCGTGGCTCACCGGACGAACGCTCCTAACAGTCGCGGATGGTCAGGGGACGGTGGAAAGGACCGGACTAAAGCCTGCCGGAAAAATGCCGATAAGAAGCCAGGAGCACCTGTGAGTCGCCAACTATCCCAACAGGAAATCGATGCGGTTTTTGAAAACAGTCAGGACCGGAAACACGAAGTGCCGGCCGTAGCCTTTGATTTTCGGCGCCCGGACCGCATCCCCAAATCACAGGTCCGCGCGATTCACCTGCTGCACGACGTTTTCGTCCGTAACCTGGTGTCCAGCCTGTCGGCTTATCTGCGCTCCTATTTGGCCGTGAATCTGGTGAGCGTGGAGCAACTCTCCTATGCCGAGTTTTTAGAGGGCCTGCCCTCGCCTACGTGTATTGTCTCTTTAGGGCTGCGTCCCTACGACGGCAGCGGTGTGCTGGAGCTGAACCCGTCCCTGGTCTTTCCCATCCTGGAAATGTTATTGGGCGGCACGGGAAAATCGTCCGCTTCTATCCAGCGTGACGTCACCGAAATCGAACAGAAGCTTCTGGACGGCCTCTTTCGCATCATTCTCCAAGACCTCCGGGAAGCGTGGAAAGGAGTCACTGAAGTAGAATTCACCATCGAATCGATGGAGACGGAACCGCAATTGCTACACGTCCTGGCTCCCAATGAAGCTGTAGTGGCCATCGGCGTCGAAGTCCGCATCGCGGAGACCGTAGGGATGATGAATATTGCCGTGCCTTCGATCGTGATCAAAATGATGCGGCAGAAATTCGATCAACAGTGGTCGATGCGCAAAAGCAAGCCGAGCGAAATCGAACAGACCCGCTTGATGTGCATGCTGCGCCATGCCTCACTCGAATTAGAGGCACGCCTATCGGGATTGGAATTATCGGTCGCCGACTTGCTGGCGCTCGCGGAAGGACACCTGCTCAGTTTCGATCGCCAGGCCGGCAGCCCCATCGAACTGCTGGTGAACGGGCGGCAGCAGTATCGTGGGCAAGTTGTGAGTGCCGGCCGCCGCCGCGCCTTCATGATCGATCAGGTCCGGACAGCCACCGGCTAAGTACACCCTTTCGTAAATAGTCGCGGCTCGGTAGTATCCGTTACTGAGCCGCGACCGCTAGGGTCTGTGAAAAAATTCGGGGACATTACGAGCCAGTGCCAGCTAACTCCCGTCGTACCCCGCAGTAGTAGGGTCCCCGGATTTTTTCACAGACCCGCTCTAGGGAGCGGTGCTCCGGAATACGTGGGCGAATTGCCGAACGCATGTACTAAGGCACTACCAGCCGGGAACGATCCAATCCCGCTATGGCATCTTCCCGGGACAAATCATCCAGCATATTAATGAAAGCCCTTCCCCGCCGCCGTCCGTTGTTCCGGTCCAGCTCTAGCCTTTGGAGGAAAACCAGAATCGCCAGAATATCGGTGTCGCGCGTTTTGGAGAGGCCACGCTCCTGCTGCTCGCGGTTACGAAATTCCGCCACAGCCGTTTGCAATGCTGCAAAAAGCTCGCGCGCCAGGCTGTTCTCGGGGCGGGTCTCGTAATAAATTCCCGATTCCAGAGTGCGGTAGGTCCGGATGAGAGCTTCCAGCGCGTCGCGGACGTCAAAATCGACCACTCCGGGCGTTTGCAGCGCGGCGGCCGCCAGCGCCCGCATCAGAAATGCGAGCAACTGGGCATTCTCCTCCAGCAGGCTCTCCTTAACCCGGATATCGCGGTTGGGCAGATGCTCCGTATCCAGGAGGGCGGGTTTTTCGTGAAGCCGCGCATCCCGCAGGTATGCGCAATCGAAAGGACACGTCACGCTCACCTCGCGTTCGGTGCCGCAACAAATCGTACAAATCTCGCCCGAAACGCCGGGGCAGAACCGCTTCGGTCGCCGCACTTGGCAGATGGCGCAAGCCATTCTCTTAGTATAGAGAGTGGAGGTCACGCGAGCTCAATGAGCCGTACCAATCTCTTCTTCAAAGTGGAAGTGGAACATAATGCGGAGGAAAAACCGGAGCGCATTGGCGAAGAGATCTGCCGTCAGTTGCTGAAATTTTATGGCGTTCGCGAAGCGGAATTGTCCAATTTCACGTTAGTGGAGGAGTGATCGCCCTTTCATTTCCCACGTGCTGCTGGTAGATCCTGCGGAAAAACCCATCCGTCATACCCGCAATGTAATCGCAAACCACTCGATATACAGGTGCATGCGCCGCCTGCTCCTGATAGTTCTCCGGCAGGCGTTCGGGCCGTTCTACCAGAAACTGAAACAATTCCCCCACCATAAGGACCGAGCGGCTACGGCCTTCCAGTAGCGCTGGCGCGTCATAAACGTGGGAGTGGAGAAAGCACTTCAACTGGCGTGTGGTTTCGGCCGCCTGGGGCGTGAACACAGCGAGGCGCCGCGGAAACGCCCAGACGTCTTCGGAGCCTCGGACCTGAGCCTGGCGCGCGGCTTCCACGGTTCCTTCGATGAGCCCGGAAACCAACTGATCGATCAGGTGCCTCAAGCTCTCGTTGAAGCGCTCCCGCGAACTGGCCCCCGGAAACTGCGTCTCCACGGTTTCCAGAATGCCGGCATAGTCCGGTACGCACGCGGCCACATCCTCGGCCGTCAGCATCTCCGCGGAAAAAGCGTCATCCAGGTCGGCGGTGTTATAGGCCACCTCGTCGGCCAGGTCGATCAACTGAGCCTCCAGAGGCGGGCGGAGCCCAGGCAGGTAGCTGTCCAGTTCCGGAATTTCGCCAGGCTCAAAGTCCCGCGAATGTTTGACCATTCCTTCCCGCACTTCGAACGTCAGGTTCAGGCCGGGAAACCGGGCGTAACGCTGCTCGAAATTCTCCACGAGCCGCAAGGCATGCAGGTTATGGTCGAAGCTTTCGCCGAAACGCGCCATCTGGCGGTTGAGTTCCTCCTCGCCGGCGTGTGCAAAGGGTGGGTGTCCGATGTCATGAACTAGCGCCAGGGCCTCTGTCAAGTCTTCATCCAGTTGCAGAACGCTGGCTACCGTGCGCGCGATCTGGGAGACTTCGATCGTGTGCGTGAGCCGGTTGCGAAAGTGGTCGGAGATGCCTGGCGTGAACACCTGGGTCTTCGCCTCCAGGCGGCGGAAGGCGCGCGCATGCACGACGCGGTCGCGGTCGCGTTGGAACGGATTGCGGTACGGGTGCGGAGGTTCCGGATAGCGGCGTCCGCGGCTTTGGGCCACCGGAAACCGAAGCTGCGCCAGCATCTTGAAATAACCGCGCGCTATTGGGGCGGAAGTTCGTTGGAGAGAGTGATTGCGACCTGGCTGACGGCGCTGGTGGATTGGCGCAAGGGGTCGAGGAGCTTGCGGGCCTCCGCCGGCTTGGTTTTCATAAGACCGCGGGCCAGCACGATGGTTGCCTGATCTTTGGAAACGAAGACGGTGGGATGGGCCATCAGGTCGCGAGCCGTTTTTTCGCCCTGATCTGTTTTGCCCTCCGCGAAGTACACTTGTGCCAGTGACAATTTAGCGAGGGATGCGTATTTGTCGTCGCCCTTTTGCGCCACTTCCTGAAGGGCTTTTTCAGCTTCCGGCCAGTTGCCCTGGTCCGCGCGAATGGAGCCGAGGTAATACAGCGCAATTTCCCCTTCCGCCGAACCCGAGTACTTGTTCTTTACATCGGTGAACATCTTGATCGCGGTATCGTCCTTTACCTGCTGGGTGGGAAAGGTCGCGGAGGGTTGGCCCGGGGTGGCTGGCCCAACACCGGTTTCCTGTACTGCGATGGCTCGTCCGAGAGCCTGCTCGCGAAGCCCGCGCTCGTGCCGCTGATACACGATAAAACCGAACACCAGCAGGGCTACCACCACTGCGGCGCCGCCGTAGCGCGTGATTTCCGGTTGATGCTCTTCGAAGAACGTGAGACTATGCTCGACTTCGAGCGCAAACTTATCCGACTTCAACTCTTTACGGGTGATTCTTGGCACGAAAACCTCAGGAATGCTTGAAACATTATGTTATCACGGGCATCCGGGTAGATGTTCGGAACGGCACGGAATCAGGTAGACTGAACCACGATGAAGCCCTTTTCCGCTAGTGGAATGATGATGTTCCTGGTCCTATGGGGGAACCATGCCTTTGCCCAATGTCCCCCTGGCGCACGCTTCGATTTGTCCTCCGCTCCGGCCTGGAACGGATGGGGCGTGGACCTTTCGAATGCCCGCTTCCAGCCCGAAAAGGCGGCTCAAATTTCCGCGGAGCGCGTTCCCCGGCTGCAACTCAAGTGGGCCTTCGGGTTCCCGGACGTGAAGTCAGTGTTGGGCCAGCCTGCCGTAGCGGGAGGGCGGATCTTCATCGGAGTCGATACGGGCAATGTCTATGCCCTGGATGCCGCCACCGGCTGCCAGCAGTGGTCCTTTCACGCCGATGCCGGCGTTCGCACCGCGATCAGCATCGCACCCTTGAGCGGAGGACGCAATGCCGCCTACTTTGGCGACCTCAAGGCCAATATTTACGCCCTGGATGCCGCCACGGGCGACACCATTTGGAAGGTTCACGTAGATGACCATCCCAGCGCCCGCATCACAGGCGCGCCGAAGGTGTGGGACGGACGAGTCTACGCCCCAGTGGCTTCTGGGGAAGAAGGCGCCGGCAATAACCCTAAATATCCGTGCTGCACCTTCCGCGGCAGCGTGGTGGCCCTGGATGCGGCCACGGGCCACCAGATCTGGAAGACATACACCATCGCGGTGGAGCCTAAAGCCACCGGAAAGAACTCGAACGGAGTGCAGAGATGGGCGCCGGCCGGCGGCGGCGTTTGGAATTCGCCTACAATCGACCCGCAGCGGCACGCGCTGTACATCGGCACGGGCGATGCCTACACGGAACCGGCGCCGGACACGACCGATGCGATCATGGCGCTCGACCTGGATTCCGGCAAGATTCTATGGTGGGTGCAGGACACCGGCAATGATGCCTGGTTGGCGGGCTGCAACGGCCCCAATCCGAAGGAGAACTGCCCGAAAGACCTCGGGCCGGATCACGATTTCGGCGCTTCCCCGATCCTGGCGAAGGTGGCCAATGGCCGCACCATTTTAGTGGCGGGGCAGAAGAGTGGGAACGTGTGGGCGCACGATCCCGACCGTAAAGGGGCAGTGCTATGGCGGACGGCCCTGGTCAATAACACTACGGAGTTCGGCGGCAAGATCGTGTGGGGCGGCGCCGCCGACGAGCAGAATGCCTACTTCGGCCTCGGCACCGGCGGTATTGCCGCCGTTCAATTGAAAAATGGCGAGCGCAAATGGTTTACGACGCTTCAACCGGCGCCGGCGCTGGCATCGCACCCCGGCCAGGAAGGGCCCCTCACTTCCATTCCGGGCATTGTATTCTCGGGCGCATGGGATGGAGTGCTCCGCGCTTTGTCGGCTTCCGATGGCCACGTGGTCTGGCAATACGACACGGTGCATGAGTATAAGACTGTGAACGGCGTGGCGGCCAAGGGCGGCTCCATGGGAGCGGCCGGGCCGGTTGTCGCGGGCGGTCTCCTCCTGGTTCCTTCCGGTTACGTGGGCGTGCGTCAAGGCATGCCGGGGAACGTACTGTTGGCGTTCTCCACGGAATAGGCAACCTTGAATCCTGGATAACACGCCGATTTGACCCGGATTACTGTTTGCGCTAGGGTTAGGACGAAATCGGTTTTCGACGACTAAGGAGGGCCGCCCAGATGACCATTACACTCGACATCCGGCCGGAAGTGCAGGCCGAACTCGCCCGCCAAGCATCCCTCCAGGGCCAAACGATCGAGACTATGGCCGCTGCCCTACTTGAAGACGCGATCCAAGTGCCGGGCCAGCATCTTGGCGCGCCGGCCGATGTCGTAGAAGCATGCGAGCGGCTTAAGAACTTCGGTAAGCGCCACGGAATTTTGCTCGGCGGCCTTACGCTCCACGATTTACGCGACGAGGCGCGCCCATCTGACTCCCTATGACGCGTTATACGTCGAGTTGGCCATGCGTTCGGGTTTTCCGCTTGCAACATTAGATCAGCCGCAACGAGAAGCCGCCACGGCCCTCGGCGTGTCCTGTTTGTAGATAAGCCGGCTCTCATTCTCGGCGAACAGTCAGTCTGTAGTCATTAACTACTCTTCGCGCAGGACGAGCGCCGGATCTACGCGCGTGGCGCGCCGCGCGGGGAAATAGCAGCCGGCGGCGGCCGCCGCAGCCAGAATCGCCGCGACTCCGGCAAACACCAGGGGATCGGTCGGACGTACCTCAAAAAGCAAGGTACGCAGATACCGTGTCAAGCCGAGCGCCGCGATGCTTCCCGCGGCGATCCCGGTCAGCGCTAGAAACAAGCCTTCGCGCAGTACCAACGCCGATACCGAGCGGGGGATCGCTCCCAGCGCCACGCGAATTCCCATTTCGCGGCGGCGTTGCTCCACGGAATAGGAAATCACGGCATAAATCCCGATTGAAGCGAGGATCAGCGCGAGCAAGCCAAAAATTCCAAGCACAGTCAGATCGAGTTTGGGACGAGACATAGAATCGGAGAGCAACTGCTCCATGGGCTTGATCGCCAGGACTCCCTGGCTGGGATCGACCGAGCGGATCGCCTCGCGGACGGCGGCCACCGCGGCCGCAGGATCTTGGCTTGTGCGCACTACGAGCGCTGCCGCGAAGGTCGGGGCCTGGGCCTGAGAAAGGAACAAGCATGGATCGGGAGCGGTGTCCAGGCCATTGTGGCGAATATCGCCTACCACTCCGATAATCTCGGGTGTGGTCAAAGGCGCCCATGCCACTTTCATGTGCTTGCCGATGGGATTCTCGCCGGGGAAGAAACGCTTGGCGGCAGCCTCGTTCAGTATGACGGTTCCGGGAGATCCTAGCCGGTCGCGTGCATCGAAATCCCGCCCCGCCAGCAGCGGAATTCCCATGGTCTGGAAGTATCGAGGCGAGATCACCGAGACATCCCCGCCAACCAGGGTGCCTGGCGGCGTTCGGCGCGGTCGGCACGGCTGTAAAACGTTCCGGAATTCCCTCGGCTCAATGGCAGAAGATGAATGTACGCGGCGGATGTCACGGAAGGCAGCGTGCGGATCTTCTCCAGCATGTTTTCGACTACGGCCGCGCGCTTCGGAATTTGAAAATACTTGGAGGGAACCAGCATCATCTGGAACGTTAGAAGGCGCTCCGGCCGGAAGCCGGGATCCACACTGTCGAGCAGCACAAAGCTGCAGAGCATCAGGCCGGCGCCAATCACCAGAATCATGGCCACAGCGACTTCCCCGACTACCAGCGCCGCGCGCAAATGCCGGCTACTGGACGTCCCGTGGCGGCCGCCTTCGCGCAGGCTGTCGATAACCCGGTTCCGGTCTACTTGAATGGCCGGCAACAGTCCGAAGAACAGGCCGCAGGCGAGCGAGAGCAGCAGTGCGAAGCCCAATACGCGGAAATCCACCGCGATCTCGTTCAGGCGCGGCAAAGGAAAATCCGCAGGCAACATATGGATGATCGCGGGAAGGCCCCACCATGCCAGCGCGAATCCCAGCGCTCCGCCGGTCAAGGCCAGCAGGAGCGTTTCCACTAACAGTTGGTGCAGCAGGCGTCCCAGGCCTGCGCCGAGCGCCACCCGTACGGTCATCTCGCGGCGCCGCCCCGCGGCCCGCATGAGCAGCAGATTGGATACGTTGGCGCACGCGATCAGCAGCACGAAACCAACGGCTCCCAGCAGCACCAGAAGCGTGGTGCGCGTTGCACCGACGGTCTGCTCCATCAGCGGAACCACGGTGGCGCTCCATTTCGCATTGAAACGCGGCCGTTCGGCAGCCGTTTGCGCTGCGATTGCGGCCATATCGGCCTGGGCTTGCGCGAGCGATACTCCCGGTCGTAGGCGGGCCACTGTCATGTAATTCCGGCCTTCCTGGGGCGCGGTCGCCGGGTTAATACGCGCCGGCCCGTACAGTTCCGCCCGCACAGTCGGGAAGGCGAACCCGCGCGGCATCACTCCGATCACTCGCGCAGGCTGGCCGTTGATCGTGACACTTTCCCCGATCGCGCTGCTCTTGCCGCCAAACCGTCCCTGCCACAGACCGTAACTCAGTACGACGACGGGCTGCGCATTGGGAACGTCCTCTTCCGGCCGAAAGGTTCTGCCGAGCAAGGGTCGCACGCCTAGGATCTCGAAAAACCCGGCGCTCACAACCATACCGGGGAGTTGGACCGCTTCCGTTCCGCTCTCCAGATTCACCGGCAAAGCTTCCACGGCCGCGATATTTTCAAACGAGCGGTTGCTCTGCCGCCAATCCAGGAAATTCTGCGTCTGCACCACGTTCGTGGTTTTGCCCTGTGGCGGCCGCTCCCAGACCATCACGAGGCGGTCGGGGTCGCGGAACGGCAGGGGCCGCAGTAGAACGGAATTCACTACGCTGAACGCCGCGGTGGTCGCGCCAATCCCCAGCGCCAGAACGGCCAGCGCCAATGTTGCGAAGCCCCGGTTCTGGTACAACGTCCGGCAGGCGTACCGCAAGTCCTGCGCCAATCGCTCCAGCCGCTGCCCGCCCCATACGGCGCGCACGTCCTCTTTGATCAAAGCGGTGTTGCCGAGCGCGCGCCTGGCGGCCCATGCATCTCTCTGTTCCTCGCCTTCCAGTTGGAGGTGAGCATGCAATTCGCGCTCCAGGTCCTGTTCGCGCTTTTTTCGCCAAAACATATTCATTCACACCTCAGGGCGGTAATGGGATCGAGTTTCGAGGCCTGCCGCGCCGGGAGGTAGCTGCCCATGGCGGCGGCGGCTGCCAGTAGCACGCCGGCGGTCACGAAGGTCGCCGGGTCATGAGCGCTCAGCCCAAACAGCAGCGAGGCAGCGGTGCGCGTCAATGCCAGAGCGCTGGCAGAACCTAGTACCAGACCGATGAGCAGAAGCCCGGCCGCCTGTCGCAGCACCATTGCCAATACCGTTTGGGCGTCGGCGCCGAGCGCCATGCGGATGCCGATCTCGTTCCGGCGCCGCTCCAGGATGTAGGCGATCACGCCGTAAAGGCCAACCGCGGCCAGGAGCGCGGCCAGCACGCCGAAAAAGCCGGAGACGGTAGCCATTAGCCGCTCGCGTACCAGCCCGTCGGCGATCTGGGTTTGTAAAACATGAAAAACCGGCGTGACGCCGGGATGCGAGATCGCCAGCCAGCGCCGGATGTTTGCGATCACGGTTGCGGGCGGCGCCTGCGATCGAACGTACAGCATCGTCCATGGCCCCGAAACCGGGTATTGCGTGGCAGGCGCGTAGACCATCGACGGCACCGGCTGGCGCAGGTCGAAGTATTTCGTGTCGCGCACCACACCGACAATCTGATACTCGGTTGCCGGATAGTCGGGTTCGGGACTGGTGCGAAAACTCCGGCCGATCGGATTCCCATTTCCCAAAAAGGTACGAATAAAGGTCTGATTCACGATCGCCACCTTGGGCGACGTCCGGGTGTCCGCCGCTTCAAAATCGCGGCCGGCCAGCATTGGGATATCGAGCAGCGAAAAATGACCGGGGCTGACCCATGTGAAGCGAGCATCCCGGTCAACCGCGCCTGCCTGGACAATCAGGCTCGTCACGCCCCCGCCAACCTGCACGGTAGTCGTGCTGGCCGCCGCTTGTACGTGCGGAAGCTGTCGAACTTCCTGCAGCAGTTCACCCTCGAATTGCCTCTCCGTGGTGTCCGACAGATGCAGCCGGCTGCTGTCAAAAGCTGCCAGCACAATTCCGCTCTGGCGGAATCCCAAATCTAACGTCATCAGATTTCGGAAGCTCTTCACAAACAGCAGGGCGCCCGCCAGCAGCACCATCGAAGTGCCGATCTGAACCACCACCAGCCAGCGCTGGAATGAGAACCGGTCGCGGCCGGCTGTGAGGCTCCTTGCGCCCGCTTTCATGGCCGCCCCCGGTTCCGCGTGGGAAGTGCGCCAGGCCGGCATCACGCCAAACAGCAGGCAGGTGGCGAGTGCCACCGCGGCGGTAAAGGCCCACACGCGTCCGTCCGCATGCATTTCCAGGTAAAGCGGACTGTCTTCTGTGGAAAGCAGATGGGGAATGAGCCCGCTCAACGCGAGAGAGAGGGCCAGTCCGAGCACCGCGCCCGAACATGCGAGCAAGACGCTTTCACAAAGAGCCTGCCGAACCAGGCGCCACCGCGACGCGCCCAATGCCAGCCGCACCGCGAACTCCTGTTGCCGCGCAGTGGAGCGCGCCAGCATCAGATTCGCCAGGTTCAAACAGGCGATCAGTAGCACCATACCGGTGATCCCCAGCAGCAGCCACAGCGAGGCGCCATACTCGCCTCGTAAGGGACTGATGCCGTTGCCCGCGGGCACCGCTTCGAGCCGGAATTGCCGGTACTGATCGACGACCGCGTGTGAGTATCCCCTGGGCAGCGTAGCCTCCAGCAGAGGCGGTGTAATCGCCTTGAGGTATGCGCTTGCTTTGGCCACGGTCCAGCCGGGCTTCAGCCGCCCGATCACCGAGAGCCAATACACATCGGTGCGCTGCATGGAAACCTCGTCGTTCCGGCGATTCAGAATTCCTTCCACACAAATAGGCAGCGCTAAATCAAACCTCTTCCCAACTTCCAGCCCCGAAAAGTTTGCGGGCGTCACGCCGATCACTTCGAAGCTATGATCTTGAAGGGTCAGCCGCCGCCCGATCGCGCTGGTCTGTCCGCCGAACTCCGTTTGCCAGAACGAGTAGCTCAGCACTACCCCCGGCGCGGCACATCCGGGCTGATCGTCCGCCGCAGTCAACAGCCGTCCGGCGGCCGGTTGGATTCCCAGTGTGGCGAAGAAGTCTCCACTCACTTCGATCCCGGGCACGTATCGGGCTTGGGCCCCTTCGCCGAGAATGAAGCTGTCACCGCCGCTATTCCACGCCAGGACCTTCGAAAATGCCTGCTGTTGCCTTCGAATTTCTCGAAATAAAGGATACGTGAGCTGAAACGGTTCATCCGAAAGCCCTATGTTGCTATTTCCGCCACGGATCTGGATGCGCGCGAGTTGCTCCGGATGAGGCACCGGCAGATTTCGCAGCCGCACCGCGTCGATGAGTTCGAAGATGGCGGTATTTGCGCCAATTCCCAGCGCCAACGATGCGAACGCCACCGCCGTAAACGCGGGGGCTGCCCGCAGAGTGCGCACCGCATATCGAATGTCCTGCCATACCTGCCCGGCCACCACTCCGCCCCACACGGCGCGCACCTCTTCCTGGATATGCGTGGTGTTGCCCAGCGCCCGCCGCGCAGCGTATAGGTCCGCTTGCTCTTCGGCTTCCAATTCCAGGTGCGCGCGCAATTCGCGCTCCAGGCCTCGTTCGCGCTGCTTGCGCCAGAACATATTCACTCGCACCTCAGGGCGGTCATAGGATCGAGCTTCGACGCCCGCCGGGCCGGTAGATAACTGGCCAGCAGACTGGCACTCACGGCGGTTGCGATGGCCAGCGCGTAGGTGAGCGGATCCAGCACCGGAACACCGAATACCAGCTTTGAGAGGAACACACCGGAAACAGCCGCTCCGGCGAGCCCCACAACCATCCCTCCAGCCGCCAACCGGAAACCTTCGGCGAGCACCAGCTTGAGAATTTCACTGGGAGTTGCGCCGAGTGCTTGCCTTAGCCCTATTTCGGCCGTCCGCCCTGCAACGGCATACGAAAGCACTCCGTAAACCCCGGCAAGCGACAGGAGCAATGCGAGCACAGCGAAACTGGTAGCCAGAGCCATGGACGCCCGGCGCGCGCCGAGCGAGCCCGAGACCACCTCCTCGAGCGTTTGCAAGCTCAGAATGGGCAAGCCGCCATCCACCGACCAGACGGCTCTCTGTGCTGCTGCCCCGAGGCGCATCGGATCCTGCTGCCCGCGTACGCGGATGACGAATACGCCGCTCGTCGCTGCGCCGCTCTCAAGCTGGTACACCGAATTATAAATGGCCGGCCCGATTGGCCGGTCGAGCCCCAGAATATGCACATCGCCCACTATTCCAATCACGGTGATGTGCCGGCCGCCCCAGCGGAAGCCCTTGCCTACGGCGTCTTGATGCGGCCAGTATGTGGCAGCCATGCTCTGGTTGATCACCGCCACCAGCGGTGTTTGGGGCGTGTCGGCGAGCGAAAACGACCGGCCGCGCAATAACGAAATTCGCATCACGCGGAAGTAGTCGCCGCTCACCAGCGCGTTGTCGGCCCAGTGGAATTCACCGGGCGGACGGCCATCCACCGTGAAGCCGATGTCGCGTTCATCCGCAAGCGGGACGTGGCTGGTTACCGCGACCGCGGCCACTCCGGGCAAAGCCGATAAGCGCTCGACGATGGTACGCTCCGCCTGGCGGCGTTTTTCCGGCGAAGCGTAGCGCTGCCGGTTGAACGCCGTTCGCACCAGCAGCGCCTGCTCCGGATCAAAACCGAGGGGAGCGTGAAGGACTCGCACAAAGCTGCGGAACAATAATCCGGACCCCACCAGCAGGACCACGCAGGAAGCGACCTCCACGACGATCAACAGGCGCGCCAGGCGGCTCTGCCGTCTCCCCGGCCCCGATTGCCGCGCGCCTTGCTGGAGTGCTTCGTTGGCGTCGGCCTGCCGCGCCGCCCAAGCCGGCGCGATCCCGCACAAGACGCACGTCAAACCGCATATGCCACACGTGAACGCCAGCGCCCGGAAATCGACAGATACTGCCCGAAGATTCAGAGAACTCGTCCACAACGCTTGAATTCCACGGACCAGTGCCGCCGCAAGGACTGTACCTGCCGCTGCCCCTGCTACGGCGAGCATCGCCGTTTCCAGAAAAACCTGGCGCATCAGCCTGATCGGGCTTGCTCCTAACGCTCTGCGGACTGCGATCTCCCTCTGCCGCGCTCCGGCTCGTGCGAGCATGAGGTTCGCGACGTTGGCGCACGCGATCAGGAGAACCAGAGCCACGGCGCAACACAGCATCCACAGGAGGGAAGGTACACGCCCGGCTAGCTCTGGCGCCCAAGGCTCAGCGGTGGCATCCAGGACGACGTTGCGCTCGTAAATATCCGCATGCTCTTTTTGGAATTCCTGAACCACGCGGCGCACATCTTCTCGTGCCTGGGCTGCCGTGACGCCATCGCGAAGCCGCCCGATGATGCTGGTATCGAAGCTGCTGGCCCAGTCCCGCAGTTCTTCCGCCGTAAAGCTCAGCGGCGTCCACAACGCCGGCGGCTCCCCAGGAGTTACAGTCGTGGCGGGAAAGGACAAACCGGCTGGCATGATGCCGATAATCCGGTACTCCTGCTCGCTTAGCCGAATCGCTTGGCCGAGCACATGCGGATCTCCGCCGTAATGCGTGCGCCAGTACGAGTAGCTGAGGACCACCACTTTCGGCGCATTCGGAAACTCATCTTGCGCCGTGAACGTTCGCCCGAGCAGTGGCGGGATTCCCAATGTTGGAAAGAGGCTGGCCGTGGCGCGGGATGCCGTGATGTGTTGCGGCTCCTGTTCCCCGGTTACATCGTAGCTGGCGGGCTGATATCCACTGAGGCTCGCGAATACGCGCGTGCGATCACGGTACGCTGCGAACTCCGGCGGCGCGGTTGCCAAACGCCCTTGGCCCATCTTCGGCTGGCTTTGCCAGATGCGAAACAGCCGCTCCGGATGAGGGTACGGCAGTGGCCGCAGCAACACTGCATCGAGGATGCTGAAAATCGCCGAGTTGGCGCCGATTCCAAGCGCGAGCGTTACGATTGCGATGCCCGCCCAGCCTGGGCTCTTGCGGATTCCCCGCAGCGCCACGCGGATGTCGCGGGCGAGGCATTCCCAGAAAGTCCATCCCCAAATCGCGCGCACATCCTCGCGAATGAGTGTGGCGTTCCCCAGGGCGCGGCGGGCGGCATACAGGTCCTTAGTCTCCTCCGCCTCCGCCTCGACGTGAGAGCGGAGTTCGCGCTCTAAATCCCGCTCGCGTTGATCCTGCCGGCGCATCTACCCCTCCGCCGCCGGCCACATGATGCGCGCGATGGCCGCGGTTAGCTGCTTCCACTTGGATTCCTCAGCAGCCAGTTGCCGCTTTCCCGCGGGTGTCAGCCGGTAAAACTTGAATTCGCGGTTACGGTCTTTGGCAACCTCCCACTTCGACGCAATCCATCCCTTGCGCTCCAATCGATGCAGCGCCGGATAAAGAGAACCGTGCTCCACCTGGAGCAGATCCTCCGTGGTCCGCTGGATGTGCTTCGCAATCTGATGGCCATGAGCCGGGCCAAATAGGAGCGTTCGCAAGATCAGCATGTCCAGAGTGCCCTGAAGCAGCTCGATCCGGTCTGGTGATTCCTTCGCCATAGTCGTTGGTAGAAATTCTACCATCGGAATACTTCTGCATGGTAGACGTTCGACTATCAGGTTGGTTAGCTTAGAACCTGCGATCGCGGCTCGACAGGCAACTGTTTTCCGAGCCGCGACCGCCAGGGAGCGGTCCGTGGGAATAGGCTACCGAACTTCTGAAACTAACTGAGTATGTGAATTTAGCAGTCCGGTCGCTATTTTGGGTAATAATATATTTGACAAAATCGAGGATCGGGCGTTATGCTCAGTGCTGGCGTGACAGGCCAGCGGGTTAGGCGGTCTTTTTGGCCATCGCTCGCTTCTTTTTGGCCTGAGCGCGATCCCACTTCGCTTCCGCTTTCAGAAGTTCATCCTTCGATATGGTGAACAGCTTGCGGACGGCATTATCGAATTTCTCGGCTTCGGTTTCGCCGGGTACTTGCGGGGCCGGTAACGGCTTCATACCCCCATCATAACCCCTGGAGTCAAGTGGAGAGCGGGTCGGCCAGAATCAATGCCAGCCGACCCGACAGTCCGCTTAACTCAGCAACGCTTTAATGCCAGCAAGAATGCCGACCCAAAGGGCAAGCACCTGAAGGCCACGACTTGGATTGCATGGATCTTGCGGCGCTGTGTTGATGTACGCCATAAGGCACACCTCCTTTCTGAAGTGCGCCCCCAAGATCCGTCCCGGTTAAGGAGCAGCGATTTTACGCCCTTCGCTTGAATCGTAGCAAGAAAAAATCACACCAAGAGCAATAACCTTCGACAGTTATCCACCCATGAAAGGTTGGGAAGAAAATGCAGGGAAATCCCTCTGGCGTTAATCTTACAGACCGAGAAGTCTTGATTGGATTATTCAAGGCCATCGGAGCGCTAGCCGAGAAACTGACTGGCGAACGCCTGACTATCACGGTCGAAAATGAGGCGGGCGAATGTGTCGCTATTAGCTCCCAGTCCGGCGAGTGGGAACGAATCGATCAGGCGGCGGAATCATCCCACTGCGGTCATCGGGAGACACCGCTTGCCATGCAAGAGAGAGCGACTGCTTAGTCTCATGTGCGGTTACGAGTGCCGCCTGGATCTGCGTGGCGCTTGGCCAGTCGTTGGCGTTTGCCGTTTTCGCTCTGGCCGATAGCGATACCTCCGCTGGCATTCCTTGCGCATTCGTGAACATGAAGTTCATCGGTTCATTGGTCAGGCATCCGGCAACGTCCTGTATGACTGCGATCAATTTGCTGAGTTGGGCTGCGGCTGTCTCGTACTGCTTGCGGGCTTCTAGGTAGCGGCGGATGGCATCGTCTGGCATTGGACATCCCTTCGTTAGCGTTCTCCATCATAGCGTCTTCAGGCGGATTCACCTTTCGCCTTCTTTCGCATTTTGATGGCTTGTTCAATTACAGCAGCGATCAATTTATCGGCGGGTAAATCTGGAGGAGTCGGTAGGCCATGAATTGTCAGCACGAGTTCGTTGGGAAGGGGTTCGAAGAACAGGGCGAACGCGGGAACCATGTATTTCCCAATGAACTCTCGTATTGTCTGAAGGCAGCCCAATACGTCGAATCCAATGAACTCGGGTTCCTCGAAGCATATCGTAATGGTGAGTTGCGATTGGAGTTGTGCTTTCGTTCCATCGATCATGAAATCGATGGGAACTTCAGCGAGAATCTGCCCATCGCGTATGGGTTCAGTGGTCTCATTGGTGCTGAGCACGCGACCACTTGCGGGATCGACGAATCCCCAGACGAACGAACCATTCAGCGCAGAGAGCGCGAGCATGTGGTGCTTGTCTCGATTGGAAAGCTTGTGGAGGTGGAGCAGCGGATGTCGCCGCCTAGCTTCGGACTTCACTTGATATGGCTGGAACCCATCTATGGCCCGAACAGCCCTCTCGTGGACTCCATAGAGCCGCCCCTTGTCCATGGCTTGGGTGAACGATTTCGGGTCGGCGCAGATCGGGAACATGCTTTGAAAGGTGGGGCTATGGCCATTTTTCCTCACCAATTCGTCAATGATGTAGTCCAGCGAGGATCTAAGGTTATGGACAACATCGCCAGCTATAGTGGCGAGCTTGGCGGGCGGCTGCTGGAGAACCTTGAGTCGAAATGCTCCCCGTGTGCTGTCGCTCGGATTAACATCGGGCACTATCGCAGCGTTCGGTCCACCGTTCAGGTAAAGCGCGGTTTCGGCCTGGAGCCTGTGAAGGTGATGGTCTGCGTGCGCTTGCCGCGTTTCTGTCGCGCGGCTTCTTTCTTAGTTAATCGAACTTTCCGGGTCTGACTGCTTTCCGATCAGTTGATTGTAGGTGAGCCGCTTGCCAACGATAGCCCGTACAGCCAAATCGAACCGGCCCGCGTCATCCATACCCTTGCGGTTGTTGTAGCGGAACGCTTGCTCATCCAGGTAACGAAACAGATGAAAAGGTTCGACGGACACGTAAGTACCACCGATGGTCCGCTTGAGGAGCGCCCAGAAATTCTCCAGGCCATTGGTGTGTACTTCGCCGCGCACGTACTCAACAGCGTGGTCGATGACTTCGTGCTGAAACTCATCCAAGCCTTGGTAGGACTTCAGGGCATCGGTGAAGATGGCCGAGCCAGCAAGAACGTGCTCGCGGAGTTCCTTCTGCAAGGTCTTCTTTTTCGGGTTGTCTACAACCTTCACGCGCACGCGGGAGTTGCCTTTTCCGCCGCGTTCCAGGATGCCGAGAACGGGAGTTTTGTCCTTGCCGCCAGTGCCAGTGATCTTGCGGGCGCGAACATGAGGATGCATGTTCCGAGCCTTACCGCCGATGTACGTCTCATCGGCTTCGATCTGGCCAGAGAGTTTGTTGATGGTGCCCATCGTCAGAGCCAGCCGGATGCGGTGATCCAGGAACCAAGCGGATTTCTGAGTGATCCCGAGCGCCCGGTGAATCTCGTAGGACGAAACGCCGTTCTTACAGGACACGATCATCCACATTGCGGTAAGCCACTTGTCCAGGCCGATGGGCGAGTCTTCCATGATGGTGCCGGTCTTAAGAGTGAACTGAGGAGCATCGTGCTTCTCCCGGCAATGCCAGCGGTTGTATTTCTCCAGGAATAGGACGTTCTTGGAGCCACAGCGCGGACAGGTCACGCCGTCAGGCCAGCGGCGGATGACGAGGTAGTTGCGGCAGTTGACCGGATCGGAGAAGTAGACGATGGCCTCTTGTAGTGTCGTTGGTTCGGCTGCTCTGGCGTCCATGTTCTGATTTTAGGACGCTTACGCGATTTTGTCAACTATATTATTACCCTATTTTGCGGCAATCGCTCCCCTACGGCCGTAACTCCGCCTGTCCCGAGCCACGACCTCACGGACTGGTTTTCACAAAATGCTTACTCGATGCCGTCCAGAATCGCCTGGCAGACGTATTCTTGAAGTTCCCACGCCGGCGCCAGCGTGAAGGTGCGGGTGAACGTGTAAGGCTTGGTGAATGCCTTCGGGTCGTCGATATTCAGTTCGACTTTGAGGTGGCCCAGGTCCGGCCGGCTGTAGCGCTCCACCAGATGCATGGCGTCGCTGTGCGGTTTCCCTGTAGCATCCAACCAGGTCTTGTCGTTAAATCCGATGGTGTCGACCACCAGCGTGTCGCCTTCCCATTTGCCGATGGATTGCCCGGTGTAGCTCTCCGGCTCGATATCCAGGTTGTGCGCCCGACCATCCAGGAAGAATCGCCGGTAGCTGTGAGTGTTGCCTTCCCACAGCAGCGCGATGGCGTCTTTGCGCTGGATGATTTTATAGGGCAGGGGATTGATGCGCACGGCGCCGTCGGGAAGGCAGAAGCGCTCAGGGTCGTCTTTGCCTTTATTAGCTTTGCGCTCGTCGTATAGTTTCTTGGCCCACGGTTGGTACGAAGGATCGCTGGGCAACAGAGTGCTGGTGGGCACCCAAACGCCTGAGAGGTCCACTTTGCCATCTTCGGCACGCGGCGTCGGGCCGGACGGAGGCGCCGGAGCCTTCTTTGCCGGTGGCGGCGGCACGCCATCCTTCTTCAGATTCTGGGTCCCGGCAGCATCGACCCCCGACAATTTGTATGCCTCATTCAGATGGTCCGGATCCTGGTTGTTCTCGTTGCAGACATACTCCGTCATCTCGAAGTTGGGCTCCAGCGTGGTGGTCCGGTGGAAACTGAAAGGCTTCGTAAATACACCCGGGTCGTCGATCGTGACGTCCATTTCCATGTTCCCGTAGTCGATCCGGTGGAAGGTCTCGATCAGGTGCATGGCTTTGGTGTGCGGAGTGCCCGGGAAATCGAACCAGGATTTCTCAAAAAAGCTGACGGTATCGACCACCAGCGTATCGCCTTCCCAATGGGCGCGCGAGTCGCCGTAGAACGTGGGCTTGAGATCCTTGGGATGAGTGCTGCCATCCACGAAGAACTGGCGGTACATGTGGGTGTTACCTTCGAAGAGCATCACCACCAGCTTGGGCGTCGCAAAGAAAGACGTATGGTAGGGAGCGGCTCGCGGCGGACCGCCGGGCAGGCAGCGGGCTTCATAATCCTCGGCGCCGTTTTTTGCGCGGCGTTCCTCGACGATCTTTTCGGCCCAGGGCAGTAGAGAAGGGCTGGGCGCGCCGCTGCCGCCGAAGCCGTTCCAGATCCCGGTGATGTCCGGGTGCCCGTCCGATAAGCGGGGCAGTGGCCCGGCGGGACCTTTCTTAGCCATCCCGCGGCCGCGGCCTCTCCCTTGCGGCGCAGCAGCAGGCTGATCCTGCGCAATCGCACTTGCCACGAGCGAACCCAGAACCACGGCAGCGATTCCGATACTAAGTCCTGTCTTTCCCACTTTTTTCAATCTCCCTGGCGAGGATGAAACGCTAGCGAGTATAACAACCGGGCGAGATGCGTGCAATGGCGGCCACTAATTTGGCGGCTGCAAGGCTACGTGCGCTCGGTGATTTTGCCGTCCCTCATATGCACAATGTGATGGCCGTAAGCGGCCGCCTCCGGATTGTGGGTGATCATGAGGATGGTTTGGCCGAGACTCTCGTTCAAGTCCCGCAGAATCTGAAGAACCGCGCGAGAGTTTTCGGTATCGAGGTTTCCCGTAGGCTCGTCCGCCAATAGAATGGCCGGCCGCGTCACGATGGCTCGGGCAATTGCAATTCGCTGTTGCTCGCCTCCCGAAAGCGCGCTGGGCTTGTGGTTCAATCGGGAAGCCACTCCCAGCAGCCGCAACGTTTCCTCGAACTGCGGATCGGGTTTCCGGTCGATGCCGGCGATGTAGCGCGCGACGGCTATGTTGTCACCGGCCGTGAGATTGGGCAGCAGGTTGAACTTTTGGAAGACGAAGCCGACCGTTTGTTTGCGCAGCCGCGTACGGTCTCGATCGCTCATAGCGGCCAGGTCGCGCCCCGCCACGCGCACACGGCCCGCAGTGGGAGGAGTCAGCCCGCCAATAATATGGAACAGAGTCGACTTGCCCGAACCGGAAGGTCCCACAATCGATAGGAACTCGCCCGCCCGGACGTTCAAATCGACCCCACGCAGGGCGGGCACATCCACTTCTCCGACCCGGTATACCTTAGAAAGATCGTTAATTTGAATGATGTCCTGGCCATCATTCATACGCCAAGGCCTCAATCGGATCGTGGCGGGCGGCGCTAAGGCCCGGATATAGGGCGCCCAGCAGAGCCCCGCCCAGCGTAATAGCCCCGGCAATCGGCCACCAGACGGGCACAATTACCATGGGTATCGAGGCCGGCACGAACAGGTGAATCAGCCAGTAAGCGCCGAAGCTCAGCAGGATGCCCAACGCCGTGCCGCCTGCGCCCAGAATTAGGGCTTCGGCCAGAATGATCTGCAAGATAAACCAGTTCGATCCACCCAACGATTTGAGGATGCCGATTTCTCGCGTGCGCTGCAGAACCGCCATATACATGGAGAGGCAGACCACCGCGAACCCGATCACCACACCAATCACTACCACCACGATCGTGAACTGCTTCACTCCCTGGATATTGTTCACGCTTAGCAACGATTCCAAGTCAGCCATCGTCAGGATCGGGTAGTCGGGGCCGAGTTTTTGTTGGAGCTCTTTTTTGACGAGATCGGCATTGGCGGGATCGTCCAGTTTCAAAAAAACCTGGCTCAGCTTGCCGGTAGCCGCATCCAGCGATTGCAGCGTTTGCAACGGAACCAGAATATGCGAAAGCTTGCCGCCATCGATGACACCGGAAATGTGCCAGGGGCGGTTCATCACCCGGATCGTATCGCCCGCATGAATGTGCCGCTGCGCCGCATAATACTGGTCCACAATCATATCGTCGGGACCCCCAAACGGGCCGCCCTCCAGGTACGTTAATCCGCCGCTCATCTCCGTGAGCTTGGGCAGATCAACTCCCATCACGCGCAAAGGTAGTTCAATGGGGTGCTCCACGTCGCCCATGGCCAGCCGCACGTGCGGTTGGTGCTGCAGGAAATCCTCCATCTTTTCCGGGAGCGCCGCAGCGCTGAAGCTGATCGCCGAGGCAGCATTGGTCCCCCGGACGATAATGTCTGCGCCGGTTCCGCGGGCCCGCCGTGCGGCGTCATCTTGCATCCCCCGCGTCAGCCCGACCAGCGCCAGAATGAGCGTCACCGGCACCCCGATGAGCAGAAAGCTCAGCAGCGTGCGCATCGGCTTGTGCTTAAGGTTTTCCAGTACGATTTTGCCGGTCACGGCTAGGGGGCTTCCTTGACTGGCTGGGCGGAAGGGTGGCCGACCAGTTGGAGCGTCGTTCCTTCGGGTTGGTTGAGCACAAATTTATCATCCGACACGCCTTTATTAATGTCCATCTTGACAACGTCTAAAACCACGGCGTATTCATCGCGCGGCCGGTCGATCTCGATATGCTTCGGAAACGGAACGTCGTCGTACATCTGCCAGGAAGAGTAACGCGCGTCGGTCAAAATGTTGCCCATCGGATCGAGCAGGATCTGGCGTGCGATACGCAGATCCACACGGTTGAACCAGATCGTGCGCGTCAGTTCCAATTGCTGGCCGGCTTGCCGCACGACGTGCAAAATCAGGAACGCATTATCCTCATCGGTGAAATTCTCCAGAAACACATTGTCCTGCGGGTCCACGGGGCGCACCAGGAGGGCTTCGAGGAAATGCTGCGGGCGCAGATTTTCCAGCTTATTCTCCGAAAGTTGCTGTACATCGTTCTCGCCTACGAGAAACCGGTTCTTGGTGGGAACATACAGTTTGAACTGTTCGCCCAGGGACACCATGTCGAACGCGGTATTGCGCACCACCGGGTACAGACCAATGATGCGGATTTCATCGGGTTTGCGGAACAGGATATACCCGCGCACGTCTTTGTATTCCGTGATGCGGTTCTTCTCGGCCGTTCCTAACGCCGGCGTCATATCGACAGTGGCGTTGAAGTCGTGAATGGCGTTGTACTGCTCGATGATCTTTTGGAGCAACTCTGCCTTGCTGGCCAGCAGCAGAACGGGCGAAGCGGTCTTCGCGCCGGTTCTGGTGATGAGACGGCGCTTAACCAGGCATGACGAAAGCCCCAATGCGATCAGGCTGAGCGCGAGCAGAAGAACTGGGACGCGCCTGAAAGGCATCATCCCATTGTAGGCAAGCGGGAAACCAGCCTGTCAATTTCAACGGTTCGGCGGCCTGTGATATGGTGGAAGTACATCTAAGTGGGCCTGTGGCGCAGTTGGGAGCGCGCTTCCATGGCATGGAAGAGGTCGTGAGTTCGAATCTCACCAGGTCCACCAAAACATCCCACAACATTTCAAAAACTTAGACGCCGGTCGTGTCTGCGCACATCGCCGAGATGATCGCGGTGAGGTCCAAATGAGGTCCAACCAAGGTCCGCGCCGTGATCTTTCGTTAATAGCCATGGACCGCAAATGAGTACCGCCCGATCCCGCTGAACTGCCGCGCATTGGTATCTATGGTGGCCTTGGTATGCATCGTCCTGCCCTGCTTCGTCCAGGACGAAGAAAAGGGTGCCCTTATATAGCAGATCGTCCCGATGGCCCCCATGGGTACCAAACAATGTCGCCTGGTTCTGTCACGGCGATGAGGTGCGGTCCTTGATTTCGCTACTCTGAATTGGCCCATTTCGATACTCTGATTTGGCCCCCCTGTTGAAACAAAGACTGGATATCCTGTTTCGGGTGTTTTTGGCCCGGAAAGGAGTCCCGTCTGGACAGGAGGAAGA
>Ga0209060_10000181_pt1 | contig 153939 bp, 117 predicted proteins | sample Coa_R1_8_FD_187155 | JGI IMG/M metagenome (GOLD analysis project Ga0209060, IMG submission 187155) | Surface soil microbial communities from Centralia Pennsylvania, which are recovering from an underground coalmine fire - Coalmine... | ecosystem: Environmental > Terrestrial > Soil >... | reverse complement strand
GCCAGCGCATTTGGCAGCATCCCCTCCTTTTCTCGAATTCTCGTCGCAAGGTCACTATCCCGCACCGCCTCGTCCTCGCTCTGCACGAAGCGGCTTGCTATGCCCAATGATTGGATAAAGTCGAGCTCAGAACTCAGGCACTCGGGAGAAAGGGGACATTTCTACTTTGCCTTGACAGAAGGCAGTCTGCGCTTGTCAACATCACGCTTAACGGGATATACTCGCGTTCGTCCATAACCTGGTCTGTTACCTGGAGGGAACAATGAAAGCCCCGTCAATCGTAGCACTTGGCTTGCTGGCCTGTGCCGGGCTGCTGCTCATTCCGCGCGCGGCGCAACCGCAGAATCAGCCTGCGGCCAAGCCTCCGCTGTACAACACCGCCAAGGCGAAATTACTGGCCGGCAAACAGGTATTCAGCTTCACACAACTGAAGTTCGACATTCCAGGCTATTGCGAAGCCGCCAAGCACTACGACTATGCGTGGTTCGAAATGCAGCACAGCACCCTGGAGTTCAAGGACGTGGAAGCCATGATCGCCGCGTGCCCGCACGCAGGCGCCACACCGATGGTGCGTCTGCCGGACGCGCAGGAATGGCACATCCAGCATGCTACCGATATTGGCGCGCTGGGAGTGGTCATTCCGACCGTAGACGACGTGGATCGTGCTCGCGAGGCGGCCAAATGGGCGCGATATCCTCCGGTGGGGCGGCGCAGCGCCGGTTCGAACCAGGCTACCCGGATCTGGGGCATCAACGGAATCAACTACCGGCAGACCATCAACGACAACATGCTGGTGGTGATCATGATCGAAACGCCTACCGGCGTGGCCAACGCCTACGATATCGCTTCCGTGCCCGGCGTGGATGTGGTGATCATCGGGAACAACGATTTGAGCTCATTTTCGGGTTACCCACAGACGGACGATCGCTACCAGATGATGGTGACGAAGATTCACGACGATACTCTGCGCGCAGGTAAGATTTTCGGACAGGCGAACGCCATCTACGCGACGGGGCATCCGCTCAGCAAGGATTCGAAATTCTTCCAGAACGGCCCTTCGTTCGACGGATGGAAACTGCCGGGAGTGAACCCGAACGCACCGCCTCCGGGAGAAGGCAAAGACGGCAAATAGACGTGGCGTCGTGGCTCGTTGTGGACTGCGCGCGTAAGCAAGCGACGTCCCAATCGCTCCGAAAATCACTCCCTTACGGTCGTGGCTCGTTGCGAACTGCGCGCGTGAGCAAGCGATGTTCCGAGCGCCCCGAAAATCACTCCCTTACGGTCGTGGCTCGTTGCGAACTGCGCGCATGCAATCGACTTTCCGAGCGTCCCGAAAATCACTCCCTTACGGTCGTGGCTCGTTGTGAACTGCGCGCGTAGGCAAGCGACGTCCCAATCGCTCCGAAATCACTCCCTCACGGTCGTGGCTCGTTGCGAGCCGCGCGCGTAAGCAAGCGACGTCCCGATCGCCCCAAAGATCACTCCCTCACGGTCGTGGCTCGTTGCGAACTGTGCGCGTAAGCAAGCGACGTTCCCCTTCGGGAAGAATCACTCCCTCACGGTCGTAGGTCGTTGCGAGCCGCGCGCGTAAGCAAGCGACGTCCCGATCGCCCCGAAATCACTCCCTTACGGTCGTGGCTCGTTGTGAACTGGGCGCGTATGCAAGCGATGTTCCGAGCGCCCCGAAAATCACTCCCTTACGGTCGTGGCTCGTTGTGAACTGGGCGCGTAAGCAAGCGACGTCCCAATCGCTCCGAAAATCACTCCCTTACGGTCGTGGCTCGTTGCGAACTGCGCGCGTAAGCAAGCGACGTCCCGATCGCCCCGAAATCACTCCCTTACGGTCGTGGCTCGTTGCGAGCCGCGCGCGTAAGCAAGCGACGTTCCGAGCGCTCCGAAAATCACTCCCTTACGGTCGTGGCTCGTTGCGAGCCGCGCGCGTAAGCAAGCGATGTTCCGATCGCCCGAAAATCACTACCTTATTGCAGGGTGAGCGCGACCAACTCGGCGGGAACTCCGGGCGCACCAATCGCGATCACGATGAACTGCCGTCCGCCTGCCATATAAGTCATCGGGACACCAGTGGCCATCGCGGGCAGCGCCATCTCGTGGACGACCTTCCCCGTTTTCTTGTCGTACGCGCGAAACATGTTGCCGCCCGCGCCGGGCGGGCTGGCGTAAAGATTATTGCCCTCAGCGCCGAACAACAGCGTCTTCGTGACCACCAGCATGGCGCGCGAAGGCCGTCCTACTTTGGAAAGGTCAATGCCCTTGAGTGCGGGATGATTCTTGATGTAGTCCGGCGCTTCGCCGTTCGCCGCCATCCACAGATGCTCTCCAGTGTTCAGGTCGATCGCGGTGATGCGGCCCCATGGTGGTTTGATGAGCGGCAATCCTTGTGGTCCGATGCTCATGCGGGCTCCGCCTCTGACGGACTGATCGCCGTCCTCCGAAATCGTGGCTCGCGGGCCGCCGCGGCCGGAGCCTCCGACGTATCCCATGTCGGAGCGCCTCGGATCTGCGGGAATCACGGCGAGCGGATCCTGGTTCGTGAATGACGAGACATACAGAACGCCTTCATCCGCATCCACCGCGCCACCCGGCCAATTCGCGCCGCCCACATGCGAAGGCAGCAGCAGCGTTGCCGCCTTGCCTCCGGTATCGGCCACGATCGGAGGCGTGTAGAGCGGCCCCAACTTATACTGCGAAGCGATTTTCACGGCTTCGGCGTGCAACTCCGGCGTGAAGTCGATCAGGTCGTCGAGGCTGGTGCCCTGCCGGTCGAACGCCGCAGGCTTCGTCGGGAATGGCTGGGTAGGGGAGGTCTTCTCGCCCGGAACATCCGACTGCGGCACGGGGCGCTCTTCGATCGGCCACACAGGCTGCCCTGTGACACGATCGAATACATAGGTGTAGGCCTGCTTCGTCACCTGGGCGACGGCCTTGATCTTCCGGCCGCTGACGTTGAGGTCGACGAGAATCGGAGGCGCCGCGATGTCCCAATCCCAAATGTCGTGATGCACCAGTTGAAAGTGCCAGATGCGCTGTCCGGTTCGCGCGTCCAGGCACACCAGGCTATCGGAAAAGAGGTTGGTGCCCGGCCGATTGCCACCGTAAAAATCGCCCGTGGGCATTTCCACTGGGATGTACACGTATCCTAGTTCTTCGTCTGCGCTCAGAGGCGCCCAGGCGCCCGTGTTGCCGGTGAACTTCCAGGAATCGCCGTCCCACGTGTCGTTGCCGAACTCACCCGCGTGTGGGATGGTGCGGAACGTCCATAGCTTTTTACCGGTGCGCACGTCGAAACCGCGGATATAACCCGGCACATTCTCTTTCGACAAAGGCGCCGTTCCTGTGAGCAGGGCAGCGCCCACTACGACCGTGTCACGAACCACAATCGCGGGAGAACTCGCTCCGATCTGCCCTGGCTTCACCACGGCGCGGTCCAGACCTTCCGTGAGATCGATGATCCCGTTCTTGCCGAAGGCTTGAACGACGACGCCATTCTTGGCGTTCAATGCGATTAACTGATACCCCGGAGAAACCAGCAGTATGCGATCGTCGCCTTTGCCATCGCTCCAGTAGGCGAGGCCGCGATTCACGGTGCGGGCGACAGTCTGTCCGCGGGGCCCCTCGTCGAGACGATACATCCACAGCGTCTCGCCGGTGAGCCCATCGACAGCCACGACGTCGCGCCGGGTGCCGGCGGTGAAATAGAGAACGCCGCCCACCATCAGGGGAGTCACTTCCCAGTTGATGTCGGGCCTGCGTCCGAAATTCTGCGCCTTCCATTCCCAGGCGATCTTCAGTTCTTTGACGTTATTGGCATTGATCTGATCGAGCGCCGAGTACTTGGTGGTGCCTGCGTCGCCGCCGTAGTATCGCCACTCGCCCGATTTGGCGCCGTGTTGCGCCGGCGCGGGCAGGGCAGCCAGCGCCATCATAGCGAAGAAGAAGATGAATCGTCGGGGTTTCATCGCTTGGCCTCCCAGTGCGGCTCTCGCGCCGCAATTCAGTCATTCTACGCCAAACGACGAAGACGATTTTACGGCGCCGCTTTCAACAGGGCGTTGATCAAGCCTGAGTAGATTCCAGGAGCCTCAGCCTTCGACCATTCCTCATAGGCGGCTCCGTACTGCACGGGATTGGTCGCCACGCGCGCCTTCAGGCCCTTTAACCCGCCGCCGAATGTCTTTTCCCAGATGGGATCGTGGTTTCCGCTGCGCACCAGTCGCACGTCCACCTGCATTTGTAGATTGTCGCTGGACTGCTGTTGTACGCACATCGCCTCGGGACGCACGCGCAGCGTCAAAACGGCATCGCCATCCGCAGTCACGAATTCAAAAAGCCGTGAATCGGAATTGGCCGCGACATCGCGCAATGCGCCCACCAGAAGCGACTCCGGCTCCACCTGGCGAATGCGTTCCGCGAGTTGCTTCGGCGTCATGAAGCACGAATTGTACGCCGAATCGAGCACCGCCGTGGCATCCAGCATCAGTTTGATTTTCGGAGGAGCCGGCAGCAGGCCCAGGACCTTATCACGAGCCTTGCCGGTAGAGAGAAACGCCAGCGCGTAGGCGGTAAGACCCTCCTCATCGCGCGCGTCCGCCTTCGCCCCTTTGGCGAGCAGCAGGCTGACTGTCTCGGAGTGCCCGTGCTGCGCGGCCAGCATCAGCGCGGTGCGCCCCACCCTGTCCCTGCTGTCCACGGGAGCACCTTTATCCAGCAGGGTGCGGACCTGCTCGGTTTGACCTCTGCGAGCGTCGTTGAGCAAGTCGGGACCGAGGTCCGCGGCTCGCCCGGGTAACGCTCCGAGCAAAACCAGCGAAACGAGAATTCGATTGCCCATGGCTCACCAATACCATGCCGGGAGCCGTTAGTGCATCGCGGCAGGCCCTGCCGGGCCCTTGGGACGCCGCATCAGGACAAGCAGCGGGAGCATAATCAGAAAGACCAAAGACATCGCGCGGAAGGTGTCGATAAACGCGGCCATCGAGGCCTGCCGCTGTACCATTCCCCAGATCATGCCATACGCTCGACTGGTGGCGGTTACGGGGTCGGAGCCGTGGGCCATGAAGTTGTTCTGCAGGCCGGCCACTGTCACCTGCGTTCGCGCATTGAACGCGGTCACGGAGGAGCCAATCAGGCTGGTATGGAATTGCTGTCTGCGGAAGAGAAACGTGGTCGCGCTGGCGATGCCCATGCTGCCGCCCAGATTTCGCATGAGGTTGAACATGCTGGTGGCGTTGCCCATCTCTTCTTTCGGTATGGGATTCATGGTCACCGTCGTCAGCGGCACAAATAACATGGATAACGCCGCGCCCTGAATGAACTGCGGCCAGAAGATGTCCCAATATCCCGTACTGAGGTTCAGCTTCGAAAGCGAGAAGAGGGTCCACGACGCGCCTACGATTCCCACGGCCAGGACCTTGCGGGGGTCGAACCGGCCAAACACTGTGCCCACCAGCGGCATCATGAGGAACGATCCCAAACCGCGAGGCATCATGGCGAGTCCGGCGTCCAATGCCGGGTATCCGAGCAGGGTCTGCAGAAAAATCGGCAGCAGCAACAGACTGCCATAAAGTACGTAGCCCAACACTGTCATCAAAAAGACGCCCGTGGCGTAGGTGCGTTCCTTGAAGACGCGCAGTTGCACCACGGGATTCGGGGTGCGGAGTTCGTGCACGATGAACATGACGATTCCACCCACGGCAATCACTGTCAGAAGGGTGATCCAGTTGGAGGCGAACCAATCGTCTTCCTGCCCCTTATCGAGCACGATCTGGAGCGCTCCAATGGCCACGGCCAGCATGCCGATACCCCAATAGTCGATCCCGCGATTCGAGCGCCGGATGTAGGGCGGATCGAAGATAAACAGGCGCGTCATGATGACGGAGAGCAGGCCGACCGGCAGATTGATGTAGAAGACCCAGCGCCAGCTCCAATTGTCGGTGAGCCAGCCGCCGATCACCGGGCCGAGCATGGGGGCTACCACGATCCCGAGACCCCAGAAGGCCATCGCCTTGCCGCGATCCTGCGGCGGAAAAGCTTCCAGCATCACCGCCTGGGAAAGCGGTTGGAGGGCGCCGCCCGTGGCACCCTGAATGATGCGGCAGACGATCAGCGCGGGCAGGGTCGGCGCCAGGCCGCACAGAAATGAGGCCGCCGTGAAGCCGAAAACCGCGGTCAGCAGGGTCCGTTTTCGCCCGAAGTAGTTAGCGATCCACCCGGTCATCGGTAGGATGATGGCATTGGCGACCAGGTATGATGTGAGCGCCCAGGCGGCCTCATCTACGGTGACCGAGAGGCTTCCCGCGATATGCGGAAGCGATACGTTCACCACCGTGGTGTCCAGCACCTCCATGAAGGTGGCGCACATGACGGCCACGGCGACAATCCACGGGTTGACCTGCGGCTGGGTCGAAGAAGGAGACTGCATCCCTTGTCCTTATGATGCCGCAAACCAGGGTCTTGATGCCGAAAAGGCTACCTTGCCGTGAACCAAAGCCGCACGATCAGCCAAAACACTGGCGCAGCGAAGCAGAGCGAATCGACCCGGTCGAGCACTCCGCCGTGTCCCGGCAACAGCGTTCCGAAGTCCTTGATTCCACGTTCCCTCTTGACGGCCGATAGCGCCAGCCCCCCACCGAAGCCCGCGAAAGTGACGGCTCCGCAGATCGCCGCTGCCTGCCACCGAGTGAAAGGCGTCGCCAGATACAGCGCCGTCCCTAACGCAGTCGCCATCACGATTCCACCAGCCAAGCCCTCCCAAGTTTTATTTGGACTGATCTTTGGCGCGATTCGATGGCGTCCCCACAATTTGCCGCAAATGTACTGCAGGATATCGCTCGCCTCCACAACGATGAGCAAGTAGTAGAGGAGTGTAGTGTTGCGGCCTGCGTGACCTGGAATCGGCAGTGTGAGAAGCGCCGGAGTGAAGCTGAGTCCGTAGGTGGCGACGATAAGGGCCGGGAACTGTCGTGGAATCGCAATTAATGCGATCGCCGGGATCAGCACTGCGAACCCCAACTGCCAGCCTGCCCAGACTGCCACGTACTGCGCCGCGGTAAAGCCCGACAGCAGCCAGGATGCCCGTCGTTCCGTTCCTTGAAACTCCCGCGCGCCCAACCAGGAGAACGCCGCGAAAAGCGCGCAGACTGCGATGCGTCCCGAGACGAGCGCCGCAGCCATGAAGGCGCACAGCACCCACCACACGGCGATCCGCTGATTGATATTGGAGACAGTGCGCTGCGCGCTGTCCGAGCGCGCGATGCGACGCAGAACCTGGCCCACCAGGGTGCCCGCTACCAGGGCCACCAGCGTTCCCGCAAACAACTGCGTCAGAGTCATTCGCTTCGCGCGCTCAGTTTAACACTTGCCTGGGGCAGTCCGCCGGTGAAACGATCGTCGATACGTCGGCGGACTTATGAAACCTTGTGCTAAGCCGCATCGCGCCGCTGACCGGCACTTCTCAAGTGAGGGCATCTCACACGCTGCTGAACTGGGAGTTCCCTTCGCGAATCTGTTCTCCCCATCTCGGAAATCGTGGCCATTGCCGGGGGCTTATCCGTCGCAACCGGATTCCACGCCAGGTTCGGCGCCTTTGGCGTTGACACTATTTCTAGTGCCAGTGACGCTCGGAATGCATCAATTCTGGAATATCCATGATGCGCTTGTAGAAGCCGGACTCCATCCAGCCACCGGGTTGCGCAGCCTCACGGGTGCAGTTCAGGATTCTCGTCCGTATTCTGGCCGGGTGTCCTCTCAATCGCGGCATGCCATGCCTCGACTGACGAGAGATACTCCTCGACGTGATGCTGGAGGCGAAGGATCTGCTGCTGTGACGACTGGTTCGCGGGCAAGCCGTTATCCGAAGAAGATGCTTCGCCCTCAGATTCGACACGCAACGCCAAAGCAAGACGGGCTCCGGCTGCCATCGCCTTCATCCGGAGAATTTCCACGATTGTCAACGCCATTGACGTGCCCTCTACTAATGTAGAAATGTTAAGACCCGATTTACTTCGTGACGAGCATTAATTTTGGATAGAGGGCGTACGTCGCGTACCACGACTAACCTCCAGGATCTCCTGGAGCAAAGGACCACCCCGCGTGGACCGTCGTTGCCCTCTCCGGGTAAGATGCGTAGATGCGAAAACGTCTTGCTCTGGCACTCGTCGTATGCTCCAGCCTCGCGCACGCGCAGTCTCCCGACTGGCCGAAAATCCAAGACGAGCTGATGCAGCACTTCCAGGCCCTGCTTCGCATCGACACCACCGACCCGCCGGGCAACGAAACCAAGGCTGTCGAGTATATCGGGAAGGTGCTGGGCGACGCCGGCATTCCGCTGCAAGTCGTGGCACAGGACCCGGCGCGGGCCAACCTGATCGCTCGTCTGCGCGGCAACGGATCCAAACGGCCGATCCTGCTGATGGGCCACCTCGACACCGTGCAGGTAGACGTCGCGAAGTGGACCTACCCGCCGTTCAGCGCCACACGAAAGGACGGATACGTCTACAGGAGGGGCGTGCTGGACAACAAGTGGCAGGTCGCCGCCGGCATGATGACCATGCTGATGTTGAAGCGCGGCAATGTGGCGCTGGATCGCGACATTATCTTCGTGGCCGAGGCCGGCGAGGAAGGATCCACGGGACCGGGCATCGAATACCTGGTGTCGCAACATTGGAGCGACCTCGGCGCCGAGGCCTGCATTGCCGAAGGCGGAACTGTGCGCCGCGAAGTCGGACAGGTGCGCTTCGCCATGGTGCAGACTGCCGAAAAGATTCCGCGCGGTGCGAAACTCGTGTCGTCCGGACCCTCCGGTCACGGCTCGCGCCCGCTGCGCACCAACGCGATCCTACACTTGTCACAGGCGGTCGAAAAAGTGGCGCTGTGGGATCCACCGATGCGCCTCAACAATACGACTCGCTCCTACTTCGAAAAGTTGGCAACGCTCAGCGACCCAGCAACCGCGAAGCGCTTCAACAGCCTGCTCGACCCGGCGAAAGCACCGGCCGTCCTCAGTTACCTGGCGGAGAACGACCCCAACAGCTACTCCATGCTGCATACCTCGATTTCGCCCAACATGATCACGGGCGGGTTTCAGGTTAACGTTATCCCATCGCATGCGGAAGCCACGCTCGATATCCGCGCGCTTCCGGATGAAGATATGCCGGCATTCTACGATCTGATGCGCAAAGTCATCAACGACCCCGCCGTCGAAGTGGTGCCGAATACCAAAAACGCCAGACCTGGTGCGCCTCCCTCGCGTATCGACAGCGAAGTCTTTCACGCCATCGAAACGGCCAATCGCAATGTGTATCACGTGCCCACCATTCCGCAGATGAGCACGGGCGCCACCGACATGTCCTTCCTGCGGGCCAAGGGAATGCAATGCTACGGTGTAGGCGTCGCCTCGGATATCGAGGACCTTGCCAAAGGCTTCGGCGCGCACAGCGATCAGGAACGCATCCTCGAGACCTCTCTGAATCAGTTCCTGCAGTTTCAGTGGGACTTCATCAACGTGATCGCTGTTAGCAAACACTAGCCAGGCTTTGACAGTTCTGACGCAAGTCCGCTGTCAGGCTGCTGGCATAATGAGAGTTTATGAACAGCGATGAACTTCGCGCCATGCAGGCGCCGCTCAAAGAAAAATATCGCTCGGAGCCGCAGGCTGGATTGGTTACGCTCAAGGCGGAGGGCCGCCTCGGCGAAGGCGTCACTTGCAGCGTGCAAACCGGAAAGGCGCTTGTGGAAGCCGGACTCCATCCAGCCACCGGCGGTGATGGGACCTTCGCTTGCTCGGGCGACATGCTCCTGGAAGCACTGGCGGCGTGTGCGGGAGTGACCATGCAGGCAGTCGCCATTTCAATTGGCGTGCATCTGCGCGGCGGCACGGTGCGCGCGGAAGGCGACCTGGATTTCCGCGGAACCCTCGGTGTCAGCAAGGAAGTGCCGGTAGGGTTCCAGCATATTCGCCTCAGCTTCGATCTCGATACGGATGCTTCCGACGAGCAGCTTGCGACCTTGTCCCGGCTCACCGAGCGATATTGCGTCGTCTATCAGACGCTGCGGCAGTCGCCTGCGGTCTCGGTCTCCTTGTCGTCGAAGAGTCAACTGGCGCAAGCCCGGTTGTGAAATTGGCACCCAGCTATACGCGATTGGGACAGCGCTTGCTCACGCGCGCGGCTCGTGGCTACCGAAACATGTTCGCGCGATAGGTGCACTTGCGAGCCGCGCGCGTCAGCAGGCGATCTTGACTGCTTTTAGCGGCGTGGTGGCAACGCTCCCTCACGGTCGCGGCTCGCTACCAGCAATGACCCGCTTGCGCGCCGCGCTCGCTGACGCGCGGCTCGCTACCAGCGAAGACCGTAAAGGATTGATACGCGCGCATTTACGCCCCTGGCCCGATTGATGAACACACGACCGGGAGTGGCTGCCAAAGAAGCGGAAGTCATCGCACCCTCAGAACGTTAGCCATTTCGCTCCCCGTTTCCGCATGTATCAGTAGCGCCTGGCCAATCGGCTGGGCAATGTCCCGTTTGGAGGACCTTATGGAAGCGGCCGTTCAAACCTTCATCGATGCTCTCCGCGATGGCACTCTTTACCAAAACCCTTACCCGATCTGGGACGGACTTCGCGAGGTTGCCCCCCTGGTTTATCTCCCGGTGGGAGAAGGTATGTGGCTCACCACCCGCTGGTCGAGCACCTCGGAACTGGCGCGTGACCCGCGTCTCTCATCGGCCCGCGGCGAGCGCGTCCTCAAACTGCTTCCGCCGGAGAACCGCCACCACCTACAGCCCGTCACCGACTTCATGTCCCGCACTATCCTATGGATGGATCCGCCCCGCCACACGCGCATCCGCAAATTGATGGGCCGAGCCTTCTCGCCGGAAAGAATCGAGAGCATGCGGCCGCGCATGGAAGCGCTCTTCGACCAGATGCTCGACGAGTGGATCGCGTCGGGCGAAGGCGACATCATGGCGTCACTGGTACATCCCTTTCCGGCACTGGTGATCGCGGACATGCTGGGTTTTCCACAGGAAGATTGGCGCCAGTTTATGCAATGGGCAGACGCGCTGATTCGCATTCTAGTCGTAGTGGGAATGGATGTCGATACTGCCCGCCACAACGCGTCGATGGTAGAGGAGATGCTGGCCTATATCCGCGCGGCGGTTGCGGAACGCTGCCGGAACCGGACCAACGACGTGCTGAGCCTGTTGCTGGAGATGGAAGATGGCGATGTGCTCGACCGCGAAGAAGTGGTGAACCAGGCGGCGCTGCTGCTCTTCGCCGGCCACGAAACCACCCGCAACCTGATCGGAGGCAGCCTGCACCTGTTGCTCTCCGTGGACGGCCTGGAGGGCGAGATTCCGTCCGATCCCTTGTCGCTGCGGCTGGCGGTGGACGAGTTACTCCGGCTCACTTCACCCATACAAGTCATTGGGCGCCTGGTGACGGAGGATTTCGAGTACCAGGGAGCGCATTTGAGAAAGGGCGAATACGTTCTGTTGGGTTGGGCGGCAGCGAACCGCGATCCGCTCCAGTTTCCCGAGCCCAACCGCATCCTGCTGCAGCGCCGGTACAATCCGCATCTCGCGTTCGGCGCGGGGCCGCATGCCTGCCTGGGTCTGCATCTGGCGCGCATCGAAGCGCAAATCGTCTTCGACCGTATCTGGAGGAAGCTCCCTGACTTGCGGCTCGTCCCAGGCGGGACCGAATGGAATCCCAACATGTTCGTACACGGCCCCCGCAAGCTGGAGGTGGCCGCGAACGTAGCCGTAGCGGTGACGTGCTAACTGGCACGCAGGCAGGTGAGCAGAGTGGTTTTCCGATTCGGTATCATTCGTGATCGTCGAAGCCGGCTTCGGGCTCTGGAAGCACATCGTCGGGGCGCGCGACCCAGACGTATAACGTGGGCAGCAGGAAGATGTTCGCCAGCATGGCGAGCATCAGACCGCCCACGATCACGATGGCAAAAGGCCTCTGCGAATCGGAGCCGATTCCGCGCGACAGAGCCGCCGGCAAAAGCCCGAGTGTCGCCACGAGCGTCGTCATCATGATGGGACGCAGCCGCAACACCGCGCCTTCCACCGCGGCATCCTCGACTGTATAGCCCCGCACGCGGAGTTGATTGATGTACTCGAGCATGATGACGCCTGTCTGGACACAAACACCGAACAGCGCCAGGAAGCCGACCCCTGAGGAGACGCTGAAGTGCGTGCCCGTAAACAGCAGTGCCAGCAGTCCGCCCAAAGGCGCCATGGCGATGTTCGCGAGCATCAGGGTGGCCCATTTGAACGAATGGAACATGGTGTAGAGAATGATGAAGATCACCAGGATGGTGAGGGGCAGGACGATCATCAAGCGGCGCTGTGACCGCTTCTGGCTGGCGTACTCCCCGGCCCAATCGATGCGGTAGCCGGTCGGAAGCTTCACCTGCTGATCGACCGTCCGGATTGCCTCTTCCACCGTGCTGCCGAGGTCGCGGCCGCGCACGCTGTACTTGATGGCGACGTAGCGGGAATTCTCCTCCCGGGAAATCTGCGAGGCGCCGTCCAATACCTGAATGTCGCAGAGCTGCGCCAGGGAGACGCGCTCGCCTGACGGAGCCACCAGGCGGACCTTCTCGATGGCTTCTTTGGTATCGCGATACTCGGGAAGATAGCGCAGCACGAGATCGTAGCGCTGTTCGTTTTGCAGGACTTGGCTGATGGCGCCCCCACCCACCGCCGTCTGCACGGCATCCTGCACGTCGGCCACGTTGATCTGATAGCGGGCCGCCTTTTGCCGGTCCACTTCGAGATCGAGATTCGGCTGACCGACCACGCGAAAGAGTCCGAGGTCCTGGATCCCTTGTATTTTCCGCATCACGGCGACGATCTGGTCGCCCTTCTCCTCGAGCAGTTTCAAGTCGTCGCCATAAACTTTGATTGCCAATTCGCCTTTTACACCGCTAACAGCCTCCTCCATGTTGTCGGCGATGGGCTGGGAGAAATTCCAGATCACGCCCGGGATTTTTTCCAACTGGAAATTCATGGCGGCGATCAATTCCTCTTTGTTCTCGTGGAAGATCGGCCGCCACTGCTCTTTGGGTTTTAGGTCGACAAAATACTCGGTATTGAAAAAGCCCGTAGTATCGGTGCCGTCGTCAGGGCGCCCAACCTGGCTGGTGACGACCGTCACTTCGGGAAACGAGGCCAGCAATGGCCGCACCTGGTTAGCCAGGCGGATTCCCTCGGTCGGGCCCGTGCTCGGTGCGAGAGTTCCGCGCACCCAGATTGCGCCCTCATCGAGGTGGGGCAGGAATTCGGAGCCGATCAGGCCGCTGGTCAGGAGCCACGCGGCAATCGTGACGCTGGCAATGGCACCGCCCGCGACCATCCAACGGTGCTCGACGGCCGCACGCACCAGCCGACGATACTGGTTGGTGATGAATACCATCAGCGGGTTGTGCCACTCCCGCATACCCTCGCGGAAGAGAAAGCTCGCGACCACGGGCGCCATCACCATCGAGAAGATCAGCGCGCCCAACAGCGCAAACGCAACCGTCCAAGCCATCGGTTTGAACAGGCGCCCTTCCACACTCTGAAGTGTGAAGATCGGAAGGTAGGCCGTGATGATGATGCCGATAGCATAGAACACCGGACGCTGCACTTCGTGCGCAGCCTCGCGAATGCGCACCAGGGCCGGCTTCTGTATATCCTGGCGGCCCATGCGGCGCACGATGTTCTCCACCATCACGACGGCTCCATCGACCACCATGCCGAAGTCGAGCGCGCCGAGCGACAGCAGATTCGCGGGGATGTGCCGCAGGTCGAGACAGATCGACGCGAACAGCAGGGCGAACGGGATCGTCAGCGCCACTACCAGCGCGCCGCGCGCATTGCCCAGGAATACGAACAGAATGATCGCGACCAGGAGGATGCCGTCTCGAAGGTTGTGGAGCACGGTGTGGGTGGTGAAGTGCACCAGGTCGCTGCGGTCGAGAAAGGGGACGATTTTCACGCCGGGCGGCAACAGATGGTCGTTCAGTTCCTGCACCTTCTTGTGAATTCCGTCCAAGGCCGCGTCGGAGTTGGCGCCTTTGCGCAGGAGCACGATCCCCTCGACCACATCGTCGTTATCAGTAATGCGGCCGTCGACGCGGTGGATGGCCTTTCCGTTGCGGCCAAGGCGAATCTTCGGACCCTGCTGCACAGTGGCGATATCTTTCACGCGCAGGGCGGTTCCATTCTGCGTCTTGATGACGGTCTCTTCGATGTCGTGCACGGTCTTCATGAGACCGATGGCACGTACGTTGACCTGTTGCAGCCCCTCCTCGATGAAGCTCCCGCCGGCATTGACGTTGTTGTTGGCGAGCTGTTGTTCCACCTGTCCGATGTTGAGGCCGTACGAGATCAACTTGTCTGGGTCGAGACGGATTTGATACTCGCGGGTGACACCGCCCAGGCTCGACACATCCACCACGTTCTCGACGGACTTGAACTGTTTCTCGAGTGTCCAGTCCTCGAGCGTCTTCAAGTCCATGACATCGTATTGCGGATTGGTGCTCTTCAGCGTGTAGAAATAGATCTGGCCGACGGGACTCCAATCGGTGCCGATCTGCGGCTGGAGACCCTGCGGCAACGTCACCTGGGTGAGCCGCTCCAGAACCTTCTGGCGATTCCAGTCGTTTTCGGATTCATCATCGAAAATCAGCATCAGGCTGGAGAGACCGAAGATCGAGACCGAGCGCAGGTGCGCCAGGTGCGGCAGGCCATTCATTTCGATTTCGATCGGGATGGTGACCTGCTGTTCCACCTCTTCGGCGGCGCGTCCCGGCCATTGGGTGATGATCTGGACGTAGTTGTTAGCGACGTCGGGATAGGCCTCGATGGGGAGCGCCTGGAAGGAAATCACGCCCCAGACAAAGAGCAGGGCTGAGATGACCAGGATCAAAAAACGATTGTTCAGTGCGAAATCGACGAGGACGCGGATCATGGGCTGATCTACTGTTCCACTGTGCTTTGCAAAACGAGGGCGTTGAGGACGACCTGCTGGCCCGGACGAATCCCCGAGCGGATCTCCTGCAGTTTGCCGGGCAGCATACCGCCGCTCACCACCTCCACGCGCTGGTACTCACCTTTGTCGGTAGGAGTGTAGATCCAATCGCGATCGTGCAGGTGCAAGACGGCGGTCGCCGGGACCACCGCGTGAACCTCTTTCTGCGCGCCGTGGAAAGTGGCGCGGACAAACATGCCTAGCCGGACGAAGCCGGGATTCTCCACCTCGAGCCGGACTTTGGCAGTGCGCAGGTTCGGGTCGAGGATCGAACCGATGTTGCTGATTCTGGCGCGGAGCACTTTGTCGGGATAGGCGTTGAAGTGGATCTCGGCGTACTCGCCGACTTGCGCAAATGGCAGGTCGTTTTCATACACGTCACACACCACCCAGACGTGTGACAAGTCGGAGATCGTAAATGCGTTGGGCGAGGCCAAGCCTTGCGTGCCCGACGCGGCAGTCACCTGCTGATCGGTAATCACTCCGGTGGCCGGCGCAAGCACGTCGACGATGCCGGTGGGATGATCTTTGTCGCCGCCGAGGACACGAATGCGCTCGGCGGCGGTCTCGACGGCTACTCTGGCCTTCTCCTCCGAGTCCTGTGCGATTTCGAGATCCTTCTGCGCCACCGCGCCTTTATCGAAGAGGAGCTTGGCGCGGTCGAGTTGCGCGCGTGCTAAAGTCAGATCGGCAGTTGCCTGGCGATAGTCCGAGAAAGCGCTGGAAATGTCCGCGCTCTGCACACGCAGGAGAAGCTGGCCCTTGGTAACGGAGTCTCCCAGGCGTGCGCGTACCTCGACAATACGCCCCGAAGCGACCGAGATGACGGGCACGTTGCGTGAGACATCGGCCGTCACGGCACCGGTGACGTTGAGTTCGGGAGCAGAATCGTGCTGGGTCGCGGTGGCGAGCGGAAATTGCTCTGGATGGTCGACCTTGACGAGATCGGCGCTGCCTTCGTGCTCTACGATCTGCTGCGGCGGGGCTCCTGCTGAGGGATTGCTTGCGCCTTTGGCGCCACACCCGACAAGGATGAGGGCGGCCCAGATAACGATGATGGCACTGGAGTGCAGAATTGGTGGGCGACCGAAAAGCGTCGAGATGAGTCTCGACTCGGCAAACAGGAGTGTTTGCGCCACGGCTGCACCACAAACCCCAGCCCCCGACCTCTGGGCCACGGAGGCGCCTTCCCCAACCCCTGCTTTCATGGCATCACCTCGCGGCCGACGGCGAGATTTAGTTGACTTGCCGCGGTGAGGAATGAGCCCACCAGGTTCAAATAGTTCAGTTGCACGGTGCGGTAGTCGCTCTGGGCGTTCAAAAACTCGAGCAGCGAGGAACCGCCATGCTGATAGGCAAACGAGACCGTCTCGCGGACTTTGGCCGCCAATTGCAGATATTTCGATTTGTAGGGCAGCAGGAGAGCCCGTGCGCTGATCAGCGTCGCCCAAGCCGAGTCAACATCGTTTAGGACCTGCGCTCTTGCCGCATCCTGCAATCGTTGACTGCGCGAGATCTCCAGCTGCGTGCGCGCCTTCTCCCCCTGATTCCGGTCGTGGATGCGGATCGGAATGCTGACGCTGAAGCCGACGTACGCCGGGATCGGCGGATTGCGGCCCACATCGACTCCGAATGTCGGATCGGTCGAACCGTTGGCAATGGCGAGACGGTAGTCGGTTTTGGCTTTGTCCACAGATTGCGAGGCCGCCAATAGGTCCGGCCGGTTGGCCATTGCCTGATTTCGCAGCTCCTCGAGTGTGGTTAAAGGTTCCGTGAAATCGAACGGACCTGTCACGTCGAACTGCTCCACGGGGGTGGATTCGTTCAACAACATCAGAAGCTGAATCTTCGCCGTACGTACGTTGGTCTGCGCGGTTTGAATATCGGACTCATATTGCACGCGCTGCAGCTCCAGGCGGTCGAGATCGATCTGGGCGATGTCGCCAGCCTTCAGGCGATCGTCGTTTACCGCCAACAGCCGGTCGTAGTAGGCGAGATTGTCTGTCGCCAGGGCGAGCACCGCTTTCGCCTGCAATGCCTGCACGAATGCGTTGCGAAGATTGAAAAGCAGATTACGCTCCTGGTCGGCGAGCTGCGAGATCGCGATGCCCGTGGCCTTGCGCGCACTTTCCAGACGCAACTCCCGCTTGTTCTGGCGCTCGCGCATGTAGTTCACGGCAAACAGCGGCAGCGCAAAACCGAAAGGCCGATACGGATTGCCATTGAAAGGCTGTATCTGATCCAGCGAACTGGTGAAGTCCGGATTCGGGCGGAGATATGCGGTGACCTCCTGAGTTTTCGCCTCGTCGATACCGATCCGGTCCGCGCGCAGAGTCGGATTCGTGGCTTCGAATCGCTCCTTGATCTGCTGCCAGGTGTATGTATTCTGTGCAAGCATTCGCGTCGCCAGCAGTCCCATGATCAGGATCGAGCGGCGCGGTCGCTTCCACGAAAGCCGACTCGACCTCATGATCCCGACTCTAGCTTGCGAGGAAAGCCGCCGGCCACCTATCTTCTTTCCACGCCATTTGGTCGTTCGATTATCGTTCGGTCAAGCCGGTAGAACGCGAGTGTGCGATCTTGCCGGCCGGGTGCACGGCTAATCTTTTGGCTAGCCATGTGTGTCTTTCGGGCGAAGCCCTTGGCGCGGGCGGCCAGTTGCCTTTACTATCCTGAACATGACGAGGCTGGCTTTACTCGATGATCATGGGCTCTTCCGCGAAAGCCTCTGTCACCTGTTGGCGTCCGAGCCCGATTTCGAAGTCGTCGGGCAGTCCTCCAGGACGGCGGAGGCATTGGAGTTGTTGACGGTCCATACCGTGGACTTGGTGCTGCTGGAACTGCGCGTCGGGACGGAGCCGTGTGAAGCGTTCATCCGTGCGGCGCGGGACCACGGCTACCAGGGCCGTTTCCTGCTGGTGACCGGCGGCATCGATCCAGCCCGGTCCGCGGCGGCGCTCCGACTAGGAGCGTCCGGGATCTTTCTGAAATGTAACTCCTCGAGTCGACTCGTGCAGGCGATACGACTGGTGGCGAGCGGCGAGGCTTGGGTCGATCCCAAGGTGATTCAGCTCATCGCGGACCGCTATCCACAGGAGGGCCAGCGCCTGGGCATCCTCACGAAGCGGGAACAGGTAGTCCTCAAGGGCGTGCTCGACGGATTTACCAACAAGAAGATCGGATGTCAGGTTGGGGTCTCGGAATCATCGATCAAGGCGACACTCCAGCAGTTGTTCGATAAGGCTGGAGTGCGCACGCGCTCTCAACTGGTGCGAGCTGTACTGGATGGCACGATCGCGGGGGCGCACGCCGAGTCTGAAGAAGAGGAAATCGCACCGATGCGCGGCCAATAGTCCGGATAATCTTTCGATTAGTCGAGGGTTTACAGGAGATCCCTGTAGTTTTCGAGTGCCACCCGAACCAATTGTGCGCGCGTCCGCACATCCGTTTTCGCGAACAGTTGCTGTATGGTGTTCTTGACGGAACTCTCCGAGATGTCCATCTGCGCCGCGATCTCTTTGTTCGCCAAACCCTGAACCAGGAAGCGCAAGACCTCGGTCTCCCGGCCGCTCAGGGGGGCTCGGGCGTGATGGTCCATCGAGGCTGACCCGTTGGTGGTGGCTAACAGATCGTCGGTTACGTCGGCGATGATCGCGGCCAGCTTGGGCTTGGCGCCTTCCTTGTACGTGGAAAACCAGACGTCGGCCGTGAACGATTCGCCGTTGCCGCGATGGCCGCGGCACTGCATCGAGGTCCGGAACTGAGGCCCTTCTTCCCAGCGCAAAGCGTGATGCAGTTCGGGCAGAAAGGCGGCGATAGGGTTGCCTACCAGGTGGCCGTCATGCGGCGCGATGAGGTCCGCGGCCGCGCGATTGGCCAGTTCGATGAAGCCGCGCTCATCCACCGTCACAATCGCGGCGGGGCTCGTCTCCACCAGTACGCGAAGTCTCTCCTGGGCCTCCTGGCTCAGGCGCCGATTGCGCAGCACTTCTCCCACGAACAATCCACAACCGCTCAACGCCAATGTCTCGAATGCGAGGCGGACAAAGGATGGGTCGAGAGAGCTGAAAAGTGCGCTGAAAACGGCGCATGCCAACCCGAGCAGCGCCACTGCCCAACGCGGCAGGAATCCGGCGGACAGCATGATGGGGAACAGGTAGAGAAATCCCAAAGACACATAGGGCTTGGTCCACCAGTCCACCACCGCGATTGCGAGGATGATCGCAGCGCTGACCAGCAGAGCAACAGTGCGATTCCCCTCGTCCCAGAGCCATTCCAAGCGCGGCATGAATTCGGTTTGAGCGCTCATTATGCCATGGCTGTTTGGAGCAGCAGATCTAATCAAACGATTAGCCATTGAGACCGCACTCGACTATCGGGCCAGCCAAAAGATTTCGGGTTTCCCGGCTAACCCCGGGCTTGGGCTTTTCGCCGACGTGGCTCAAACGCTGACGACTGGACAGGGCGATTGCCGGATCAGCGAATATGCGATGACTTCGAGGCGACCCAGCACACCAGCCTCCTCCTTGCGTCCGATCACCAACAAATCCGATTTCAACTCTCCGGCCAGATGGGAAATCACTTTAGTCACGTCGCCGGCTTCGACGCGAATCGCCGCTTGCGATCCTGCGACCTTTTGCATTCCTTCCAACGTGCGTTCCGCCTGCGCTCGCGCCTGAGACGAATCGCTCCCAGTCAACACGTGCACCAGCGTCAGTTCCGCCTGATACTCCTGGGCGAGGTGATTCGCCCAGTCGAGCACACGGGGAGCCGGACTCTTCAGGTCCACCGCACACAAGATCCGCTGCCACGCGACCGCTTCCAGCGGCGGGGCATTTTCCAGGTGCACGCCGGTCCATACGGGGCAATCCGCATCGTGGAGCACCTTGGCGCTGGTCGAGCCTAAAATCAGTCGGCGATAGATTCCCATGCCTTGCGTCGGGATCATGATCAGATCCACCTGGTGGGACGTGGCGTACTCGATGATCTTCCGGGCGGCCTCGCCGTGTTCCACCAGAGTCTTTACCTTGAGGTGCCGCAAGCTCTTATCAAAGAAGGTCTCGAATTTGTGCATCCTGGTGGTATACAGATCTTCCAGGGTGCTGTTGTAGGAGGCTTCAATCACGTGGAGCAGGATCAACTCCGCGTCGAAACGGCCGGCGAGGGATTGGACGTAAGCGGCGGCGCCACGGCAGCGGATAGAAAAATCCACGGGGAAGAGAATTCGCCGAAGTTGGAACATGTTCAATCCTAGTCTAATGCGCGTCAGGCTCAGGCAGCGAGTCATTCGGGCGCGCAAACCAGGTATACAGCGCCGGTAGCAAAAAGATACTCATCACCAGCACAGCCATCAGTCCGCCCACAATCACAATCGCGAAGGGCCGCTGGGAATCGGAGCCGATTCCGTGCGATGTGGCGGCCGGAACCAACCCGAGCGAAGCCACCAGCATCGTCATCAGGATCGGACGGAAGCGGAGCACGGCGCCTTCCAGCACCGCGTCCAGCACCGAGAGTCCGCGTCCACGAAGCTGGTTGATGTATTCCAGCATGATGACTCCGGTCTGTACGGAGACGCCGAATAGCGCCAGGAATCCGACACCGGACGAGACGCTGAAATTGGTGTGCGTCAAATAGAGTGCGAGGATGCCGCCGACGGGCGCCATCGCCACCGTGATCAGAATCAGGCTGGCCCACTTGAACGACGAGAACATGCTGTAGAGGATCAGGAAAATCACCAGCAGCGTGAGCGGGATGATGAGCGCCAGGCGCTTTTGCGAGCGCTTCTGCGATTCGTACTCGCCGGCCCACTCCAGGCGATAACCCGGCGGTAATTTGACCTGCGTCGTCACCGTGCTGATGGCTTCCTCCACGGTGCTGCCCAAGTCGCGTCCGCGCACGCCATACTTGATGGCCACGTACCGCTGATTGCCTTCGCGGTAAATCTCCGAGGCGCCATCCTGGATGGCCACGTCGCACAATTGTCCCAGCGATACCCGCTCGCCGGACGGCGCCAACAGCCGGATATTCTCGATTTCCTCAATGGTGCTGCGATATTGCGGCTGGTAGCGAGCTACCAGGTCGTAGCGCTCTTCACCTTTGAGCACCGACGACACGGCCTTGCCGCCGGTAGCGGTTTCGATCGCGTCCTGCACGTCGGAAACGTTGATGCCGAAACGCGCGGCCTTATCGCGATTCACGCTGAGATTCAAGTTGGGCTGGCCGATCACGCGGAACACGCCCAGATCCTGCACACCGCGGATTTTGCCCATGACGCCCATGATCTCGTCGGCCTTATTCTCGAGCAGCTTCAAGTCGGTACCGTAGATCTTGACCGCCAGCTCACCCTTCACGCCGCTGACTGCTTCCTCCATGTTGTCGGCGATGGGCTGCGAGAAGTTCCAGACCACGCCCGGGATCTTCTCGGCCTCATCGCCCAAGGCCGCGATCAACTGCTCCTTATCCTGATGGAACATGGGCCGCCACTCTTCTTTCGGCCGCAGATCGATGAAGTACTCAGTATTGAAGAAGCCCGTGTAGTCGGTGCCGTCGTCCGGTCGCCCCACCTGGCTCACCACTTTTGTGACTTCGGGGAACTTCGCGAACATCACGCGAGCCTGGTTCATGATCGCCGTGCCCTCAGTGGGACCAGTGCTCGTGGCGAGCGTGCCGCGCGCCCAGATGGCGCCTTCATCCAGATGCGGCAGAAATTCCGACCCGATGGTTTTGCCGAGCATCACCGTGCCCACCAGGATGAGGACGGCCGCCAACGCGGTCGCCCATCGATAGCGGATGGCCAACCGCAATGCGTTTCCATAGATTCGGGTGAGAAACATCATCAGCGGATTGCGCCACTCGCGAGTGCCTTTGGGAAACACGATGCTCGCCAGAACCGGGCCGAGGAACATGGAAAACAGCAGGGCGCCCGCCAGCGCAAATGCCACCGTCCAGGCCATTGGGCGGAATAACCGTCCTTCTACCCGCTGTAGTGTGAAGATCGGGACGTAAGCTGTGATGATGATGGTGATGGAGTAGAACACGGGGCGCTGCACTTCGTGTGCCGCACGCTTGATCTTCTCGGAAACGGTCTCGTCAGGACGCACGCCGGGGTGCGAGAGCAGGCGCACGATATTCTCCACCATCACGATGGCGCCTTCCACGATCATGCCGAAGTCGAGCGCGCCCAGCGAGAGCAAATTGGCCGGAATGTGCCGCATGTCGAGGCACAGAGACGCGAACAGCAGTGAGAAGGGAATAGTGAGCGTGACGATCAGAGCGCCACGAATATTGCCCAGGAAGATGAAGAGAATGACCGAGACGAGGATGATTCCTTCGGTCAGGTTGTGGAGCACGGTGTGCGTGGTGAGATGCACCAGGTCACTGCGATCGAGGTGCGGAACAATCTTGACTCCCGGAGGCAGAAAATGTGCGTTCAGAAAATCGACCTTCTCGTGCAGTGCCGTCAGGACATTGTCGCCGTCGGCGCCTTTGCGCAACAGCACGATGCCGGACACTACATCGGGGTCGTCGATCACCTTCGCGAGATTGGAGTGATCGGCCTTGCCCAATTGCCCCAGCCGGATCTTGGGCCCTTGGCGGACGAGTCCGATGTCGCGGACGCGCACCGGAACTCCGTTCTGCGTCTTGAGCACAATGGAGGCGATATCCTCCGTGGTTTGCACCAGGCCCACCGCCCGGACGTTGATGGCCTGCTCGCCGCGCTCGATGAAGCTACCGCCCGCATTCACGTTATTGTTCGAGAGCGCCTGTTCCACCTGGCCGATGCTGAGCCCGTACGAGATCAGTTTGTTCGGGTCCACCTGCACCTGGTACTCGCGCGTGGCCCCGCCGAAAATCGAAACGTCCACCACATCGGGCACCGACTTCAACTGCTTGACGATCACCCAATCCTGCAGGGACTTCAATTCCATCACATCGTAGTTTGGATTGGTGCTCTGCAAGGTGAAAAAATAGATCTGCCCGACGGGACTGAAATCCGCCCCAAGCGAGGGCTGCAGTCCATTGGGCAGATTCACTTGCGAGAGCTTCTCCAGCACCTTCTGGCGATTCAAATCGTTGTTCGACCCGTCGTCAAATGTGAGATTGATGCTGGAAAGGCCAGCCAGTGACCAGGAACGAAGCGAAACCAACTGCGGCAGCCCATTCATCTGCACTTCGATGGGAATCGTGACCTGCTGCTCCACCTCCTCAGCCGCGCGTCCCGGCCATTGCGTAATCACCTGCACGTAGTTATTGGCTACGTCGGGATACGCCTCCACCGGCAGATTCTTGAAGGAAATTGCGCCCCAAACCAGCAGCAACAACCCGGCGCAGAGCACCAGAAAGCGATTCTGCAACGCGAAACTGACGGACTTTTGGATCACTGTTCGGTACTCTTCTGGACTTCGCGATCGAACAACAGCGCCGTGGCGACCACCTGGTCGCCAGGCTGCAGGCCGCCGAGGATCTGTTGAGTCTTGTCCGCATTCACGGGTCCCGCCTGCACTTCGGTGCGCCGGAATTGCTGACCAGTCAACTTCACGAAGACCCAGTCGCGATCCTGCAGGCGCAGGACTGCGCTGGAGGGAACCACCGTGCGGGTCTCGGTGCCGCCCGAAATGAAGTGAACCGTGGCGAACATGTTGGGCCGCAGCATCCCTCCCTGATTGGGCAGTTCGATGCGAACTTTGGCCGAGCGCGTGTTGGGATCGAGCAGTTTGGAAATGTTGGTGACGCGGCCGGAGAGCCGCCGGTTGGGGTAAGCGTTCAGCTCGATCTCGGCCCGATCGCCGAGGTGCACGCGCCCCAGATCGTTCTCGTAGACATCCGAGAGAATCCAGACGTTGCTCAGATCGGAAATCGTGAACAGGTTAGGCGAGTTGTCGAGCGATTTCACGCCCGCGGCCGATGTCACATTCTGCTCGGTGATGGTCCCAGCCATTGGTGCGTGGATTTCAATCAGCGGCGAGACGTGCTGCGGGTCTCCACCCAGCAGGCGAATGTGCTCCTCGGCGGTCCGGGTGTCGATAATGGCCTTGTTGTAGGTGTCTTCGGCGAGTTCCAGATCTTTCTGCGCCATGGCGCCGTGGGAGAAGAGCAACTGCGCACGTTCGAGTTGCGTCTTCGCCAGCGCTGAGTCGGCCTTGAACTTCTGATAATCCGCAAACGCCTGCGACATGTCCGGACTGGTCATGGTGAGCAGGAGTTGGCCTTTCTGTACATCGTCGCCCAGCCGGGCCTTCACTTCCACTACGCGGCCGGAGGAGAGAGAATTGACTGCATACGAGCGGCTCACATCCGCCGCGACGACACCGTTCGTGAGAACCTGGTCCGACTCGTGGCGGGCCATCGCCGGCGCCAATGCGAACCGGTCGGGGTTCGGCACGGTGACCACGTTGCGGTCCGGCACGGTCTCCACTTTGGGTGGGGGTGCGGAATTGGGTGCGGCACTCACCGCCTCCCGAGAGCAGCCGGACATGCCGACTGCAAGAGCCGCCAGGCACGCTGCCGTAAGAAAAGAGAGGAAAGACTTCATTTGACCACCTCGACCCCTACCGCCAGGTTCAACTGGTTGGCGGCCGTCAAATACGATCCCACCAGGTTTAAATAGTTCAGTTGAACGCTTCGGTAATCGTTCTGTGCGTTGAGGAATTCGAGCAGGGACGATCCCCCGTGTTGGTATGCGAAGGAGACCGTATCCCTGACTTTGTCAGCTAACTGCAGGTACTTGGCTTTGTACGGCTGCAGCAGCAGGCGATTGCTGTTGAGGCTGGCCCAGGCCGAGTCGACGTCGCTGAACACTTGGGCCCGAGTAGCATCGTGGAGCCTCTCATTGCGGCGAATATCGAGCTGCGTGCGCGCCTTTTCACCTTGGTTGCGATCAAAGAGCTTGATCGGAATATTGACGCTAAAACCGATGTAAGCGGGAATCGGCGGATTGCGCCCGACGTCTACGCCAAATGTGGGATCCGTAGATCCATTCGCGACCGCCAGGCGATAGTCGGTCTTGGCCTTGTCAATGGCAGCGACGGCGGCCTGCAAATCGGGCCGGTTGGCGAGCGCCATCCCGCGGAGGTCCTCCAAAATGAGAGGCAGCTCGGTAAAGTCGAATGGGCCGGTCACGTCGAACTGCTCCACCGGCGTGCGATCGTTGAGCAGCATCAGGAGCTGGATCTTGGCGGTGCGCACGTTGGTGAGCGCGGTCTGAATATCGGACTCGTATTGTACCCGCTGGAGTTCCAGACGGTCGAGATCGATCTGCGCGATGTCGCCGGCTTTCAACCGCTCGGTGTTGACGCCGAGGAGGCGATCGTAATACGCAAGATTCTCGCGAGCCAGCGCCAGAATTGCTTTTGCCTGAAGTGCTTGCACGAAAGAGTTGCGCAGATTGAAGACGAGATTGCGCTCCTGATCGGCGAGTTGTGACGACGCAATGCCGGTGGCCTTCCGGGCGCTCTCGAGCCGCAACTCGCGCTTGTGCTGCCGTTCGTGCAGGTAGTTCGCCGAGAAAAGGGGAAGTGCGAATCCGAACGGGCGGTAGGGGTCGCCGTTGAACGGCTGGATCTGGTCAAGCGACGAGCTGAAATCGGGATTGGGGCGGAGGTAAGCCGTCACTTCCTGCGCTTTGGACTCATCGATCCCAATGCGCGCCGCCAGCAAGGTGGGATTCGTGCTGCGAAACCGATCCCGCACCTCATCCCAAGTCAACGCCCGCTGTCCGTAGACGCAACCCACGGTCAAAATCGCGAGAAGGGGGGCTTTAGAAGGCCCGCACGCAGTCTGAAGAATCGCTCTGCCCAGATGCCACAACTTACAATCTTAAGATTCTAGACGTTGGCCACTGACATATCTTTCGGTCGAAGTCAACCTATCTTTTAGCTATGGTACTTGGCGACGAGCCGTGACGTCCATACAATGAGATAGGGATACGACGGGGTTTTGATTTTCCGTTACCTGCATGGCAGTACGCGTGTTGTTCTCGCCCGCGCCGGCGTTTTGATCGCAATCATCGCCCTGGTGGACTGGCGTGTCGATCTCAACATTTCGTTTGGATTCTTATACCTATTCCCCGTAATCCTGATCGGGACGGTGCTTTCTCGCTGGCAAATCGTGCTGGCGGCGTTGTTTTGCACTCTCCTTTCCGATCTCTTCGACCCATTCGCGTTCACGCTGGTTAACGCTTTGCCGCAGGATATTCTGGTGTTCACTTCGCTCGCAGGGACTGGTCTGTTCGCATACGAAGTGATGCGCAGCCGCCGCCGCGAAGCCGAGAATCTGCAGCGTGTGGAGGCGGAGGCAGCGGCGCGGCGGGAAGCGGAGGAGCAGTTGGAGTTTCTGATCGACAGCAGTCCTGCCGCGATTCTCACCATGACCTCCAACGGCCGGATTCTGCTAGCCAATGCCGCCGCCCATCGCCTGTTTGGAGTCGCTGGTGCGGAACTGCCCGGTAAGAGTATCAGCCGCTACATCCCCGCGTTGGGTTGTGTTCCTTCGATCGAGCAGACGCGGCAGCCGTTTCGCACCGAGATGCAATGCCGTGGCGAGCGAGAGCATGGCGATGTCTTTCTGGCGAACGTATTCTTCTCGACATACCAGACGGCGAGCGGTCCGCGCCTCGCGGCACTGGTGGTAGATGCGTCGGAGGAACTCCGCGAGCGCGAGGAGTCGAATCTGGAGCAGCTTCTTGCGGGTTCGCGAATCCTCGTGGGTGCGGTTTCGCATGAAATTCGCAACGTCTGCGGCGCGATTGCGGTGATTCACGAGAATCTGGTACGCAGTGGAACGCTCAACAGCAACAAGGACTTCGAGGCTCTGGGCTCACTCGTTGAGACGCTCAACAAGATTGCGTGCCTGGAATTGAAGCAGAGCACCAGCGCCGAGGTGGAAAGCGTCGATCTGGCGGAGACGCTCGACGATCTGCGCATTGTGCTCGAACCGTATTGTGAAGAGGCCGAGATTGGGGTGCACTGGGAGATTCCCTCCGAGATTCCGCCGGTCTTAGCCGACCGCCACCGGCTCTTGCAGGTCCTCCTCAATCTCACGAAGAACAGTGAGCGCGCGCTCGAAAACGCGGACATCCGCGTGATCGATTTCAAGGTGGTGGTTGGCGACGAGACAGTGACCATTCGGGTATCGGACACTGGCCCCGGAATCACTTCGGCTGACAAGCTGTTTCAGCCATTCCAAAAAGGCGCCGACTCGACCGGTCTCGGACTGTACCTCTCGCGCGCTTTCGTTCGTTCGTTCCGCGGCGACCTGCGCCACGATCCCGCCTGTCCGGGATGCTCTTTCGTAATCGATCTCGCCATCGCCGGTTCGCATCCGGCAGACCGCGCACGCTTAGGGAAACATGCAACCCATTCGGCTGTTGTTGCTCGATGATCACATTCTGTTTCGCGAAGGCTTGAGCCGCCTGCTGGCGTCTGAGCTGGATTTCGAAATGGTGGGCCATTGCGGCACGTCTGCCGAAGCATTAGAGATGTTGCGACGGAGTCCTGTAAGTCCTGTGGATGTGGTCCTGCTGGATTTCGACTTGGGCGAAGATCACGGCAGCCACTTCATTGCGGCGGCGCGCGAAGCCGGCTACCAAGGAAAAATTCTAATGATCACGGCCGGCATGACGGCCACCGAATCGTCGATCGCGCTGCAACTGGGCGCATCCGGCATTTTTCTCAAGCACAACTCTCCGGTGACGCTGGCGCGCGCGATTCGCCTGGTGGCGAGCGGCGAAATGTGGGTGGATCAGCGGGTCATCCAGCTCATGGCGGACGGCGTCCACCAGCGCGAGGAGTTGGGCATTCGCAGGCTTCTCACGGAACGCGAGCAGCAGGTCTTGCAGGCGATCTTCGAAGGACTGACGAACAAGGAGATCGCCGCGCAGCTCGGGGTGTCCGAAGGGGCGGTGAAGGCGACTCTGCAACAGCTTTTTCAGAAAACGCGTGTGCGAACGAGGAGCCAGTTGGTACGGATCGCACTCGAGGCCTCACTCGCCACGCGGAAGTTTTAGCGGGCCCTCCCTTTACATGTACATGCCGCCATTCACGGCGAGCACCTGTCCGGTGATGTACGCGGCATCCTCGCTAGCCAGAAACTTCACAGCCGCAGCGATGTCTTCGGGACGCCCCATGCGCCCCAATGGGACCGTCGACAGGATCTTCTGTTTCACATCTTCCGGCAACACGTTCGTCATGTCGGTGGCGATATATCCGGGGGCTACCGCGTTCACCGTAATGCTCCGACTCGCCATCTCCTGTGCCAAAGCCTTCGTCAAGCCAATCAGACCGGCCTTCGACGCGGCGTAGTTAGCTTGACCGGGGCTGCCCGCCTGGCCCACCACCGAGGAGATATTGATGATCCGGCCCCACCGGTTCCGCATCATCCCCGGTAGCACCTGCTGGATGCACAGAAAGGCGCCATCCAGATTGAGCCGTAGGACGAGGTCCCAATCGGCGGCCTTCATGCGAACCGCCAGGCCGTCGCGGGCGATGCCGGCGTTGTTCACCAGTACATCGATGCGGCCCTTGTCTTTCGAAGCCTTCGCAAAGGCCTCCTTGACCGAGTCGTGCGAGGTCACGTCCAGATTGACGGTCATTGCCTCGCCGCTACAGGCCCGAATCTCGGCGGCAACCTCTTCATTCTTTTCGATTTCGGGAGAGGCGACCACGATGTCGAAGCCCGCACGGCAAAGGGTAAGGGCGGTAGCACGCCCGATACCGCGGCTGGCACCCGTGACGAAGGCGACTCGATTGAACATTCATGCTCCTCAGGAGGTATTGGTCTTAAATACAATCATATCCCACAGCACTTTGCGCGCATCTCCCAGCGCCGGCCAGCTCCTCCGGATTCTGGCGGCAAATGCATTCGGAGGATGAGCATCGGGCACGATGCGATGTTGTATACTGGAATGGCATTTGACTCTTGTTTTCCGCTTCGTGATCAAAAAGGGGGGTTGCGTGAGTCCATCCGCACTCCCCTTTTTCGCTTTCGGGTGGCGGCCGCGAGTCGGATGCAGTTCAGTTTAGTTAAGAAGGAATATAGGCAGATGAAAGAAAAAGGCACAGTGAAGTGGTTTAACGCAGCCAAGGGCTACGGATTTATCCAGCGGGAAAACGGAGAAGATGTCTTCGTGCATTTCTCGGCAATTCAGACAGAAGGTTACCGGAGCCTGGATGAAGGCGCCAGGGTGGAATTTGAGGTGACCAGGGGCCCCAAGGGTCTGCAAGCGACCAACGTCACAGCAGGCTAACTGTTTCCGCGGGCCGGACTCTGGTCCCGACTTTGGGTTCGGCCCGCCAACCGGAACGTGGAGGTTTATGAGCAAAGACGACAGCATTGAGGTGACTGGCACAGTGTTGGAGAAGTTCCCAGCCGGACAGTTCAGCGTTCAACTGGAACATGATCGCGTGATCCTCGCTCACCTTGCTGGACGACTGCGCAGAAATCGCATTCGCGTCCTGGCAGGTGACAAAGTAACGGTAGAATTGTCTCCCTACGATTTGACCAAAGGTAGAATCACTTTTCGGCACAGGTAACCTGCTGCGCCGCTCCACTCCCATTTCCCGGTGTTTCGTACTAGACGGTGAGGAATTTTACACAGAATTCATGCTGTTCATGATAATAGTCAGAGGTATGTCGGAGGTGATCACGGCTCCGTCCGAACTTTTTTGTCTTTCGTTGCGATTGCAGGTAAACTGCTGTAATCAATAGGGTAAATTCACCATGAGAGACTCAGACCGTCCCGAACCAAAGCGAAAAACGCGGGTAAAGAACCCTGCCGCCAATATAATCAAAGCGGAGGGCGGGATGGAAAAGCCCAAGAATTCCCAGAATCGATCCAGGAAACCGGCAGCCGACCCGGTCGAAGATTTATCGGCGATTCTCTCGCAGAAAGTGGTGGGCCAGCCGGCAGCCACGCACGTGATCGTTCCGTACATCCAGATGTATCAAGCGGGCTTGGCGCCCGAGGGCCGTCCCGTTGGGATTTTCCTTCTCCTGGGGCCGACCGGCACGGGGAAAACCAAGACTGTCGAAGCCTTGGCGGAAGTACTTCACGGCAGCGAGAAAAATGTGCTGAAGGTGGACTGCGGCGAGTTTCAGATGGAGCATGAGGTCGCCAAACTCATCGGCGCCCCTCCCGGCTACCTGGGGCATCGCGAGACTCAGCCGGTGCTGACCCAGCAGAAGCTCAACGCTGTCACGAGTGAGAAATGCAATCTGTCGCTGGTGCTTTTCGACGAGATCGAAAAGGCGGCTCCCTCGATGACACGCCTGCTTTTGGGCGTGCTCGACAAAGGCCTGCTGCGGCTGGGTGACAACTCCACGGTGAATTTCGAAAAGAGCCTGGTGTTTCTAACCAGCAACCTGGGAGCTCGCGAGATGCTGCGCGAGATCAACCCGGAGTTCGGCTTTCAGTCAGTCAAAAGCGGGGAGCGCGGCGACCTTACCTCAAAGTTGCAGGCCATCGGACTGGGCGCGGTGCGGAAGCGCTTTTCGCCCGAATTTGTCAATCGCATCGACTGCATCATTACCTACCAGCCGCTTACTCCAGAGTCGCTTTCAGCAATCCTGGACAAACAGATTTTCGATCTGCAGAATCACGTGAACACCCGGCTCGGTAACCGGTCGTTCACTTTGGACGTGCCGCCCGACGCACGACAGTTCCTGCTGCAGAAGGGGACCAGCTCCGAATACGGCGCACGCGAATTGAACCGCACCATTCACCGGCACCTCACGCAACCCTTGGCGACGATGGTCGCCACCAACCAGGTGAGCCCCGGGGGGTGTGTTTGGGTGGAGGTGGCGGATGGCGCTGAGAAGCTGAACCTGCGCACTGTGGAGTCAACAAACACTCCCGCGCCTGCCAATCCTACCGTATTGTTGGTGGACGATAATCGCGATCTGCTGCACTTCCTCGAGCGTCTGATGGCGAATGACGGATGGACGCTGCTGACCGCCGAATCGGCCACGGAAGCAAAGCGCCTGGTGCAGGCGAACAAACCGAATGCCGCACTACTGGATTACATGCTGCCGGATGGCAACGGTGTCGAACTCGGCGTGGAGTTCCTGCAATCCGTGCCGGAGATGCTGGTGATCGTGATGACCGGAACCATCCTGCCGCCGGAGGAAGAAGCTTTGTGCGAGGAGCACAACTTTCCGGTGCTGCGGAAGCCGTTTCTGGCATCCGATGTGATGAATCAGATTCGCAGCCGATTGACACCCGCCAACGCGACCCGCGCGTAATGCGCGTCGTCGTCATTCATTACGACCTGCTTGAAGCACAACCGATCTGCGACCGGATTCGCAGAGAGGGAGTGGAAGCATCGGCCTATCCGGTGCGTGGCACGGCGGGCTTCCGGAGCCTGTCTGCCGATCCCCCCGACGCGATCGTGATCGACCTGATGAGACTTCCCTCTTACGGGCGGGCTATGGGGGCGCTGCTTCGTGAACGCAAATCGACGCGCCAGATTCCTCTCGTGTTCATCACCGGCGACCCGGAGAAAACGCAGAAAGCTCGCGACCTCCTTCCTGACGCCACATTTGTGGATCTCCTGCGCCTCGGACCCGCCATCCAACGCGCCGTGAAAGCGACGACGGCAACGCCGGTGGTTCCCGACTCCTTATTCGGTACGCCATTGTTACAGAAACTACGAATTCGCGAAGGGTCGATAGTCACTCTGCTGCACGCACCGGAGGGGTTCGAGGAGAAGCTGACGCCTCTGCCGGAGGGCGCGCGTTTCGAGTCCAGGATGCGCGACGCGAATGTAGTTCTGCTGTTCGTCAAGTCCGCTGCGGCACTGGGGCGGGAATTACCGGCGTTGGCGCGCGAGATTCGGAAGGGACTGATGCTGTGGGTCTGTTGGCCGAAGAAATCGGGAAGTCTGGCGGGTAGTTTGACAATGCTCGGAATTCGCGAAATGTGCCAGGCGTTGGGGCTTACGGATTACAAGGCATGCGCATTGGATAAGAACTGGTCCGCGACGGCAGTTGCGGTTCGGCGCAGACGTTAGAGCAGAACTCCGCCCACCTGGATCAGGGTTTTTCGGGCAGCCGCTCGAACTGCTCGAACGTTATCAGCGGCATCGTCATTGCTTGCCACTCTGGCGATCATAACAACAAAAAAGCCGCGCCCGGTCTGACCCGGAGCGCGGCTTCGAATTGCATTCAGTCCGTTCTTTAGTAGTCCATCTCGGGGCCGTGGCCGCCGGGACCTGCGGGAGCCGCAGGCTTCTTCTCCGGAATCTCAGCGATCATCGCTTCCGTCGTCAGCATCAACGACGCGATGGAGGCTGCATTCTGGAGCGCCGTCCGGGTCACCTTGGTCGGGTCGATCACACCTGCCTCGACCAGATCTTCGTAGGTGTCGCTGGCCGCGTTGTAACCATAGTTCGAATTCGCGTTCTCGCGAACCTTGTCCACAACGATGGCGCCTTCGGTACCGGAGTTCGACACGATCTGCCGCAGGGGCTCTTCGCAGGCGCGGCGCACAATGGTCACACCGATCTGCTCGTCGCCTTCGACTGTCAGGCCTTTCAGCACCTTGGACGCGCGCAGCAGAGCCACGCCGCCGCCCGGAACGATGCCTTCCTCGACCGCCGCGCGAGTGGCATGCAACGCATCTTCCACGCGAGCCTTCTTCTCCTTCATCTCGGTCTCGGTGGCCGCGCCGACCTTGATCACTGCCACGCCGCCGGCGAGTTTCGCCAGCCGCTCCTGCAGCTTCTCGCGATCGTAGTCCGAAGTGGTCTCTTCGATCTGGGCGCGCAACTGCTTGATGCGGCCTTCGATCGCCTTCTGGGTGCCGTTGCCGTCCACGATGGTGGTATTGTCCTTGTCCACCGTGACGCGCTTCGCACGGCCGAGATCATCCAGACGAACGCCTTCCAGCTTGATACCGGTCTCTTCCATGATCGACTTGCCGCCGGTCAGGATCGCGATATCGTCGAGCATCGCCTTACGGCGATCGCCGAAGCCCGGAGCCTTCACCGCGCAGGCGTTCAGGGTGCCGCGCAGCTTGTTCACCACCAGGGTCGCCAGCGCTTCGCCTTCGACTTCCTCAGCGATGATCAGCAGCGGCTTGCCGGAGCGGGCAATCTGCTCGAGCAGCGGCAGCAGGTCCTTCATGTTGCTGATCTTCTTCTCGTGGATCAGAATGTACGGATCGTCGAGAACAGCTTCCATGCGGTCCGCATCGGTCACGAAGTACGGGGAGAGATAGCCGCGGTCGAACTGCATACCTTCGACGGTGTCGAGCTCGGTGTGCATGGTCTTGGACTCTTCGACCGTGATCACGCCATCCTTGCCGACCTTCTTCATCGCGTCTGCGATGATGCCGCCAATCGTCTTGTCGCTGTTGGCCGAAATCGTGCCGACCTGCGCGATCATGTCGCCGGAAACCGGCTTGGAGAGCTTCTTCACTTCGTCGATCGCGGTCTCGACGGCCCGCTCGATGCCGCGCTTGAGAGCCATCGGGTTGGCGCCGGCGGCAACCGCCTTCACGCCTTCACGGAAGATCGACTGGGCCAGGATCGTAGCGGTCGTGGTGCCGTCGCCGGCTACATCCGAGGTCTTGGAAGCGACTTCGCGCACCATCTGCGCGCCCATGTTTTCGAGCGGATCCTTCAGCTCGATTTCCTTGGCGACCGTCACACCGTCCTTGGTGATCGTCGGTCCGCCGAACTTTTTCTCGAGGACCACGTTGCGGCCTTTGGGTCCGAGAGTTACCTTCACGGCGTCTGCAAGCTGGTTCACACCGCGCAAAATCGCCTGACGGGAAGCTTCTGAATATACAATCTGTTTTGCCATCTTTTTCTCAACTCCTTTAGGATGTTTTGCTGGTTAGGACGCTTTGGCAGCTACTTCGGGTTTGCTCTCGAGAATCCCGAGAACCTCGTCTTCCCGCATGATCAAATACTCTTCGCCATCCAACTTGATATCGCTGCCGGAATATTTTCCGAACAGGATCCGGTCACCAACCTGGACATCCAACGGCACTACCGTTCCATCTTCCAGGCGCTTGCCCTTTCCTACCGCAGCGACTTCACCCTCCTGGGGCTTCTCCTTCGCTGAGTCGGGAATGTACAACCCGCCGTGCATCTGTTCCTGCTGCTCGAGCCGTCTGACCACAATCCGATCATAGAGCGGACGAATTTTCATTGAACGCATACCTCCATTGATGAAATTAAAAGTCTAATGAGAGATTTGGACCCATGTCGGGATCACGCTGGGTTCCGATGTCTATTATTAGCACACTACACCGAAGAGTGCTAAAAAATTCTGGCAAGCTGCAGAAAAATTGTGAGTTATTTTACTTGACAACAACTCGCTAAGGTTTCGTTTCGGCGGAATCGGCAGCTTCGTCCGCCACCGCGACTGGCTCCTGATCGACATCCAAAGCCAAGTCTTCCGGTGCGATTGCCTCCTGCAGAAGGGCGCGTGCCTCCGCCTCGTGATCGCGGGCGACCTGAATCCCCCACCAGCGGTAAATATGCGGGTCGATGGCCTGCATGGCCACGCCGACCTCTTCATTCTCAACGAAGTACGGAATGCCGGCTTGCTCGAGAGACATCTTGGCGACCGATTCGACGATCAGATTATTGCCTTCCAGCACTCTGACGAGTTCCAGATTCGGACTGGGCACCTCCGCCGGCATTGGAAGTTGTTCCACCAGCGGCACATGGCAATCCGAGCATTCCGTGAAGCCGGCACGATACTCTACTTCGCACTCGGGGCAGTACATGATGCACCTCCCAGGTGCGACGGTACCACAACGTGCCGCGGGATTCTATCCCAAGGCTGCGGGGAAGTATGGAAGCACCCCAGCTATCGCTGGATCCGCGCCGACCCGCCCTTTGCGAACGCTCGCACCTGGTCCACCGTTGCCATCGTAGTGTCACCGGGGAAAGTCGTCAGCAGGGCACCGTGGGCCCATCCCAGCTTGACCGCCTCGGCTGGCGATTCGCCAGTGAGCAGGCCGTAAAAGAATCCCGAGGCGAAACCGTCGCCACCTCCGACGCGATCGTAAACGAACAGGTCGGCCGTGGGCGCGGCATAGGTTTGCCCATCGATCCAGGCCACCGCGCTCCACTGGTGCCGATTCGTCGAGATCACTTCGCGCAGCGTGGTTGCGATGATCTTGATCTGCGGATGCTTCTTGACTACATTGTCGATCATGCCGAAGAAGGCTCCCGGATCGAGTTTGGATGCGGCGGCCACTTCCGGTCCGGGAATCCCCAGGCCCTTCTGCAGATCCTCTTCGTTACCAACAAGGACGTCCACGTTCTTCACGATCCGGTCAAGTACGGCGACTGCACGCTCCTCGCCGCCCGAGATGTTCCAAAGCTTCGCCCGGTAATTCAGGTCGAAAGAGACCACCGCACCCGCCGCCTTAGCCGCCTGCATACCTTCGATAATCACTTCCGCGGTAGTTTCGGAGAGCGCCGCAAAGATGCCGCCGCTGTGGAACCAGCGTACGCCGCCCGCGAAGATGGCCTTCCAATCGAAGTCACCCTTCTTCAGGCGCGCCGCCGCTTCGTTCGACCGGTTGTAGAACACCACGGGTCCGCGCACACCGAAGCCGCGATCGCTGTAGACCGTCGCCATGTTGGGTCCGGTAACGCCGTCGTGCTTGAAATGCTTGTAGAACGGCTTCACTCCCATCGCCCGAACGCGTTCCGCGATCAGGTCGCCGATGGGATAGTCGGCCATCGCGGTTGCAATTCCGGTCCGCAGGCCGAAGCAGTCTGCCAGGTTCGCCGCGCAGTTGAACTCACCGCCGCTGACGTGGATCTGGCATTCCGTCGCCTTGCGGAACGGAATTATCCCCGGGTCCAGGCGGTGTACCAGCGCGCCCAGAGACACGAAATCGAGCGCGCCCTCCGGTCGAATCTGCAGACCATAGTTGTGTGATTTATCCATAACTCAAGAGCAGAAACTCAAGAACAGACTTCGTAGTGCCGCAGGATTTCGGACCATTTTCCTTGGGCCTGCAGCAGCAACTCGATCACTTCCCGTACGGCGCCCTGGCCGCCTGCGACGCGAGTCACGTGATGCGCGATCTCCTTGACCTCCGGCCGTGCATTCGCAGTCGCGATCGCCAGCCCCACGCGCCGCATGACGACGACGTCCGTAAAATCGTCGCCGATGTACGCCACTTCGCTCGCATCGATCTTGGCGTCGGCCAGAATCTCCTGGAGGATCGGGATCTTCTCCGTGTGACCCTGGTAGACGTACTTCATCTTGCACTGTTTGGCGCGCTCGACAGTAGCCGGCGAGACGCGCCCGCTGATCAGTCCAGTGGGGAACCCGAAACGCGCCATCCATTGCAGCGCGATCCCGTCCTGCGAATCGAAGCCTTTGGTTTCGGCCATGCTCCCATCGGGCGCGGGCACGTTGTAGAGCCGGCCGTCGGTGAGGACGCCGTCCACATCCATTAACAGTAAACGAATTTTGGAAGCCAGTTGTGAGACGTCAGCGATCAAAGGATTTCCTCGCGGTCAGACCGTGTACGTGCCGGCCGAGACCGTGCCGCCCTTGCCGGTCCAATTGGTGTGGAAGAACTTGCCGCGCGGCTGGTCGATGCGCTCGTAGGTGTGGGCGCCGAAGTAGTCGCGCTGCGCTTGCAGGAGGTTCGCCGGGAGACGCTCGCTGCGATACCCGTCATAGAAACTCAAGGCGGTATTGAAGGCGGGAGCGGGCACGCCCGCTTCTACGGCTTGCGCCACCACACGCCGCCACGATGCCTGGCAGCGAGTAATCACTTCGCAGAAGTATGGATCGAGCAGCAGATTGGTGAGCCCGGGATTCCGGTCGAAAGCCTCCTTGATATGGCTCAGGAACGCCGACCGAATGATGCAGCCTGCGCGCCACACCAGCGCGATCCCACCGTAATTCAAGTTCCAGTGATACTCCTTCGCCGCTTCGCGCAAAAGCATAAAGCCCTGGGCATAGGACACGATCTTCGACGCCAGCAACGCCTGGCGGATATCTTCCACGAACGCCTTGCGATCGCCTTGGAAGTGGAACTTGGGACCATTTAGGATCTTCGAAGCTTCCACGCGCGCGTCCTTTATCGCACTGAGGCAGCGCGCATAGACGGCCTCACCGATCAACGTCACCGGCATACCAAGATCGAGCGAATTCACGCTGGTCCATTTGCCCGTGCCCTTCTGACCGGCGGTGTCGAGGATCTTGTCTACTACGTAGTCGCCGTGTTCGTCTTTGTAAGCCAGGATGTCTCGTGTGATCTCGATCAGGTAGCTGTCCAGTTCGCCCTTGTTCCATTCGGTGAAGACGTCGTGCATCTCCTCGTTGGACATTCCCAGCCCTTCCTTCAGCAACTGGTACGCCTCGCAAATGAGCTGCATGTCGCCGTATTCGATGCCGTTGTGCACCATCTTGACGTAGTGGCCGGCTCCGTCTTCGCCCATCCAGTCGCAGCACGGAGCTCCATCAGGAGTCTTGGCGGCGATCGACTGGAAAATATCCTTGATCAGCGGCCACGCCTTGGGACTGCCGCCCGGCATCATCGAAGGCCCGAATCGCGCGCCTTCTTCGCCGCCGGAGACGCCGCTGCCGCAGAACAGCATGCCTTTGCTCTCGAGATATTTAGTGCGGCGAATCGAATCGGGGAAATGCGAATTGCCGCCATCGATAATCAGATCGCCGGGCTCCATATGGGGCAACAGCATTTCGATGAAATCGTCCACCGCCGACCCCGCCTTGACCATCAACATGATCTTGCGCGGGCGCTTCAACAAGCTTGCTACTTCTTCAATCGAGCGTGCGCCGATAATGGTCTTCCGCCCTTTGGCTGCGTCATTCAGAAACTCGTCGACCTTGGACACGGTGCGGTTGTACGCCACCACGGTGAATCCGTGATCGTTCATGTTCAGAATCAGGTTCTGACCCATCACGGCCAGACCGATCAATGCGATGTCTGCGGTTGGTTCCATATTGAATTTTCCCTGAACGGATGCCGAACCCTTTTATAACATGCGGCAATTCTCCGGGCCAAACCAAACCGCCATGGTTTCCTTCCTACAATGGGAGCGGTGAGAGGACTGCTCGATCGCGTAAACCAGACGATCACGAGGCACAGAATGCTTGCCCGCGGGCAAAGTGTCGGCGTGGCCGTTTCCGGGGGGGCGGACTCAGTTTGTCTACTCCATCTCCTACTGGAATTGGCGCACGTTTGGGACTTGCGCCTGGCGGTGCTGCATGTGAATCACAGGCTGCGAGGAGGCGAGTCCGCTGCAGACGCCGAGTTTGTAGCGCGTCTGGCGGAGAGATTCGGTCTGCCGTTCCATCTGCGGGAGTCAGCACAGGATGGACACGACAATCTGGAACAGGCGGCGCGGCGCATCCGCCTGACGTTCTTCCGGGAGATGACGGAAGGCGGCACGGTGGATCGCGTAGCTGTGGGCCATACACGCTCTGACCAGGCGGAAACCGTTCTCTTTCGCTTTCTCCGCGGGTCGGGATCGGCGGGTCTCGCGGCCATCCGGCCTACGAGTTCCGAAGGCATCATTCGGCCATTGCTGGATATCGATCGCACGGAAACCCGGCAGTTCCTGGAAAGCCGCGGTATCGTCTGGCGCGAGGATAGTTCCAACGCCAGCCTGCAATTCGCCCGAAACCGTATCCGGCTGGAGTTACTGCCGCAACTCGCATCCCAATGGAATCCGCAGATTCGCGGAATCCTGGCGCATATGGCGGACTGGGCCCAGGCGGAGGAGGCGTATTGGGCCACCCAGATCGATCGTCTGGCCCAGGAGCTGTTTTTAGAGCGCGAGGGTGCGATTTCGATCCGAGTGGACCGCCTGAAGGAGTTGCCGACTGCTACGGCTCGGCGCCTGGTGCGGCGCGCCATCGAGCGGGTGAAACAAGACACCCGGGGCGTCGATTTTCAACACATTGAGTCCATCTTGGCTATGGCCGGAACGTTGCAGGGAAACGGGCGAGTGCAAATTCCGGGCTTGGACATTCGCCGGTCTTTCGATTGGATCCGCTGGGAGTCCGCGGCATCGGCTCTGGCTGCGAAAGGCGATTACTCGATCCGTTTGCCCGTTCCGGGGGAGGTCCCCGTACCCGGGACGAGCGCCGTCATCCACCTGGATCTAATTGAAAAAGCGGAAACTTCCGGGACGCCGGATTGCGTATATAATGATGAGGCGGGTTGTATAGACTGGGGAAGTTTGCGCGGTTCCTTGGAATTGAGGAACTGGCGGCCGGGAGACCAGTACCGACCCGTGGGCAGTACCGGCAAGCAAAAGATCAAGACTCTCTTTCACCAGGCACGTATACCGATATGGGAGCGCAGCCGGTGGCCGGTGATGACGGACGGAGCTTCCGTTGTGTGGGCGTGGCGATTTGGAGTCTCCGCCGATTTTGTCCCGCATAGAGGGACCAGCAGAATTCTCAAGGTCTGGGAAGCCTCGGCTTGAGGGAATTCGGAATCGGGATCAGGCAGCTCGGCGTCTATAGAAATAGACCGGTTGGGAGGTTTTGTGAATTCTAATATCCGGACGTTGGTTTTTTGGGTTGTACTTATTTGCGTGGTGGTGCTTTTGATCCTGGTGGTCAAAACCGGTCAAACCCCCAAAGAAGAGAATATTAGCTTCACGCAATTCCTCGAAAAGGTCAAAAACAAGGAAGTCCATAGCGTCACCATAACCGGGAATGAGGTCCACGGACTTTATAACCCCAATCAGGGCCTCCACACTTACATTCCCGTCAACTATCCCGACGTCTACAATCAGCTCCAGGCTGCCAACGTCGACATGACGATCAAGGATAACAGCTCCGGCACCTGGATCTCGATGCTCGTCAATTTTTCGCCGTTCATCGTGCTGTTCGCCTTCTGGATCTTCATGATGCGGCAGATGCAGAGCGGTGGCAATAAAGCGCTCAGTTTCGGCAAAAGCCGTGCCCGTTTGCACTCCACACAGCAGAAGAAAGTTACTTTCAAGGATGTCGCTGGCGTGGAAGAGGCGAAAGAGGAGTTGCAGGAGATCATCGAGTTTCTGCGGGAGCCGCAGAAGTTCCAGAAGCTGGGTGGACGCATCCCCAAGGGCGTGCTGCTGATTGGGCCTCCGGGCACCGGCAAGACGCTTCTGGCGCGTGCCATCGCCGGCGAAGCCAGCGTGCCGTTTTTCTCGATCTCTGGTTCGGATTTCGTCGAAATGTTCGTAGGCGTGGGTGCGAGCCGCGTCCGAGACCTATTTGAACAAGGCAAGAAGAACGCACCGTGCATCATTTTCATCGACGAAATCGATGCCGTGGGGCGTCATCGCGGAGCCGGGCTCGGCGGCGGACATGACGAGCGGGAGCAGACGCTGAATCAACTGCTGGTAGAAATGGATGGTTTCGAGTCGAACGAGGGTGTGATTCTGGTGGCCGCCACTAACCGCCCGGACGTACTCGACCCCGCTCTTCTGCGTCCCGGCCGCTTTGATCGGCGTGTGGTGGTGGGGCGTCCCGATGTGCAGGGCCGCGAAGCCATTCTGCGCGTGCACACCAAGAAGATTCCGCTCGGCGACAATGTGGAGCTTTCCGTTCTAGCTCGCGGAACGCCCGGACTCGCCGGCGCCGATCTTGCCAACCTGGTAAACGAAGCTGCTCTCAATGCGGCGCGGAACAATCGCAAAGTCGTGATGATGTTCGATTTCGAGACCGCCAAGGACAAGATTTTGATGGGCGCGGAACGCAAATCGATGATCCTGAGCGATGCGGAGAAGCGCAACACTGCGTACCATGAGGCGGGACACGCATTGGTGGCGGCTGTATTGCCTAACGCCGACCCTCTGCACAAGGTGACCATAATTCCGCGTGGAATGGCGCTCGGTGTAACGATGCAGTTGCCGGTCGACGACAAGCACTCCTACGACAAGGATTATCTTCTGGCGCAGCTCGCCATTCTGATGGCGGGGCGAATCGCAGAAGAGAAGCACATGCACCACATGACGACCGGCGCGGGCAACGATATCGAACGCGCGACGGACCTCGCCCGCAAGATGGTTTGCGAGTGGGGCATGAGCGAACTTGGTCCACTGAGCTTCGGCAAGAAAGAGGAGCAGATCTTCCTCGGCCGCGAGATCGCCCAGCATCGTGATTACAGCGAAGAGACCGCAATCCGCATCGACGAGCAGGTGCGTAAGTTGGTGCAGGGCGGGTACGATACTTCGGCCAAGATTCTCGAGGAGCGTGCCGAGGCGCTGATTAAGATCGCCGAGAACTTGCTCGAGCGCGAGATCCTGGATGGCAGCGAAGTGCTCCAGATCATCAAGGGCGACTCGCTCCCGCCGATCAGCAAATCGAAAGATTCCGAGGATCACACGCAGCAGGTGCTTCGCCCGGAGGGCGGACGGCGAGTGCCCGGACTTTCCGAAGGGGAGCGGCCCCAACCGGCGTGATCCCTGCTTTTCCGGTCTATATCTTCGACGTCGACGGCACTCTGCTGGACTCTGCACGCGATATCTGCGGTGCGGTCCAGCAGGTACTTGACACCACCGATTGTCCGCCGGTGACCTATGAATATCTCAAGAGCTACATCGGCCGGCACCTTATCGATTTGTTCCAGGACATCTTTCCTCACTACACTTCGGAGCAGATCGACGGCCTGATCGCGCAGTACCGTTCGATCTACCTGGCTCGCGGACACCGTCTGACGAGCGTCTATCCCGGAGTGGCTGAGGGCTTAGCTGCGCTCGGCGGACGCAAAGCGACGGCAACCACCAAAGGAACCCCTACCACGCGCGCGGTACTCACCCAGTTCAGCCTGATCGACTACTTCGATCATGTTCAGGGGACGGACGGGATTCCCTGCAAACCCGCCCCTGATGTGATTCTCGCCGCGCTCCAGGGTCTCGGTGCCAGCACGCAGGATTGCCTGATGGTGGGCGATTCGCCAGCCGACATGGAGGCCGGAAAGCGTGCTGGAGTCAAGACTTGCGCCGTCCGTTACGGCTACGGCAATCCCGAGCTCCTGGCTCGGTTCGAGCCGGATTACTGGGTGGACGATTTGCGCACTCTGGCTTCACTCTCGGCTCAGGTCTGAGACGCGCCGCCCTTATTTCACCCCCATCGTTACGCCCGGCTGACTACGGCGCATCGAAGTGGCGTTGCCGATCGAGACTGTCAGCGAGTCGGTACCTCCCACTTTTGCGGCTAGCGGCACGATGGCATTGATCTGAACTAACCCTGCGACAGCCCCCGGGGACGTGCCTGCCCAAGTGACCACAGCGGGCTGTCCATCGATATCCACGTGGACGGTCGTGGGATCCACCGCGAGGCTCACCGGGTTCGCCGGCGCGACGGCACCGTTCGGCAGCGCGGCGGTGGGATCCAGATCTCCCACCCCTGTGACGAAGATGGAGATCGCCGAATTGCGAGGGGCCTGAGTCTTTGCGGAGTTGACCGCGTACGATCCCGTCGTACTGTCAAAATTCAGGATCGCTGCCTGTCCCTGCCCCACCCCTCCGAAGGTGAAGACACCTGGGTCCTGCGGCAGCACATCAATCGGGAAATCGGGCGTGACGACGGAATTGTAGTAGACCCTGACAGTCATGGGACTGGAATTTCCGTTCACCTCCAACGGCACCACGCAGTTCACTTGAGAATTGGAGACCAGTATCAGCGGAGCATAGTAGGGAGGGCTGAAGCTGACGCCGTTCGCATCGGCGAATTCCACCATAACTGGACCAGCCGAGGGACCCGCCGATGTCGGGTAAAGCGAGTTCGCCGGCGTGACTGGAATCGCCGTCGTAGGCCCGAGATTCCGTCCGAAGATCGCGATGATCTCGCGGGGTGAGACCGAGGTTGCGCCCGTCTGCACCGGGTTGGTTCCTGCTGATTGAATCGATGTCGGAAGATAGCTCGCCGCGTTCACCACTGACGTAATGATGGGCTGCGAAGCGTCTGTAACCGTGAACGTCGTGGACGCAGCCGGCTGATTGGCATTCTGGACGGTGAGTGTCCAGATGCCCGCTGTGGCGAGATAAGAGGATGCGACGGTAATCTGAATCACGGTGCGGCCGATGCAGTTGAAGTTCTTTCCCGTGATCGCAATCGGCAGGGCGCCAGTCTGCTGGATGGCGACCCCTGTGGCTCCGAAGAAGTTGTCTCCGTAGATCGTAATCACTGGGCTTACCGGCGGCGACGCGGGTATATGGTCCGGAAAGATGGGAACCGTACTCCGCAGGCTGGGCGGACCTGGCAAGACTTGAAGCGAGACTGTTACGGTCACCGAGGGAATCGTGCTCGCCGCGGACCCCGTGGTTGTAGGAGAGATCGTGATCGTGCCATTGAACGGACTCGACACCGGGTCCAGCGTTGCCAGAACAGTGGGATCGATGGTCACCAGAATCTGGGTTACCGAGCCCGATAATGCCACGCCACTGGTAGTAAGGTTCGGAGGCAGACCGCTCTGATTGACGCGTAACCATACTGCCGTCTTGGTGCCACCGCTACCGCCCGAAGAGGCGGCGTTCGCCGCAGTTACACTGAACGGGATGACATCACCGCTCGAAGCCACATCTACTTCGAGTGCGCTGGGAGCCGGTGTGCCGGTCACATAGGTATATGCCAGGGCCAGAGTTCCCGCCGTGGTGAATGAGGGAGACGTTACTTTTAGGGTCGGCTGTGCGCTCGCGATCGCAATCGTTACCAAAACCACGGCTGGATTCCCACTTCCCGCGGCGGTGTCGATGGTGATAGTGCCGGAATGGTTGCCGGGATCCAGCGTAGTCGGATTGACGCTGACCGTTAACGCCAAAGGCGATTTGCCGGACGCGGGTGTGACGGAGAGCCAACCTTGCGGATTCGACGCAACTGTCACAACCATCGTCTGAGTGCTCATCGCAGTCGGCAGAGTGACGGTAAATGGATTGGTGTTGGTTGTCTTTGGCGCTGTCGTGCTGCCCGCCGTGTAAGTGAAAGTAATAGTGGAGACATTCGCGGTGGGACCGGATTGAGCCCACGTGGACCAAACGCAGACCAGAAGGAGGATCAGCAGTGCAGGGATCTTGGGAGCGAGCATCTTCATAACTGCTCTATCGGAGATTCGCTCCCGAAACTTTAGAGGTGTTCTAGCGTCGGATCATTTCTTCTTCAAAAAGCCGGCGGCATCCAGCCAGTCACGAAATCGCTCCGGCCACTGGGCCACCGGGCCCTTGGTGGTGGCGCGCAGTCCAAACCCATGGCCCACATGAGTATAGACATGCAATTCGGCCGAAGCACCGGCCTTCTTCAACGCCAGGTACAACTCCGGCAGACCCTGGGAGATGTTCTGCCGGTCGTTTTCGCCACATGCCAGGAATGCCGGAGGGGTCTCCTTCGAGAGTTGCATGTCCTTGGGAATTGCCGGGTAGAGGAGCGCCTGGAAGGACGGTTTCGAACTGACGCGATCGATGGGGTCGAAAGCTTCTGCACTTCCACCGTCGAAGCGGGTAGCGGTCAGGGCCGCCAGTTCGCCACCCGCCGAGAATCCCATGACACCGATCCGGTCGGGATCGACGTTCCACTCTGCAGCGCGCGTCCGCACCAGCCGAATCGCCCTTTGGGTGTCGGCCAACGACTCGCCCTCAATCTTGTAGGTTGACCCCTTCTCCCGGGCTAGCCTGTATTTAAGAACGAAGCCGGCAACGCCATGCTCACTCAGCCATTTAGCAACGTTGTAGCCCTCGTGGTCCATCCAAAGCTCACTGTGGCCGCCGCCGGGAGCGATTACTACCGCGGCGCCGGTAGCCGATTCCTTGGACGGCAGGTATGCCGTGATGGAAGGATGGTGAATCCCGGCAACCACGTGGTCGCCGCCGGGAGCTGCAACGCGCATGGTTTCCTCTCCCGTTTTGCCCTCGGATCCGGGTGCGCCGTTCGGCCACAAGAGGATCACCTGCGGCTCCGCTGCCATGGCCGTCATCGCGCAGGCGCATAGAAGGCCCGCCAGCCGCACTTTCGAACTCGTGTGATTCCCCATATTGGATGTAATGGCTCCCAATACTCTGGCGCGGTTACCCGAACTTTCGATAGGGCGGATGGATGCATCACTTGGAAATTGCCACTAACGTTCTCTATGCCCGCCGCCGATAGAAGTATCGGACGCTATGTTCGCCTCCCTGGAAATTCCCGATTTGGAGAGCCCGTTGGAAGCGCGCGAGGGGTCGCTGGACCCCCCGGATTGGTACGTCTTCCGGGCTCAAGCGCACCGCATGCTCGATGACATGCTCGACTACACGGAGTACATTCGCGAACGCCCGGTGTGGCAACCCATTCCTCTGACGGTTCGGAAGGCATTCCGGCAGCCTTTTCCGCAAAAACCGGTGGGCTTGGAGTCGGCCCACGAGATCTTCATGCGGCATATCCTTCCCTATGCCGTGGGCAACGTGCACCCCGGCTTCATGGGATGGGTCCACGGAGGCGGCACTCCTGCCGGTATGCTAGCCGAGATGCTGGCGGCAGGTCTGAACGCCAATCTGGGAGGACGCGATCAGATTCCTATCGAGGTGGAGCGGCAGGTAGTGCAGTGGGTAAGAGAATTGTTCGGTTTTCCCGATACCGCGAGTGGGTTGTTCGTGACAGGAACGTCGATGGCAAACCTGATCGCCGTGCTGGTCGCGCGAACGAGTGCCGGAGGCGATGCCGTTCGGCAGCAAGGGGTGAATGCGGATGGGGGCCGACTCGTAGCGTACACCTCAGAAGGTGCGCACGGCTCGATTGCGCAGGCCATGGACCTCACCGGGTTGGGCAAAGACGCACTGCGCATCATTCCGATGAACCCGGATTATCAGATGGATCTTCGGGCACTCGAGTCGGCCCTGGATCGGGACAGGGCTGCCGGCCTGGTTCCTTTTCTGATCGCCGCAACTGCCGGTACTGTCGATGTCGGCGCGATCGACGATCTGAAGGGAATCGCACGCATCGCAGAGCGCGAAAAGGTTTGGTTCCATGTGGATGGCGCGTTCGGGGCGCTGGCGATGCTGGCGCCGGATCTGTCGCCCCTGCTCGCTGGCATCGAGCAGGCCGATTCCGTGGCCTTCGACTTTAACAAATGGGGACAGGTGCCGTACGACGCCGGGTTTGTCCTGGTCAGGGACGGCGCCATTCATCAGGCGACGTTCGCTTCGCCCACCGCGTACCTTCGCCGGGAGAAGCGAGGAATGGCGGCTGGATCGCCGTGGCCATGCGATTTTGGGCCGGACCTGTCGCGTGGTTTCCGGGCCTTGAAGACGTGGTTCACCATCCAGACGTTCGGTGCACAAAAGCTCGGCGCCATGATCTCCAAAACGTGTCTGCTTGCCCGACATTTGAAACAACGCGTCGAAGACGAGCCGCGCCTGGAACTGCTGGCTCCGGTCGCTTTGAATATCGTTTGCTTTCGGTATCGCGCGGAATACGAGCCAGACGAGGTCAACCGAAACATCGTTTGCGACCTGCAGGAGTCTGGCATCGCCGCTCCTTCGACCACGGTGGTGAATGGCCGGCTCGCGATACGTGCGGCGATCGTAAATCACCGGACGGAGAGACGCGATATCGACGCGATGATAAAAGCCGTGCTCGCACTGGGACCAAAGAATGAACGATGAGCGCTTTTTCGGACTGGCCTATTGGGCTCGTCTGGCCTTCGCCGGGGTCGATTTAATTCCGGCGAGGGATTTTCTGCTGGCGCGTCTGGCTCGAAATGACGGCGACGCAAATGCTTTGCTTGACCTTTCAATCGTCCTGCAGTTGATGGGACAACGCCAACTCGGTCTCCAGATGCAAACTCTCGCGCTCCAGGTCCAGTCGCTTTTTCAGATTCAGCCGAAGGGCGGACCGGCGTCCGTCCGGCTGTTAGCATTTCTCAGTCCCGGCGATCTGTCGGAAAACAATGCGATCGAGTTTCTCCTGGAAGGTTCGGATGTGGCTCTCGATCTCCTGTACGTAGCCCCCGATCTGCCGCTGCCCTCAAGCTTGCCGGACCACGATCTGGCGATGGTCGCGGTCTGCGAAACCGACCGCAATCGTCAGCTGCTGAGGCATATCGAAGGGCTCGTGGAGTCTTGGCCCCGTCCCCTGATCTGCGCTCCGCAACGAATCGCGCGGCTGTCGCGGGACGGCCTTTGCCGCCTGTTGCGCTCTGCTCCCGGCCTGATGGTGCCAATCACCGCCCGAGTGGACCGGGCCGGACTCGACGGCAACCATCCTGTTCCGTTTCCGATCATCGTCCGTCCGGTGGATTCGCAAAAAGGTCAGGGGTTGCGCAAGCTCGACGGTCCCGCAGCGGTTGCAAGTTACCTGGAGACGCGGCCAGAGAAGGAATTCTACGCAGCTCCGTACTTCGACTATGGCAGTCCGGATGGTCTCTTCCGCAAGTATCGAATCGTTCTGATTGATGGGCATCCCTATGCGTGCCACATGGCCATCTCAGACCACTGGATGGTCCATTACATCAGCGCTGGTATGGGTACAAATGCCGCCAAACGCGCCGAAGAGGCACGATTCTTCGCCGATTTCGACCACGAGTTCGCTTTTCGGCATCGCGACGCACTGGCTACCATAGCGAGCCAATTGGAACTCGAATATGTCGGCATCGACTGCGGGGAAACTGCAGATGGAGATCTGCTGGTCTTTGAGGCGGACAGTGGGATGACGATCCACTCGATGGACCCGGTCGACTTGTATCCTTACAAGCGCCCGCAAATGCAGAAAGTCTTCCGCGCCTTTCGCCAAATGCTGCTGAATCACGCAGGAAGCACTGCGGGCGCGCATCAAACTGTCGTGGTTCTGGAGTCTTGACAAAGTTTCATGTTAGATATAGTCTAAATCATACATGGACGCCGAGGGGATCAAGCGGTCCTTGGAGGCCAGCGGGTTGAGGTGCACGCCACAGCGCTACGCGGTGATGGCATTCTTGATGGAGCATACCGGCCATCCCACGGCTTCGGAAATTTTCGAAGCCGTGAACCGCGTGGATCCGCGCTCTTCCAGGGCTACGACTTATAACAATCTGAGGGACCTGGTGCAGGCGGGTCTGGTGCGTGAAGTGGCCGTGGAAGGCCGTGCCGCACGATTCGATGTAAAAGGCATGCGGCATCACCACTTCATCTGCGACCGATGCGGCAATGTTGAGGACATGGAGTGGTACGAAGTGCCCAAGCCTGCCTCGGGCTCCCTCGGTAAGCGGATTCTTCGCGAATGCGAACTCATTTTCCGTGGGCTCTGCACGAAGTGCGCTCCACGGCGCGCTTCCGCTTAAGTGTCGTACGGTTCGTAATTCGTAACAGTCTTTTCACTAATTCGAAGGAAAATGGCCATATGGAAAAGGAAAAACAATTTACCACAGCAGTAGGGGAGCCTGTCCCCGAGCAGCAGCAAAACTCTTCCACCGGGTCGAAGTGCCCGGTAGCGCATGGTGCTGGCAGACACACGCTGGCCGGCGCCTCGACGAATGCGGGCTGGTGGCCGAACCAGCTGAACCTGAAGATCCTGCACCAGCACTCCGCCCTGTCCAACCCGATGGACAAGACGTTCAATTATGCAGAAGAATTCAAGAGCCTGAATCTGGATGCGGTGATCAAGGACTTGCATGCCTTGATGACAGATTCCCAGGACTGGTGGCCCGCCGACTATGGCCACTATGGGCCGTTCTTCATCCGTATGGCCTGGCACAGCGCCGGCTCGTATCGTATCGCCGATGGCCGAGGCGGCGCGGGTTCAGGAGCCCAGCGATTTGCGCCCCTCAACAGCTGGCCGGACAACGTAAGCCTCGATAAGGCGCGCCGGTTGCTTTGGCCGATCAAGCAGAAGTATGGCCGGAAAATCTCATGGGCCGACCTCATGATCCTCGCTGGTAACGTCGCATTGGAGTCGATGGGGTTCAAGACCTTCGGTTTCGGCGGCGGTCGAGAGGACGTCTGGGAGCCCCTGGAGGACATTTACTGGGGCCCGGAGGGCAAGTGGCTGGCGGACGAGCGCTACAGCGGAGATCGTCAGCTTGAGAATCCTCTAGCCGCGGTTCAGATGGGTCTGATTTACGTGAATCCGGAAGGGCCCAACGGAACGCCGGATCCGGTCTCGGCGGCACGGGATATCCGGGAGACCTTCGCCCGCATGGCAATGAACGACGAGGAGACGGTGGCCCTCATTGCCGGTGGGCACACGTTCGGCAAAGCTCATGGAGCTGCCGAACCAATCAAGTATGTTGGGCCCGAACCCGAGGGCGCGAGCATCGAAGAGCAAGGCTTCGGCTGGAAGAATACCTTTGGCAGCGGTAAGGGCGCCGACACAATCTCCAGCGGGTTGGAGGGTGCATGGACCACTAACCCCGTGAAGTGGGACAACAACTACTTTGACAATCTGTTCAGCTACGACTGGGAACTCACGAAGAGTCCCGCGGGTGCTCAACAATGGACGCCCAAAAACGGAACCGCAGCGGCCTCCGTGCCGGACGCCCACGATCCGTCGAAGAAGCACGCCCCGATGATGTTCACGACTGACCTCGCACTGAAGGCGGACCCGAGCTACGCGAAGATTTCGAAGCGTTTCCACGAAAATCCCCAGGAATTCGCAGACGCCTTCGCCAAGGCTTGGTTCAAGCTGACGCACCGCGACATGGGTCCCCTCCCGCGATACCTCGGCCCACTCGTTCCCGCGGAGCCTCAACTGTGGCAAGATCCTGTTCCGGCGGTTGACCATGAACTGGTCGGCGAGCAGGATATTGCTAGTCTGAAGGCCAAGATCCTCGCATCCGGACTTTCCATCTCTGAACTGGTGACGACGGCTTGGGCGTCGGCGGCAACTTTCCGCGGCGGCGACATGCGCGGCGGGGCAAACGGGGCGCGTATTCGTCTCGCACCGCAAAAGGATTGGGAAGCTAACCAGCCAGCCGAACTTGCGAAGGTTCTCGGGAAGCTAGAGTCGATTCAGAAGGATTTCAACAGCTCACAATCCGGCGGGAAGAAAGTCTCACTAGCCGACCTCATCGTTCTGGGCGGCTGCGCAGCCGTCGAGGAGGCTGGCAAAAAGGCTGGCCACGACGTGAAGGTACCTTTCACGCCGGGGCGCACCGATGCTTCACAGGAGCAAACCGATGCGCACTCCTTTGCGCCGCTCGAACCGATTGCGGACGGGTTCCGCAACTATGCGCGCAACGGGTTGCCGTTCTCGCCTGCTGAGATGCTAGTGGATCGGGCCCAATTGCTGAAGCTGACTGCCCCCGAGATGACGGTTCTCGTCGGCGGCATGCGCGCACTGGACGCTAACTTCGGCCACTCCAAACACGGTGTCTTCACCAATCGGCCCGAGACGCTGACGAATGATTTCTTCGTCAATCTGCTCGACATGAAGACCAAGTGGCAGAAATCCGACACCGAAGGCGTGTTGGAAGGGCGAGATCGGTCTACAAACGAGCTCAAGTGGACGGGAACGGTTGTCGATCTTGTCTTCGGTTCCAACTCCCAGCTCCGAGCCCTCGCTGAAGTCTATGCCAGCAGCGATTCGAAGGAGACTTTCGTAAGGGACTTCGTGGCTGCGTGGAATAAAGTGATGAACCTCGATCGCTACGACGTCGCCTAAACAAGTCCGCGGATTGGGAAGTTCGCCAATATCGCCAGATATCGCTTGCTAACGCGCGCGGCTCGCTGAGAGTCCACGATGTTAAGCGGTGTCTTTGCCTGACTAGGAACGGGAGGGCGCGTTTCGTGGCTCTTGCGAGCCGAATCGCGCCCCTCCTGATTCTTCCGACTTCCAAGCTACTCGCTCTCGCACGAGTGCGTGACGGCGCGAAATGCGGTCGCCAAGAGAAAACCCAGGGCAGTCGCGACAATCACCGAGCCCGCCGGATTGTGCCGTACCGTGCGGCGCAAATTCTCGGACATATTTTTCCACCGGTTCTTCTCCACGAAACATCCCGCAGCGTGCAACTTGTCGGCGGCGCCCGACGTGAAGTCATTGATCGCTGCCGCGCTTTGCCGGCCTGTGGAGCGTATCGACGAAGCCGCTGAGTGAAGCGCATCAGCCGTTCCGGACCGTACATCGTCGATCTTCCGGCTTGCAGCGCGCGCCAGGTTTTCGGCCGACTCTCGAACCTCCGAGACCTTCGCGCCAATTTGTGCCACAGTTTCCATATCGAGGTACCTCCTCGAAACATGCAGCACGGGATACGCCATTCGATTGCGGCGCCGGCAGACGCTCACCGGTCAATGTACGGCATCAGCCGTTCGTTGTACCTAGGCCCGGCAACCGCACTGGGAGCCAGCGCCAGATCCAGGCGTTCCAGTTCCGAAGAACTCAATGCCAGGCTGGCCGCGCCAAGATTCTCTTCGAGATAGCTGCGCCGCTTGGTTCCCGGAATGGGCACGATGTCCTGGCCTTTGTACAGGAGCCAACTGATGGCGACCTGCGCCGGTGTAGCGCCACGCTCCGCCGCGATCTCGCGCACCACAGCGGCAGCGCGCATGTTGATGTCGAAATTCTCGCCCTGCATGCGCGGATCGGTATGACGCCAATCGGTGGGTGGGTACTCCTCCGAACGGCGGGCGCTTCCTGCCAGAAATCCGCGCCCGAGCGGGCAAAACGGCACCAGCCCAATACCCAGTTCCCGCAGAACGGGGATGATTTGCGGCTCCAGATTCCGCTCCCACAACGAATACTCGCTTTGCAGCGCGGTGATCGGGTAGGTAGCATGGGCGCGGCGAATATTACCCTCGCCCGCCTCCGAGAGTCCCAGATAGCGCACCTTGCCTTCGCGCACCAGATTGGCCATCGCGCCGACCGTCTCCTCGATCGGCACCTGCGGGTCCACGCGGTGCTGATATAGCAGATCGATGTAATCGGTCTCCAACCTGCGAAGGGAGCCCTCCACGACTTCCTTCACGTGCTCGGGGCGGCTGTCGAGCCCGGCGACTTTGCTGTCCTCGATGCGCCAGCCGAACTTGGTCGCGATCACAGCCTGCGAGCGCTTACCCTGCAAGGCGCGCCCCAGCAACACTTCATTCTTGAAGGGTCCGTAAACTTCGGCGGTGTCGAAAAACGTGACGCCAAGCTCCAACGCGCGATGAATCGTCGCCACGGACTCCGTATCGTCCGGTGTTCCATACGACTGGCTCATCCCCAGACACCCCAAGCCGAGTGCCGATACCTCCAGCCCCTGGCTTCCCAATTTGCGTTTCGGCAGCATGATCGCCCCCCGATCCATTGTCGCTCAGCACCCCCCGGAGGCAGGCGCTACGAATCACCGAAAGTGCAGTAGAGTGTTAGATCATGACCAGCCTGCAAGGACTCCGCAATCTCGTGCTCGTGTCGCTGTTCGCCGTGTGCACCACGTCCGCTGCGGACGGCCCACCGGCATGGGCATACGGATTTCCGCAACCGGGCGCGCCGGCGCCACCCGCAGGAACTCCGGCCCGAGGTGCGCAATCGGCGCCCGACAACAGCCCCAAGCGCCTCGCCGGCAGCAACCTGGAGTTCACCCTTGCGCAAATCCGCGATGGATTCGGTCCGGCGGACTGGTTCCCGGGCGATCACCCGAAAATGCCCGAGATCGTCGCGCACGGCCGGCGCCCCGACATTCGCGCCTGCGCGCTCTGCCACTATCCGAACGGGAAAGGCCGCGCCGAAAACGCTCCCATCGCGGGTTACCCGGTGGCGTATTTCGTCCAGCAGATGTATGACTTCAAGAACGGCAATCGCAAAAGCGCCGAGCCGCGCAAGGCCAACACCAACGCCATGATCGCCATCGCCAAAGCCATGACTGATGAAGAGATCAAAACGACGGCCGAATACTTCGGCGCGATGCCGTGGACGCCGTGGATCAAGGTCGTAGAAGCCCCCACGGTGCCCAAGACGCGAATCGCCGGGGGCCTGTTTCTGGCGCTCGATGGCGGCGAAAGGGAGCCGGGCGGCATGCGCATCATCGAAGTCCCGGAGAGCACCGAGATGACGGAGATGTATCGCAATCCACGCTCCGACTTCATCGCCTACGCGCCTCCCGGCAGCATCAAGAAGGGCGAAGAGCTGGCCACCTCCGGCGGCAAAACGCTGGCATGCGCCACCTGTCACGGCGAGGGCTTGAAGGGCCTCGGTCCGGTCCCCGGACTCGCAGGACGTTCTCCCAGCTACCTTGTACGGCAGATGTACGACATGCAGGCTGGCGCGCGCAAGGGCGTGTGGACTCCGTTGATGACGAAGGTGGTCGCGTCACTCTCCGAAGAGGACATGCTGAACATCGCCGCGTATTGCGCCTCGCTAAAACCGTAAACCATTCGCGAAAGCGCGCCTTACACACGTTAAGCTGGAAATATGCAGAAGGGCTACGGGGTCTATTGGCGCCGAATCGGCGGCATCGAGAAAGCCTTTCTCATTCTCGCGGTCATCTACGCCATCCTGTACCTCACCCGCGTCTCGTCGTTAGCTCAATCGCTGGCCGTTCTGGCGGTGTTCATCACGGGCTTGATGGTGCTCTTCCGCCTGGCGCGCCGCGGGATGCGGCAGGCGATCTGGCGCCTTCGCAATCGTCTGATTGCGGCGTACCTCTTTATCGCGGTGGTCCCGATCGTGCTCATCGTGGCGATGGTGGGGCTGGCCAGTTGGATAGTGATTGGGCAGATGGCGGTCTACCTGGTCAATAAGGAACTGGAGCACCGTGAAGTCACTCTGGCACGGCAGGCCGAAGCCTTGGCCGCGATCCCCATTCGCGACCCGGATACGGCCCTCAATCGCTTTCTGCGGAACACGCGCAGTTCCTTTCCGAAACTGGAATTGCTGATCACAGGAAGGCAGGAGATCCGCTACCCGGAAAATAATCGCATCACCCACCCGCCGGCGACACGGCAACACGGCTCCGGCCTGATCGTCAAGAACGACGGCACCGAAGACCGCCTTTATGCGTGGGCGCACGCCAGCGTGGGGGACGAAGAGGTCACCATCCTCGCACCCATCGACCACGAACTGCTGGCCGGCCTTGTGCCGGGATTGGGCGATGTCACCTTTTATCCGCTGATGGGGCATCGCAAGGAATCGCACGTTCCGGCCAAGAAGAATGCCTTAGACTTCGAGTTCAACGGCTTCTATCCCGTGATGGTGCCGTCGTGGGATGCACCTGAAAAGGAGCACCGCCTGTTTCTGCTGGTCGACACGCGCGTGCTGGTGGTTCTGGCGACGGTGTTCCAGAAGCTCGACTGGACCGAGAAACTGATGGGCTGGTTCGTGGTGGTGGCGGTGCTTTTCCTGATGGTGGAGATGGTATCCCTGGTGACAGGGGTTCAGCTCAGCCGCTCCATCACGGGCGCGGTGCATGAGTTGTACGAAGGCACGCGCCACGTCAAGGAAGGCGATTTCTCGTATCGCGTCCCGGTGAAGGGCAACGACCAGTTGGCGGAACTGACCACGTCGTTCAACTCGATGACTTCGAACCTTGGCCGTCTCATTGTAGTGGCGAAGGAAAAGGAGCGTCTGGAATCCGAACTGGCAATCGCGCGCGAAGTGCAGAATCAGCTCTTTCCCAAAGATGTCCCGTTCACCCGCACACTGGAGTTGAAGGGCGTTTGCCATCCGGCGCGCATGGTCTCGGGGGACTACTACGACTTCATGTCGCTGACCGACCATTCACTGGCGTTTGCAATCGGCGACGTAGCCGGCAAGGGTATTTCGGCGGCGTTGCTGATGGCTACGATTCAATCCACGATGCGTACTCAGTTGAGCTCGCAGAACGGCAGCGGGCCCTCCCATCCGTCGGTGGCGCGCATGGTATCGGTACTGAACAAGCAGCTGTACGCCACCACGGCTCCGGAGAAATACGCTACCTTCTATTTCGCGATGTACGAGGAGTCCAACCACTCGCTGACCTATACCAACGCCGGACACCTGGCCCCCATGCTGCTGCGGGGCTCCGAGTTCCAGATGCTCAACTCTACCGGAACGGTGGTTGGCGCATTCCCATTCGCGAGATTCGAAGAAAAGACTGTGTTGCTGGAACATGGCGACATCCTGGTGGCTTACACGGACGGCATCTGCGAGCCGGAAAATGCGTACGGCGAGATGTTCGGCGAGGATCGTTTGAAGGACCTGGTGATCAAGTATGCCAAGGCTGACTCGTCCGAAATTATCGCGCGCACCATGGAGTCGGTGAACTCGTGGACGGGCTCTTCGGAGCTCCAGGACGACATGACGATGGTGGTGGTCCGCCGCATATGAATCCGCTTCATGCCGTGCTCACCGCCGCGGAGATGCGCGAGATAGACAGGCGCACGATCGAGCTTGGAATTCCCGGGATCGTGCTCATGGAGAACGCCGGGCATCGGGTGGTGGAGTTTCTGGCCGAGCGGTTTGCGCCCCTGTCCGGGCATCGCATAGCGGTGCTGTGCGGCAAAGGCAATAACGGCGGCGATGGCATGGTGATCGCGCGCCAGCTCTACACCCGCATCCGCCCGCGAGCGCTCCACGTCGTGCTGCTGGCCGATCCCGAAGAGCTAAAGGGGGACGCGGCCGCGAACTATCGAATGCTACAGGCGTGCGGATGTCCGGTCGCCCGGGAGATTCCGCAGGAGGCGCGATATGCCACGCTGCTGCTCGACGCACTTCTGGGGACGGGGATTAAGGGACCCGCCTCGGGCCCCATGCTGGACGCGATCCGTGAGATTAACAGCGGCTTTCCCTTGGCGAAAACGGTCGCCGTCGACATTCCATCCGGGATGCCCTCGGATTCCGGCGAGCCCGTCGGGGAGTTCGCGCGCGTCGATGCCACGGTGACGTTTACAGCACTGAAAGTCGCGCAGGTGCTGCCGTCGAATTGCGATCATGTGGGCGAGTTGGTGGTCGGCCCGATCGGCAGTCCAGCTGCGCTTTTCGACGGCATCCGACTCTCCTTGTTGTCACCGGAAATGTTTCACGATCTGTTGGCGCCGCGTCCGCCGGGAGGCCACAAGGGGACCTTCGGGCACGTTCTGGTGGTGGCGGGATCGTCGGGCAAGACCGGCGCGGCGGCAATGTCGGGGATGGGAGCCCTGCATGCCGGTGCGGGCCTGGTGACGGTGGCGTCATCTCCAGATGCGATTCCGTACATCGGAGCACACGCGCCGGAACTGATGACGGCGGCGTTCGACGGCTCAGGACTAGATCGGCTGATCGAAGGCAAGACGGTCGTCGCGATGGGGCCGGGGCTCGGGCGCACGCCCATGATCGAATCGCTTGTCACGGCAGCAGTTCGCGATGTAGACCGTCCGATGATCCTGGATGCGGACGCTCTGGTGCCGCAGGCATTCCCCCTGGCATCAGGCGACACTCCGATTCGCGTGCGGGTGTTGACTCCGCATCCAGGCGAAATGTCGCGCCTCAACGGAAAGCCCACTGCCGAGCTTCAGAAGGACCGGGTGGACGCGGCGCGCACCTACGCCACCGGGCACCGAGTGACCCTGGTGCTCAAAGGCCAGCGCACCGTGATCGCGTTTCCGGACGGGCGCGCTTGGATCAATCCCACCGGGAGCCCTGCGATGGGTAAAGGCGGGAGCGGAGACATTCTGACCGGACTGATCTCGGGCTTCCTCGCGCAGTTTCCCAAAGACTCGGATCGCGCCGTGGCTGCAGCCGTCTATCTGCACGGTTTGGCCGGCGAGATTGGCGCGCGCGAGGTTGGAGACAAGTGTCTGATGGCGACCGATCTCCTCAAGTACCTTCCGCAGGCGATCCAGAAGGCCGCCTCACACGCATGACGCCGGAAACTCACCGCACCCGTTCCGAGGCGGAAACCATCGCTTTCGGGAGGCAACTGGCGCGCGAACTCCCGCGGCGTGGCGTGGTGCTGCTGATCGGAAATCTGGGCGCGGGCAAGACTACTCTCGCGAAAGGAATCGTCGAGGGGCGCGGCGCGGCAACGCCCGACGAGGTATCGAGTCCTACCTTCACCCTGATCCACGAGTTCGGAGACGGCCGGGTGTATCACATCGATCTGTACCGCCTCGACGAACTGCGCGAGGTAGCCACGCTGGGGCTCGACGAGATCTTCGATCGCGACGCGCTGGTGTTGATCGAGTGGGGCGAGCGATTCCCATCGATTCTTCCCGAGGAGCGGGTCGAGATCCGCATTCGAACTAGCGGCGACGACGAAAGAGAGATCGAAATCACGCGGCTTTCCCCGCGACGATCACAATAAAATGAGCAAACAACCTTGGGCCTTGATTCTTGGAGCCAGCAGCGGCTTCGGCGAAGCCACCGCGCTCGAGCTGGCACGCACCGGCATGAACATCTTCGGCGTCCATCTGGACCGGCGCGACAAACTGCCCCATGTAGCGGAGATTCAGGATAAGATCCGCGCTATGGGACGCGAAGTGCAGTTCTTCAACTGCAACGCCTCCGACGACGAACTGCGGCAGGAGACCGTCGAGCAGATTCGCCAGCGATTGGCCAATCCGCCTGGCGTGGTCCGCGTGCTGATGCATTCACTGGCATTCGGCTCGCTGAAGCCGCTGGCCGGAGCCGAGCAGGTAGCCTCGAGGAAGCAGCTCGAAATCACCGCCGACACCATGGGGCATTCGCTGGTCTACTGGGTGCAGGATTGTCTTCGGGCTGGTCTGTTCGACTGGGGCGGGCGCATCTTCGCCATGACCTCGGCTGGCAGCACGCGCGTGATTCCGAACTACGGCCCGGTGAGCGCGGCCAAGGCGATCATCGAAGCGCATATCCGCCAACTCGCCGTGGAACTCGCACCGGCCGGCATCACCGCGAACGCGATTCTCGCCGGCGTCACCGACACCAATGCGCTTCGTTTGATTCCCGGCTTCGAGACCCTGATCGACGAGGCTCGCCGGCGCAATCCTCATCACCGTCTTACCTTGCCTGAAGACGTGGCGCGCTGCATTGCCGCGCTGTGTCACCCGGCCACCTACTGGCTCACAGGCAACACACTGCAAGTGGACGGCGGCGAATGCATTGTGGGGTGAGCCGCACCTGCGGGGGAAATGGAAACTCCGGGAATCACGTTGTATAGCGACGGATCGCACGATGCTCGTGGGTAGTCGAGGTGTCTCTGACATGCCGTTCTCCGGCTTCTTTCCGCGCTCTATTGTGGGGAACAAAGAAAGGTGGATTCGCCCCACGGCGCAAGGAATCGGATTCCGGATTTCGCCTCCGGCCCAAGCTGAATTTGTGCGGTAAATACGGATTGTTTATCGTTAAAGTATTTTCTTGACCGGCCTCGCCTCGTCCTTTATAATCGAGCCTATCCTGGGCTAGGCCTAAGGGGAGGCGTCCATGAAGACAGGAACTTTCGCCGCGGTTGCGACGTGCGCCGCGTTCTGGATTTGTCCGGTGTTTGGGCAAATGACCATCACCGGCAGCGTGAGTGGGTCGGTGGTGGATCAATCGGGCAGATCCGTGCCCTCCGCAAAAATTATCCTGGTGAGTGAAAAGACCAGAGACGTCCGCGAGGCGCTCACCAATGAGGTGGGCACATTCAACCTGGCGGCAATTCAACCTGACATCTACACGCTCAAGGTGGAACACGCCGGATTCAAGGCGTTCCAGCGAACCGGCATCGTGGTCAGCGCCAACGAGCATATTCCACTCGGACAGCTCGCGCTCGAAGTCGGGTCGGTGTCCGAGACGGTGACGGTGGAGGCACAGGCGGCGCACGTGGAAACGGACACGGCTGAGGCTTCCGCCGAGGTGACGCAGAGCCAACTGGGCAACCTGACGGCGCGCGGCCGGGATTACGTTTCCATGCTGCGCACGATTCCTGGCGTCTACTACCAGGCCGACCAGGATTCGGTCGGCGGCAGCTACGGCACGACGTCGCCGGCGATCCGCGGGGCCAGCGCCAATCTGAATATCCTCTCGGTGGACGGCGTGGTCAGTAACGATATGGGAACGCCGAGCGTTTTTTCGAGTGTCACCACGATGGATGCGATCGGCGAAGTGAAGATCGTGCTGAACGCCTATCGCGCCGAATATGCGGGTAATGGCGGGACCGTGGTCACGATCGTGAGCAAGTCGGGCGGGTCGGAGTATCACGGCACCGGATACTACTATCTGCGCAACGACGCGCTCAACGCCAATGACTTTTTTAACAATCGTAACAGCGTGAAGCGGCCCGAGTACCGCTACAACACATTTGGATTTTCGTTGGGCGGTCCGATCCTGATTCCCAAGAAATTCAACGCGGATCGAAAGAAGCTATTCGGATTTTACAATTTTGAACAACTGGTGGACCGCATCCCGCAAGGGTTGACGACCTACATGATGCCGACGGCTTTGGAGCGCACCGGGAACTTTTCCCAGACGGTGGACACGAATAACAAACTGATTCCGGTGAATGATCCGCTGAATAACAAGGCGCCCTTTCCCGGGAACATCATCCCCGCAAACCGGCTGGATCCGAACGGTCTGGCGCTCCTGAAGATTCTTCCTCTTCCCAACTTCGTAAACCCGGCGATTACGGGGAACACGTATAACTACCAGATCCAGGAAGTGCAGATCTGGCCGAAGCGCAGCCAGTTATTCAAAATCGATTATGTTCCGAGGGACAAGGATCGCATCTGGGTGCGCGGGAAAGAATGGTTGTCGACGCAGCAAGGCTACGCAGTGGCCGCGGGCGCGAAGCCAACCGGGTTCTTCGCACAATGCTACTGCTTTTCCGAAGAGGGCATCGCGACGGGATGGACGCATATCGTTTCCTCGACGATCGTGAACGAGTTTACGGCGGGAGTGCGCCGCAATCATGAGGGCTGGAAGCCTTACAACGATGCGATCACACCAACGCAGCAGGTGCCGACGGCGGGCAACCCGCTCTCGACTGTGCTGCGCTCGGCGATCGGATATACCGCGAGCCAGTGGTATCCCTCCTCCAACCCCGACGGCATCATTCCGCGCTTCTCATTCGGGATCTCGAATTCGCCCGATGTCAGCTTCGACGACCGGTTCCTGAAGAATGGCACCGACTTCACGTTCAGCATCAACGACAATCTCACGTGGACGCGTGGGGCACACACCATCAAGGCGGGAATCGATGGCTACCGGATTCGCGAATACGAAGGCGAGCGCAGCAACTTCGACGGAACCTTCAGTTTTTCCAAGGACACCAACAATCCGCTCGACGGTAACTGGGCCTTCGCCAATGCGGCGCTCGGCAATTTCGACAGCTACTCCGAATCGAACGCCCGTTACGGAGCGAACGAGAGGCAGTCGATTGTGGAGTGGTTCTTGCAGGACACGTGGAAGCTCACGAAGCGTTTCACACTCGATTACGGAATCCGCTTTACGTGGGCCAACCAGATGTATCCCAACGATGCGGGACAGCAATCGGTGCTGGCACTGGGACTGTACAATCCCGCGCAGGCGCCGGTGTTGTATCAGCCGGTGCTCGGGCCGGGCAACGCGAGGATGGCGCAGAACCCACTCACGGGAGCGCTGCTGCCGCAGGCCTACGTCGGGTTCTTCGTGCCGGGAAGCGGAAATCCGACGAACGGCGGTGTGACGTCGGGAGCCACCAATTACCCGCGCGGATTCGTCGCGCAGCAACCGGTCCACGTGGGTCCGCGGCTGGGCTTTGCGTATGACGTCTTCGGAAACGGCAAGACGGCGATTCGCGGTGGTATGGCGATCCTGTACAATCCACGCATCTCGGTGTGGAGTCCGACGACCGAGAATCCTCCGGCAATACTAACTCCGACCGCATACTACGGCACGATCGGCACACTCCTACAGACCACGGGGGTGCTGGCGCCGAGCAACACCAACGCGTTTCAGTTGAACGCCAAAACGCCGCGCGTGTACAACGGGTCGTTCGGAATTCAGCAGGACTTGGGTCATGCTCTGTTGCTGGATGTCTCGTATGCCACGGTACTGGGCCGCGATTTGCAACAGAGCTACAACATCAATGTTGTGCCATACGGCTCGGAGTTCACCCATACCGATCCGACCAACGGCAAGCCACTCGCGGACAATTTCTTCCGGCCGTATCCGGGCTATGGCAACATCACGTACTACGCCAACACCTTCACCTCGAACTATCACGGCCTGCTGGTGGCGCTGAACCGGCGATTCGCCAAGGGTCTGCAGTTCGGAGTGTCCTATGCGTTTTCGAAGTTCATGGACCAGACCAGCGGCAATACCGGACTTCCCGTCTATCAGCCTTTGCGCCAGTGGTCTTACGGAGTAGATCCCGCCGATGAGACGCACATCATGACTATCAACTTCACGTACAATCTGCCCGCGGCATCGAAGCTGGTGCACAACGTGGCGGTTCGCTACGCGTTCGACAACTGGATTCTTTCGGGGGTCACGCAATTCGCTACGGGGCAGCCGGTCGCGGTGACCTTCACGACCACGGACGGGACCAATCTGAATGGCGGCGGCGATGCGCAGCGCATCGATGTGGTGGGTAACGCGTATACCGGGGCAATCCACACCTTCTCGCAGTGGTTCAACACCGCAGCCTTCGCGCGGCCGGGGACGAACGATCCAGGCAACGCTGGAAAGTATGATGTGCGCAATCCTGGCGTGAACAATTTCGACCTGGCGTTGGCGAAGAACTTTCCCGTCAAGAACGAGAAGCGCTATTTCGAGCTGCGGTGGGAGGCGTACAACGCTTTCAATCACACGCAGTATGCAGGCTTGAATACGACAGCGCGATTCGATCCAACCGGGCTGCAGACGAATGCGCTGTTCGGCACGGTGACGTCGACAAGAACGCCGCGGGTGATGCAAGGCTCTTTGCGATTCACGTTCTGAGCTCCCAAAAACGTCTTTGGGGCGGATCAGTGGACCCCCGAAAAGCGTCGAGATAAGTCTCGACGCGGCAAACAGGAGAGTTTGCGCCACATGCGGCACTAGCCGGCGAGTGCGATAGGGCGGACGGGGGCGCCAGTGGCTCCTCTAATCTTCAGCGGTAGTGCAATAAACAGGAACTCGTACACTTTGGCGGCAGCGAGTTCCTCCAGATTCAGGCATTCGATGATGTGGATGCCGGATTCGACCAGCAGGTGGACATGCACCGGCATCGACGCGTCCGGCACCTTTTCGAACGCCACAGTGTCGGAGCCCGCCGCGTAGATCTTGCGGCTGCTCAACCACTGCGCGCCTGAGATTGCAGGACCGGGACCATGGACCTCCGCGATGAATTTGGCGGGGTCCTCGAAATAGGTTGCCCATCCGGTGCGCAGCAGGACGACGTCGCCGGCGCGGATCTCGACGCCCTGCCGGTGAGCAGCGGCCTCCAGATGCTCCGCGGTGATTTCGAAGTCGCGCGCCACCGCCGCGGTCTGTTGGAGGCCGGCGATGTCGAGCAGCACTCCTCGCCTTAGGATTGGAGGAATGGTGTCGATGGAGAACTTCCGCAGACCACCGGTGTACGACTGGACGGGAGCCACGTCTTCACCGCCATGCAGTTTGCCGCCGCAGGAAAAATGGCACAGTCCGTCGAGGTGGGTTCCGACGTGGCTGCCCATAGCGATGGCGTCTGAGGCGGAGCTGTTCCCGGTGGGACCGATATACTCGCCGTGCTGCTTGACCAGGCTGAAAAGGAATGGGGGATGCGACGGATGGTGCGGCATCCCCACGAAATACGGCTGGGCAAGGTCGTAGACCTTGGCGCCGAGTGCCAATTCTGCGAGTGTGTTCATTCGTTTTAGAAGCGGTACGTAAGCCCGAATTGCAGAATGCGCGGGGAGTAGAACATCGAGCTGATCACGCCGAACGTCGTGGAGTTGATGTTCTGATCGCCCACATAGAACGTGGCATGATTCAGTGCGTTGAAGGCTTCCATGCGCAGTTCTACCCTTTGGTGCTCGGTGATCTCCACGCCCTTCGCCAGACTCAAATCGGTGTCGAAGGTCCAGGGTCCGGAGAAGAGGCGGCGCTGCAGGACTCCGAGCGTGCCGGCACCGGGATTCGAGAATACCTGGCCGGTGAAATTCGGCGAGCCGTCGGCGTTGACGCCGGTACCATCCGTGTTGATGGCCGATTTAGAAACGATGAGGGGACCGTTGCCGGTCATCTGGAAGTTGACAACATTATTGAGCTGCGACATCGTCAGCGAGGTGTCGGCAGTGTTGTAGTACGACCGCGCCTCGCGATTCAGCGTGCCACGTCCGGACAGGATCGAGTACGGCGCGCCTGACTGCCACACCATAGTGCCTCCCAGAATCCATCCGCCAATCACGCGATCGAGCTTGTTGTTGAAGCTCATTTTGTGGCCCTTGCCGAAGGGGAGTTCGTAAACGCCATCGGCCTTGATCATGTGATTGAGATCGAAATTCGCGCGCGAACGCTCGATCCCGGGATTGTTGAAATCGAGGAACGCCTGGAATCGAGTCTGCAAGTCGCCATCGCCATCGCTCAGCACCTTCGAGAAGGTGTAATTGGCTTCGAAGCTCAAACCCGACTTCGTTTTGTGGCGGGCCACTAATTGCAGCGAGTTGTAACTCGAGCTCGAGTAGTTGGTGAGCATGTCAGCGGCCAGCGCATTGGGATTCTGGAAGAAATTCACGGAGCCGTTAAGGCCGTTGGTCTGATAGAGCGTGGCGAGTTCGCCGGGCTCTCCGGTCTCCAGATAGAAGTCGATCGTCGCGTTGGTCAAAAGACCCTTCTGCGCGAGTTTCGGAAAGACCGTGAGTTGCTGGCTGCCGGGGATGGAGGCGTTGTAGTTCGGGTTGAAAATGCCGTTCTTAGCGAGGGCCAGGAAGCCGTTATTCTGGGCCCTCAGGAAATCCGGCAGAAAGCCGTTTTGCGTGATTTGCACCTGGTTGAAATCGAACGCACGGTAGGCGCCTACGACATGATTGCCCACGTAGCGCACCTCAGCCACGGTGCCCTTGAAATCGTGCTGAATGCCGATGGAGTATTGCTGAACGTGCGGACGGTTGAGGTTTGGGTCGATGGTGGCCACCACACTGAAGGGGTTATTCAAGTAGTTGTCTGACACGTGCAAGGGAACCTGGTACGTCGGCAGTGAAATCGCGGGGATTCCATTGGCCAGGCGTCCCGAGAGTCCCGTGGTGGCGGCGATGCCCTGCAGGCCGGCGTTCGCCTCCAGCATATTTTCGGGCGCAATCAGTTCCTGATCGTTGACGTAGCTAATGGAATAGCCGCCGCGCAGAGCGGTCTTGCCGTCGCCAAAAACGTCCCACGCGACGCCGATGTTCGGCGCGAAATCATGCCAGCGGCGGTTGTACCAGGGCCGGCCCACGGAGCCTCCGGCGAAGTTCAAAGTGGCATCCGAGAGCAAGGTGTTCACTGCGGAGCCTTGCAGAACGGGCAGCAACTCGAGCGAGTCGCGTTCGTCTGCCACTCCGGGCAACTGCCACTTCAGTCCGATATTCACCGTGAGCCGGGGCGCGATCTTCCACTTGTCCTGCACATACATGTCGTAATCGTTCAAGCGGAAGTGCCGGACGAAGGGCGCTTGGGGAACAAAGCCAGAGGTCCGGCTGGTCACGTTCAGCGTCTGGCTGTAGCCGTCGACATAGCCTCCCAGGCTGGCGAGCAGCGCGTTGGCGTTGGCGAGATCGGTGCTGCTGATGCCGGGTAGGTTCGATCGGGTAAGCGCGGGCTGCCCGGTGCCCATTGCCAGGCTGTAGGAAGGAATCACGCCGCTCGCATCGTAAGAGCGCACGCGGACGTTTTGTCCGTGGAAGCCGAATTGAACATAGTGGCGGCCCCGCTGGTAAGCGGCATCGTCCGACAGCGCGAAGGTGTCGGTGTTGCGGCCCTGCGGTTGAAACTCGTTTACCGGGTCGGAATAAGTCATGCCGGTCAGGTAGTATTGGCCGAACTGCTGGTTGGTCAGAAAGTAGCCATACGTCATATTGAAACCGGCGCGGACCTCATTGGTCAGGCGCGCGGTAGGCGTCCATCGCCAGGACGTCGCCAGGAAATGAGCGTTGGTGGGGTTGTAGACTTTGGGGATCGCCGAGAAGTCGTTCTCGAGATCGGGGCGGTCGGAGTTATCGCGGTTCCAGAGATACGATCCGCTGATGGCGTGTGCGGTATTGATGTTGTAGTCGATCTTGCCGGTGATGTTGTCGCGGGTCTCGTTGTCGCGCTGATTGAAGCGGTACCCGGCGGTGTTCAGTCCATCGCCCACCAGGTTGTTGTTGATGAACTGAGCACCGGGGACCTGGCTGAGCAGCCCCTGCATGATGGGATCGATGGTGGTGATGCCGCGCAGTGCCAACAGGTTCACCTGGTGGAGCGCTCCCCCCGCGTCGTTATAAGAGAAGATGCCACTGCGCGCCGTGCTGGTGAGAATCGTGGCATCCGCGGGCATCTGCTGATGCGCTCTGACAGCCTCGTAGTTGAAATAGAAGAACAGCTTGTCCTTGCGAATGGGGCCGCCGATGGAGCCGCCGAACTGGTTCTGATTAAGGAATGGCAGCGACACGCCGGCCTGATTGTTGAACCAGTCATTGGCGGAAAAGGCGTTATTGCGGTTGTACCAGAATGCTTCACCATGGAATTGGTCGGTGCCCGATGGCGTGGAGAAGGCCGTCTCCGTCGCGCCGCCGGTTGCCGCCGCATTGGCGTTCGAGGACACGAGCGTCATTTGGCGGACCTGGCCCATCAGCAGCTTGTTGGGCGTGTAATCCAGCGCGTTATCTCGAATGTAGTTGTCCTGGATGTTGATGCCGTCGAGGGTGACGTTCGAGTACGAGGTGCGAAGTCCGTTGATGACGGTGGCGGAGTTGCCGTTCGAGACCACACCCGGCTGGGTCTGCAGCACCGAAAGCACGTCGCGATCCAGGATCGGAAGGTTGCGGAGTTCCTCGGTGGTAATGGTGCCTGAGATTTCGGCGCTGGTGGTCTCGACACCCTGCACTTCGCTGGTGACGTCGACGGTTTGGGTGAGGGTGGGGAGCTGGAGTTTGATGGTGCCGACATCGGTTTCGCGCGATGCATCGACGGAAACGCCGCGGAGTGCCGACTTCATGAAGCCCCGAGCGTCGACCGTGACGTCGTAATCGGCGGGGCGGACGCCGATGAAGTGGAAGAGTCCTTCGGCCGTGGTTTTGACGGACAGGAGCGGCTTTTGGCCGCCGGTTAAGTAAAGATCGACGGTAGCACCCGCCACCGAGGCTCCGGAAGTGTCAACTACCGCGCCTGTGACACGCCCGGAAAACTGGGCAGAGACAGGCAAAACAGACAAGAGACCCAGAAGCAACCCACAAGCAAAGCGCATAATTTCTATTGAACCCCAAAATTAGACGGAGGACGCGGCTATGAGGTTCTGGATTATATGACTTCGGATATTAGCGGCCGAGGCCACCACGGGACAGTTGGGGTGTGCCTCTGAGGCCCACCTACTCAACTGATTCCGCTGAAATGAAAACCGGCGATGAGTAAGACTCCGAAGGCGATGGCGTGAGCCAGTTCGCGCTTGCCGAGGGCTTGAACCACGAGCGTTTCGGAGTCCTGGGCAAACCACGCAAAGCCGCGGAGCAGGAGAGGCAGGAACGCCAGCGCCGCGTACCAACGAAAGAGCTGACTGATGCATGCCAGAATGAGCAACCCCATCAGCACGAACTGAGCGGCGAAGAAGGCGCGTCCCAAGGCGAGTTTCTGGCTTCGCAAGGCCCGGGCGGCATGGATGCGGAGTTGTACATACTGAATCTGGTTGGCGGCGAAGAGGAAATTGGCGGCCCAGAGAGACCACGCGGTGCCGTTCAACTGGCCGGCGACCACGTAGTAGGCGGCCGCGGCGACGCTGGTGAGCCCGGCCGCGCCCACTAATTGAGCGGTGGTGCGGGCGCCTCTCCATACTTTGCGAATTAGCATCTGTGCGAGAAATGCGGTGGCCGCGCCTGCCCCGATCTGCCATAGCGCGAGATTACGGAAGCCCCAGAACAGCCAGATCAGTGCGGCCATCGCGACTGCGCCTAGCATTAGAGTGGCATTTCGGACGAGGGTGGCTTCGGCGGACGAGCGCGCCTTGATGGGAGTGGTGCCTATCCAACTTTCCAGCGGCGTCCGCATCCAGAAGAGCGCCAGGACCGCGATGGTGAGGGGCGGGAGCGCGGCGGCGCTGCCCCCGTCGAGCAGTCCTACCGAAGCGCCGGTCACCAAAGGCACCAGAAGAATTCCCCAAGCGCCGTGTTCCCTGGGGAAGATCAGGGACTGCTGCCGTACGGTGCTCATGATTCATTGTGGCTTACCGCGCCGGCCAGCTCGGTGACCAGAGTCACGGTCGAGTCGCACATAAAGCGGTAGACTGCCCGTAGCACTTCTTATGCTGAATCGTCGTCACATCACGCTGGGCACAATCTCGTTTACGGTCTGCTTTGCGGCGTGGGGATTGATCGGCGCGTTCGCGCCGCGTTTCCGGGAAGTCTTGCAACTCTCCGCTCAGCAGACCGCGCTGCTGGTGGCGGTGCCGGTACTTTTGGGGTCGTTGGCGCGGATTCCGATGGGCATCCTTACCGACCGGTTCGGCGGCCGTGCAATCTTCGTGATCCTGATGGCGGCGGTGGCGATTCCGGTTTGGATGGTGCCGAGCCAGTCCACTTATCGCGGTTTGTTGGTGGTCGCGTTTTTGCTCGGGCTGGCAGGATCTTCCTTCGCGATCGGTGTGGGATATGTTTCGCGATGGACGCCGCCGGAAAAGCAAGGCGCCGGGCTGGGAATCTACGGACTGGGAAATATCGGGCAGTCGGCGGCCGTATTTCTGGGACCGGTCATCGCGGCGCGACTCGGCATGGGGGCGGTTTATCATGCGGTCGCGGTGCTGTTGGTAGGGTGGGCCGCGGTATTTGGCTTGGCGGCGCGCAACGCTCCTGCCCCGCTGTCTCCGGGAGCGCCCGTGCAACGCCGGGGTTTCGCCGCGATGCTCGAAGTGCTCACCCGCGAGAAGCTGTCGTGGCTGTTGGCGGCGTTCTATTTTCTGACCTTCGGTGGATTTGTTGCATTTTCGATCTACTTGCCCACACTGCTGAAGGACGAGTTTCGATTGACGCCTGCAGACGCCGGCTTTCGAACCGCGGGATTCGTGGTGCTGGCAACTTCACTGCGCCCCCTGGGCGGCTGGCTCTCCGATCGCATCGGCGGCGCGCGTGTGCTCTCCGCCGTGTTCCTCGGAGTGGCTCCCTTCGCGCTGCTGATGGCGTGGCCTTCGATGATCCCGTTCACGGCGGGCGCCCTGGGATGCGCGGCACTGCTGGGGCTCGGCAATGGCGCAGTGTTCAAACTGGTCCCGCAGTATTTTCCGGGGCAGACCGGCACCGTGACTGGACTGGTGGGCGCGATGGGAGGTCTCGGTGGATTCTTTCCGCCACTGCTTCTGGCCTTTTTCCGCAGCCAAACCGGATCCATTCGTCCCGGCTTTGCCTTGCTGGCTGCCACGGCGATGGTGCTGTGGTGGGCCAACCATCGGGTCTTCGTTCCGCGCCAGCAGCATCTGGAACTCGCGATGCCGGCCGATCTGCGGCGCACCGCCGACCGGCTTCGGGCGGGGTCGTGGGCCACACTGTGGACTGCGTTTTTGATCGCGGGGATCGTGGCTGGTTCCCGCAATCTGCAGAATTTCGACCCTGCGCTGGTGATCTATACGTTCGCCGTGGTCTTCGCCACTTGGGGAGTGGTCTACCATTACAACGTCTGGCTGGAAAAGCCGCCTACAAGAATTTATTGGGACCGCGGCTGGCAGTTGTTCCGAGAGCGCGGAGTCTTGCGGAGTGCGGTCCGGGTGAGCAAGCTCGGGGTCACGCACCTGGTTGGCCAGCGCTTCATCGCACATCGCTCGCGGCTGCGCTGGTGGATGCACCAATTCCTGTTTTGGGGATGCCTGCTGGCCGTCGCTATCACATTCCCGCTGGTCTTCGGCTGGATTCACTTCCGGACCTTGCCGGGAGACCAGATGACCTACGTCACGTACCTGTTCGGGTTTCCGATGGGAGCGTTCCGGCTGCACACCATGACCGCGTGGCTGCTGTTTCATGGGCTCGATATTTCGGCAGTGCTGGTGCTGACGGGGATCTCCCTCTCGTTGTGGCGGCGCATGACGGATCAGGGAGCGCGCAGCGTGCAGCAATTTGGGATGGATTTTTTGCCGATCATTCTGCTGTTTGCAATCTCGGTGACCGGGCTGGCACTGACCGCTTCGCAAGAATGGCTGCGAGGCGCAGCTTACAGTTTTCTAGCGATTCTTCACGCCCTGACCGTGATCGCCGCTTTGCTCTTCCTGCCGTTCGGCAAGTTCTTCCACATTTTTCAGCGGCCGGCGCAATTGGGAGTCAAACTCTATCAGGATGCGGGTACCGACGGCCCCGGGGCCGCCTGCACTCGCTGCGGGGAACGCTTCGCATCCAAGATGCACATCGACGACCTCCGCGCGGTACTGCCCCAGATGGGCTTCGATTATGCGATGCCGGGGCCGGCGGGCCACTGGCAGGCGCTCTGCCCCGCCTGCAAACGCAAGACGCTCTCCGTGGCCCAGATGAGAATCAAGGAGTCCGCGCGTGGCTAAAGTGCCGTTACCAGCAGGCGAGATCAGCAGCCGTTACGGTCCCCATCTGAACTACACTCCGCCAGGCGGCTGGCAGGGGACTTCGGAAGGCGGGACGGAGAAGTTGGTCAAGACGCACTGCTGCTTTTGCGGGCAGCAATGCGGCATCCAACTCAAAGTGCGGGCCAACCAGGTGGTCGGATTTGAGCCATGGGAGGACTTCCCGTTCAATCGCGGAATGCTCTGCCCCAAAGGCGTAAAGCGTTACCTGCAAGGCAATCACCCAGACAGGCTCCTCGATCCGCTGATGCGCACGGACGGGGGCTTCCGGCCGGCGACCTGGGACGAAGCCCTCGATTTCACGGCGCGGCGGCTTCGGGAACTGCAGGGGAAATACGGCAAGGACGCCGTGGCGGTGTATGGCGGAGCTTCCCTCACCACCGAGAAGGCGTACCTGATGGGCAAGTTCGCACGGGTAGCTCTGGGGACCCGGCACATCGATTACAACGGCCGCTTGTGCATGGTCTCGGCGGGAACGGCGTACAAAGGGGCGTTGGGCGTGGACCGCGCGCCGAATCCGTGGAGCGATATCGCCGAGGCGGAAGTCTTGATGGTGATCGGCGCCAACATTGGCGAGTGCGCTCCCATCACTACAGACTACATCTGGCGAGCGCGTGACCACGGCGCGAAGCTGATTGTGGCGGATCCGCGCTTCACTCCGATCGCGCGGAATGCCGACCTGTTTCTGCCGGTGCGTCCCGGCACAGACCTCGCGCTGCTCATGGGGATGCTCCACGTGATCGTTCGCGACGGGCTGACCGATCGTGAGTTCATAGCGGCGCACACTACCGGTTTCGAGAAGACGGCAGCATCGGTGGAGGCCTGGACTCCGCACCGCGCCGCCGAGATGACGGGGGTAGCACCGGAAGCGATCGAGCGCGCCGCGCACTGGATCGGCGAATCGCGGAGGGCGATGCTGATGCACGCGCGCGGGCTGGAGCACCAGTCGAAAGGAGTGGAGGGTTGCGAGGCGGTGGTGGCGATTGCACTGGCGACGGGGAACATCGGACGCACGGGCGCGGGGCCGATCATGGTGACCGGCCAGGGAAACGGCCAGGGCGGCCGCGAGCATGGCCAGAAGTGCGATCAGTTGCCGGGGCAGCGCAGCCTCTCCGATCCCGAGGCGCGGCGGCACGTCGCCGGCGTGTGGGGCATAGCGCCTGACGATCTGCCGCTGCCGGGTTATAGCGCGGTGGAGATCATGAACGCGATTCATCGCGGCGAGATCAAGGGTCTGTTCTCGATCTGTTTTAATCCGCTGGTGTCACTGCCCGATGCCAACTTCACGCGGGAAGCGCTGGAGCGTCTGGAGTTTTTCGGCGTGGTGGACTTCTTTCTCTCGGAGACGGCGGCGCACGCCGACGTGGTCCTGGCGGGCAGCCTGCAAGAGGAAGAGGAGGGGGTGACGGCCAATGTGGAGGCGCGCGTGATCCACATTCAGAAGGCGGTGGATCCGCCTGGCAATGCGCGTGCGGATTCGGCGATCATCTGCGATCTGGCGCGCCGCTTGGATCGCGGCCGGTACTTTGCTTTTCGAGAGCCTCGCGAGATTTTCGAGGAATTGCGCCTGGCGTCGCAGGGTGGCATCGCGGACTACTACGGCATCACCTATGAGAAGATCGACCGGCAGAAGGGCGTCTTCTGGCCGTGCCCCACGCTCGAACACCCCGGCACGCCGCGCTTGTTCGAAGATGGGCGCTTCTTCCATCCCGACGGCAAGGCGCGTTTCATGTCGCTCGAGTGGCGCGACAGCGGCGATCCGGTGGATGCCGAGTTTCCTGTCTACCTCACCACCGGCCGCGTCGTAAGCCAGTATCTATCCGGAACCCAGACCCGGCGCATCGGCGCCCTGGTGGATCAGAATCCCGAACCTAAGCTCGAGATGCATCCGCGGATGGCGGAGCAGCATGGGCTGCGCGCGGGCGATTGGGTGCAGGTAACCTCGCGGCGCAGCGCCATTACTCTGCAATGTATGGTAGTTCGGACCATCCGTCCGGACACCGTCTTTATTCCTTACCACTGGCCGGCGGAGCGAAGCGCGAATCGTCTGACGCACCGCACACTCGATCCGCGGAGCAAGATTCCGGAGTACAAAGTGTCGGCATGCAGGATTGAAAAGGCTGCAGGTCCCCCAAATTCCGAAGCGTCACTGCGCCAACGGAGCGTGCGCTGATGTTCGGCATGGAATTTTATGTCGACCCGTCGCGCTGCATCGGATGCCAGTCCTGTCTAAAGGCCTGCGAGGAGTGCGACACGCATCGGGGCGTGTCGATGATCAACTTCGATTTCGTCGACCGCAGCGAGACGATCGCGACCGCGGCTTACGTCTGTTGGCACTGCGACAATCCCACATGCGCCCAGGTGTGCCCGGCGGATGCCATCAAGAAGTACGAGGACGGGATCGTCGGCTCTTCGCTGAAACCACGGTGTATCGGCTGCTCGAATTGCGTGCTGGCGTGCCCGTTCGGCATTCCCAAACTAGTGCCGCAATGCGAGCAGATGATGAAGTGCGACATGTGCTACGACCGGACTTCGATCGGCAAACGGCCGATGTGCGCTACGGTGTGTCCGAGCCAGGCACTGGCCTATGTGGCTCCGGAGACGATCGCCGCCACGCGCCGCGAGAAGCCCGTCAACACCTTCTGGTTTGGCAACCAGAAGATCACGACCAAGGTTTACATGATGGCGCCGTCCAGCGCGTCCGAGATCGCGATCGACGTCGCCGACTATATTTGGGAGGGTGAGCATGAGCTGGCTCCGCAAACCTTCGAGTAAGCCGCTATGGCAGGACGAATTCCCCGTCTATCAGGCGGACGAACGGTACGTCAACCGGCGGCAGTTTACAAAATTCCTGACGCTCACCAGTCTGGCGATGTTCGCAGGAAATGTGTGGATCCTGGCGCGGTCGCTGTTTCAGCGCCGGCCATCCTACCCGCGGTTGCACGTGGCGTCGACAGGAGAATTGGATGTGGGAGGGGTCAAGCTGTTCGCCTATCCCACGGCACAGGACCCATGCATCCTGGTACGCACCAGCAACGATTCCTACGTGGCGTACAGCCAGAAGTGCACGCACCTCTCCTGTGCGGTCTATTACTCCAGAGATGAGAACCGGCTGGAGTGTCCATGCCACCAGGGATTTTTTTCGATTGCGGATGGTTCGGTGTTGCAGGGGCCTCCGCAACGGGCGCTGCCGAAGGTCAGCCTGGAATGGAAAGCGGGACTGATCGCCGCGGTCGGAATGGAAGGGGAGAGCGTGTGAGCCCGAATCCGCCGCAGAATCGGGGACTCACGGCGATCGATGGCGCCATCATGCTGATCGCAATTCTGCTGATCGTGCAGATCTGGCTGCTCTCGGCGACGCTGGAGTCGTACCTGGCCGGCCATCATGAGGCCGCGCTGCCCGGCGTTATCCTTTCCGGAATACTGTTTGCGGCTTGTCTGGCGCTCTATCGCTTCGTCGATCGGATCGATTCGGATCTGCGAAAAGGCTGAGCGGATTTTTCCGTACCAGCGGAAAGGTTCGGGCCAGGCTTGCTCGCTTACGGTCGCCGCTCGTGATCTCTTGCAACAAGCGTTTGATGACGAGCCACGCGCGTCAGCAAGTGCCTCTGAACTCCTTCTCCGTCCAACTTGCCCGCCTAGCTCGTCTTGCGGCTGGAGTATTTATCCAAAATCTCCAGGAGCTTGCGAGCCGCCGGGGTGGGCGTGGCGCCGCTACCCAGAATCTGTTTGGCGTTCCATCGCTGGCCGTACATCAACTGATTCTCATCGATGTCGTTGCGCAGCGTAGCGCCATCCAGCGAGACACCGGCGAACAGGCCCTTCGAACGCGACCAGGACAAGATCTCCGCGGTCATCAGCGCGTCGGTTTGAGCAGTGGCGTCGCGACCGACCGGTCCGGCGGCGGCCGTGGCCTCGGCGCCGATGGTGAACTTGTCGGAGGTCAGCTTCTTCATGCCGCGCTCATTCATCACCAGCAGGATCACATCGCTGGACGAAAATCCGATCTGCAACCCAAAGCTGCCGCCTTCGATGCGAACGGCCGCCGGCGGACCCCAGCCTTGCCCGCTTTGGTGGCGGCAAAGGGAGAACCCGCGTCCGAATTTCCCGCCGAAACCGAAAGCGCCCTTCTTCAATCCGGGAACGAGGACGATACACTGCGACTTGTTCAGCAAATCCTGCGGAATCGATTTGTCCGGTGCGCCCATGATCTCCGAGAACAGCGTGGCTGCGTCGTCGAGACGATCGGCATTCTTCTCCTTGTCGTCTTTGGCAAGCAGGGGCGCACAACCCAGTGCGAAGGCAAGAGTGTAGGTAAGCAAGCGCATGGCTCTATCGTAACGCAGGTAATGCGCCGGTCCGTTTCGCGACTTACTGCTTTGGGGAGCCAGGATTCTTCTGCTGGCGCTGCCATTCCGTACGGAAGGCTTGCTCGCGCTCGCTTACGTAGGCTTGGTAGCCCGCCGGGTCGATGAACGGATTCGGGGCGCCAGCCTTCAGTTTAGGGTACTTTTCTTTGAGGCCGAAGTAAGCGCCGTGTGCCCCCAGGAACAGATCGCACGGCAGACTCTTGAGCACCGTGAACGTCTTGACGTAATCGTCTGCGATTCGCGGATACGCCTTGTTGCCCACCAGAATATAGCCGGCGTTGACGTTCGGGCTGCCGACGATCACAGCGTTCAACTTCTTACCGCCCTCCTCCACCTGCATCGTCCACGTGGTGCAACCTTTGGTGTGCCCGGGCGTGAGCCTGGCGATCAACATTGCGCCGCCGAGTTCGACTTTATCGCCGTCGTGCAGGATGCGATCGACATGCGCGCCGGGACGTCCTTTGGCGGTGCTTTCCTCATCGGGTACATCGGCGTCCATCACCATCAGCTTCGCTCCAGTCTGCTTCTTGATCAGTCCGGTCGCTGCGTCGTGGTCGCCATGCGCGTGGCTGATGAGCAGGATCTTCGTGTCCTGGTAGGAAAAGCCAAGCTGCTCGATGCTGGCGCGAATCAACGGGACATCCTCTTCGAAATCGGAATTGATCAGGATGTTTCCCTGGGGAGTGTGGATCAGGTAGACCGCAAGATCGGCGGTCCCGACGTAATAAAGGCTCCCGGCGATGTTAAACGCTTTGAAGGGTTGATGCCAATCGGAACTCTGCGCGAAGAGAACTGCCGTAAAAAACGAGAGCAGGAATAGACTACGCCTTTTCATTGGTGAAATGGAGCCTTCCAGATTTTTGAACGAGTATACACCGATACCCTGGCGGCTCGAAAAGATGTAATTAAACTCACAGAACGAGGATTCGAGATTTCAGACCTTAAGAAGACTGTCGCGATATTGTGATATCCCTAAGCATAACGTTTAAATTTGGGGTTTTTTCGGGGTGCAGAGTTCCCATCGTTGCGTAACGGGAAATGGCTCGCCCCCCGCGGCAGTTTAATTCACACGCAGTCTGAGGAGAAATGAAATGAACCAGGTATGTTCCACACGGACGGTCATGCTCGCTTTGATCGTTCTACTCGTAGCAGGTGTGGCATTCGGGCAGTCCGACTACGGGTCGGTATCCGGCTTTGTCAAAGATCCTTCGGGGGGTGTTGTCCCGAAGGCGAAAGTCGTAGTGAAGAATGAAGCCACCAACGAAGAACACGTGTCGACCGCGAATGAGTCCGGTTACTACACGGCACCAAACCTGCAGCCCGGCCTTTATACGGTGACGGCCGAGGCTCCGGGATTCAAGAAATTCAGCAGTACCCACAACAAACTGGACGCGGATTCGGCGCTGTCTCTAGATGCGACGCTGACCGTCGGCGCAACCACCGAGACCGTGGATGTGATCGCGACCGCCGCCACCTTGCAAACGGAATCGGCCGCCGTTGAAAAGGACGTCACGCGCGATCAGATCGACGCCTTGGAATTGAACGGCCGCGATCCCCTGTACCTCGCATCGCTGCTGCCGGGTGTTCGCAGCGGGTCGACGATGGGCGATTTCAGCTTCAGCCTGACCAGCGGCGGATATTCGGTGAACGGCGCGCGTTCACAGGATACGCAGATTCTCTTTGATGGCGCTCCCGCACTCCGCACTCGCGCCAATGGCACCAGTATCGGCGTGGTCGATCAGGATTCCACGCAGGAAGTGCAGATTCTAACGGCCGATTATGCGGCGGAGTATGGGCGCGCATCGGGCGGGCAAGTCCGCATTGTGACGAAAGGCGGAAGCCAGCAGTTCCATGGCGCGGCGTATGAATACTTCCGGAACTCCGATCTCAACGCCAACACCTGGAGCCGCAATCAGAGCGTGCTGACCAATTTCCAGTCGCCTTTCCGGTTCAATGATTTCGGCTTCGACATCGGCGGCCCAGTGCTGATTCCGCATGTGATTCCGAAAAATAAGATGTTCTTCTTCGTGGGCCAGGAATGGTCGCGATACCGCAACGCGCAGACGCAGACGCAGGAAGTCCCGACGGCACTGATGCGGCAGGGCAATTTCAGCGAACTGCTGGGGCCCAACATCTTCTACAGCACGCCGAAGGTGATCTACGATCCCAGCACCTGCCCCTCGGTGGGTGCAGCCAGCTGCGTGCCGTTCCCCAACAACATCATCCCGACCAGCCGGCTGAGCCACAATGGCATCGCGATCATCAACGCGTACCCCGCGGTCAATACGCCGGTCATCAGCGGCAACCAGAACTGGCTCGCCGCTGCGTCGCAGCCTGAGAACCAGCGGAAGGAGACGATCAATTCCGATATCCTTCCGACCCAGAAAGATCGTATTCAGTTCCGGCGTACGGCGTTGGCATACTACGAACTGGATCCCTTCGACCAAGGAACGAACCTGACCCCCAAGGCGTTCAATCGCCCCAACCAGGCCGGCTCGGTCGCATGGACCAGAACGATCAGCCCCACGTTGATCAATGAAGCGCGCGCCACGGTCAGCCTGGACGATGTCTATATTCCCGTGATCACGTCCGCTCCTGGCTTCAACGCGAACGCCGCGTTCGGAATCAACTATCCGTATCTCTTGCCAACGAATAAGGACATTCCCAGCAAGATTCCTTCGGTGACCGTTCCGAACTTCTACAGCCTCGCAGGTGGTCCGTATCCCTCGCATTCGACGGGGCCGATCTACACAGCCGGCGACATCGTGACCAAAGTGTATAAGAGCCATACGTTCAAAGCGGGTTTCTACTTCGAGAAGTCGGGCGAGAACGATGGCGACCAGATCAATGTGAGCACGGTTCCGGGCGGCAGCAACAATCAGAACGGCAGCTTCACGTTTACCGACGCGCGTTCCGGATTGGGAGCAACCTCGGGAGTGGGCATCGCGAACCTGGCACTGGGATTGGCTGACAGCTACACCGAAATCGGCCAACGCGCTTACACCATCTATCGTGGCTATCTGTACGAGTGGTTCGCGCAGGACTCCTGGCGCGCCAGCCAGAAGCTGACGGTCAACTACGGCGTGCGGCAGACGATCACGGTTCCCTACAAGGCACTCTGGGGCAACCAGATCTTCTTCGATCCGCAGCTCTATGATCCCAGCCAGGCACCCAAGATTGACCCGAAGACCGGCAACGTCATCGTCGGCACCGGTAATCAATACGACGGCATGGTGATTCCGGGCAGCGGATGGCCCAGCAACGCCTGCGGACACGGTGTGGTGCAGGCCTGCGGCACTTCGTTCAACAGCCTGTTCCACGGTCTGCCGGACTACTACGGCCAGATCAACTATCAATTCCAGCCCCGCCTGGGTGCGGCATACCAGCTCAACTCCAAGACCGTCATTCGCGCCGGTATTGGGCGCTACCTGACGCGGTTCGGATTGCTCGACAACATCTTCCCGGGCGCCAATTCTCCATTCCAGCCGTTCGTGACGGTTGCCAACGTTTCCGTAGATAATCCCGGAGCGGGCCTGAGCGGCGCAGCGACTCCGCCGTTGACCGTGACCACGCTGGCGCGCAACAACCGGCCGCCGGAGGCGTGGAATTACAACTTCACCGTGCAGCGCGAGATCTTCGCCAAGTCGACGTTGGAGATCGGATACGTAGGGCACCGCGGTCTGCGGCTGCCGGAGGTATTCGACATCAACCAGGCACAGGCCGGCGCGTTGCAAGCCAACCCTGGCGTGAACATCAACTACCTGCGGCCCTACGCGGGATTTGCGTCTATTCAGATGGAAGAGAACGTCTCCACTTCCACCTACAATTCGCTGCAGGTCAACTGGAATCGCCGGTTCGCCAGTGGTTTCGGCTTTGGTTTCTCTTACACGCTGTCGAAGAGCATGGACAACAACTCCAACTACCGCGACATCGTGCCGGATACCTACAACACGACCAACATGTGGGGCCCGTCGGAATTTGACACTCGCCACATGGCGGTAATCAACATGATCTACAACCTGCCATTCTTCCGTGGCAAGACGGACACCGCGGGCAAACTGCTCGGTGGATGGCAAGTGAGCGCGATTATGCAGTTCCAAACCGGCACTCCGTGCGGCGTGTTCGGCAGCAGCGACATCGCGGGCGTGGGAGAGACCGGGAGCCTTGGCTGCGGCCAGACTGCGGGTCAGTTCTACGTCAAGAATGGCACTCCGACCATCCTCGGTCAGTTCGCGGGAGGAGCGGGAGCCGCCAGCCCCAACCAGTACTTCGCTACCACCAATTCGAGCGGGCAGCCGATCTTCACCGCGCCTCCGGCAGGGACATTCAATCTGCAGCAGGGAGTTCGCGATGCAATCTACCAGCCCGGTTTCCAGGATTGGAACGCGGGACTCTACAAGAAATTCGCGGTCAACGAGCGGACTGGTTTTGAGTTCCGTGCGGAGGCCTTCGATCTTCCGAACCATCCCAACTGGAGTGGTGTTGCTTCGTTCAATCCGACCTCTTCCACGTTCGGGAAGGTGACCAGCAAGACGGGACTTGCCCGCAATCTGCAGCTTTCTCTGCGTTTCTACTTCTAGATGGCGGCGAGCTTTGCTCGCAGTCAGAAATCAACAACGGCCGGAGGCAATGCCTTCGGCCGTTTTTTTATGCCGTTGCGAGAGGGCAGGCTCGACTGGGTCAATGGCTAGCCACGAGGAGCCATCAGGCGTGAAGCGTTGCCTCCGAAAATGGCTGCCTTTTCGGAGTCGCTCAGGGGCAATTCGCGGATCGTCTCCAGCATGCGAGGAATGCTCCCGATCTGATGAGGATAGTCGCTGCCCGCGAGAATGTGGTCCACGCCGGCAAACGAGATGGCGAGTGCGATCGCGCCCGGGTCGAAATTCACGGTGTCGTAGTAAAAGCGTTTCAGGTAGTCACTCGGCAGTTGCTGGAGGTTCGCGCGGCACTCGCTGAAGGCGTGGAAGCCACGGTCGAGTCGCTCGGCAAGGTAGGGAATGGTGCCGCCGAGATGGCACAGCGCCCAACGGATCTGCGGGAAGCGCTCTGGCACACCGGCAAAAACGATCTTCGCAGCGGCCAGGGTCGTGTCCATCAGGAAGCCGACCAGCGGCATCAGCCAGTAGTCCGTCATCGCCTCGACGCCCACCGGGTGAGTCGGATGAATGTACAGCACGGCCTCCAGGTCGTTCGCTGCCTCGTACAGTGGCCAGAACCGTTTGTCGTCCAGGCCAACCCCGTTCACGTTGCTGAACAGCATCGCGCCGGGCAGTCGCAACTGGCGGCAGGCGCGCTCGAGTTCTTTGACCGAGGCGGCCGGATCGTTCAGCGGCAACGTGGCCAGGGCGGTGAAGCGTCCGTGTTTGGTTCGGATCACCTCCGCGAACGAGTCATTCACCAACTCCGCGAACTTGACCGCCGTCTCTGGTTTCTCGACGTGCGTTCCTGGAGTAGTCAGCGTGATCACTTGCGTATCCACACCGGCATCGATCAATACCTGCTCCCGGTAGTCGATGTCGCGATGTCCCGGCACCGCAATGTTGTAGTCGCCCGGATAAAAAATGCGCGGGTTTCCCTCCTCGTCGACCGTCATTTCGACGGCGCTCGATCCGGATCTCAGGGCATCCAGGTAAGCCGGAGGATAGTAGTGATTATGGAAGTCGATGATCCGCATGTCTGGTCCGCACCCACAAGTAGTAGACAGGCAATCCTAACACGACGATGAGCAGTCCCGTTGCGGCCTGCACTGGATCGGCGGCGACCTGTATCACGGCGACGACCACTGACATGACAATGAATAGTGCCGGAACGACCGGGTATCCCCAAATGGAATAGGCGGGCACATAATTCGCGCTGCGGCGCAAAAGGAACAGACCGATTCCCATCAACGCGAAGAAGAGCCACTCGGTATAAATTACTCTTGTAAAGAGCGCGCGATAGGTCCCTGTGGCAACCAGAACCGACGACCATATCGCTTGCAGCAGGATGGCCCGGCCCGGTGTGTGATAGCGGGGGTGAATGTAGGCGAGCCAGCGAAAAGCGAGGCCTTCGTCGGCCATGGCGTAGTACGTGCGAGGGCCGGCCAGTATGACGCCGTTCAAAACGCCGGTGGCGGAGAGGATCACCAAGGCCGAGATTCCCGCTGCTCCGCGGTTTCCAGCCATCACGCCGGCAGCATCGGCAGCCAACCTCGTCGAGGCGATCACCTGATTCAACGGCAGCAGGTAGAGATACGCGGCGTTGAGTGCGACATAACAGGCCGTCACTGTGAGAGAGCCGATCACCAGCGCCTTCGGAATGGTTCGCTGCGGGTCGCGGGTCTCGCCGGCGGTATAGGTCACCATATGCCAGCCGCCGTAGGTGAATAACGCGGCACTGACTGCCAGAATGAACTCGCGAATCGAGACTGCGAACGCGCCCAGACCTGTGTCGGGCACCTCGGAGTGGGCCCCCTTGCCTAAGAATACGACCGCGCCCAACAAGAGCACGATAATCGTCACCTTCAGAATGGTGACCACAGTCTGGAGACTGCTACCCTGGCGAACCCCCAGATAATTGGTATAGGAGAGCGCCAGGATCGCGCCGATCGCGACCGCCTTCGTTTCCCAGTCGCCCAAGTGAACAAAGAAGCCGACATACCGGGCGAAAATCACCGAACTCGCGGCGATGATGCCGGAGTGCGCACTCCAGAACATCGCCCATCCCCACAGGAAGCCGCAGGCGGGCGAGAGTGTCTCCTTCAAAAAGACGTAGACACCGCCAGTGCGCGGAAACGCCGATGACAACTCGGCACAGACCAACGCACCGAACAACGTGAGCACACCGGCGATCACCCAAACCGCGAGCACCGCGGGGATACTCGGCACGTGCCGGTTAATTTCGGAGGGCTGCACGAAGATCGAAGCGCCAATGATGATGCCTACCACCATTGCCGTCGCGTGCAACAAACCCATCGGCCGTTCAAGTCCGGGCCGGGTTGGAGAGCTAGCCAAGAAGCGTCAGTTTATCACAGTCGTTCGGGACGGCCCGGAGAACTCCGACAGAGAGCCTCAGACGACTTGTGCAGAGGCAGATCGGGCACTTCGCCCAGGCCTCCAGCCTCTTCGACACGCTCCGCCAGCGAGGCGAGCGCGGACTCCCATCTGCCGCCCAGGACTCGCGCAGGTCGCACAATCAGCCTGCCCTTCTCCGCTACGAGTTCGACCACGTCCTGCAGTCCGATCTGCTCCAATAGCGTTGCGGGAACCCGGATGCTCCAGGCATCGCCTGTTCGAACCAAGCTGCTCAGCATAAATGTTCTCCTGTCAGCGCGTCCGGCTCAAGCGAACACCGTCTCGGGTAGACGGATTACCTTCTTTTGGATCGCGTATTGCACCAGTTGCGCCTTGTTGTGGATGTCGAGCTTCCGCATCAGGTTGAATTTGTGCGCCTCCACTGTCTTGACACTCAGGTCGAAGCCCGTCGCGATCTCCTTGACCGATTTTCCTTCGGCCAGCATTTTCAGAATCTCCAGCTCGCGCTTGGTCAGAGTGCCAAAGCGCGGTTGCCTGGTGGGGCCCTGCCCCTGCATGCGAAAGCCGTCTACCAGGCGCGTGAGTAAGCGAGGGCTCAAATAGCTGCCGCCGCGATGTACTTCGCGGATGGCAGTCACCAACTGGTCCGCGGGACCCTCTTTGAGGATGTACCCGCTCGCGCCCATTTCGACACATTCCGCGAGGTAATCCTCATCGTCGTACATCGAAAGAAAAATCACGCGCGTGTCCGGACGCTCCTTGCGAATCACGCGTGTCGCCTCGAAGCTGCTCATGCCCGCCATTCCGATGTCCATCAGCACAACGTCCGGATGCACTTGCCGCGACAGATTCACAGCGTCGGAAGCGTTCCCCGCTTCTCCCACTACTTCCAGGTCGGGCTCCGCGGCAAGCAGAGTCCGAAGGCCCTGCCGAAAAAGAGTATGATCGTCAGTCAACAGTACGCGAATCTTTGGCATATCCTGTAACCTGTGCGAACGTTAGGGGTAGTTCTAAAGCTACGGCCGTGCCTTTCCCGGGCCTGCTCTGTACCGCGAGAGTTCCGCCAAGGAGGCGGGCCCGCTCCTGCATGCCCGCGAGGCCGAATGACATCGGCTGGCTGCCCGCCCTTTCCGAACTGAAGCCTTTGCCGTCGTCCGTAACGCTCAACCTGATACTCTTATCGGCCATTTTCAGGAAAAGGTTTACATGGCTCGCCTGGGAATGTTTGGCCACATTCTGCAAACACTCCTGCGCAACCCGGTAAATCACTTCCTGGGTTTGCATGGAAAGCGGGTTTGAAGGCACCGAGATTCTCAGGCGCACCTCACCGGGATGCACCTTCCGGAACCGCGCTGCCAATTGCCGCAATGCGGACTGCAGTCCCAGCCGCTCCAGCACCGCCGGGCTTAGTGCCGCGACGATCCGTCGCAACTCCACGACGGTCCTCTCCGCAACTCCCCGCACCGTCTCCAGTTGCGGCCGCATCTCTTTCGGCGCTTCGCGCTCCATCATCTCGAGTTGCAGGCGCAACAGCAGGAGCGACTGCCCGACCTCGTCGTGAAGGTCCCTGCCAATTCGCCGCCTTTCCTGCTCTTCTGTCTGTTGCGCCTCCGCTTCCAGGCGGCGAACCTCCTGCTCCAGCCGGGAGCGCTCGAAGGCGGCACGGCACCGTTCCGCCACTGCATCCAACATCGCCAATTCCCTGGGCAGCCATGGATATCGAACTCGGAAACCGAATTGAACCATCGCGCCGCCGCCCAAAGGGTATGACCAATAGGACGCATAGCGGCCCCGCATCGCGGGATCGGCGATTAGTGCCTCGTCCCGCTTCCCGTGCTCGATAAAAAGAGGACGGGACAGTCTTCCGGTCAAGGGCTGGTTCAGAAGCAATCGTCCGCACCGGGCATGGAACGCCTGAGTGAGGATGCCGACGAACCGTCTGAAAAGATCCTGCAGGTCGTGAGCTTCCGCTTCGGCGCGATACAGGCCGAAAAACGCCTGCGTCTCCGCCTCCCGCACGCGATAGAAGGCAGTCCGCAAGGTGAGGATCGTCGCGAGTTGCAGTTGTTCCCGCGCGGGCTGGTACTCTCCTGCCAAAACGGAGTCGAGGATCGAGTCGAACTCGCGTAATACTTCCTGGATTTCGCACGGTGGCACATTCAGCTTGGCCAAACGCCGCCCGTTATACTCCACCTGCTCCAGGAACTGCGGGAGGGAGCGCAGCCGCGACCGGGCCGAAGGCGTGATCGTCAGTAAGGCCCGGACCTGGGATTCGTCAAAAGCGCGCCGGTGAAGCCGGGCTCGCAATTCGCGATCCAATCGCGCCGCAAACGGGCGAATGGCCCGCGCCATCAACGCGCTGTGCCGCCGCGCGGCTGGCGTAAGGAGTGCCGCCGTCATTTGGTTCTCCAGGGCAAGCGGGAGCGTGCCTGACTATTTCGCGCCGCGTTCCTTCAAAATGCGAGCTGCCTCCGGAAAGCCGTTCCTTTCGGCCGCGGCCAGCGGAGTCACCCCCGCCTTGCTCTTCGCATTGCAGTCCGCACCGCGCGCGATCAGCAGTTCCACCACTGCTGTCCGGCCCCACGCCGCCGCGTGATACACCGGAGTCGCGCCCAATTCTCGATCCCGCGCCTCAATATTGGCGCCCCGATCGAGCAGCAGGCCGGCCATCTCCCGATGTCCGGCGATCACAGCGTCCAACAGCGGTGTGGCGCCGTCAGAATCCCGGGCGTCGACTTCCGCCCCATGGTCCAACAGCAGCTTGGCGATCGCCATATTCCCCTTCAGTGCCGCCTGGTGAAGCGCCGTCGCGTCCGACCGGTCCCGGAAATTTACCGGTGTGCCGTTCGCTAACAGAATATCGGCAAGATCGGTCTGTCCCTTTAGAGCGGATTCAATTAAAAGTGGACCGGCCTCCGCGCCTCCGTTTCCGGATAGCAGAACCGTGACGGTGGCGGCATGTTGCGCCCGGGCGGCATTCTCCAGGGGAGTAGTCCCGGCGCGATCGCGCCGCTTCCGATCGGCCCCCAGGCTGAGCAGCAGCTTGACGGTCTCCGTCGCACCCTTGGCCGCCGCCTCATTGAGCGGCGTGCGCCCGGTCTGCGGATTCTCCGCATCCACCGGTGCGCCATGCTGCAACAGAAATCGAACCGTTTCCAGATGTCCGCGCGCCGCCGCCTCATCGAGGGGCGCCGAGCCGGTCCGATCGCGCGCGTTCACGTCCGCGCCATGCGCGATCAGGACTTCGAGCAACAATTGATAGCCGCGGTCGGCAGCCAGGTGAAGGGGTGTCGAACCTGCCTTGTCGGCAGCCTTCACCTCTGCGCCGTTGGCGAGCAGCAGGTTGACCATCGGGACGTCGTTCTTGGTCACCGCATAAGCCAGCGGCGTTGACCCGCCTTCCGTATGCCGCGCCTGCGCATCCGCGCCGTGTTCGAGGAGCCAACCCGCGATCTCGAGATTCCCGCTCCAGGCCGCGTCATGCAGCGGCGTGGCGCCCAGACTGTCGCGCTGATTGACGTCGGCACCCGCGGCCACCAACAGCTTGACCTGCTCCAGGTCGCCCGACTTTACGGCCTCGTGTAGATCCCCTGCCCAAAGCGACGCTGCGGCGGCAATCAGGAGCGCGGCCATGCGCGCCCCTCGTCGATCAACCCACGTACTGTACCTCTTCCTCCAGGTCGATGCCGAAGCGCAAACGCACGCGATCCTTGAGATCCCCAATCATCGCGCAGAGATCGGCCGCAGTGCCCGCGCCCGCATTGTAGATCAGATTTGCATGGTAGGTGGCCACGTGAATATCGCCGCGATCCAGTCCCTTGGCGCCCACTTGTTCCAGGAACCAGCCAGCCGGCACCTTACCTTCACGCACGGCCGAAGCCGGCACCTGGGCCGCGACGGCGGGCGGCAGTTCGCGAAACAGGAGATTCTTGAAAATGCTGCCCGCGCACTTCATGGTCACCGGGAATTTCTCGTTGCGCACTCGCAGAATGTCGTCTGCCTCGCGCCTCAGCACAGCGCCATCGGCCGGCTCCAGCAGCAGCTCCGTCGAGAAAACCACCCACTCCTTGTGGCGCTTGAAAATGCTCTCGCGATACGTGAATTCGCACTCTTCGTTGTCAAAAACGCGCACGCCGTTGCCGTCGAAAAAACGCACGCTTCGGACCCGCTCCGAGATCGAGTGGCCATAAGCCCCGGCATTCCCATACACCGCCGCGCCCACCGAACCCGGAATTCCCGACAACGTCTCCAGTCCCTTCAGGCCGCGATCGATCGTAAAATCCACCAGGTCCTGCAACACCGCTCCCGCATCCGCCACCACCCGCCCATTCGCGGCCAGGAGCCGGTCGGCGCGAAATCGCAGCACGATCCCGCGGAAGCCCTGGTCCGAAACAATCAGATTGGTGCCGCCTCCAATCACCATCGTCGGGATGCCGGTGGCCGACGCCGTGGAGAGCGCCGCGACGAAAGCTTCCGCACTCGCAGTCTCCGCGTAGAGGTCGGCGGGACCGCCGATTCCAAAGCGCGTGTAGCGGGAGAGCAGGGCGCCTGCGGAAACAGTTAAATTAGGAATTTCGGAGAGGCGCGCCTGCGCCTCGGCAATCGACGGCATTCATCTCAATTATAAGTGAGGCACTCAATGAGCACCGCATTTCCAGGATTTCCCAGCGAAGCGATTACCTTTTTCCGCGGTCTGGCCCGCAACAACAATCGCGACTGGTTTCTGCCGCGGAAGCCCCTCTTCGAGGAGAAGGTCAAGCGTCCGATGTGGGAACTGGTGGAGGCGCTCAACGCCTCGATGAAGGAGTTCGCGCCCAACTATGTGACCGATCCGGCGAAGGCCATTTACCGCTTTTACCGCGACACTCGCTTCAGCAAAGATAAGTCCCCTTACAAGGACCACATCGCAGCGAGCTTCCCGCACCGGACCCTCGTGTCCGACGGAGCGGCCGGTTATTACGTGGCCTTGTCGCACAAGAACGTCGGGGTCGGCGGAGGCATCTACATGACGGTGCCGGCCACTTTGCTGGCCGTCCGCAACCACATCGCGCAGCACCCTGCCGAATTCCGCAAGCTTGTCGATGCGCGCGGCGTGCGCGCGCTATTCGGTGAAATGCAAGGCGAGCAACTCTCGCGAGTTCCCAAAGGTTTCGCAAAGGACCATCCTGCGGAGGACCTGCTTCGTCGCAAGCAGTTCCTTTGGTACGCCGAACTTCCCGTGGAACTGGCGACTACCAAGGAACTGTTCGGCGAGGTGAAAAAGCGATTCCGCGCGATGGCGCCGTTCATGGACTTCCTCAACGCTCCGCTGCTGAATACGCAGAAGAAGACGAAGGAATTTCACATCTGAACGAAATGGGAGTTTGCGTAAGCTTCGTTCGAAGGCGTTACGGGCCCGCCGCGCGACGGAGACGGATCAGGGCGTTGAGGCGTTCGTAAACACTGCGGGTCGGAGGGGGATCTCACCAGCGGCAGCACTATCAGCTTCCCAATGGCGCAAGATCTGGGTGGATGCGGAGCGTAAAAGGTGGATCCGTTTCGTCGCACGGCATTCGGCGGGCAACGGCAGCTTCACTCAGCACCATATGCCAATAGGCGCGCGTTCACTCGATCGTCACCGTAACCTCGTTCGCTGGAATCTGATTCGCCGTCACCACAAGGGTAACCGGGCCGCTACCCACAAGACTGTGTGGAAGCAGTACGTTGATTTGGTCGAGCCCCGCGAAATCGGGTTGAGCACCAGCGTAAACCACGGGAGCATTCACACCTTGGATACTCACCGCCACGCCATCGGCCGCGCGAATCCCCGTGCCGAACAGGGACAGATAAACCTGATCGGTAGCCGAACCCAGATCGATCGGGCTCGCAACCAACGCGCCGTTTTGCGTCGTGTAAGCCGGCTCCAACGTCTGCGTTCCGTCGCTCGACACGCGTACGGCATATGCTGCCGCGAGCCCCGCGCTGTTCAATGTGAAGATGCCAGGTGCCACCGAGGCAATCTCGATCTGCGCCGAATGAACCAGCGCCGGGGTACCGCTCTGCGACGCGATGGTAACCGTCGCCTGGCCCGCATTCACGCCTGGAGGAACGAGAAAGTTCACTTGCATCGGCGATACGTAGAGCATCGGAGCGGATGTCGTGGCGCCCGAGGAATCCAGAATGGAAACGGTTGTCCCCCCAGCACGATTGGCGGTTGGCCCGCTCCCACCGCGGCGGTTGCAGCGCTCAGATTTCTACCGAATGCCGATGCCAGTGAGCCGGGCGCCACGGGACCAAAGGTGAGGCTCGCAGCCGATACGACGGTGAAAGCCGGCTGCGGCTGCGATGCGTTAATAAAAGCCACAACGCCGAATTGGTGGTCGGCGCCGGCCAGATCGAGTTTCCCGTCTCGATTCAGATCGAGCGGAATCAACGGCCCAATCTCGTCGGCGAACTGCACTTCTGGCGCAAAGGTTCCGTCGCCCTTCCCCAACAGGTATCCAACGCCTGGGTAGGCGTCCTCGCTCCGTGGAATACTGACCACCAGATCGGGAATGCCATCGCCGTTGAAGTCGCCTGCGGTGACACCCGCCGAGCTCACCGGGTAGACGACTGGCGGCTGGAAGGTTCCGTCTCCACGGCCAAGCAGCACGGCCAGACCGCCCCCATAGGTCGTGTCGTTCGAAAGCGTGACAGCGAGGTCGGGTTTTCCATCGCCATTGAAATCGGCTGTGGTGATGCTGTACGGACCAATGCCCGCCCCACCGGAAATCGGGACCGCCGGCGCCGGGGAAAAAGTTCCGTCGCCCTTGCCCAGCAGAATACTCACTGTGCCATTCGACTGCGCGACAGTGCCTTCGTTCGTAATCGCCAGATCCGGTTTACCGTCACCGTTCAGATCGACCGCGACGATCGCGAAGGCCACCGGACCCGCATTGTACGATCCGAATGCACGGAACGACCCATCGCCGTCTCCGAGAAAGATCAGAACCTGATCGGCCGCACCCCCGTTCTGCGTGTTGACCACTGCGGCCAAATCCAGCCGTCCATCGCCATTGAAATCGCCGGCTGCCAGCGACGCCGCGCTTAACCCGACGGGCAGTGCGATCGCGATTGGCGCCTGCAGGGTTCCATCTCCCTTGCCTGGGAACAGTGCCACGTAGTTCGGTATGTTGACCGAAGGCTGCAAGACCACCGCCAGATCCGGCTTCCCATCGCCAGTGAAATCCGCAGCAAGCATCGCCAGTGGGAGCCCCACAAGAGGACTCGCCTCCTGGTATTGAAACGCTGCGGTAAAGAAGCCCGTGCTCGACCCCAGCAGAATCGAAATCCGCCCGAAATCGGAATAGGCGAGATCGGGGATTCCGTCGCCGTTGAAATCGGCGGTTGCCACGGCGAGGCCGAAGTTGTCTACCGTGGCAACCCCCGCGACGCCGGTGGCCGGCGCGCCCCAAAATGTCCCGCCGCCGCGTCCAAAGAATACGGCCGAGGTCTCGTCAGAACCTGTCAGGATTGCCGCATTCCCGTACGCTCCCGCGACGATATCCATTCTGCCGTCGCCATCGAGATCCGCGAGAACCAGGCCCGGCCCGCCCTCCCAAAGGTAATCGCCGCGGCGCGGGAACGCACCCTTGCCGTCGCCGAAAAGGATCGTGAGCGCCCCGGAGGCGATATCGGGAACGCCATCGCCATCGACGTCGCCGATCGTCAGTGAAGCGTATCCGGGGAACGACTCAGCTCCCGAAATGGCGTATGTCGTGAACGCCCCGAACGAACCGTTGCCCACGCCGAGGGCCACCGACAGAGATAGGAGGAAGTTCTGATTGTTACTCAGGCACACAAGATCCAGCTTCCCATCGCCGTTGAGATCGGCGAGCGCAACCGAGTCGGCGAAAATGTCGGAGGCAATTGCGCCGCCGTCCTGAAAGGTGCCATCGCCGTTGCCCGCCAGAAACGAAATCGTTCCCCCGCCTGATCTTGGCCCCGCGATGCCGAGCACAAGGTCCGGCTTCCCGTCGCCATTCACATCGCCTACTGCAAATGAAACTCCCGTCGCGTCCGCCGTAGGACCCGGGAGGACATGTTGAATGGGCGGCTGAAAGCTCGCACCGCCATTGCCTATCAGTACATTGATGGATACCGGCGTGGTCAGGGACGCGGAGGTTGTAGCCACAATGAGATCCGGGAGTCCATCCCCGTTCAGATCTGCCAGAACGAACTGTGCCCCGGCAAGGGAGTAATGCGTCGACGAGAGGAAGTTCATCTGCGAATCGAACAGCACCGCATCGATTCCTACTAAATTACTCGCGGGCTGGATCGACAGGTAGCCGCCGGATGGGAGACGTTCCAGTGCGACGGGTTGTGACGGAGCGCCCGGTGGATTTCCGGTCTGCGGAGTGGCCAGCGGCGGTAGAGCAACCAACTCCGGCACGCATCCAGTGAGTTGCCGTCCGTAGTTAGGCGTCGTTTGGATGCTCCTGTAGGGCGATGCGCTGGTCAATTGGTTGGCGGTGTAGGAACCGTCGACCTGTCTAGTCAGAATCGTCTGCGAAGAAGCGGTAGGCTTCAAATTCAGAGCTACAGCCTTTTGGAAATTCACCGCCGGACAGTCGGGTTCAGCGTCCGCGCCGCCCGTCAACAGGCAGAGTAGGACGAATGGCCGAGCCCATAAGCGCAGTTTACCGGCCCTCCGTATGCGCTCCGTTTGGGAAGGTTCGGAAGTGTCGTCCGGTTTCTTACTCACCGAACTGATGCGAGCAAGCCAACAACCATTACGGACTGCGCTAGAGCGAGGTATGTAGACCAACAGGGTGGTGTTCTCGTCGTGGCATTTGATAGCTCCTCGCTGCTCGCGGAGTGTTTACCCGTGCGAGGATCTGCAAACTCGGGTTGCCTCAACCCGGTTTTCTATTGATCCCCAACCCCCGATTAGGCCACGGACGCGATTCGTTGACCAAACTAAGGGCGAGGTCAAAGGCCTGTAACGGTCAGGGAGACCGTCGTTAGTTCTTATTCGCCGGAGGTTGCTGCTGTTTCTGTTGCGGTTGTTGCTGGCCTTGCTGGCCCTGTTGCTCGATAACGTCGGGCGCATGCGACTCGCGATTCACGTGCCCCGCCAGACCTTCGTCGAGCGTGATGTTGTAGCGATCGAGCGTCGATCCCATGACCTGATCCAACGAGATCTTGGCGTGCTCATACGCGGTCCGCGCCGCCACTTCCGCCAGTTGCGCGGTGATCAACTGCCGCTGGTCGGCCATGATCGCGTTAAAGGTGGTCGGGCCGGAAGACTTCTTCTTCTCCGCTTCGAGTAGCTGCTCCTGCAAAACGCGTGTCTCTTGGGCGGTGCCATATCGCGCCCGCGCCTGGCGAATGGCGCTGGTGGCGCTTGCTATGTCCACCAGAATCTGGTTTGTCGTCCGTTGGCTGCTCACTTGCGATTGCCGGAACTGTAACTGATCGATTCCGTAGTCGGCCTGCGCCTGCCGATTTCCTATAGGCGCCGAAAAGGTGGCCACCACCGAGTTGCTGGGGAAATTGCGGCGGAAGATCTGTGCCAACGCCGTGCCGTACCCCCCCACGAAGTAGGGATTGGCGCCCGGCCCGGCGGTCCCCGCCGTGCCGCGATCGTAGGTTCGGCCCGTGATGGTGAGGGAAGGCAGCAGAGGATTGGTGGTTCCCGCCAGATTGATCTCCGAAGTCTGGTCCTGGAAGTTGGAGACGGCCACGTCGGGCCGTTTCGCCAGGGCCGTAGTGACTGCCTGTCGAAGCTGCGGCAGTTCCTCATTTTCCGGAATCTCGATGCGGTCGATGGGAATGATCTCCGCAGCGTCCAATTCCGGAATCTCAGTGTGGCTCAACGCGTCTTTGAGCAGCAGCCCACGCTGACGCACATTGGCCTCGGCCACCACTACATCCTGCCGGCGAGTGCCAAATTCCGCTTCGGCGCGTGGCATTTCCACGCCCGCGATGGCGCCGACGGAAATCTCGTACTTGGTATCCTCCACAAATTTGCGTGTGATTTCGAGGGCATTTTGACGAGCTTTCAATTCCTCCCGCGCGCTTGCCAGATCCCAGTAGAGATTTACAACTTGGACCACGGTATTCAACAACGTGGAACGGAACACTTCTCGCGAGGCGGTGGTATTAACCTGCGCGATGCGGATTCCCCGATTATTCAGCTTGGCTCCGAAACCCTGCAGCAGACTGTGCTGAAAATAAATGTCCATGTGCGGACCGACCGCGGGATTCAGGATGTCTCCTGGCGAGTTCTCTTTCAAATACTGCTCGTAGTCCACAAACTGCACGGTTCCACCCGTGATCAATCGTTGCACCACCGTGGTGTTATAGGTATGCACCGTATCTTCCAGCGAACTTACCTGGCTGGCCACGGTATTGGCCTGCGGCTGGGTCAGATGGCCAAAGATCGTGGTGTTCTGGATGTACGGGTCTAGCGCCGGGGTAATCGCGCCGATCTGTTGAATCGTGGCCGCTCCGTTGCCCCCGCCCGTGCCACCACCGCCGCCGTTGCTCTGCCCCGCGCTGACCAGACTGCCGGCCACGCCGAGACCGGCGTCGGCGCTGGCCACCTGAGAACTGGCGCTCGGTACGCCGCGCAGTGGACCGCCGGCCTTCGCCCGTTCCAAGGCGGAATCCGCCAGCATCGGCCCGTAGCGGGCAATTTCGAGATTCAGATTGTTCTCGATCGCCAAAGCAATTGCATCTTCCACCGTAAGGTAGAGGTTGCCCGCGCGAATCAGGCTGCTCAGTCGAGTGGAATTGGTCAATCGGATGGGCGGGATCTCGGGCGCCGCATACGATCGAATCAGAACCGGGTAGTTTGGTTTGTTGATGGAGTAGGGCTGCTGGTTTTGCGCCGCCGCCGGAAGGGCCATCAGGCCCGCCAGCAATCCGCATACGAACGCCCGGGGTCTCATTGCTTGCCTCCCTGCGGACGGCCCTCTGGAACGTTCGCCGGAATCACCGACTCCCTGGCAACGTGACCCGAAATGGCCTCTTCCATCGAAACATGATTCACTTCCAGAGCGCGGCCCAGCGCCAGGTCAAACGAGATCTTGTTGTGTGTGTAGTTGGCCATGGCCTGTACTTCGGTGTCCTGGGTAGCGGCCAGCGCCTGTTGCGCCGCGATCACCAACGCCACACTGCCCACACCGGCCTGAAACCGCTTTTGCTCTGCATCCAAAGTCTGTTCGGCCAACACCCGCGACGCCACCGAGGTTTCGTATCTCGACCTGGCCTGTTCCAATCCGATGACGTTGGTTTTCACGTCCACCCGCACCTGGTTGACAGCCTTCTGCAATTGCAGTTCGGCTTGCCTGGCCTGCAATTGGTCGGTCACATAGTCGGCCTGTGCGGCGCGATTGCGAAACGGGATGTTGAGAGAGAAACCGGCCGAGTAGTTCGGAAAAGCGCGTCCAAACAACTGCGCGAAGACGCTCGTATTCCCTCCCAGGAAGTAGGGGTTCGGTGGGCCGCAGTTGTCGTTCGGATTGGTGTCCGTGCCGCACCGGGCCGCGTAGAGGGGATTGATCGGCCCTCCCAATCCGTTATTCGTAAATTCCGCGAAGGCTGACAGGCTGGGCAGGAGCCCGTTCTTGTCGCCCTTCAGCATAATCTGCTGGCTCTCCAGGTTTAGGCGGTCCCGCTGCAGTTCCAGGCGATTCGTCAACGCCTCCTGAATCAAATCCTGGATCGGCCGGATCTCCTCAGTCTTGGGAATTTCGATGTGGTCCAGCGGGATGATACGGACATCGTCCAGCCAGGAGTTTTGGATCCCATTGCGATTGAGCGCGTTCTTGAGTACAATCTCTTGCTGCGCGACGTTCGTCTGGGCGATCAGCAGATCCTGCTTGCTCACCGAGACGGCCGCCGCTGCACGCGTAATTTCGATTCCCGCCAGGGCCCCAATCGCCACCTGCTTCTTGTTGCCCTCGTACAAATCCTCCGCTACCGCCAGGGCGCGCTCCTTAATGCGGACGGCGTCGTTGAAACTCACCAGATCCCAGTAGAGATTGAGTGCTGCCGAGACGGTCGTAGCCACCTGCAGTTTCACCTGCATATCGCTCACCTTCATGTTGTTCCTGGCGACGCGGATGTCGCGGTTGTTGACAGCGATGCTGAAGCCCTGCAGGAGCGGCTGGCTGATCTGAAAGTCGAAGTACCCGTTCAAGGTCGGGTTGAATAAAACCGAAGAGCTGTTGATCAGGCTGCGGCTATTGTAAAACGTAAAATTGACGTTGGTGCCGGTGATGAACGATTGGCTGTAACCAGACGCGAAGCTGCGGAAAGTGTTGGTCAACGCCGTCGTGCCTACCAGAACCGTATTGGTTTGTGGAGTGGTTGAGTGCGAGGCCTGCACCTGAACGAAGAAATTTGGATCGAGATTCGGGGGTGTTGGGCCGATCGCGGTGATTACGGAACCGCCCGCCGACAAAGCGCCGCCACCCAGTCCCGTGGCGTTGCTGCTGATGCCTGCAGTGCTGACGCTGGTAGGCCCAGCCGCTATGGGTGTATCCACTCCGCGCAGAATGCCGCCGCCTTCCGCGCGCCGCAACACTTCGCGCGCCAGGAAGGGACTATACCGCTGAACCGCGATATCGAGATTGTTCTCCAACACCAGCGCGATCACGTCCTGCACCGAAAGGTAGAGATTGCCGTTCCGCAGCAGAGACTCGAGCCGGGGTGTGTTGGTCAATTTCGCCGGGGCTACCTGCCGCTTCTCCAGATGGAGAGGACGCAGGAATCGTCCTACCACCGGATTCTCTTTGGGATTGGTGATGTAGACTTCCGACTGCTGTGCGAGCACAGGACCCGAAATCAACAGGAGGGCTAACCAGCCCCGGGCAGGACGGGTAAGGCGGATATTCATTGGCTTGCGCACACGATTCTCTTTCCTCATGAATTGCTTTCAGGTTTTGGACTTCGGCCAGTGATGACCGGTTTGCAATTCCACTTCCAGAGGATCGCGCTGTGCTGAGTCGGTTTAGTCCATGTTCCTGCTAGAGGTTAGGCTACGGGCGGGCGTCCCGGTCGGGGGACGCCAGGGTAGGTGTCCGATATTGAGACGGGCTGTTCGATTTCGGCCCCGCGATGGACTCAGTAGCGGCCGGGCCCCTCGACTTTACGGAAGATCTGGAACCATGCCCCTGCCAACGCAAGGATGGCTCCGAGCATGAGGTACCCTGCCAGGCGCGCCTCACCCGGCGCAAAGTGGTAGCTGCTCAGGACATATCCCTTCACCATGAAGACTGCCACGGCGAGACTCCACAGGAAGAACAGCGCCCTCAGCTTTCCGCGGATCGCCAGGAGCAGAGTGACGAGCCCAAACAACGAACCGAAGAACACCACCAAGGTCAGGGTGGATCCTGTCCAGGGAAGCATTCCCAAGTGTAAGTTGTTGCCTCCTGTGATCAGTGTCAGGCTGGAGATCGCCAGCAGCAAGAGCGCCAACAGGCCGTGAAACAGATAACTGAAAAAGCGTAAAAGCGTCCGAAGTACGCCCAACTCCACCTCCTAGTCCAAATGGAACCGCTATTCTAACAAGTCGCTCGCCGCAGCGTGCCCGTTTTCGGGATACGGGGTCCGATTGGATGGTTCCTTCAGAGCCAGTTGCCGGGCTCCGTCTGGTCTGCCATGATGAGCCTTATGAAATGGATCTACACGATTTTCCAGTCCGATCAGGATCTCGACTCGATTCAAGCCACGCTGGATTCGTTAGGCCAGGAGGGGTGGGAGATGGTCTCCGTTTCGCACCAGCAACTTGTTGACGTCGACGATCGCGCCTTCGATCAGTACACCTTTTTCTTTAAGCAGCCGGCATCTTAAGGAGCCCGTTGAAAGCCGTCGCCTCCTGCAAAGCGGGTCCGCTGCGGAAAGCGGTGTCCCGCTCCGTTGGACTGGGCGGGCGGGTGTAATCGTACATTTACCCGATCCCAAACCCTGGTTTCATAACCAAAGTCAGCTTGTTGTTAGTACCGGTACGGTACAGCATCAAGTTGTCCGGATTTACTGGTGAGGTGATCATGCATTTGATTCTTCGATACCCGAGTGGCCGCCTGGCGGACGGAGTTCTACTTGCCGCTGGTCCGAGCCGCTTGCGGATCGTTGTGAAAAGGCTGAACGAAACCATCGAACTGCATTTGACCCAGGGTGAATGGGTGTCCGACCGGGGAGAACGGATCGGCATCGAAGGCTGGCTAAGTGACGGAAACACCGCCGCTTCCAACCTTCTCTCGCAGTTCGGCCGGAAAACTTCCACTGCCACTCATTGAGCGCCGGTTCTGCGAAGAGCGCCTCCCGAGCCCTTCGCCGAAGGATATGAGAAATCGGCACTGCCGGTACGTTTACTAAAGATCGATCCACCCGGAAAGATGCGGCCCGTTAGTACTAGAATACCCGCATTGTTTCCAGGCAGATACCACCCAAAACCTCTTGTCAGATCTCTCCGTTAGCGGCAAACTAAATTGGAGCAAATGGCGGATCTTCCGGTCCGCCAGTCTGTCAGGAGAATGTCCGTGGAACTATCGGATCCGCATGTCATCGCAAATCTTCTATCCGTGCCTGACGGTGGACGCAGGCCGGCAGCGGCGAGTCCGGCGGTAGTCAATACCACCAAGCGGCAACGGGCCGCCCGGCTTTCGCAGTGCAGGTGCGGCGTGTGCACCAATTGTCAGGAGAACGCGCGTTGGGATCGAATTTTCAAAGAGAAATTTGCGGACCCCGATTATTACAGTCCGCGCCCGATCCGTCGCACGTCTCCTTTGCTGTAACGGCGCGGTAAAGCTTCCGGCTTGCCGTCTCGTTCTCGTGTTGTGTGCCGGCAACCCGGAAGTCGCCCGTTCAATGCTATGATGGCGCCAAAACGCCATGCTCACGCTCCGTCGCGCAGTTACCGTCGCTCTGACTCTGGTCGCGATTCGTATCCCGGCGCAGACGCCGGCATCGTCTTCGCGATCGGTCGTGCTGCACGCAGCCCGGTTGCTCGACGTGGAATCTGGCCGCACGATCACTCCTGGCGAAGTGCTGATTTCGGGTGAACGCATCGCACAGGTTGGCACCAGCGTCAATCGTCCCGGCGGCGCGGAGGTAATCGATCTCGGCGACCGCACGCTGCTGCCGGGACTGATCGATGCGCACGTCCACCTCTTCCTTCATCCCGGCGCCGAAGACCTGCAAACCGTGCAGGAGTCGGTGCCAAAACGAACCTTGATCGCGGTGGACGCCGCCCGCCAGGATTTGATGGCTGGTTTCACGGCGGAGCGCGATATGGGAACGGAAGGCGCCGGTTCTGCCGACACTGCGGTGCGCAATGCCATCGACGAAGGCATGTTTCCCGGTCCGCGTTTGCGCATCAGCGGCAACGCTGTAGACATCCTCGGCGGGCACGAGGACGCGAACGACTTCAACCCCGAGCAGCACGTCCTCTCCAACGCGTCGCGAGCCAACAACGCGGCGGAACTGGTCGAAGTCATCCGCCAGCAGTTCAAAGAAGGGGCCGATTTTATCAAAATCTACGAGACCGGCCGCGACTCGGTGGTGGACGGCAAGTTCTCCACCGTCTACCAGTACAACGTGGACGAACTCTCGGCCGCCGTACGTGAAGCCGCCCGCGTCGGCAAACACGTGGCCGTCCACGCCACCGGTGAGCCCGGGACCCTCTATGCCGCGCGTGCTGGCGTGGTTTCCATCGACCATGCCGATCAACTCAGCGAGGAAACCATGCGTCTGATGAAGGATCGCCACATCTTTGCCGTCCCCACCTTCACTATCTCGGAGTTCTTCGCCGACCATGCTCCCACCCCCACACAAGCTGCGCTGGAGCGGCAGTTGCTGGTCATCCATGCCGAAGAGTTTCGAAAACAACTAGCCGCCGGAGTACCAGTCGCGATGGGCTCCGACGTCGGGCCGTTTCCCCATGGTACGCAGGCCCGTGAGTTCGTCCTGATGGTGAAGTATGGGATGACGGCGCTGGGCGCCGTGCAGGCCGGCACCATTAACGGAGCCAAACTGCTCGGCTGGGAAGGACAAATCGGGGTCGTCAAGGCGGGGTATCTGGCGGACGTGATTGCGGTTCCGGGCGATCCCCTGCAGGACATCTCGGTGCTCGGGAAGGTCAGCTTCGTGATGAAGGGCGGCGTGGTGTACCGTCGCTGACCGGCGATTTCTCAGGCCCGCTCCACAAAAAGATTTGAGATTTTAAGGACTGGTTATTCCTATAATTACAGGTATGAAACCGGTCCATGTCTTCAATGTGATTCCGTCGCTCCCTTCCGGCTTGGAAGGCCTTCGGCGGCTGGCATACAATCTGCGCTGGGCATGGGATCACGGAACCATCGAGCTGTTCCGCCGCCTGGACAGCGATCTGTGGGAATCCACCGGCCACAATCCCGTAAAAATGCTGGGCTTGATCGACCAGTCCCAATTGCAGGCGGCCTCGCGCGACGAGACGTTTCTAGCCCAGTTGGACCGCACCCTCCGCGACCTGGATTCGTATCTCGCGGCCGAGTCGACCTGGTACCGCCGCGAGCACCTGCACCGCGATGGCATGCTGGTCGCCTATTTCTCGGCCGAATTCGGGCTTACTGAGTGCCTTTCCGTTTTCGCGGGCGGTCTGGGCGTGCTGGCCGGCGATCATCTGAAGTCGGTCAGCGACTTGGGCGTTCCCCTGGTCGGCGTCGGCCTGCTCTACCAGCAAGGCTACTTCCGCCAGTATCTGAATGCCGCCGGGTGGCAGCAGGAGTCCTACGAAGACAACGACTTTGCCAACCTCCCGCTGGTGCGCGAGCGCCTGCCCGATGGCCGTCCGCTGGTGGTGGAGGTCTTCTATGCAGGCCGTCGCGTGTTCGCCCAGGTATGGCGCGTAGCTGTGGGACGGATCTCGCTCTACCTCCTCGACACCAATCTCCCCGGAAATCGTCCGGAGGACCGCGTTGTCACCTACCAGCTCTACGGCGGCGATCAGGAGATGCGGCTCAAGCAGGAGATTCTCCTGGGCATCGGCGGCTTCCGCGCGCTCGAGGCGCTCGGGCTGACACCGTCGGTCTATCACATGAACGAAGGCCACTCCGCGTTTCTAGGATTGGAGTGGGCAAGGCGCCTGATGGAGCAACGCGGCTTGAATTTCCACGAGGCGCGGGAGGCGGCTTCCGCCGGCCTGATTTTCACTACCCATACTCCGGTTCCGGCCGGTCACGACTATTTTCCTGCCAGCTTGATGGACCACTACTTCGGCGAATATATTGGCCGCCTGGGGCTTTCGCGGACTGACTTCCTGGCGCTTGGCCGGCAGGACCCCGCCAACGACAGCGAGCAGTTCTGCATGACGGTGCTGGCGCTACGCATGGCGGCTACCAGCAATGGGGTGAGTGCCCTCCACGGGAAAGTCAGCCGCCAGATGTGGAATAAGATCTGGCCGGGCGTTCCCGAAGACGAAGTTCCCATTGGGCATGTGACCAACGGCGTCCATTTCCGCTCCTGGATCTCGGCAGAGATGAATCAGCTCTACGACCGCTACCTGGGTCCCAAGTGGCGCGAGGAACATGCCGATCCCAAGCTCTGGGAGCGGGTGGAAAGCGTTCCGAGTGAGGAGCTTTGGCGGACCCACGAAATCCGGCGGGTGCGTCTGGTGTCCTTCGCCCGCCGCCACCTGTTGCAGCAATTGGAGCGGCGGGGAGCGCCCCAGTCCGAGATTGACGCCGCCAATGAGGCTCTGGATCCCGACGCCCTCACCATCGGGTTCGCTCGCCGCTTCGCCACTTATAAGCGCGCGGCGCTGCTTCTGCGCGACACCGAGCGTCTGAGCCGGATTCTGAACAATCCGGAGCGTCCGGTGCAGATCCTGTTCGCCGGCAAGGCTCATCCTCGCGACGACGCCGGCAAGCAGTTGATCCAGCAAATCGTGCGGTTAGCGCAACATAAGGAATTCCGCAGCCGCCTGGTCTTCCTCGAAGACTATGACATGGCCGTCGCCCGCTACCTGGTGCAGGGGGTCGACATCTGGCTGAATACGCCTCTCCGGCCGCAGGAGGCTAGCGGGACCAGCGGCATGAAGGCGTTGGCCAACGGAGTCCTCAATCTCAGCGTGCTCGACGGATGGTGGGACGAAGCATGGCACGATGCGGCGGCCAAGCGGCAGTTCGTCGGGTGGGCGATCGGACGCGGCGAGAACTACGACAACGCCGAATACCAGGACCAGGTGGAGTCTGCCGCGCTCTACGATCTGCTGGAGCACGACATCGTGCCCACGTTCTACGATCGCAGTGCCGGCGGGGTACCGCGCCGCTGGACGCAGCACATGAAGTCCTCCATCGCGCATCTCTGCCCCCAGTTCAATATGCAGCGGGTAGTGAAGGAGTACGCGGTCGACTTTTACGAAATGGCCCATGAACGCTCCGGACAATTGCTGGCGGAGGGATCGGTTCGCGCCAAATCGTTGGCCGCATGGATGGCGCGGATGAGGACCGTCTGGCCGGAGGTGCGGGTGGAGCGGCTGGAGACTCTGCCGGTCACCGAACTAACCGTAGGCAGCAAGTTTCCCATGAGGGCATGGGTTCACCTGGGTTCAATCTCGACAGATGAGGTCACGGTGGAGCTGTATATGGGCCGGATCGATGCCAACGGCGAGATCACCGAAGGGGTTGCGATTCCGATGCAGCCCACCGGTCCGTGCCAGGGGGGCGCCTGTACGTTCGAGGCGGCCGCGGTGCCCTGTTTGCGAAGTGGACGCCAGGGCTACACGGTTCGCGTGCTGCCCTATCACCGCGATCAGGCTAAGTCGCTCTTACCCGGCCTGATTACCTGGGCCGACGGGCATGTGAAGGCCGATTCCGCTATGCATCTGGTGTGAGAAGGGGATCCGGCCTGCCGTTATTGGCGCGACGGCTGCTGGCTCGAAGGGATCCGCAACCGAGAAAGGAGCCGGGCCATTTATGGCTCCGGCAAGCGGCCGGTCCAATCGCACCACGCCCACGCCACTGCCGTTAGTGAGCCCAAGGCGCCGGCCACCAAGCCGATGGTCCTCGCACTGCAGTACTGGGAAGCGATTCCGGCGGCCGCCATCGAGACGATCATCATTGACCAGCGGAGCGACTCCATCGTCGCGAAGACACGTCCGCGGAACCGGTCCGGCGTGTGGTGCAACAGTTGCGCGTTGTTAAGCACCGAAGTCACCGCCATTCCCACCCGCGAGAACATCATCGCGATCAACGCTGCGGCGTACGACTCCACCTGGCTGAAGACCATGTACGCGGCGCCGTGCACCACGTACGAAATCGTCACCGCAAGTTTGTATCCCTTGAACCCGACGCGGCGGCCGACGATATGACCCGTCACGCCGCCAAGCAGGAGTCCGATCCCGGCGAACCCCCAGATGGAGCCGATTCCCGCGGCGCCGCGATGAAACACCTGCTCGCCGAAGAGCGCAAACAAGATCTGGGCCGCGCCGCCGCCCAGTGCCCAGCCCACCGAGATCATCGCGATCCCCATCATCAGCGGTACTGACCGCATGTAGTCCAGGCCCTCACGGTATTCGTGCCACGGACGCACCGCGTTGCCCATCTTGTGATCGGGGCGGAATCCACCTGGAGTCGAGATCTGCCAGATGGCCCAAGCGGAGAATACGAACGAGAGCGAATTGATGATGAAAGCCCAGGAGTAGCCGAATTGCGACGCGCTGAATCCGGCGAGCAGCGTGCCTGCCGTCAGGGTTGCCCATCCAGTGGTCTGGGTGAGCGAGTTGGCGGTGTGCAACTCGTCGTCGGTGGCGATGGTCGGAAGAATGGCGGAGCGCCCGCTGGTGAAGAATGGCGACGCGAACATGAGGGCGCCGCTCAGCAGATACAGCAACCAGGGACGGGGCTGGTGGATCGTGAACAGGAATGCCGCTGCCAGCCCGGCGCGGACGAGATCGCTCACAATCATGATGCGCTTGCGATCGAAACGATCGAGCACGACTCCTGCCGCGGGTCCGGCTAGCACAGCGGGGATGGCGCGCGAGAGCATTACACCCGATACCACCATTCCGGACCCGGATTTCTCCATTACCAGAGCGAACACCGCGATGTTATTGAAGTAGTCGCCGATCTCGCTGACTACCTGCGCCAGCCATGTATTGCGGTAGTTGTGGTTGTGGAGTAGCAGGTCGAAGACAGGGGTTGATTGGGGGTTAGGGGTCAGGGGAGTGGGACTCGGAGAACTGGGGGAGGGGCGTGCCAACGTTCGTATTCTACCGTGCCGGGGTGACATCCAAGTCGGAAAACGCTGACCATCTCGGGCGTGACCTGGTCGTGGCTTCGTGATGCGGCACGAAGTCGGGCCGGACGGTCATCCGCATCCCGCGCATGCAAGGCTGACCGCCCATCTTCGCACCCGATAGCCAGTCCCTAACCCCAGCCCCCATAACCCCCAAACCCCTACCCCCCAACCCGCGCTTTTCCTTATCGCATTGCGTAACTGCTGAGCACCTTCATGTAGTTGGCGCGCTCGAATGCGCCGGGCTGCGGCACTGACTGGCGACTCATACTGCCTTGCATCTGCTTGATGGAGTCGTACTCGTGCTCGCCCATCCAGATGAGCAACTCCGTGCAAAGCGTATCGAGGTAGCTGATGCCTCGCTTCAGCAGCGCCGACGTCATCATCGCGATGCGCGCGCCGGCCATCATTGCCTTCACGATATCGGTAGCGCTGTGGACGCCGCCGGTCAGGCCAAGGTCCGCGCGAATACTGCCATAGATTACTGCGATCCAATGCAATCGGAGCAACAGTTCGTGAGAATTGCTCAGGATCAGATTCGGCACCACCTCGAGTGCCTCGAGGTCGTAGTCCGGCTGGTAGAAGCGGTTAAACAGCACCAGCCCGTCGGCGCCGGCGGCGTCGAGTTTCTTCGCCACGTTCGCCATCGAGCTGAAGTACGGTCCCAGCTTGACGGCCACCGGGATCGTCACTTCCGCTTTCACGGCCCGAATCAGATCGACGTAGCGCTGCTCCACCTGCTCGCCAGTGACTTCGGGGTCCACCGGAATGTGATAGATGTTCAGTTCCAGCGCGTCGGCGCCGGCCTGCTCGATCTGCCGCGCGTATTGCAGCCAGCCGCCCTTGGTATTGCCGTTCAGGCTGGCGATCACCGGAATCCGCACCGCCTGTTTGCACTTAATAATGTGCGCCAGGTAGGAGTCCGGACCCATGACGCGATGTGTCAGGTCGGGAAAGTGGGTGGTGGACTCGGCCGAAACATCCGAACTCTCCGTCATGAAGCGATCCAGTTCATCGCTTTCGTGCTCGATCTGCTCTTCGAATAAGGAGTGCAGCACCACGGCAGCGGCGCCGTTATCCTCGATCCGCCGGATGTTGCCCACGTCCTCGCACATCGGCGAGGACGAGGCAACCAGCGGATTCTTCAACTTCAAACCCATCCAGGTCGTGGTCAGATCAATGGTTTTGGAAAGGTCGATCATTTCTTCACCTCCTCGGAGTGCGGGGCGCCATTGACGGGCTGATGCGCCATGTGCTCGTACAGCTTCCAGCGGCTCGCTACGTCCCTCTCAGCATCCACCAGCAGTTCCTTGGCGTGTTCCGGATTGCTCTTCACCAGCATGGTATAGCGGGTCTCGTTGTAGATGTACTGCTTGAGCCCGATGGAAGGCGCGCGCGAATCGAGTTGGAACGGGTTCTTGCCCTGCTCCACCAGGTCGGGATTGTAACGGAACAGCGGCCAGTAGCCCGAATTCACCGCGGCCTTTTGCTGCTCCATGCCATAGGCCATGTCGTACCCGTGCGCGATGCAGTGGCTGTAGGCGATGATGAGCGACGGTCCGTCGAAAGCTTCGGCTTCGAGGAACGCCTTGACGGTGTGCATGTCGCCCGCGCCCATCGCGATCTTCGCGACGTAGACGCTGCCGTAGCTCATTGCCATCAAGGCGAGATCCTTCTTGCCGGAGGGCTTGCCGCCGGCCGCGAATTTCGCGACCGCGCCGCGCGGCGTAGACTTCGATGCCTGGCCGCCGGTGTTGGAGTATACCTCGGTATCGAGCACCAGGATGTTCACGTTGCGGCCGGAAGCGATCACATGGTCGAGGCCGCCGTAGCCGATGTCATACGCCCATCCGTCCCCTCCTACGATCCAGACGCTCTTCTTGACGAGGGCATCGGCAAGACTCAGCAGATCGCGCGACTCGGCGGTATTAAGTCCGGCGAGCTTGTCCTTGAGGAGTTGGACGCGCTCGCGCTGCGCGAAGATGCCCTGCTCCGTCTTCTGGTCGGCGTTGAGAATCGCCTGCGCGAGGTCCTCTCCGATCGCGAAGCCCAGGCGCCACACCAGCTCACGTGCGTACTCGGCCTGTTTATCGGCGGCGAGCCGCATCCCCAAGCCGAACTCCGCATTGTCTTCGAACAGCGAGTTCGACCAGGACGGCCCGCGTCCTTCCTCATTCATGCAGTACGGCGTAGTGGGCAGATTGCCGCCGTAGATGGATGAACAGCCGGTGGCGTTGGCGATCAGCATACGGTCGCCGAACAACTGCGTCATCAGCTTCACATAGGGAGTTTCGCCGCAGCCAGAACAGGCGCCCGAAAACTCGAACAGTGGCTGGAGCAACTGCACGTCCTTCACCTGGCTCATGGAGAGCGCCTTGCGGTCGGTGTCCGGGATCCTCAAGAAGAAGTCCCAGTTAGCGGCCTCGGATTCGCGCAGTGGCGGCTGCGCCACCATATTGATGGCGCGGTGCTTCACTTCGCTCTTGCTCTTGGCCGGGCAGACCTGCACGCACAGAGTGCATCCCGTGCAATCTTCTGGGGCCACCTGCAGCGTGTACTTGCGATCCTTCATGTCCTTCCAGCGTGCGGGTACCGCCTTGAAGGTGTCCGGCTTTCCGGCCAGGTAGCTGTCGTCATAAACCTTGGCGCGGATCACGCTGTGCGGGCACACCAGCACGCACTTGCCGCACTGGATGCAGAGATCCTCATCCCACTCCGGAATCTCGAGCGCGATGTTGCGCTTCTCCCATTGCGCCGTGGCGCTGGGGAAGGTGCCGTCCACCGGCATCGCGCTGACGGGCAGTTCATCGCCCTCACCGGCCACGATGCGCGCTGTGAACCTCTGCACGAAATCGGGAGCGGCCGCGGGAACATACGGGCGGATATCGAAGAACGCGGTGATCTTGCCGGGGACATTGACCTGGTGAAGGTGACTGAGCGCCTCGTCGACCGCGGCGAAGTTCTTCTGCACCACGCTTTCGCCGCGCTTGCCGTAAGTCTTGTCGATGGCATGCTTGATCGCGGCAATGGCCTCTTCGCGCGGCAGCACTCCGCTGATGGCGAAGAAGCAGGTCTGCATGATGGTGTTGATGCGGCCGCCCATGCCAGTCTGCTTGGCGACTTCGTATCCGTCGATCACGTAGAATTTGAGGTTCTTGTCGAGAATCTGCTGCTGCACCAGGCGCGGCAGTTTGTCCCACACCTCATCGGGTCCGAAGGGACTGTTGAGCAGGAACGTAGCGCCGTTTTCGGCGTACTTCAGCATGTCGAGGCGCTCCAGGAAGGAGTACTGGTGGCACGCGACGAAATTCGCCTTCGAGATGAGATAGCTGGAACGCAGCGGCTTGGGTCCGAAACGCAGGTGGGAGGTGGTGATGGCGCCCGACTTTTTCGAATCGTAGACAAAGTATCCCTGGGCGAAGTTTTCGGTCTCTTCTCCGATGATCTTGATGGAGTTCTTGTTGGCGCCCACGGTACCATCGGCGCCCAGGCCGTAGAACAGCGCGCGCACGGTGCCCGGGACTTCGGTAGAGAATTCGGGATCGTAGTCGAGGCTGGTGTGCGTCACATCGTCGCGGATACCGACCGTGAAGTGGTTCTTGGGCGAGTTGCGGAGCAGCTCGTCGAAGACGCCCTTCACCATGGCGGGCGTGAATTCCTTGGAGGCCAGTCCGTAGCGCCCGCCGATGACCTTCTTGCTGACGCCCATCTCGGCCAGCGCGGTGACGACGTCGCAGTAAAGCGGCTCGCCCAGGGCGCCCGGCTCTTTGCAGCGATCCAGCACTGCAATCGACTGCACGCTTGCCGGCAGGGCAGCGACGAACGTCTCGACCGCGAACGGCCGGAACAGGCGAACCTTGAGCAAGCCCACCTTCTGACCGCTTGCGACCAGCGCGTCCACTGTCTCGTGCGCCACCTCGGCCCCGGAGCCCATCATGATGAGGATGCGCTCGGCGTCCGGCGCCCCCACGTAGTCGAACAGGTGATATTGGCGTCCGGCGATCGAAGCGAACTTGTCCATGGTGTTCTGCACGATCGTGGGTGCCGCCAGGTAGTAGGGGTTGGAGGCTTCGCGCGCCTGGAAGTACACGTCGGGATTTTGCGCTGTGCCGCGGATGAACGGGTTGTTGGGATTCAACGCGCGCGCCCGATGGTTGCGCACCAGCTCCTCGTCGATCATCTCGCGCAGATCGTCGGACGTGAGTTGTTCGACCTTGGCGACCTCATGCGAAGTACGGAATCCATCGAAGAAGTGTAGGAACGGAAGGCGCGACTCCAGGCTTGCGGCCTGGGCGATGATCGCCATGTCCATCACTTCCTGGACCGAGTTGGACGACAGCATGCCGAACCCTGTGGACCGGGCCGCCATCACATCGCTGTGATCTCCGAAGATCGAGAGCGCATGCGCCGCGAGCGCTCTGGCCGCGATATGGAACACCGTGGAGGTCAGTTCCCCGGCGAGCTTGTACATGTTGGGGATCATCAGCAGGAGCCCCTGCGACGCGGTGAAGGTGGTGGACAGGGATCCCGCCTGTAGCGCCCCGTGCAGCGCACCGGCTGCTCCGCCCTCACTTTGCATCTCGACTACCGTAGGCACGGTGCCCCAGATGTTGGTCTTCTGCTCAGCGGACCACTGATCCGCCCATTCGCCCATGTTCGAAGATGGCGTAATGGGGTAGATCGCGATGACTTCGTTGGTCTTATGCGCGACGTATGCAGCCGCTTCGTTTCCGTCGATCGTAACCTTCGGTCGAGTGGTAGATGAGTTGGTCAACTCGCCCCTCCTTACCAAAATGGGATTCATAATCCTTAAGACAAATTATAAGACCTTTTTGTCGTAAAAATCCACAGATTTTTGAATCCGAAACTATGATGTTGATAAGTCGTTGAAGCTGTGGCCGTTATGGAGAGGCTCAATAATGGGCGAGCGACACTCGATGGAGCACCGCATCGATCAGCGTCCCGGCATAAGCATTGTCGACGCTCACCGGTGTGGCGAAGCTCATTCCGCGCCGCCAGGTCGCCGGCGCTTCGGGATGGACCCCGGAGAGAACCACCCATCCACTTCCGGACATCCCTTCGACAATCGCAGGGGTTCCGTCGGGATACTTGCCAACCACCGAACCCCAGCCCGAGAGCTGCGGACCATCTTCCCAGTACTGATCGAGAGTCTGGCCGCCGGCATCGGTAATCGCCACGGCCGCTTTGCGGATCCCCTGATTCTCGGCGCTATAAAATCCGAATTGCACACCTGAGGTCAGATTCAGGCCGTTGTAGACGGAGTTTCCGCCAAAGAAGGCGCCGGCGCAAATTCCGAGGTAATTCAAGCCGCTCTTTACGGCATTGTGAATGTGCGCCGACGTGCCCGACGTCAGGTGGTTGCCGATGATTTCGAAATTGCCGCCCGGAACGATCAGCAGTCGATAGTTCCGTAACTGCGATTCACTCATCTCATTCAACTGCGTGGAATTCGCCGTGGAATAAGGGAGGTGTTTCTGGTTCAGGACGATTTCGACCGCTGCGACATCGTTGGGAGAGGTTCCGGTTCCATTGAACAGAAGAATGGGAGGTGTGTTGCTGGACGTCAGTGGGATGGCGCGGTCGCAGGCTGTCGAGGCCAATGCTATGAGCGCGACAAGGATCGGGAAAGCACGTCCGTTCAGGCTCGACGTCAAAATTCTCGTCACGTCTTCGGTCGGTCGCGACGCCATCCCATCACCCGTCGTCGCAAGTTTACCAGAGACAGAAGCCTCTCCCGACGCTGTACGTCTCGATGGCCACAGCAATTCCGCCTGTGCGGCCCTCGCTACCAGCTTCAACAACCTGGTAATTGGAAAGAGAATCGGTGCCGCATCCTGAAGATTATTTCACTTCCGCCGGAGCGAAGACGCGTTCTGCCATCGCGTGCTTCAGTGCTTCGATGCCCTGCCCGGTGGCGCTCGAGATCTCGAAATACGGCAACCCGCGCTGCTGCGCAATCGCGCGCAATGAGGCCACTCGCTCGGGATCCTGCGCCGCATCCATTTTGGTCGCGAGCACGATCATCGGCTTGTGCACCAAATCTTCGCTGAAGCTGGCCAGTTCTTCCATCACGGTTTCGAAATCCTGCACGGGGTCGCGGCCGCTCATTTCAGAGACATCCACCAGGTGTGCAAGCAGGCGAGTCCGCTCGATGTGCCGCAGGAACTGGACTCCCAGTCCATGTCCCAGGTGCGCGCCTTCAATCAGGCCGGGAATGTCCGCGACCACGAAGCTGCGGAAATTCTCCAACTGCACCACTCCCAAATTCGGCTCGAGCGTCGTGAATGGGTAATCGGCGATCTTGGGACGCGCTGCTGAGATACGCGAGATCAGCGTGGATTTGCCGGCATTGGGAAAACCCACCAGCCCGACATCCGCCAACAGCTTCAACTCCAGGCGCAGCCGTCTCTCATCTCCCGGCTTGCCGGGTTCGTGCTCCGTTGGAGCCTGATGCGTCGAGGTGGCGAAGCGGGCATTGCCGCGTCCGCCGCGTCCGCCATGCGCCACTACGAAACGTTGGCCCGGTTCGGTGAAGTCAAAGAGACGCTCGCCGCTGCCTTCGTCGTAAACCACCGTCCCGACAGGGACATCCAGTTCAACGCCGTAGCCATCAGCGCCGCTCTTATTGCTGCCCTCGCCGTGACGGCCCCGCTGCGCTTTGTGTTCGGGATTGTATCGATATTTGAGGAGAGTGTTTTCGTGAGGATCGGCGACCATAACGACGTCGCCGCCGCGGCCACCATCGCCGCCGCTGGGGCCGCCGCGTGGCACGTACTTCTCGCGCCGGAACGCAAGACACCCGTTACCGCCGTCGCCGGCCTTTACCAGAATTCTCGCTTCGTCAATGAACATTCGATGGCAGGTCTGTCGCCCCGCCGGAAACCTTCTGACCCGCGTGCGTCAGCAGGCGGTGCGGACTATACGCTGGCTTGGATGTTGACGAACTTTCCCATGCGGCCGCGGTCTCTGAATTCCACCACGCCCGTCACCTTGGCGAAGAGAGTATCGTCCTTGCCCCAGCCCACGTTCAAGCCCGGCTTGATCTTGGTGCCGCGTTGGCGCACAATGATCGATCCGCCCGGAACCAGTTGTCCGCCGAAGACCTTCACTCCCAGGCGCTGCGAATTCGAATCGCGCCCGTTTTTGGAACTGCCTAAACCTTTCTTATGTGCCATTGCTTCACCTTAGAGTTGGATGTCGTCTACCTTCACTTCGGTGAAGGATTGGCGATGCCCGATAGTCTTCTTGTATTGCTTCTTGCGCTTGAACTTGAAGACCAGCACTTTCGAGCTGCGTCCGTTGGCAACGATCGTTGCCTTGGCGGTTCCGCCGGTCACGAACCCACCCTCGTCGGGGAAGGCCGCCTTGACAGGCAATTCCACTTCGGAGCCGACATCGCCGGCCAGTTTTTCCACACGGAGAACGTCGCCCGGCGCAACCCGGTACTGTTTTCCGCCCGTTTCAATAATTGCGTGCATTTCAGAAACCTCGATTGGGACCAGGACACACGGAGTGCGTTGGAACCGCTGGAGTAAAGATTCAGTTTACTACATTCGGACGTGCCCGGCCAAGTCTGCCAACAAAAGCCACAAAAGCCGCACGAGCTGCGAATGACCGCGCGGCTTTCTGCCTTCCTTCCGATCTTCTTCAACTTACCGTGAATTCACGAGCCTGCGTTACAATGGCCCTTCAACATGCAGGTTCTCCAGGCAGGGCAACACAAATTAATTTACCTGGAACTCCAGCCGGACCTGGTTACGAACATCGCGCGGCAAGCGGGGTTCGACGCCAGAATCAAGGATGGGTCGCGCACCATTCAGCTCGATCTCACCACCCCGGGTAGAGAAGGCCCCCTGCTGCTTTTCGATGCCGCTGACCCGGCGAACCTCGGCTGGTTTTCGCGCTGCCAGTTCTATGTGGACCGCTGGACCGGCGTGGTGCTGCAAACGCCTATGACCCTAGCAAACAAGCGCGACCGCAGCGGCAAAGCACATCGCAACTCGGTTCGTTTGTCGATCTCCAAAGAGCTTCCCTCTACTTTCCGCTTGCCCGGACGACAGCCGCTCACGGAACAGGTCTTCTATCAACTTCTGCTCAGCTTCCTCAACGCACTCAACAAAACCGGCGTAGCCGTCTGCGGCGTCGGCGTGGTGCAACCGCTGGCCGGCCGAACCGAGAGCGTCGGGACTCGCAACTGACACTGTACTGCCCCTTACATGCCATCGGAACGCCGGTGAAACGGTGTGATTTTTCTGTGAATCGTATCTCTGTAGTCTGGGATTGAAGGGCGATTTCGGGGGGAACGGCCTTCGGTCTTTGGCTCGATGGCAGGGCATGCTCCGCTTGCGGCGCACAGAAATGTGCGAGCCGGCGTCATGCCCTGCCGATCCATAATCTTGGTTACCGCCCGCTCGTCTATCGGAGTGCAGTCAGCGGCACGACTCCATTTTGCATATAATTAAATGGACTGTGCACTGGGCAACACTCTCCTCACCAAGGATTCCCTATCGATGTCGACATTAGAGGTTTCCCCGGTTGAGCCCCTTTCGGGCCAATCGAACCACTCTGTTATTAACGATTTCTCCATACAGGTCGCAACAGTAAACGGATCCGGAAGCCAAACCGCGAACACCGTTCTGATGCGTTCCATTTTTCAAATGGGCATCCCCGTATCCGGGAAGAACATGTTCCCCTCGAATATCGCCGGGCTGCCTACGTGGTTTACCATCCGCGCCAGCAAGCATGGATACATCGGCCGTCGCAAGGAAATCGATTTCCTGATTGCCATGAATCCCGAAACCGCGCGGGAAGACGTCATGAAACTCGACGGCGGTGCCGCCGTAGTCTATGACGCGCCGCTGAAGCTGAACGAACTGCGCAGCGACCTGCACTTTTATCCCGTCCCCTTCGATAAACTCGTGGCTCCAGTGTGCCCCGATGCCAAGCTCCGCAAACTGGTGCGGAACATGATCTACGACGGCATCGTGGCCTGGTTGCTCTCGATCGAAATGGATGAGATCCACAAAGCGCTGGTCAAGCAGTTCGGCAAGCGTAAGGCCAAGGCTGCCGAATTGAACTGGGGCGCTGCCAAGGCCGGATTCGATTACGCGGCGCAGACCTTCACCAAGACGGACCCGTATCGAGTAGAGCGCATGAACGAGACCGCCGGCAAAATCATTATCGACGGCAACTCGGCTTGCGCGCTCGGCGCGATGTTCGCCGGCGTGACGGTGGTTACCTGGTATCCGATTACGCCTTCCTCTTCGCTGGTCGAAAGCCTTATCGGCTACATGAAGCGCTTCCGCAACGACCCCGAGACAGGCAAAGCCACCTTCGCGATTGTGCAGGCCGAAGACGAACTTGCGTCTATCGGTATGGCACTCGGCGGAGGCTGGGCCGGCGCTCGCTCGATGACTGCCACCGCGGGTCCCGGCATCTCTCTCATGTCCGAATTTATCGGCCTCGGCTACTACGCCGAAATTCCTACCGTCGTGTATGACGTGGAGCGCGTCGGGCCTTCCACCGGCCTGCCGACGCGGACTGCTCAGGGCGATATCATCAGCACCGCCTTGCTCTCGCATGGCGACACCAAACACCCGCTCTTCTTCCCCTGCTCGGCCGAGGAGTGCTTCAGCATGTCCATTGAAGCCTTCGAATTTGCCGAGCTCTTCCAGACGCCCGTCTTCGTCATGACCGATCTCGATCTCGGCATGAACAACTGGATGGCGGATCCATTCACGTATCCCGAGAAGCCCATTAAGCGCGGCAAGGTGCTAAGCGCGGAAGATCTCGGCCAACTCGGCGGTTTCGCCCGCTACAAAGATGTGGATGGCGACGGCATCGGATACCGCACACTGCCCGGCACCAATCACCCGAACGCCTCGTATTTCACACGCGGCAGCGGCCACAACGAGAAAGCCCAGTACACCGAGCGCGAAGACGACTACATCAATAACATGGAGCGCCTCGCCCACAAGTTCGAGGTAATGCGCAAGCACGTGCCCGAACCCGTCATCAAGATCGCCGACAACGCCAAGATCGGCTTCGTCGCCGTCGGGACGTCGGACTACGCGGTTCGCGAGAGCTGCGATCAGTTGAAGTCCGAATACGACATCGACGCCAGCTACCTGCGCCTAAAGGCGTATCCGTTCACGGAGCATTTGAAGGACTTCATCCGCCATCACGATCGCGTCTACGTAGTGGACCAGAATCGCGACGCACAGTTGTTGGGCCTCATGCGCCTGGAGTTCGAAGCGGAACTGATCGCCAAGCTGCGCAGCCTGCGCTACTTTGGCGGACTGCCGCTCGATGCGCGCACGGTCACAGACGAAATCATCCGACAGGAGGGCCAATGAGCATTGCACCTCCTCCACCCAAAAAAGTAAACCGCATCGGGTTGGAGGTTCTGAACTATAAAGGAAGCAAGACCACATTGTGTGCGGGATGCGGGCACAACTCCATCTCGGAACGAATCGTGGAGTGCTTCTACGAACTGGGAGTCGAACCGTATAAAGTTGCCAAGTTCTCCGGAATCGGGTGCTCCTCGAAATCGCCGGCCTACTTCCTGGGACTTTCTCACGGATTCAACGCAGTTCATGGCCGCATGCCGTCAATCGCTACCGGCGCCATGCTTGCCAATCGCCAGCTCATGGGATTGGGCGTCACCGGCGATGGCGACACCGCGTCCATCGGAATCGGCCAGTTCATGCACCTGGTACGCCGCAATGTGCCGATGATCTACATCATCGAGGACAACGGCGTTTACGGTCTGACGAAGGGCCAGTTCTCGGCAACAGCCGACCTGGATTCGGTCCTCAAGACCGGCACTCGGAATGATCTGCCGCCTTTCGATTGCTGCGCATTGGCGCTGAAGTGGGGCGCAACTTTCGTCGCCCGCTCTTTCAGCGGCGACAAGCGCCAGTTGCAGGCTATTCTCAAGACCGCGATCTCGCACAACGGTCTATCCGTCATCGATGTGGTCTCTCCGTGCGTGACCTTCAACGATCACGACGGGTCTACTAAGAGCTACAGCTACATGAAGGATCACGAATACATGCTTCATGAGCTGGACTACGTTCCACACTTCGAGGACATCACGGTCGAGATTCCAGAAGGCTCGTTCATGGACGTTGAGATGCATGATGGATCGCATCTGCGCATCCGCAAACTGGAACGCGACTACGATCCGACGGACCGCATGGCCGCCCTGGCGGTGCTCGAGCACGCTCTCGCCAAGCATGAAGTGCTCACAGGCGTGCTGTATGTGAACACGAACAAACCGACCTTCCTGGAACTCCTTAATTTGGGCGAAGAGCCGATCGCGACCCTGCCGGAGTCGAAGGTTCGGCCCGCCAAGGCCGTCCTCGATCAGGTCATGGAAGAGCTGCGGTGATGAATCCTTGATGACGATCCGGGACCCGATTGATTTGGAAATGTTCAGAATGTTACCATCGTGACCGGTCTGTCATCCTCCGAGACAGATTGCAGCAAACCTCCGCCCCACGCTCACCGCGTGGGGCTTTTTTATGCCCCTTTTAGGTAGCACCCCAGCACCCGCAGCATGTCCGCAATTTCCCGCAGGTGGTTCAGCGCATTCTGCACATTTGGCGAGTCGACCTGCCCCATGAAGTCCAGATAGAACAGGTACTCCCAGGGCTTCCCCCGCAACGGGCGCGATTCGATCTTGGTCAAATTGAGATCCCGCAGGGCGAACGCGCTCAGGGCCCGAAAGAGTGCCCCCGGAATATTGCGAGTGCTAAAAACGAGCGAGGTCTTCCAGTGCGCCCGGGGATCGGGCTTCTGGGGGTGTCGTTTGACATATTCCGGCGTGCGCAACAGGAAGAAGCGGGTGAAGTTCCGCCGGTCGCTCTCGATTGACCGGCGCAGGATCCGTCCGCCATAAATTCCGGCTGCTACCGTCGACGCGATCGCCGCCGCATCGGTGAGCCCTTCCTCCATCACCATCTTCACGCTGCCGGCCGTGTCGTAGAACGGAATTCTTTCAATCTGCGGATTCTGGGCAAAGAAATCCAAACATTGATTGAGCGCCACCGGATGCGAATAGGCCCGTTTGATTCGCGAGAAGGAAACACCCTTGGGAGCAATTAGATTATGCACGATCCGCACGCTGGCCTCAGCCACAATCGGCAGCTCGAAATTCTGCAGATGATCGTAATTCTCGTGGACCGACCCCGCCAGGGTGTTCTCGATGGGAATCACGGCGCCTTCGGTGCGGCCATCCTTCAGGCTCCGGAAGACGTCTTCAAAGCGCTCGCACGGCAGCACTTCGACCTTTGCGCCCAACAGTTTACGAAGCGCTTCTTCACTGAACGCGCCGCGGGCGCCCTGAAAGGCGACGACGGGAAGCGATGACTTCGCCCGCTTCACTGCGACTCTCCATTCCATCGCCGGACCTGCGCATCCGGCAGACCGATCAAGTCGAGAACACGATCCACGCTGTGGTCGACGATATCCATCACGGTTTGCGGGTGATTATAAAAGCCTGGAATGGGAGGTGCAATAATCGCACCCATTTCTGCCAACAGCGTCATAGTTTTCAAATGCCCAAGATGCAGCGGTGTTTCCCGGATCATCAGAATCAACTTGCGCCGTTCCTTCAAAATCACGTCGGCTGCCCGAATCATGAGGTTGGAACTGATCCCACAGGCGATGGCGGACATGGTGTGAATTGAGCATGGAGCAATCACCATGGCGTCGGTCAGGAAGGACCCGCTGGCCAGACGGGAAGAGATATTTCCCTGCGGGTAGGAAAAATCCGCAAGGCCCTGCAGATCGGCGGGGAGTTTCCCGGTCTCCAGGTACAGAGTTTTCTGGCCAGAGGTCGTCAAAATCAGGTGCGTCTCCACATCCTTCTGATTTTTAAGTCGTTCCAAAAGGCGTATGCCGTAAATTGCGCCGCTTGCGCCGGATATTCCCACGATGATTCGCACACCGCACCACTTTCTGTGTTGTTCCGGTTTCAGAACAGAAACCACCGAATTCCTTGATGATATTTTACACCTTGGATATAATTGCCGTTCCGATTGCAAGAGCCCTTTGGCTCTCCCGGGAGAGCGGGACAGCGAGGATCATATCATGGACCGTGCCGGAGAAAGGCTCAAGCGGGCTCGCGAACGCCTGAAACTAACCTTTCGCGACGTCGAGCACGCCAGTCAACAAATCGCTGCGCGGCTTAAGAATGACGAATTCGCTATCGCCCTGAGCCGTCTGGCTGACATTGAAAATAAAGGCACGCTTCCCACTATTTACCGCTTATTCAGTCTCTGCGCGATATACCGGTTAGATTTCGACGAAGTCCTGGAATGGTATGGCGTACCGAAAAATCAACTGTCCCTTGAAGCCCTGCAAATTGGCCTGGAAAATACACATTTAATTCAACTTTCTCAGGATCCAGGGGAGCCTGCCCCAAGCGCTCTGGATATCGAAATCGATCCCGGCGAGTCGACTTATCTGAGCCGGTTGATTCGACGTTGGGGAAAATTACCACTAGCATTTCTTATTGGCCTCGACCGGAAACAGCACCGCTACGGATTAATCGGATTCAAGGATTGGTCGATGTATCCCATCCTGCAGCCCGGGTCGCTGGTGTTGCTGGACGAACGAAAACAAAAAATTGCTTCCGAAGGCTGGTCAAATGAGTTCGAACGGCCGATCTATTTCCTGGAGCGGCGAGAAGGATTTGAGTGCGGATGGTGCACCGTGGAGGACGATCGCCTGATCGTCCAACCGCATCCGGCCTCTCCAGCTAAAGCTCGGGCTTACCGGTATCCCGGAGAAGTAGACGTGATTGGGCAGGTGGTGGGAGTGGCTATGCTCCTGGGGCCGCAAAATCGTCCCCGCCCGCATAACGCAGCAGTTCCATCAACATCTCCAGATCTGTAAGATAGAGCTGCCTTTCCACGTCGCGGGCGGCCGCGGGAGGCAGATTGCGGTACTGCTGCATCAGATCCTTGCGCCCCCCGGAAGTCCGCAGATATTCGTCCAGGTCGGCCTTCTGCTCCGAGAGGCTGAAACCGATCCATTGCGAAAAGACCTGATGGTGAGTGTTGCACAGCGCGCGGTCTGCGTCGTCTGTGCCCAAAGCCGCCGTCAACGAAGAGTGAATGTACCGGTGGGTTTCCGGATTCCGCAACGACGCCAGATACGCGAGCCTGCCGAAGACCGTGGGAATCTTTGCGAGACTTTGACGCCAGATTTCCGCGGCTGGTTGTCGACCCTCCAGCGATTTGGAAGCGACGTTAATAATACTGCTTCTCCCGTATTCCGGTCCGGCCTGTACTAAGCTGACGACCCTAAGACTGATTCTATACCAGCTCACGTGAACCGGCTGTGCGGATAAACTCGATCCCCAACCACGCCGGGCATGTTCTATTTTCAGAATATTTTTCCGGAATTCTCCTGATCACCGTGTGGTTGGATCTAGTATAGTACTCACTTATCCGTTGCTATTTTTGTGAAAGAAAGGACCCTCTAGCCATGAAAAAACTCGTGCTCGTCGCTTTGATTGCGCTCTCATTTGTAGCTGCCAGGCCGGTCAAACATGACGCGCCCATACCCCAGTGCAGCCCTTGTCCCTGGGTGCGCTAGCTCCTAAGGAGAACGACATATCCAGCCAGCCCGGTGTTAGAATTACCTTTGTCAGAGGGGTTCGTGATGTCGGGCTTGGTTTATTCCGTTTTTGAATGGGCTTCCATCGTCGGCCTGTTGCTGTTGGCCGTCAGGCTCTACCAAACTCGATTAAATAAGCGCTATCCGGTGTTTTTCGCTTACGTGCTGTTCCGCCTTCCGATGGCGGTTCTCGTTCTGAGCCTGCCTTTATCGTCCAACACATACTTTTATTTTTGGGTTTTCACCGAGCCTTTTGTCTGGCTGTTCTACGTGTGGGTGGTCCTCGAACTATTCCGGCTGTCGTTATCGCGTCATCGGGGCCTCTACACGCTCGGAAAATGGGCAATGTATGTAGGAATGGTGATCTCAGTTTTCATTTCCATTCTCCTGGTCTTGCCCAAAATGAAACCCACGCCGGATTCCCGCCTGGTGGGATATATGATGGGGGCGGACCGGGGAATTACCCTAAGTCTCGCAATTTTTGTGATTTTGATGTTGTTCCTATTGACCCGCTATCCGGTCCCGCTCAGCCGGAATGTCGTTTTGCACGTCACGCTTTATACTGTCTTTTTCCTCAGTAATACCTTAACGGTTCTCGCACAAAGCGTATTCGGCCTGCATCTGTACATGCCCATCGATCTTGGGCTGCTTGGTATTTCGACGATCTGCGTGATGGCGTGGCTCTGCTTCCTCGCCCCCGAGGGTGAGGATGTTCGCGTTAACATTCCGCACCTCGCCCCGGAAAATGAGCAGCGACTCCTGGGTCATCTGGATGCGTTGAACGCCACTCTCCTAAAGGCTGCCCAGAAATAATCTGCGCGTTACAGGCAATTCGCCCGATGCACATTTATAGTACTAGCATTACCACCCCTCCCTTGATTTAGCGCCCGGAAATCATTATCCTCGAAGACGACGAAAGAACCGGCTGATGGCATTAGTGATCGGGATCTCCGTGATTACCTGCTTGGCAATCGCCATGGCTCTGCCTTTATTGCTTCGAAAAGTTCCTGTGCATTTCAGCAGCCTTCCGTTGACTACGGAATGGATTGATGAATTGTCTATCGAACGCTACCGGCCGATGCTTCGGCTGCTGGACGCGGCAGATCTGGAATTTCTGCGCACACAACCAGGCTTCTCACCGAAAATGGAAAGGAAACTGCGCGCCCAGCGATGCCAGATTTTCCGCGGTTATCTGCGCTGCCTGCGCGGGGATTTCGAACGAATTTGCACCACCATCAAGGTTTTGATGTTGCAGTCGAGAAATGACCGGCCGGATTTAGCCGCAGCGCTGGTTCGTCACCAGGTCACCTTCGCCCTGGGCATGGCCTCGGTAGAGGTTCGCCTGCTGCTTTACCGTTGGGGGCTCGGCGCCGTGGATGTGGCCGTACTCGTTCGCGTCTTCGAGCAAGTCAGAGTGGAACTCCGCGGAATGCTGCCCGTTGCCGCGGCTGCCGGCGCCTGAGCGATTTACAACCGCTTCAAAAGCTCTTTGGCCTTTTCCAGTTCCGGAAACTGCTTCTCCGCCTGCCGGAATTCCTTAGTGTGCACCCTGCGCCGCACGCCCCTATGATCGACGGGGTAACGCAAGTGCAGCATCTCGTGAAACATCACATACTCTAGTGCCAGCAGCGGCACGCGCGGCTGATCGAAGATCCGGCTGATGATGATCGCGTTGTGTGAAGGATCGAAATGGCCCAGCATGCTGCGGGATCTTTGGCGGCTCCACCCGAGTTGCGGGCAGGCCATCAGTCTGTCGAAAAACCGCGCGTTCAGAGCGTCGAAGACCTCTCGCAAGTTCCGGAGCTGGCCCTGCGGTCCCGAAATGAACTTGCGCCCCCGGACCTGCCGCACCAACTGCGCCTGGCGCCGCACGTCGCCGCGATTGAGGTAAACGCGGTACCGGTGTGCATGCTGCCGCGAGACGGGCTTTCGATACAGCTTGCCGAGCAGAATATACGCCAGAGCTTCCAGTACCGGCATTGGCGCTGCAGATAGCAAGTCGGAGATGCGTACGTGAAGGTGCCCATTCTCCAGCCTGATGAAGCTGTCGGCATTGGCGAACGGACAGAACTCGACGCGAAGCTGGGGCATCGGCGTGCGCGGCCGCAGGACGCGGAACACGCGAGCGAAGATCTGCTCTGGTGTTTCGTTATCTGAAAAGAGAGAGCCCTGAGTGCCCGGGAGCCACAGTCCATCGCCAAGGTCTGGCATCCTCAAACATCTTAGCTCGCGCGGATGTGGGATATGCTCGTTTGCGTGCGGGGACTACTTTGAAGTCGTAGCTAAGTGGGCGGTTTCAGAAGTCCGCCGGGTATCGCCAGATCGCTTGCTGACGCGCGCGGCTCGCAAGCGCACGTATCGCGCGAACGTATTTGGGTAACTTACGAGCCGCGACCGTGAGGGAGTGATTTTTGGAGCGATCGGGACGTCGCTGCTGACGCGCGCGGCTCGCAACGAGCCACGACCGTGAGGGAGTGATTTTCGGAGCGATCGGGACTGTCGCTTGCTGACGCGCGCGGCTCGCAACGAGCCACAACCGTGAGGGAGTGATTTCGGAGCGATCGGGACTGTCGCTTGCTGAAACGCGCGCGGCTCGCAACGAGCCACGACCGTGAGGGAGTGATTTTCGGAGCGATCGGGACTGTCGCTGCTGACGCAAAGCGGCTCGCAACGAGCCGCGACCGTGAGGGAGTGATTTTCGGAGCGATCGGGACGTCGCTGCTGACGCAACACGGCTCGCAACGAGCCGCGACCGTGAGGGAGTGATTTTCGAAGCGATCGGGATTGTCGCTGCTGACGCAAAGCGGCTCGCAACGAGCCGCGACCGTGAGGGAGTGATTTTCGGAGCGATCGGGATGGTCGCTTGCTGACGCGCGCAGCTCGCAACGAGCATCCACGAAACGATGCACGAAGCTAGCCCGCCATACGGGCGAAATCTTCTTTCCACAAAAGGATCAGCGTTCTTACTGCCGCGTCACGGGGAGACGCGAGATGCGAAATTCCAAGCTCGACGGCCGTCTTGATTCCGCGTATCGGCCTGAAAGCGACGCCAGAGTGTCGCGCGCCGCGAGTGCAAGCCGGCGCCAGGGTCCACCCCATTCCGGCAGCGACCGCATCCAGCAGTTTACCGTGATCGGGAACAGTGTGCCGGATATCGGGACTCATCGCTCGCCCGATGATTGACAGGATGTAGTCGTGGCACAAGGGCGCGATCAAACGCGGCCAGAACACGAGCGGCTGGTCTTTCAACTCCGCAAGGGCGATCGCGCGCCGCCCCGCCAACCTGTGGTTTGTGGGCAGTCCGATCATCAAGGGCTCGGATTTCAGCGCTTCGAAGCGAATCCCCTCGGACGGCTCGGCTTTGTGTCCGTAGGCGATGTCGATCTCTCCCGTGCGCAAACCTTGAGCATGCTCGGCCACTGGCGCCTCGCGGATTGCGAATCGGATATGCGGCATCGCGGCATGCAGCTTGCGGGTGATGCTCGCGAAATTGTGGAAGGAAGAGCACGGCTCGAACGCGATGCTGATGGTCTCCTTGCCCGAGATGATCTGCTGTGCGATGCGCGTGGCGCGATCCAAACACTGCAGCGTCTCCCGCGCCTCTTTGAGGAAAGATTCTCCGGCTGCCGTTAGTCTCACCGCAGGCCGTGTGGTTGCCAGCAAGGGCACCCCGAGAATCCTTTCCAACGAGCGGATCTGGCGGCTCACGACCGGCTGTGTCACGCGTAGAGCAGCCGCCGCCCGCCCGAAATGCCGTTCGCCCGCGACCGCGACGAAGTAACGTAGATGACGTAATTCCAGATCGTCGGTCATGCCTTTCAGACATTACATCATGCCCGATAAGCATTGGACATCGACTCTCGGCATTGCTAAAACGAATCAAGGAACACAAAAGCGCGCGAGAACATAAGACCGCCATGGCCCGTCTGCCATTTTGGTTTGGAAAACCGAGAGATCACACATGCCAACCGACCTGAACCCGGAACAGATGAAGCAGTTTGTACGCGACCACTTCGAAGAATTCGTGAATAAGCGGAATGCTGCCGTGATCCGTAAAAACATGACGCCCGACTTCTACGACCACGACGGCCCGGGCGGAAAGCCAACCGGCATCGATGGCGACGAGCAGATGATGATCGCCATGTACGATGCCATGCCCGACTTGCGCATCTCCATCGAGGAACTGATTGCCGAGGGCGACAGAGTGGTCTGCCGCAATATCTGGCGATGGACGGGCAAAGGCGGGAGCCAGATGCAATTCCATGGATTCGTGCTCTGGCGCTTCGAGGGCGGCAAAATCGCCGAGCGATGGGCCACTGTGACCGCCGCGTCCGAAGCTCCTGCCTGGCCGGCGCGGGACGTCAAAGGCGCATGAACGCCGGCCCAGCGTTTTTCCTATTTCTTCAGGAAAGTTCCCTTGTCGAGTTCCTGGAACGCCTGCCGGAGTTGCTCCTGCGTGTTCATCACGATGGGGCCATACCAAGCCACCGGCTCCTGGAGCGGCTTCCCTGAGACCAGCAGGAAACGAATCCCGTCCTCGCCCGCCTGCACCGTGACCTCATCGCCATTGTCGAAGAGCACCAGTGACCGATTGTCCGCCTTCGAGGGAGGCGCAGTATCGAGCCATCCGACTGCTTCGGTTGGCACTTCCAGCGGCCCCGAGGCATTGCAGAACTTCCCGCTTCCCCCAAACACATAGGCGAAGGCATGGCGCGTGGTCTCTACCGGCAGAGATTTCCTGTGGCCGGGCGAGACCGAGACGTCCAGATAAACCGGATCGGCAGCGATCCCGTCCACCGGTCCGGACTTGCCCCAAAAACTCCCGCAGACGATCCGGACGTGCGTACCATCGTCGTCGGTAACTTCCGGAATCTCGTCCGATTTCACTTCCTGGTAGCGCGGAGCGGTCATTTTCAGCGATGCAGGCAGGTTGGCCCATAACTGGAATCCATGCATCCGGCCCGACTGATCGCCCTTGGGCATTTCCTGGTGGATAATGCCGCTACCCGCCGTCATCCACTGCACATCCCCAGCCGCGATGGCGCCGCGATTTCCCATGCTGTCGCCGTGCTCCACGGTTCCCGCCAGCACGTAGGTAATCGTCTCGATGCCGCGATGCGGATGCCACGGAAAGCCGGCGAGGTAATCCTCAGGAACATCGTTACGAAAATCGTCCAGAAGCAGGAAGGGATCGAACTCGGACGTCTGTCCGAATCCAAATGCACGCCGCAGATGCACCCCGGCGCCCTCCAGGGTGGGCTTAGCCTGAATCAATCGCTTTACCGGCCGGATAGACATCTCGATTCCTCCTGATACCTAGAGTGTACCGGGTGCGGCCGAGTTTCACGCAGAAGCAAAACGGCGAAACTAATCCTTGCGCGAGGGCGGCGAATTCTTACTGGCGAACAGCAGATTGGAGGGCTGCCGCCGGAATCCGTAGCCGATCTGGAAATTCAACGGCTTGTGGTCGGGCTCCTCGTACGCCTTGCGCAGATCCGGTTGCTCCAGCCAGCGGAAACTACCGTACGGGCGGACATATTCGCCATAAAGCTGCACGTGCCAGGGCTGTTCACGGAAAAAGTGGTACGGAATCCCGGAATCGTCCTGCAGAACCGCCGCGCTCCTGGCGAGCACCTCGTCCCGAATGATCGAGAATTCAGGGTGGTGCGTCATGTAGGACGTCGCCTTGAAGTACGTCGTCACACCCTTAAGTCCATCAAGGTAGGTCAAGAAGCCCTTGTTGTCCTTCATCTTGACGTCGGACAAGTTGATCGAGAAGTAGTACAGCTGGTGCACCGAATGGTCGGCGTCGGTCTGAAATTCGATCTGCACTCCCCGGTTGCCGATCTCTCCGGCAGGAATCTCGCCCCGCGCTGTCACCTTGCCATCCGGGGCGATGCGCACCATGCGGTGTCCCAAAATCGTGTGATTGCTCCGCACCAACAATTGCACGATCGGCGAGAACAGTCCGTCCGTCACCTGTCCTCGGAATTGGCGGTCCATCTGGCGGGTAATGAAAAAGCTCCGTTGCAGTTCGTCGGCCAGCGTCTCACGGGTCTGCTCCAGAACGCGCGCCAGATTCTTGCCGGAAAGCTGCTTGGGCGTCGGCAGCGTGCCCGGCGGTTCCAGCGCCACCAGAACGTACGTCGAGTTCTTGGGAAAGAACACCGTAAGCATCAGGGCATCCGGACCGCTGAATGGATAGAACACCAGTGACTGTTGGATGGACGGCGTCGTCAACTCGTGCGCCTGGAATTCCCGCATGGACGGCAGAGTCTTCGATTCGATATTCGTCCACGCCTTATCGGTCTCGCGTCGATGGGCGATCCAGGCAGGCTCCTTCTCGAGTTCCAGGAACGGACTGTCTGGATTTCCCGGCAGGCCTGCCAGGAATCGTCCAACATCGTTGGCTTCCCGGCTGTGGGGCACGGGCTCGGGTGGCGGCTCCGCGGGAGCCGCAGTCTGCGCCACAGTCGTTGGAGTGTGGCCGCAGGAAATCAGCAGAAACGCCAGGGAGGCCCCTAGGGTCGTGCGCCAATCGAGGCTGAATTGGCGAAAATCTCCGTTACGCGACATACGTGAGGACATGCGAGGGTTGATACCAATATAAATCGATTACACGTACTTTGTTAACTAAATCGATCAGCCATCAGTACTGACTCTCAAAAACTGGCGAACCACTCGTAGAATCAGGAGTATGGCGTCAGCGATTCTGAAGGTGAGCGTATTTTCAAGCGGAGAGGTGCAACTCGATGGCCATCCGGTAACTCTGCCCGGCCTGGCACAGGCAATGGACGCGGCGCCGAAAGGCGATGCGCTCGTCTGTTACTACCGCGAGAACGCTTCCGGAGAAGCGCCGCCAGCGGCAACAGAGGTGATGAAACTCATTGTCGACCGCCGTCTGCCCATCCGTCTCTCCACCAAGCCCGATTTCTCCGACGCGGTCACAATGAAGACGGCAACCCCACTCGCAGGGGCGTTCGCCGCGATCCGCAAGCGCGCATCTGAGAGGCAATTGGTCGTACTGAGGCCGGACGGCCGTATTACGTCGCTTCCGGCAATGGCGAAAGATGCTGCTCCAGCAAAGGCGATCGAGGCAGTGGAGCGGATCCTCCCCTCCTCGGAGGCGCGGAATGTGGCCGTGATTGGCGATACCTCCTGGACCATGTCGCCAACGCCCAATCTGCAGGAGGCCAGTCGCGGCATCCCATTCTTCGGCATGCTGATGGGCTTCGCGGCAATTGGACACGCAGTGTGGATCTTCGAAATCAGCACTCCTGCGGCATTGGCAGCGGCGTGCAGCGAGGCCGACCTGGTCATTGTCGACGGCGACCGTCTGGAGCGCCTGCCTTCAGGCTGGCAAAATCTGGTACGCTCTGTAATGCGAACTCCCCAGATTCTGGTGCATGATCGCGCGACGTTCCAGTTACGAAAAGTGCGGTGAGTTCGGCAAGGCACATCGACGCCGGGGATCGCGTAAGGCACGGGGAAGAGCGGTATTCTCGACATTCCCGCAGTGCTCGTCGCGCCGGCGCCTCGTGATTGACTCAGTTCTCGATGTTCAGCACGTCGAAGTGAAATCGCTCCGGCGGAAACAGAGTCGGCGCCTGCGGAATCAGGTGCGACCAGGTCTGATACGCCGAATCTGCAATCGTGGAATTTAAATAAAACAGAAACTGATTCGAGATGCAGTTAATCGGTGGAGGCTGCCGGAACGTCAGCCGCAACCCTACCGCTTTCTCCAACGCTACCCCGTGCGTAGGGACCGCCTTGTCCACCAGCAGCGTCACGAAGCTGGCGCGATTGGCGTGCGGCCAGACATCCGGATGCAATAACTTACGCAGCGTATCCTCGCACTCAAAAGTGATCTCGCACTGCCGGATCCACTCCAGGACTGACTCACCCCAAAGCCAGTGCGACAGCATCCCTTTGTACTGTTCCTTCAGTTGCAGCGCCAGGTCGTATCGCCGGCGATCCAGAATTACCTCATCCACGTCGCTCGCGGCCAACATATCGTCGGCTTCTGACATGACTGCGGCCAGATCGCCTTCGTCTTCGTCTCCGGAGTGCTCCGCGGCCGAGTGCACCAGCAAGGGCGGCAATTCGTGGGTCTTGCTTCCGGGTATCTCGATGTACCGTTCGTCCCTCATCTTTTGTGGCCTACCCTATCCCAATTACTAAGACGTAAAAGCGAGACGCTTTTGTTTCAAGTTGTAGCACATCGAGTACCAAAGCGAGTAACAAAACTTTTCAATCGGCCCGATTGCCACGGCTGATGGAAACGTTAGCAAACACAGGCGTTGGCTGCTAAAGCCCCTGTGCTATGATGCCCCTTCCTATGCTTGCCTATACTATCGGCGTGGACCTCGGCGGCACCAACCTGCGGGCGGCGGCCATCGATCAGTCTGGTGCCATGCTCGATCGGATCTCGGGGTCGACCAACTTTACGGAGGGCCGCGAGGCGGTTCTGTCCGACATCGTGTCGGCCATCCAGATATTGCGCGAAAGGCATGGTGCCGCGGGACTTACCGGGATTGGCGTGGGCGTTCCCGGCTTCATTCGCATGAAGGAAGGCTACATCACCATGTCGAACAATCTGCCTTACCTTCAGAACTTTCCGGTGCGCGACGAGATTTCGCGACGCCTGGGCACGCGCGTTTTTCTGGAAAACGACGCCAATGCCGCCGCTCTAGGCGAGAAATGGATCGGCGCCGGCCGCGACGTGGACGACCTCGTGCTGCTCACTCTCGGCACTGGCGTAGGAGGCGGAATCATTTCCTGCGGGCGCGTGCTGCGCGGCGCGGTCGGCATGGCTGGGGAATTAGGACACATCACCGTGGTGCCGAGCGGTAATCCCTGCGGCTGCGGAAACCAGGGATGCCTTGAGAAACACGCCTCGGCCACGGCCGTTCGGGCCATGGCACGCCTGATGCAATTGGGCGATGAGTTGACCGCCAAAGACCTTTACGATTTGGCCCTGCAGCAGGGGGAGAAAGCGGAGAAGGCGCGCCGTATCTGGGCGGCGTTCGGCGGGTACCTGGGTATTGCCCTTGCCACCCTTGTGAATACCTTCAATTTTCCACTGTACCTTCTGAGTGGCGGTGTACTTCCGGCCTGGGAGCTATTCGCGCCGAGTATGTTGCGAACGGTCGAGGAGCGGTCGTTCACTTATCGCGCGACTAAGTCGGAGATGAGAATTGCGCAGGCGACCCTGGGAAACGAAGCGGGACTCTATGGGGCGGCGTACCTGCCTTGGTCGGAGAAGTAGTTGTCTGGGGCTGCAAGATTCGGGAGCCGTTGGAACATCGCTTGGTGACGCGCGCGACGTGGCTCGCAGAAGAGCGGAAGTCATCACACCGGGCGGAGAAGTAGGTACCGCGAGTTTTGAAGCTCGCGGTACCCGTAGTGACTAATGCGCTCCGCCGAAACGGAACACCGGACCTACGCTAAAACGGAAGTTACTCTGTTTTTGCTTACTGAAGTCAGTTACGTAAAGTCCCGGTTCCACGCGCACAGCGATCAGCTTGCTGACCGTGACATCCACCGGAACCGCTACCAGCATGGCGAATTTGGTTTGATTGAAGCCGCCATAACCAGCGCTGGCCAAGGCCTGAACCGCTGCCGGACTGGTATGCGTATCGAGGTTCACCTGCCCGAATACGCCGCCCAGCAGGATCTTGGCCGCCGACTGCACTCTCGCCTTGTCCAAGAACCGGAATTGCGGCCCCGCCAGATAGCTGTACTCCTTGAAGTGAAGACTCGGTGAGCTGACCCCAGAGGGAGCCGGGATGTCTCCGAATACGGCCGAGATCTCCGCCCCCGCTCCAAACCACTTCGCGAAGTAGCCACCCGCCGACCCCACCCAACCGTTGGCATTCTGGTTGGCCAGGGGAACTTCGGGGTTGACGTGCGCGTACGTGTAGCCGCCGAACAGCTCCGCGGTGTTCCCCTGTGCCGGAAGGCGGGGAACCAGGGCGAGCGCTAATCCCACGCTCGCCAGAAGGATCCGATTGTTCATTCGCATGCTGTCTGTTCCTGAGTCTCCGCTTAGAAGTACATCTTCGCCGCCAGTTGGAAGAATCGCGGGAAGTTGCTTTGCGCCTGCGGTAGAATCCCGAAGGTCGCGCTGTTGAACGTCGTATTGATGGTCGGACCCGAGGCGGAGCCCAGAATCGGCGTATTGGTGAGGTTGAACGCTTCGCCGCGGAACGTCAGTTTATAACGCTCTCTGAAGGCTATGGTCTTGGTGAGCGCGATGTTCAACTGCGGCTTAGCGGGATACTCCACGTTGCCCGAGAACCTCTGCGGCAAAGCCGTGTTGCCATTGATCGATTGTGTGGGAAAGTTCGCATAGCAACTGGGATTGTTGTTGAACCAGTGCTGCGGCGTCTGCCCGGTTGGCTGCCCCGTGGTCGGGTCGACGTAGTGCGTGTAGTCGCCGCAGAAGTTGATGGCTTGTGGCAGTCCGATCGCGTTGCCGGAAATGTACGACAGGATGTAATCGGCGCGCCAGCCGCTGATGATCTTGTCGGTCACACCCGTCACACCATTCCCGAATTTGCGGCCCTTGCCAATCGGCAGATCCCAAACGCCGTTCAAAGCGATTTCCTGGGGCTGGTTGGAGGAATCGAAATCAAACCGCAGGTTCTGCGTCGGGTCTTGCGGATGGAGTTGCAAAGTTGCGGTCTGCGCGCCAGGTCCGAGCACCAGGTTGGCGCCCGTCGTGGTTTGCCACGATTGTCCGATGCAGCAGGTCTGGGCGTACTCCTTGCTGAAGGTCCAGGCTAGCGTGAACGTCATCACCCCGAGGCTGCTGTCGGCGCTTCCGAAGGCACGTTTTTCCAGCCGCACTTGAAGAGCGTCGGACCGGAAATACCGGTCTGCCAGATCGCCATTCGACCAGCCGCCCCACAGCGGATAGTTATTCATGAGGGTCTGCGCCGAGAGCGTGGTCGATGAGCCGCGGGTGGTCGTCGAAGGCAGAAGCCCGAGGAATGGATTTGCCAACTGACGCGTGAAGAAGGTGGGGTCAGCCATGGCGATCTGCTGCAACTGCAGGCCGAAGGAGTCCTGCGGATTACCGAGGTCCTGGCTGTCGCGATCGTAGAGCGCGTAGTTGCCCGCGAAGGACGCGTCGAGCACGATATTGCTCGGGAGTTGCTGCTGGACTCCCAGGGAGTATTGATAGGTTCGCGGAGTCTTATAGTGCAGCCAGTCGCTGTTGAACCCCTGCCCCAGATTGGCATTGGGATCCGCGGAACCTGGTGCGGACGTCAGTCCCAGAGGATACGGATTCACCAGGGAATAAGGCCCGGTGGGAGAACCGCTCGCGCACAGGTTGTTGCCCAACCCGCTGATCGGGTTGAAGCACGCCGACGGGAGCGGGATTCCGTTCACCGTGAACGAACTCTGGTACTGCGTGGTCTGGCTAAAACCGGTCTGGCTGTTGTTGTTCTTGGTGTCGGATTGATAGAACACACCAGCACCGCCGCGAATCACAGTCTTGTTGCCAATCCGGTAGGCAAAGCCGATACGGGGAGCTGCCGTGGTCCAGTCGGTGTATCGGCTGCGGGTGGGAGCGCCGTTCTGACCGGCGAACTGCCACACGCCATACAAGGCGCCGGGCGGGTTGGGATACGGGTACTTCGGATTGGTGGCATCGTAGGCAGCCTTGTCCGCCTGCCATTGCGCCAGAATCTGATTGCTCAGCGGATTCACGACGCTCATATTGAACTGCGAGGCCATCCGGTTATAGCGCTCCAGATACGGGATCTGCACTTCATAACGCAATCCGATGTTCACCGTCAGGCGATTGTTGACATGCCAATCGTCATGCGCGTAAATCGCGTAGAACGGGCGGCTGATGTAATAGCTGGCGTTGTTATCGATGCTGCCGGCCGTCGTCGTGCCTTGGGCTTGAGGGTATCCCAGGAGCAGGGAGGCCACACCCAGATAGGTGTCGGTACCGCCGTTGGTAGTGGAGGCATGGTCCGTAGCCTGCTGCGTCCAGCCTTGACCGAATTCGAATGTCCCGTAAGCGTTCCCCGGCGCCACATTGCCTTTCGCCTCGTAGCTCACTTCGCCGCCGAATCGCAGAGAGTGAGATCCCTTCGTCCAGGTCACGCTCGGAATGAAGAACCAGCGATTGTAGGGCGACCAGCTATAGCTTCCGGAACCGAACAGCGCACCGGTGAAGCCCGCAATATTGATATTCGGAATCACCCCGGCGCTTACCGTCGGCGCGTGCGGCATATTCGTCATGCCAACCGAGGCGGCGGTGATCGACTGCGCTGCCGCCGTGTACCCGGGAGTCAACTGCACGAAGCGGAAATAGCTGGCTTTGATGTCGAGTACCGCCGACGACGAAATCACGTGGGTCTCGTCCAGGTTCAGGCCCGTGAAGGTGCGGTTGTTATCGGTGTTGCCGGTGGCCAGCGGCGGCGGATACTGCGTGGACGAGCGGAATTCGTAGCCGTGGAATTCGGTGAACATGGCGTTGAACTTGTCCCGGTCGCCGAAGTTGTGATCCCAGCGGATGATTGGCTGGTTGTACCAGTAGCGGCCGTAGTTGTTCGCGTTCACGTAGTTATTGCTGATTCCCGCCGTTCCCTGCCCGGGAGAATTGGGAGCCGGCAGATAAGACAAGATCTTGAGACCCACGGGGCTGAGGCGGCTCTGCGGAATCACATCGCCCGGAAACGGATCGCGCCAGTAGGCCGATCCGTTGCTGCCCGTACAGGGCTCGGTCGCCGCGCCGCAAGCGTGCGTGGTGAGCGGATCGAAGACCTGCATATTGTGGTTCGCGAAGTGCTGCCCGTCGCGCATATCCAGCGGCACATCCGTGGTTCCGGAACCGGGAAACGGCACCACTTCCTGCCATCCTTCGAAGCTGGCAAAAATGAAATCCTTGTCCTTGCGGATCGGGCCGCCAAACACGCCGCCGAACTGGTTCTGATTATGCCGGCCTTTCTTGGCGCCCGCGATGTTGTTCTGGAAGAAATTGGCGTCGAGCAAGCGATTGCGGAAGTAGTCGTACACATCGCCGTGCCAGTTGTTGGTGCCGCCGCGAATCGTCGTGTTCACCATGCCACCGGCCTCGTGGCCGATCGATGCGTCATAGGCTGTCGTGACGGCCTTGAACTCCTGAATGGCGTCGACGCTGGGAGCGAATTCCCATTGGCTGCCGTTATCGCTGATCGGGGTGCCGTTGAGCATGAACACGTTGTTGCCGTTGCCCTGCCGCGCACCATTGAACTTGTAGCTGCTGTTCACGTCCCAGCCGCGCGTCCCCGAAAATCCCGATGCGCCGAACTGCTGCTGCCCGAAGATCACGCCCGGCGTCAGCGTCAGCAGCATGTAGCTCTGGCGGCCATTGAGCGGCAGTTCCTGAGTCCGGATTGGATCGAATTCGAGTCCGCGATTGGCGTCGGCGCCTTCGATGATTTCCTGCTGTCCGGTTACCGTAATCTCGGTAGTCGACTGGCCGACGGCCAACTGCAGCGGCAGCGCCAACCGTTGACCGACCTCCAGCGTAATCGCCTCACGTTTCAACGTTTGAAACCCGGTAGCCGTCACTTCGACGTTATAGAGACCGGGAAGCAGGTACGGAATCGTGTAGAACCCGTCCGAGTTGGTCTTGGTTTCGCTGGTGTTGTTGGTGGCCGTAAAGAGCGCCTTCACGGTCGCGCCAGGAATTGCTGCTCCACTTGGATCGGTCACCGTTCCGGAAAGCGTTGCGCGATCTTGCGCCAACAACCCCACCGGGAGCAGAAGAAGCGCAACAATCTTGGTCAAGCTTCGAATCGCCATGTTTCCCCTTTGATGGTTTAGCAGAGAGTTCCCCAACCCTCACAACGGAGGGTCGCATCCCCATGTTTTGCTGAAGTTCACAACCGCGCGGTGCCATTTTTCACGCCCGCGGCGCGCTTGCATAAACACCGAAAATCCTAGAGGCATTCCTCGGTGGCAATAATCAGATGTGAATCTCGAATGTTAATAGATTTCGTTCTCATCATACGGCAAGCCTGGAGTGGATGACAAGAGAATTTAGCCGAGGAAGTCCATTGTTTTCATGGCGGTAAAATTCCATTTCTGGTATTTCACACCTGTGCCGATTCTGCAACTTGTATCTGATTGGAACCAGTAGGCGAATTTGAATTAAACGTTTACTGGCTGTCATGGAGTGACGCCCAATTGGGGGACTATCGAGCGTTCGCCGACCTAATGTTCAGCATTACTAAAGATTACCTTCAGAAAAACTACGTTCGAAACCGCACGCTACAGGCTGTCCTACAACAGCAGACGGATCAGCAGCAGGCTGGTCAGCCCCAAAATCACCGTGGCGGCCGTCCCCGTAGCCACCGCAGATCCCCCCGTGTGCGCGAGGAAGCGAATGTTCACTTCCATCCCCATCGCAGCCATCGACAGTGTCAAGAGAAGCTCTCCCAAATTCGTCAGCACATCCTGCAATGGAAACGAACCGAAGCGAAACTGCAGAACAGGGAACAGGCCGAACGTATTACATAAGGACAGCGCAACGAAACCGTAAAGGAAAGCAGGTACCAGCGACCGGTAATTGAGCGCCATCGCCGTACCGCGTTGGCGCGAATACGATAATCCGACAATGAACAAAAACGGCGCCAACAGCGTGACCCGCACCAGCTTTACCAGGGTCGCCAGTGCACCCGCCTGGGCGCTGTAAGCAAAGCCTGCCGCCACCACTTGCGGAACGGCGTGAATGGTCGTCCCCGCCCACACGCCAAAGGCATCGTCCTTGAGATGCATCAGCCCGCCGAGAACCGGCAGCACGAACATCAGCACCAGTCCCAAAATGTTGATTGTGCCGATCGAGAGCATCAGGTCCTGATCTTCGGCCTCAATCAGCGGCGCCACGGCAACGATCGCGCTGGTCCCGCAGATCGCGGTACCCGCACCAATTAAAAGTCCTGCGCGTCGGCCCAGTTTGGCAATGCGCGCCAGCCAGATGGTCGCCACGGTCGCGACTGCCATACAGGCAACCGTAATCAGGAGCGCGTTTGTCCCGATCGAAGCGGCGCGCAGCAGATTCAACCCGGCGCCGGTCAACACAATGGTGATCGGAATGATTCGCCGCGCCTGTTGCTTGGCAACCTGGATGGTAGCCTTCGGCAAGGGCAGCACATTCCGGACGAGCGCTCCAATCAGGATGGCGATGATCGCGGCGCTGACCGGGTAGCGGGAGCCGGACCCGCTGACGACGCGAAATGGAGGCACCGGCAGGTAGTGGATCGCGTAGGAGATGCCCGCGACTCCAGCCGCAGGAAGATAGGCCCACCAGGGTGACGGTTCGGTGGCAACGACAACGCGTGGTCTCTTCTGGGGATCCGGCAGTCGCGGCAGACCCTCCATCGAGTCGAGCGAGAGCAGAGCTTCATCACTGATGTAACCGAAGGATGGACTTCTGTGCAGGGCAGCACCTCGCGAAGACAAACGAGTAGTATAACGTGCTCTCTTCGCGTCGATTCCAAGCCGCTACTCTGGAGCGCTCACTCGAGGATCGACTCGGGACACGACTGCTGAGAGCATCCATATTTCCGACTCGCGGAATTTCCACCATCGGCCAGCCGGCACTCGCGGCAGAATCGGCCTATGCTGCAGTACGCCGCCCGGCGCCCCCCGGATCATTGCTCCGCAAGTCAGGGAGATAGACTCTGGCGCTACCCGGAGAGCAGGCCGTGAGAAACTGATCGCGGCCGCACCGCCGACCGGTGCGAGGTGTTGCCGGAGGCGGTAAACTGTTCGGAATGATGCGGATGAGAGTATGGGGCTTCCGAGTATTCATTTGGCTTTGCGCCGGTGCCTCCTGCGTCGTAGGGGCTGTCCGTAAGCCGCTGGGCGTGTACGTGCACGTTTATGTAGCCGATGTAATCGCTAGCTATCCCGGAAAGGCGCCCTCGGGGCCGGCGTTGCATACCTACCTGCAGAGTGTTTATGCCGGGCTGTTAGCGGACCCGGCGATCGCGGGAATTGCGTTCGGCGCTCACTGGGATCAAGCACAGCCATCGAGCGGGACCGCGGCAAGCAGTTTCGATTGGAGCTACCTGGACGACGTTTTCACGGCGGCATCGGCGGCGCACAAGACTATCCAGCTCATTATGACGCCGGGAGTGGATGCGCCTGCGTGGCTGATGGCGCAACTGCCATCGTGCGATCCGCTGTTCACGACGGGGAGCGCCCCTGCCAATTGCGGTTCGGTTACGTTCGCAGGGTTTCCGGAGCAGCAGCGCGCGGATACCAACGTGATGCCGCTGCCGTGGAACACGGTATACCAGCAAGCGTGGACGGCCTTCCTGACCAGCCTGAATGCGCGCTATGGATCGAATCCGGCGTTGGTGGCTGTGGCGATCGCTGGCCCAATTTGCGCCTCGGATGAGATGATCCTCCCGACGACTGTCAATACGCCAGCGCCACAACCTTCCGGGTTGGCGCCGGACGACATGTGGGCGGTGCTGATTCAACACTCGTTCCCCACGAACGCGTCATACCAGAAGAGCAACCAGGCCTTCATCGACGCGTGGAAGCAGGCGATCGATGCGGCGGAGAGTATCTTCACCGATGTGACCTTGTTTCTTGGGCCGGACGCGGCCCAGGATTTGCCCACGTACGGGCTGACGTCGGTAACGCCGCACGCGGACAATACGCTGTTCGCGCTTGAGTGCGCTAACGCGTTGAAGACCAATTTGGTCTCGTGCGAAGCCAAGACGGAGATCCTGTCGTATTTTGTGACGGTAAATGGTCCGAACGCGAAGGGTACACAGGTTGGGGGAATGACGGCGTCGAGCCCGAACGTGAACGGCAATATTGGTGTGCCTGGCGTCAAGACGCTGACGTCGCTCACTCCGGCGCCGGCGGTTCCCTTTGTGGGCGGGGCGGAGTTCGATCACCCAATTTCCGAAAGCAGAACGATTCAGCAGACGGGATGTCCCGACGGAAACAGCGATTGCGCGGGGCTAACGATAGAAGAAGCGGCGTACAACGTGCTGACGGTCTTCTTCAATCAGACTCCGGCGGCCGCGTTCTATGGAGGAACAGTGGGGACTGCGCCGATCCAATACCTGGACATTCCGATGAGCGACCTGCAATATGCGCAGGCCACGGCGTGTCCGTCGACGGCGAGTCCGTTCCTGGGGAACACTTCGCTTGAGGATCTGTACACTCGGGCGAGCAGGGACCTGTTCGCGATGGCGGGGCAGATGACGGTGCTGCCTCCATCGACCTGCACGAAGACTGCACCGGCGCCCGCGATCAGCCTGGTGGCCAACGCGGAGGGGGAAGCGCCCGTGGTTGCGCCGAATACCTGGGTGGAGATCAAGGGATCGAATCTGGCGGCGCCGGGAGACGCACGGATCTGGCAGGGATCGGACTTCAGCGCGGGCGGGCTGACGATGCCGACGCAGTTGGACGGCGTGAGCGCGACGGTGAACGGCAAAGCCGCGTATGTCTACTACATCAGCCCGACACAGGTGAACATTTTGACGCCGCCCGATTCGATATCGGGATCGGTTCCGGTGCGCCTGAGTTACGGCGGGCAGACGAGCGCCGCCTTCATGGCGCAAGCGCAGGTGCTGGCGCCGGCATTCTTCGTGTTCAATGGCGGCCCGTACGTGGCGGCGATACATACCAACGGCACATACATCGGGCCAGTGTCGCTGTACCCGGGGGCGACGACACCGGCGAAACCAGGGGAGACGATCGCGATCTACGCGGATGGGTTCGGAACGACGAACTCGCCGGTGCAGAGCGGGTCGGTGACGCAGTCGGGCGTACTGACGCCCGTGCCGACGGTGACAATCGGCGGGGTTGCGGCGGTGGTGCAGTTCGCTGGGCTGGTAGGGCCGGGCGAGTTCCAGTTCAACGTGGTTGTGCCGGCGGGGTTAGGCAACGGTGACCAGGCGATTATGGCGACTTACAACGGCGCGTCGACGCAGGCGGGCACTTTGCTGACGGTCCACAACTGAAGAGAGGTGCGGGGCGCGTGACGCAGAGCGGGTTTCACGACGACATCGGGAGCAAGCCTACACTCAGGTAAACCCAACGCGGCAAAGTCCTATTGGATGGCCCCGGCTGGTCGCGCTTGGGAACGGTGTGCGCCAAAAACATTAGCTTCGTCCAGTTTTTCCACTCTTGTGTCACTGTTGCCAGCAGGCTTACCGAAGCGACCTCGAAAACCGTGCTCCGTTGAACTCGCAGCCTAAATGCCGGACAGATCGTGACGCGATCTGCGACCTCCTCTACCACGCCGGGCGCGAACTTCGAATCGAGGCCGTCGCGGAGGTGCTGTCGCGCGCCATGCCGCTGGATGCATCAAGCCACGTTTCTTCAGTCACCTGGCCGGGAGAAGAGGTCTCTGATTACTTTCTTCGCAGCCTCTATTTCTTCTTGCAGTCCTTTTCCCCCACTTAGCTGGGCGCGAGCTAATTGGCAGTCGCGCAAACCGCGTAGAACGTCACCACCACCGAGGTACTGGATTTATTTGCCATCCAAACCGTCCAGCTTGTGGAACTTGAGGGGGCGCTTTGAATCATGCTGACGTTGGCGATGTCGCTTCCGGAAAGCCCACTGGTGGGAAACGAGAATCCGCCGCTCAAAACCTTCGTACCGGAGGGGCAATTCAGCGTCAGCGCACCAACGGTTTCGCTGTTTATGGTGCCGGACTGACTGACCTGTTGGTAGTTCGAGACACCAGCGGAACCCGACGCGCCTGTTGCACCGGCCGCTCCAGCGGAACCGGACGCTCCGGTCGCCCCTGTGGCACCGATGGATCCGGCAGAACCGGATGCCCCTGTCGCTCCAGTAGCGCCCGTGGCTCCGGTACGACCTGTGGGTCCCGACGGACCGGAGGAACCAGACGCCCCGGTCGCCCCCGTAGCCCCGGAGGCTCCAGAAGAGCCGTTCGCCCCGGTAGCTCCTGTGGCTCCTGTGGCTCCGGCAATGCCGCTAGAGCCGGTCGCACCTGTCCCACCGGTAGCTCCTGTAGCTCCGGCGATACCGCTAGAACCCGTTGCACCTGTCCCACCGGTGGCTCCTGTGGGTCCAACCGGGCCGGTGACACCAGTTGCACCAATTCCGGTGGCTCCTGTAGCTCCGGTCGCTCCGGTGGGGCCCGTGGCGCCAGTGGCGCCAGTTGTACCGATTCCGGTCGCTCCCGTCGCTCCGGTCGGACCGGTAGCGCCCGCCGCACCGATGCCCGTCGCCCCTGTAGCGCCGGTTGGGCCGGCCGGTCCGGAATTCGCCAGCAGGATCGAGAGAACGCCCGCGTGGCTGGTATTCGTGGCTTCCTTACTGTCGAACTGTACGCTCGTACCGCCGATGGCTTCGATGAGGAAGCCGGCGTTAAGGCCCGGGCTGTTGACCCAGTCTTTCACGGCGTTGGTCGCGTCGATCGTGATGAACTGACCCTGAGTGGACACTGGAACATTGCTGGCGACCACCGTGCCCGCAACCGGAGCATTTAATCCTGTAACCCCTGATTCGCTCCACGTGCCGTTCGCCTCGAAGATCATCACGGAACCCGGTGTGCTGACGTGGTTGACATAAATCGTAAAGAGCGCCTTCTGAACTTGGGCTGCGGTCACACTGGTGGGCAAAACCGTAAGATCGAACTGAACCAATCCCTGACTGGAGCTACCCACCGTAATGCTGACTGCCGATCCGAAGTTCGTTCCATTGGCTGGAACGACGTACGAATCCTGAGTAGGTAATAATGTCTGGGCCATGGCTGCCACGGGCGCGAGCAGACCTAGCAACGCGTACCGCCTGAATCGATTTCTCATTCAGTTCTCCTAACGTTCGATCGAATTCCTCTAAGCCGGCGGGGGTTCCACAGCACGCCGGCCCGAACGACGATTATTGTTCCGATCCAAAATAAAGCCAGTCTGAGTCAAACGCTTTAAGGGCAAAGATCCGTCATATGGCGCGCAAATGACGGCGGACCTGTCATCGGCGAAGCTGCGGCAAATATGCAGCCGGCGGGTGAAAGTAATTGCCCCAGACTAGACAAAGCATCGACCAGGATACACGGTCAGCAACGACCCCGACAGCTGATCAAAGTACTTTCTTTGGTAGGTACTGGGAGGCCTATCAGGGCGATGGAATCGGGGAAAGTCCCGCAACGGATGGGCGCCACCAAACCACTACCAGAGTTGCCAGAGTCAGCAGGCTGAGCCCGTCCCCCAGCCAGACCGGCGCAGTCCGCAGCCACTGCGCTTCCACCTGGTGGTCTCCGGGCGGCACGTCAAAGCGAATCTGACCACTCCCGGAGGTTGGCTTGGCCTCCGAAGCTACACCGTCAATCCGGACCTGCCAGCCCGGATAATAGGAAATCGCGAGCTGGATAACACTGGGCCGCCTGGCCACCACTCTCGCCGACCACGAAACAGGCGTCCGCGCCGTTCGTTGGATGTCCGCATCCCCATCGACCACGATGGCGTTCCGCGCATCATATGGCGAAGGCACATCTACCCATCTCGGAACATACTCCCCAGCGGTGGTTACTTCTAAACCGCGCGAGGCGAGCGCCGCCGGAGTCCAGAATGACAGGTCCACATCGCGCAGCCCTCGAGCCGCCATGTGGCTGAGGTTCGGCACGATCAGGAGCGCCATAGCCGACGCAAACGCCGGCGTCCGCCACTGGGGCCAGGCATCCAGAACGTGCCCCAGTGCCGCCACCAAGAGTGCGAGCGCGACTGCCACCGGACCGAGGAGCCGCCACGGAAACTCTACGTACTGCAACAGAGGCAGGCGGTCCCAGGCAAATTCCGCGTCGCGCAGCATCAGGAAAGAGAGAATCGCCACCGCCACGCCAAAGAAGCGGAGGTAGGCGGGGTCACCAGACTTCGGGTATCGTGCCACAACCACGCACGCGACCCCGGCAAGGAGAAGGTGACTCCACCCCAACGCGAATGACATCTCATCCTTTGGACCTTCCACGGAAATCCCGTATCCCCAAGGTGAATAGAACAACTGCTCCAGGTAGACAAAGTGGTTCGAGTACCGTAAATAACCCTGCAACAAACGGTCGATGTGAATGTCGCCGCGCTCGGCCAGGCTAGGCAGCCATAGAGCCGCTCCTAACCCGAGCCCCAGCGCCAATCCTGCCGCCTGTCGCCCCAGGATAAGCCCACTGCGCGCGCGCCATGCGGTAAATCCGATAAAGGCAACTAGCAACGGTGTGAAGAGCAGCGCCGCTCCGTTGTGGCTCAGGAACACTCCGCCGTACGCCGCGGCCCCTAGCAGGAGCGCCGGGTACTTTCCGTGTTTAGCGTAAGCCCCGAATCCGTACAACGTGAGTACCTCAAAGGGAAACGCCGCAAATTCAGCCATAGCCGAGCGCACATACAAGTCGAGGGCGAAGTAGGGGGCATAAATCAGTGCGGCCGAAGCCAGCCAACCGCCTCGCTCCCCAAAGTACAGCCGACCCAGCAGGAATCCGGCGAACGCGGAAGCCACCACGATGGTAGCGCAGGCCAGGTTCAGGGCAGTCACGAAGCTGAAGCCCAGCAAGTGCCAGAGCTCTCCGGCATAGTAAATCAGCGGCGGATTGAACAGAAAGAGCGGCTGTCCGTTGCCATTGGTGAGATCGGGCGCCCAGCGCGGCAACAGAATTCCCGCCGAGATGTTCTGGTGAAACTCGATGAGACGCGGAAAATATTCGAATGCGTCGTGGCCGTCGAGCACCTTACCTGAAAAAAGCGGGAGGCAGACCGGCAGCGCCAGTGCAATCACCCCGGCCGCGATCCGAAGGCGGCGGCGTGCGTCAGGATTTACCGTGATGACCACGACACGCGCGGCTTCCCACGCCTTAGCAAGTCCCCTTTTTTCCGACATTGCCATCAGAATCACTACGAGGATTCCGGCGAATGGCCCTGCTGCGCGCCACAATTCCGGCCGGTATTGAAAACGGACGTGATGGTCGCCTGGGGGCATGGCAACGGCGGGAAATCCCGGTGAGAGCATCACTGTGCGAACAGCCCTCCCGTCTAATTCGGCTTTCCAGTTGGCGTGCCACGTCATCTTGAACAGGGCGAAACCGTCGCGCGCGGCCCGATAGTCCGCCTCATAGATCTCGTCGGTGTGCCGCTCCGCAACGACCGCACCTGGCGGCGCTTCTGCCGCGACGGCAGGTAGCGGATCGTCGGGACCGACACGCCCGAGTGCCGGCGGAGCATCGCCGTCCCAGTCCAATAGCAGGTGTTTGCGCAGCCCGACCCAATAGCTCCCGAGCCACCGGTCGTTCACATCGTAGAAATCGTTGCGCGATGTGGTCACCGCCGCCACGACGTCGACCATGTCGAAGTAGCCGCCGCCAGGCGCGGCGAGTATGTTAAATGGCCCGATCCGCTTGACGGGTGTCACCCATGGCGGCAGCAAGGGTCCGGCTTCCGCTGGTGCCACCACTGTCTGGATGTTAAACAAACGGTAGTGATCGGGACTTTGATCGTTGAACCGGACCATCACGTCCGAGGTCAGCGCCATCGAATGGTAGAGAAACGACACCGTGGGAATCTGCGCCGTGCTCAGAAACCCGTGAAACGGCACATCTCCGATTTTGAATGTACCGCCCCAGCCGGCCGCCAGCCCGGGGTATGTGCGCCCGCCTCGATCTTTTACCAGGCGCAGGGCGGCGTCGAGGGAAGATCTTTCCGCGTCATAGGCCTGCAGATTCCTGCGCCCCCAGGTGCCATCGTTGTTCAGGTTGAGCCATCTGTCCTTCGCCATGGGGTAGAGTAGCAGCGCGGTCAAGAGAGCGGCGACTCCGAAGCGGCGGCGCCGGCCCAGTTCGCCCCCCAAAGACGTCAGACCCACTGCCGAAAGCAGCAGCAGAAAAACGTGCGCTCCACCGATCACACGGTGTAGTTGCATGTCCCGTGAGACTCCCAGCAGGGGGAGCAGCGATCCCCATAACGGCCGGCCGCAGAAAATCGCGAGCCACATCCCAGCGCCCAATAGGATAAAGAAGTGGGCTTGGCCGTCTCCTACGAGCATTCCGCCCTTCCCCGATCCCTGGTTCGCCGCCCCCCACCAGTGATTCAGATGGCGGCGCCAGAAGAACCACAGCGCACCGCAGAAAGCCAGCAAAGTGAGCGTGGGGAGGCGGCCGTAGTCAAGAAGATCGCCCTCAAAGAGGTTCTTCATCACCTGGCCCGGTCCGAAGGAATCCCACTTCCACGCGAATTCCCAGCGGCTGTGATTGATGGTGCCGTCGAGCAACAGTGGCGCGACTTGAAATACCGCGAGGGCTCCCGCCGCTGCGCCCACCCAAAGGGTGCGCCGGATGCGAAGGCCGCGCGGCACTTCCGCATCGGGCATCACCGCTAACAGGCAGAGACTCAATGCGCCGATATACCCGTAGATGAAATGAGCCAGGAACGTCAGTCCCAGCAGTGCTCCTGCCAGCGTGAGACGCTGTCCCTTGCGAATTGCGCGGTATCCCAGCCCTAGCGAGAAGAGCAAAAAGTGTACCGCGACGGATTGCGGGAACAGACCGCTTCCCGCCCAGGTGAAACTCCCGTATTCCAAGCCATATAGGAAATTTGTGGAGACCATCGGCGTCAGTACTGCGGCTGCGGCACAAGCGATGGGGCGCAGTCCCAAGAACCGCGCGGCCATGAAGAAACTGAACGGTAGCAGGACAAGAGAAAGAAATCGCGCCCAGACGAACACCGTCATCAGGGAGACAGACTTGCCGGAAGCCAGCCAGCCTCCCAGCACCATCAAGTGCGCCAAGGGCTGATATGTGCGCAAGACTGGATATCCCAGCGACCATTCCCCAGACCAGCAGTCCAGCGGATTCTCGCCGTGACTCAACGCGTCCGCCATCCGCTCGATGAGAGTGAAATGAAAAACGTTGTCGTTGAGATCCACGCGGCTGATCACCAGTTCCGGACTAAGCATCAGCCCATTCAAGAGAAGGATTGCAGCCAGCACGAACCAAGCGACGCGTCGTTCGCTAAGCCATTTCACAAGGGGCATGGATGTTCGGTAGGCAAATCCTCACAAGCTGTCAGGATAGCGCAGGAAAACAATTGTGCCATATATCGGTCATGTGACGGAACCCATAGTCCTGAGGCGTCTGAGGTCAAGCACCTGGAGACAGTGCGCGGAGTGGACGAGGATCGGCCGCGCCATACCGGTTTCAGTAGCCGATGTTCTGCGTGCCGAAAGATCAATGTGCTACGGACATCAGAAGAAGGCCGAGGATCCACCGTCCCCCCGTCGCTGACAATCGGGAGGAAGGGAAAGGGGTGGCCGGGCCGTCTGGTTTTTCGCTGCAAGCCGGCAGCTGCGCCGCGTAGCCGGTTCTGCAATCGTGGGGTGAATCGTTTCTATGCGTCCACGGCACATTCGATCATTGACACGAGAACGCAGTCGAAATACCCCCGCTCACCGTGCTTCCGAATGTAGCCTCCAGCGTAATCGCCGCGAGAGCAGACTGTTTGCTGGTTGCGGTCAACGTGCATTGCTGGATGCCATTGGTTGTGCAGGTGTTGGAAATCACGCCTCCAACGGTCCAGGTCGTGCTGCCGGCGACAGGTGTTGCGGAGTGGAGAGCCCACGTGACGTTGACTCCTGTGGTCAGGTAGCTATACGCGGTGACGCTGGGCGTGCATGCTGTCGGCAGGATGGTAAACTGGGCCGCGTTCGTAGCTGCGTTGGCGCTGGTTCCCGTGAGCCCGACCTGGATTGTAGTAGCCGCCACGGCGTTCTGGGGAGAGTGCTGGAGAACGGTATAGGCGATACCGCTCGGCGCCGCTCCCGTACCAACGCTAGCGGGGGGACCCGACGGGCCGCTCGGGCCGGTTAATCCAGTTGGACCCGGTACGGTGCTGGATTGGCCGGTCGCGCCTGCTGCGCCGGTCGCACCAGTTGAGCCCGTGCGACCGGTTGGACCGGCCACATTACTCGCGGCGCCGCTCGGGCCAGATGCTCCTATCGCACCCGCGACCCCGGTTGCACCCGCGATGCCTGTCGCACCAGTGGCACCCGTTCCCGTCGCACCGGTCGCACCCGCGACTCCGGTTGCACCGGCGATGCCGGTCGCACCAGTGGCACCCGCTCCCGTCGCACCGGTCGCACCCGCGACTCCGGTTGCACCGGCGATGCCTGTCGCACCAGTGGCACCCGCTCCCGTCGCACCGGTCGCGCCCGCGACTCCGGTTGCACCCGCGATGCCTGTTGCGCCAGTGGCACCCGTTCCCGTCGCACCGCTCGCCCCCGCGACCCCGGTTGCACCCGCAATGCCGGTCGCGCCTGTGGCACCCGCTCCCGTTGCACCGGTCGCGCCCGCGACTCCGGTTGCACCCGCGATGCCTGTTGCGCCAGTGGCACCCGCAACGCCAGCGCCCGTCGGACCCGTCGGCCCTGCCGGACCGGTTGCGCCCGTACCCCCGCCGGCACTCGAAAGGACCAGTGTCAACATCGCTGGATGGCTGGTGTTGGTGTTCTCTTTACTGTCGAACTGCACGCTCGTGCCGCCGTTCGCCGTGATCAGGAATCCGTTATTCAATAACGGGTTCATGATCCACCCCTGCACCGCCGATGTCGCATCAACCGTGACGTACGCATTCGCCGCCGCGACTAACAGGGGGTTTCCGACGGCCGCCCCTGCCGTGGGCGCGTTGGTTCCGTTCACCCCGCCTTCCGTCCAACCTCCATTCGCCACCGTGATCGTTACGCTCCCGCCCACTGCCACCGTGTGCACAAAGAGAGTCAGCGTTGCCTTCTGCACCGCGCCAGCCGTCAGTCCCGGCGGCAGTTGCGACAGGTCGAACTGCACCAGCCCCTGGCTTCCCGTGCTACCCACCGTCAAATTCGGTGACGTCCCGAAATTGGTGCCGTTCGCCGGCACCACATATGAATCTTGCATTGGCGTCAACGTTTGTGCGCACATGGACGGCCCCAACGACGCCAATGCCAAGATAAGCAGCAGCTCTCTCACGGTTCCTTCTTTCTTTCGTCCTTAGGTGTTCGATCGGCGCCGCCGCAACAACAGAGTGCCCAAAACCACTGCCATTCCACTCAGAGCTGAGGTCGCAGGCTCAGGAGCTGGCGCCGAGGCGGAGTCTGCTCCAGTGATTGCCACCGCCCAATTGGCGTCTCGTGAGGTTCCCAGCGCGGTCGTAGTATCGCAGAAATTTCCCTGTAGGCCGAATTCGGCGCAGGTGAAGCCAGGATTGCCATCCTGCACGAAACCGTCGGCTAGAAAGCCGTCCGTCGGCACGTTGTCCCATTCCGCCAGTGCCAGGGTGTAGTCCCCCGCTGACAAGTTCTCCTGAATAACCGGATCGTCGCAATTGCCGGTCACTGGGTCCGCACCGGTGGTCCCGCAATGGCCGCCGTTGTCGCTGACGATCTCATTCCCGCTGGCATCGAACACGATCGCGTTAGGTGCGAATCCGCCTGCCAGAACCAGCGTGGACGTTGGCGAGGTCGGCACCGTGCCGCCGGCATACCCATAGGATTGGATCGTGACAACCTGGGAGGCGTTAAGCGTGAAATTAATTAGGGCCACGCCGGTGTCGTCGGCAAATGCTCCCTGGAAGAGGAATGTGCTGGCAAAAGCGGGGGCTCCCAACGCTCCCAGGACTACTGCAAATCGGCACGATTTCGCCGTAAATCGCCATAAATTCGACATCATAAAATCACTATCCAAAGGATGAGGCGGTGAATTTCAGCATCCATCATTGTAGGCGATTCCGGGCTTTGCGTCACGAGAATGTGTGGAAGAAGGTGCGGCGATTAAAGCCTAATTCATGCAATATTCATTTAATCTTTTGCCTATTCAATTGGGAGTACGGTCAGAGGATTATTGAGCGGGCCCGGCTTTGCTCTTCAAGGCGAGATTCAGATTATTTCTTGCGAGCACGAAATCGGGCTTTAAACGCAACGCCTCTTGAGCGCTCTGGATGGCTTGATCCCATTTCCCCAATCGGATGGATCCCGCAGCGATGTTATTGTAGGCTTCGGCGTAATCGGGTTTCAATTTAAGTGCTTCCCTGGCCTCGTCTATGCACTCCTGAAAGCGGCCCTGATTGTAATGTTCCAGGGATACGTTCAAGTGATCCGCGGCTGATTTAGGACTCGCGGACGAAGCGGGGGCTCCCTCCTTGGCTTTTAGAAACCACGACAAATTGTTCTGAGCCAACGCAAAGTCCGGCCGGATGCGGAGTGCCTCCCGGGCATTCTGAATCGCGTCGTCCCACATTTGCATGGCTCCATAAGAAGCGGCGATATTGTTGTACGCCAGTTCCGAATGGGGGTCGAGCTTCAAAGCTTCCCTTGCCGCGGCAATCGATGCGGTGTACTGCCCTGCCTGATACATCTGGAGCGACCGGTTCAGGAACGCCGCAACATCAACCTGGTCTCCTGAATTGACGGTGTTCTCATGTTTCAAGAGGCGAACGACGAACGGGTATGCCAACAGCAGCACGATGGCGGTCACCATCAGCCAGCTCCATCGCGGCCTCGCGACGGTTTGTACGACGGGCGATGGAGTCGTTGCGCCTGTACCGGTTGCAACCTCGCCGACTGGTGGCGCTACGCCGGAATCCGGTTGGCCTGTTGGTGTCAAACGTGTCCCCAAATCCGATCGCGGTCCATCATAACACGATGCCCATTCAGTGAACGAAAACGGCCTCATACGCAATGGCGAGCCAGCCCAGCACCGTCAGAGTCAGAGCGCGGCACTCGGTAGACCGGAAAGCAATCCGGATCCCGTTGGCATAGTCCCTCTCCGCGGCGATGAAGCATCGCAACAACTTTCCCACACAGAACCACAGCAGGCCAGCGTTGATCAGGATCACCCAGAGTAAGGGATAGATACCGAAATGGCGGGCGACATAGAGCAGCCAAAAATCCACCCGCCCATCCCAGGCAACCAGAGCCCGCCAGTGCGCGGCGATCTGCGATGCTTGGGGAATGTACAGATAGGAATATGGAGGCACGTAGTTGAGGTACTGCTCGGCGCTGTATACCGAAGCGACATTGACGGTGAAATGAAGAATCTCGATGAAAAGCCCCACACCCGCCAAGGCAGCAACTACACCGCGGCCGGCCAGGCGAAGTTCCGCGAGCCAACCGGCCAGAGGCAGCAACAGCAGGGGAACCAGCGCCATCAGATATCGTGGTCCGAAGCACCACTGGCCGTTCGAGACGTTTTTCACGTACAAGAACACGTAACTCAGGACGCAGCCAAAGATCACGGCGCCCTCTGCCGGAAGCCTGCGGATGAATCCCCGGAAATACCACGGAGCGCAAATCAGCAGCGGCGAGAAGACGAAAATGCTGGCGCCGGGGCTGAATAGCATTCCGTACAGGCCAGCAACGACCGGGTTCTCAAAGCCCCCCTGGTCTGCGGCGAGGCTGAGATAACCGCCTCCGGGATCGAACCGGCCGAACTTCACGTAGTTGATGGCTGAAGTGAGCAGGATCGCAACAAGCGTGGGACCGAGGAACATGGAACTTTTCGATAGTGTCTGAAACAGGCGCGATGAGAACGAGCCCGCGCCGGCCCGTTTCCACAAATTCCAAAGCAGGTAGAGCGTCAAGACGGGCAATGCCACTCCCGTCTGCACCCGCACCACGACCATCGCGGCAGCGGCAACACCGGCAAGCAGCCGAGATGCATCGCTGGGATTTCTGGAATCGCAGAACAAGAAATACCAAGTCCACAGCAGGAAAAGAGCTTCGGCTGGATGCGGAAAGTAGCCCGAACTGAAGCCCGCGACATGGCTGGTGAAAGCGAGCAGGAGCGTTGATACCATCGACCACTTCGGGCCGGCGCCCAAGCGTAAATTGCACGCGAAGAATAATGCGGCGATAGCTGCGACGGCGGCTGCATTGAAAAGATTGACGAAAAAAATCTCCACGTCGCCACCCCATCGAACAGCCGGTTTCAATTCGATCACATCGCCGGCGAACAGGGGAATCCAACTCTGGGCGCCGGCGAGTTCCAATAACCGGTGTACGCCCTTTCCCAGACCGTAAAGCGGTAAAGAAAGAACGGATTGTCCGGCCGAATAGGGTGAATAATACTTTCCATCCGGTCCGGGCAAGGTATTTAGGAAAGACTCAGTGGAGAGGTCCCCACGCTCCCACAAAGATCGCGTCTGCTGGTAAATCGCGATCTCGTCAGTGGACCAGAAATGTCCGCGGGTCAATGCGATGTAGACCACCAGACACGAGACGAACAGCCATACGGTCAAGGCGCCGTAAGACGAGGACGGTTCGTCCCGTCGCGAATCGATTCGCATAAGGTTCAGACACCACCAACTCCCAACGAGCCCAATAGTATATCAACAGGGTGCCGGTGGCCAGTTCGGTGTTCTCGATTCGCCCCAGGCGGCTACGGATACGGGCTTGGATCGTTGGCAACGGCCGCAGGTTCCAGCTCTTCAAGAGGTTCCAGCCTCTTCAAAAAGAGCGGCGTGCCCGGGGGGCCCCATCTTTGCGCTTTGGGCCAACGAGAGCGGCCTCGACATAGCGTGCAATTGTTCCGATACGGCGGCGTCTGCTCGTTCGCCACTACCCTCATAGATCTCACGACGTCTCCAGGATCTCCTGGAAGGCGCGTCATGACGTGTCCCTTATCGCCCGGTGGAGGGCAGGCGCAACGTGGCCGTGCAGGCCGCGCAAAGAAAAGCTGGGATGACCGGCGTAGCTCGTCATTTTTTCATGGGTGTGGCAACGGGACGCTTTGCGGGCGCAGTCCACAGCCGGTCGAGTTGCGGCCGCACCGGCTTCAAGTGTAGTCCGCGCTCCAGCCATTGCATTCGATCGTAAGCAGCCTCCAGATCCGAAAACGGGTGATCGGTGTCGTACCAGCGCACCTCTTTAGGAGCCGAGGCCGCGGCAAAATAGTCTGGACACGCCTGCAGATTGACCTCATCGAAATTGCCGCACTGGAAGAGAATCGGCCCATGTTTCGCCGCACCGACATATTGATCGGGATCGATCGCGCGAATCACCTTCAACGCTTCCGTCAACTGCTCGGGCGTGTACCGTTTACGCCAATTATTCCAATAATCGATCTGCGTCTCGGCGATATGCCGGGTGTATCGTGCCACGCCTCCGATCAAGACGAAGCTTTGGACTCGCGGCCTCCACCGTTACCAGAGCGCCGCCCATAATACCGCCGTAGCTGTGACCCACGAAGCCGATGCGAGCGGGGTCGACGTTGTTCAACGTCTGGAGATAATCGATCGCACGCCGATAGCAGATCACGATTTCTGCATAAGAATCGCGGAACTCCGCGGCGGATTGTTCGCTCTCCGGCTTGCGCGAACCGTTGCCGGGACCCGGCGCGTCCAGGAGCAATGAGATGGCGCCGGCGCGCGCCAGCACCTCCGCCTCCGAAAGGTATGTCACCAAACTCTGACCGCCGCCGTGTTGATACACGATCCCGGCGAACCGACCTTTGCCCGTCGGACGCACCACCAACATGGGGACATTTCCGCCTTTAGGATTCTGGAAGTGCGCGCTGAGCACTTCGATACTGCCGTCGCGCCGGATCAGTTGCTCCTGATATTGAAACGGCACCGAGTGGTCGTACTCGAACAGCGACGTCTGCTGGGCGAGGAGCGGGACCACGAAAGCAGCAGCCAGGAAAGGGAACCGGCAGAATGCGCGCATGAGCGAGTGACGCCCCGCCTCACTCAAACAGGTACAAGTCAGCCACGCGATCGGCGAGTTCTTCGGGTTTGGCGCTCGCACGATTGGCCAGCACGATCACGGTAAAGCGCTTGTCCGGAAAGCGGCAGATGTGCGTGCGGAACCCGACGGTGCTTCCGCCATGGCGCACGGTCTGCAAACCACGATATTCGCCAATTTCCCAGCCGAAGCCGTACGAGGTCTTCTTACCGCTGGTCAGCACCATCGGAGTATAGGCTGCCTGCAGAGTCTTGGCGGAGACCAGCTTGGTAGTGTAGAACGCCTGGTCCCAGCGGTAGAGATCGTCCACCGACGAGTAGATGCCGCCGTCGCCGAGCACGGCGCTGGTGGTGCTCTGGTCTGTCCGCTCAAAGCCGTTGGCCCGCTCCGTGTAGCCGTAGGCGCGATTGCGAACCGTGGAGATACCGTCTTCGAACGCCACCGTTCCCGACATGTGCAGCGGCTCAAAGATGTTCTTCTTCAGAAAGGCGGCGAATCCCATGCCAGAAGTCTTCGCCACAATCAAAGAGAGGAAGGCGTAGCCGGTGTTGCTGTAGCGCCATTCCGAGCCCGGCGCGAAGTAGGTGTCCGTGGTGCGCTTCAGCAGATTGAGCACATCAATATCGTGAACCTGCCCGGTCTGCTCCGCGGGAATCAGGTCTTCGTATGCACGCAGGCCGGAGGTGTGGGTCAGCAGGTGGCGCACCGTGATCTGCTTGCCATATGCCGGGTAATCGGGAAAAAACTTGGTTAGGTCGTCGTCGAGCGCCAGGCGCTGCCGCTCCATCAGCATCAGGATGGACATCGCCGTAAACTGCTTGGTGACAGACGCCAGGCGGTAGTTGGTGGCGGTGGTCGCGGGCGTGCGGGCCTCCACGTCGGCCAGTCCGTAGGCGTGGCGGTAGAGCACCTTGCCGTCGCGAATCACGATCACGGAAGCACCTGGAACATTGGGATGGTTGTAGGCGCTGAACAACGCATCCACCGCATCCGCTTTGACGGCGGCACGAGCGGCAATGGCTCCGCAGAGGCAGGCGAGTAGCAGGCAGGTTCTCTTCAATGCGGTCTCCCGGTGCTTTCTATGCTACAACGGCGATATGCTCCAAGCTGCGTACGATGTCACGGTGGTCGGGGCCGGTTCGTTCGGCGCGTGGACGGCTTGGCACCTCGCGCGCGCCGGCAGATCGGTGCTGCTGTTGGACGCATGGGGCCCGGGGCATACACGCTCCAGTTCGGGTGATGAGACGCGTGTGATTCGTATGGGCTACGGCACGGACGATGTCTACACGCGGATGGCGATGCGCTCGCTCGAACTGTGGCAGGAACTGTGTCGCGAGACCGGCCAGCCGCTATTCCACAGAACCGGCGTGCTTCGCATGGCCCGCGATGGCGATCCGTACAACGACGGGACGTATAGGACGCTGGCGGCAGCGGGCGTCGAGATGGAGATTTTACGCTCCGGCGAGATCGGGCGGCGCTATACCCAGATGAGCGTGGAAGATCCGCAAGTCTACGGAATTCTCGAGCCCGCAAGCGGTGCGCTCATGGCGCGTCGCGGAGTGGCATGCACGGTGGAGGATGCAATTCGTCGTGGCGCGGAATACCGGACCGAGGCCGTACTCGCGCCTGCGACTGACGGACGACAGGCGCAGGTGTGCACGGTCTCGGGCCAGTCGATCCGCTCCGGCGCGATCGTCTTCGCGTGTGGGGCCTGGCTGGCGAAATTATTTCCCCAACTGCTCGGGGCGCGCATTTTCCCGACCCGCCAGGAGATCTTCTATTTTGCGCCGCCTGCGGGAGACCGCCGTTTCGCCCCGCCGCAACTACCAGTCTGGATCGATTTTTCGGATCCCCGTGGACCGTACGGAATTCCGGACATCGAGAGCCGCGGCTTCAAACTCGGCTTCGATCGGCACGGAGAGGCATTCGACCCCGACACCGGAGATCGGCGGTTAAGTTCGGCGGGGCTTGAGGAAGCCTACCGGTTCTTGGCCGAACGATTTCCCGATCTGGCGCACGCGCCTCTGGTGGAATCGCGCGTCTGCCAATACGAGAACAGTTGGAACGGCGATTTTCTTCTCGACCGCCATCCCGGCTTCGACAACGTGTGGCTGGCGGGAGGCGGGTCGGGTCACGGCTTCAAACACGGGCCGGCGGTGGGCGAATACCTGTCTGGCCAGATTCTGGGAGGAGGTCGCACGGAGCCGCGCTTCTCCCTGCAGAGCAAGGCTGAGCAGCGTGCGCGAACAGTTTACTAGACGTCGCGAAACAATAAGCCCTCCCATGTTCGCCCACACGGGAACACTCCCTACGATCCGGGCGTGTCAGGTCAGTGTCTGAAGCTGGGAAACATCCGCCTGCCCGCCCCGCTTGCCGACGATTCGTTCAACGTCACCGTCGCGGCTGGCGTGCGAGCCGGTCCCTTACGAGCCGCTCCTTTGCGAGCCGCGCGCGTCAGAAGCTGTGAAAAATCCGACTGGGACATCGCTTGCTTACGCGCGCGGCTTGTAGTTGCAGCTCGAATGCGAGCCTCGCGCGTCAGCAAGCGGCATTCACAACATCCACATTTTCCACGCGACACTGAAGATCAGTCCGACATCACGGTCTCGACCAGGTCCACGACCATGCGGCGAACGGGGCGCAGCAGCGGGAACTCCGAGATCTGAATCAGCCGCACGATGATGCCGAGACTCTTCTCCACCAGGAGCCGGGTGCGCCGCTGCGCCGCGGAGCGGTCGAAGATCCAAAACAGAATCACACCCATCTGGTACATCCACAGGATGCGCGGCAGATGCTGCCCCAGCTCGCTGTTCACGCGGATGCGGCTGCCGGTGAGCGCCCGTTCGAAAAACTGCATGTCGCGTTTGCGCATCTCTTCGGTTTGAGCGCTGAACGGTGACAGTCGGTGCTCCGGGTCGGCGTGCGCCGCCAGTGTCCCAAGAAGGCGGCGATTCGGCTCGAAGTATTGCAGCTTGACTTCCAGCAGCGCGCCCACCCTGCCCTTCAGGTTCCGGGCGCTGGCCAACGCCGCATCGAGCAGCGGCTCCATCTCCTGCTGCGACTGGTCGTAGAACGCCAGCACGATGGCATCTTTGGAATCGAAATAGTAGTAGGCGGCCCCGGTGGCCACGCCGGCGGCCGCCGCAATCTCCCGCATGGTCGTCTCTTCGAATCCCTGCCGTTGGAACAGTTCCATGGCGGCCGCCAGGATGCGGGCCCGTGTCTCATCGCTCTTGGCCTTTGCCTTCACTAGTCGAGCACCTTACCCATCGGCCCTCCCGCGGGTGCCCAGCCGGCCATGGGCGGCGGAGGTACCGGCGGCCGCGCGCGACGGTCGCGCTCCTCGCCGCGCTTGCGCAGGCGGTTGAAGAGATACAGGTTGAAGAAGTGCATGATGCCCAGCACCAGTAGTACCACACCGATCTTGTCACACAACAACTCGATGGCGTGACGGGTATCGTCGAGCGCATCGCCGGTTCGCAGCATCAGGGCCACGTAACCCACATTAATCAGATAGAACCCGGCGACCAGCAGTGCATTCACCGAGTCCGCCAAGTCCGCTTTGCCCTGGAAAGCTTCCAGCAGGAAGACGCGGCCGTTCTTTCGCAGCGTGTTGGCCACCCACACCGTGATGCTCAGGCTAATGGCCAGGTAACACAGGTAGCAACTGACGATGTACATAGACTCTCCTTTTTTGAACATGTTCAGTTGAACGTGTTCAAGTTTTAGAGTAGGCCTGTTTCGGGAGCCTGTCAAGAGCAAATTGAATGCGTTCAAAATCCAGCAATGCGTGTCGCCCGATATGGTAAACTGCGAGGACTCGCGATGCGGAATCTGACTCGAATCTCACTCTTCCTGGTGTTCTGGAGTGGCGGGCTGGCGCAGAACCGCGCGCTGCAACTCGAGCCGATCGTCGCACGCAGACAGGTCGCACTGGTGATCGGTAACGGAGCCTACACGCACTTCGCCACTCTCCGCAACCCTGTCAATGACGCAAATGCGATTGCGCAAACATTGAGAAGCCTGAAGTTTGAGGTGCTGCTGGCCACCGACAAAGACCGCCGCGGCCTGATGCGGAGTGTCGACGACTTCGTAAACCGGTTGGGCAAGGGCGACGTGGGACTGCTCTACGCAGCCTCGCACGGCGTGCAGGTGGACGGAGAGAATTTTATCATCCCGACCGATTTTGAGGGCGAATGCGAGGACGACGTCAAGGTGGACGGAATTTCGATCAACCGGATCGAGGACGCCATGGCAGGTAAAGGCACGCAACTGAACATTCTCATTCTGGATGCATGCCGCAACAATCCCTTTCATTGCACCCGGACGCGCTCCATCAGCCGCGGTCTGGCGGCGATGAATCCATCTGCCCGCGGCACCTTCATCGCTTTCGCCGCGGGACCGGGCGGTGTAGCCATCGATAGCAATCCGAACAATCCGGCGGCCGTGAATGGACTCTTCACAGAGAGCCTCTTGCAAGCGTTGTCTGTCTGCGGGTGGGACTTGAGCCACGTTTTCGACTACACCCGGGAACTGGTGGATCGTGCCAGCGGCGGCAGGCAGACCCCCTGGACGAACTCCAGTGTGATCGGCACCTACCAGTTCCGGCCTGAGAGCACCGGGTGCAAGTCGAGCCAGCCGCCTCCGCGACCGGCTCCGGGTCCGATGGTGCCTCCCCAAAGCACGTCTCCCCAAGGCACGTCTCCTCGAGTGGCGCCTTCCCCATCCGACGTTCCACATGGCTTCATCGGCGAGTGGAGCGGGACCTATCAATGCCAAAACGGAGGCGGCAGGGCCGATCTCAAGATTTCCCAGACAAATGGGCAATTGAAAGTCGTGGAGTCGTATCAGCGGCTGCTTCTCGGAGTGGCGGTTCCTGGAGGAAACGGAACCATCGTCCACCAGGCGTCCTGGAACGAGCAAGCCCACTTACTACATCTCAAGACTGACGCATTCGGCGGATACGAACTGGACCTGGAGCTTTCCCGCGACGGCCGCCGCCTGAGCGGAACCTATCATCATCACTTCAATGGCTGCGTCTCTTCCCAGTTGACCAAAGCCAACTGAGTTACTCGTACCGCAGAGCCACGACGGGCGAAATGCGGGTTGCCCGCCTCGCCGGAATGAAGCTGGCGAGTAGCGCGACCGCGAGCAGCACCGTCGCTACTGCGGCGAAGGTGAGCGGGTCGGTAGCGGCCACGCCGAACAGCAGGTTCGAGAGCAGTCGTGTCAGGGCGAGCGCGCCCGCCAGGCCCAGGGCGATTCCTGCCAACGCGAGTCCTGCTCCTTGCCGGATTACCATCCGCAGGACACTGGTCTGCCGGGCGCCAAGCGCCATGCGCACCCCAATCTCGTGCGTGCGCCGCGCCACCGAGTACGCAATGATGCCATAAATTCCCACGGCAGCCAGCAGCAGAGCCACTCCTGCGAACGAAGCCAGCAGCACCGTATCGAAGCGGGGAAGCGCCACCGCTTGGGAGAGCATTACTTGCATGGACGCTACCTGGTTGACCGTGACCCCCGGGTCGGCTGCCTGAATAGCGCGCCGCAATGCGGGAGCGATGGCAGTGCCAAGGGACGAACGAGCCACCACGAACATACGCTTCCCCACCACCTGCGTGTACGGCATGTAGTACGCGTCGTCGGTGTCATTCTGCAGGCCGGTGTACTTCACGTCGCCCACCACGCCCACAATTTCCATGTAAGGCACTTTGTTGTCGGGCCCGCTCCATTTCAGGTGCTGGCCGATGGGATCCCGCTTGGGGAAGAAGTGGCGCGCCAGACTCTCGCTAATGATGGTGACGCCCGGCCCGCTGAGCTTGTCCTGGGGTGTGAAGAATCGGCCCTTGAGCAGAGGAATGCGCATCGTAGGAAAGTATTCGCCGCTCACGATTACCACAGAAACCGCGGGATTGGACTCGCCCGGGGCGAGCACCTGTCCCTGAATCATGAAGGTGTCCGCATCGGACTGATAGCTGGGAGGCAGACTATCGGACAACGCGACCGACTCGACGCCGGGAACTTGCCGGGAGCGCTCCAAAATGTCGTCATAGAGCACCCGCATCGGCGCTTCTTGATCGTACTTATGGTCGCTCGGTGAGATGCCCAGGGTCAGAATCGCGTGGGGAGACGCCGCGAAGCCTCCCGTCACGCGATGCAGGCGGTCGAGGCTGCGCAACAGCAATCCGGCTCCCGCCATGAGCATCAGGGAAAGCGCGATTTCGGAAACTACAAGTACGGTACGAAGATGGCGCTGCGGAGCGCCGGTACCCGCTCGACTGCCGCGCCCGCCTTCCTTCAGCGTCGAGTTGAGATCGGCTCGCATCCCTTGCAGGGCGGGCGCGATGCCGAACAGAACCCCCGTCACGATCGCAATCACCACCATGAAGGCGAGCGCCGGGCCATCCAGGCGCACATACTCGATCAGCGGCAAATTGCCGGGATTCCACGATCGCAGAAGCTGTATGGCGCCGTAGGCCACGAAGAGTCCGGCAATGCCGCCCGCCATAGCGAGCAGAAGACTCTCGGTCAGCAACTGGCCAACCAGGCGCATGCGGCCGGCGCCCAGGCTCAAACGGAGCGCCATCTCGCCATGGCGAGTGGTCGCGCGGGCCAGCATCAGATTCGCGACGTTCACCACAGCAATCAGCAGGACCAACCCGACAGCGCCAATGAGCACCAGCAGCGGCGTCCGCACGTCGCCAACCAGCGCATCGCGAAGGCGCTCTACCGGCAAGGTGAGATTGCGATAATACGGATTCTCGCGCATGATCCGCTGTCCGATGGCATTGGTGTCGCGTTGCGCCTGTTCGAAGGTGACGCCTGGCTTCAGCCGGGCAATCCCGCGGTAGAAGAACGGACCCCGGCGCGTCGGAGGAACCACCGGGAGGTTGGTCCAGATCTCCGTGTTCGCACGCGGGAAGCGAAAGGCTTCGGGCATCACGCCGACGATGGTTGCAGGACCGCCGTTGACGGCCACTGTCTGGCCGAGAGCAGCGGGGTCGGCGGCATAGCGGCGACGCCAGAGCGCCTCACTGATGACCGCCACCGATGCGGCGCCCGGACGGTCTTCCCCTGGCAGGAAAACACGGCCCAGCAGGGGCGCTACCTGCAGCGTAGAGAAGAATCCGGTGGTCACCATCGCGCCCTGCACTTGTTCCGGTTCGCCGGCTCCAGCCAGATCCATGCGCCGGCTTGAGAATACGGATGGCTCCTCGAATGCGTGGTTCTGCGCTTTCCAGTCGAGAAAGTCAGCGATGCACATGGTGCCGCGTTCGAAATTCTGCGGCGAGAAATGCATGTAGACCAACGCCACGCGGTCGTCGGCGGGATACGGAAGTGGCCGCATCAGAATGCCGTAGGCGACGCTGTACATGGCGGTATTGGCTCCGATTCCAAGGGCCAGCGCCAGAATCACCACGCCCGTGAAACCCGGACTCCTCGAGAGGGTGCGCAGGCTGTACCGGATGTCGTGCAGAGTGCTTTCCAA